>Ga0209656_10002374_pt1 | contig 12199 bp, 5 predicted proteins | sample BogFormECP12_OM2_FD_188239 | JGI IMG/M metagenome (GOLD analysis project Ga0209656, IMG submission 188239) | Bog forest soil microbial communities from Calvert Island, British Columbia, Canada - ECP12_OM2 (SPAdes) (version 2) | ecosystem: Environmental > Aquatic > Freshwater > Wetlands > Bog ... | reverse complement strand
CAAGTCCGCGCCAGCGTTGATCCGCGTGACGATCTTGGCCGCCGTATCCGGGGTGAGCGCAAGCCGGCGTGTCAACGCATGGCCCTGGCGGGTGACTCTGCGGAACGCTCCTGAAGTGGTTGCCGCGGGAACAACGCTGGCGCGGACTTGCGCGGCGATCGTGGTCGGACTGCCCATAATGCGCGGGTGGACTGGCGCGGTGAGCAGGAATTGTCTTTCCTGCGGCAAAGACAAAATGTGGCGGGTGTAAATGGAAACCGACGCCGCCTGCGCCATCTGTGCCAGTCGCAGACGATTGTTGGCCGCGATCACATCCCCGATCTGCTGCCAAGCCGCCTGCATGTAGGTCTGAGCGTTGGCTTGAACCACCTGGGTGCCGAGTCCGGCGGCAACGCGGAACCGGGGATCGAGGTTCAAGCGGTGAATCCAGTTCTGGTCGTTGGGGAGAAGGGTGGTGCCGTCTGCGGCATAGAGCACGCGATTCACCAGCGCCGGCCATCTCCCATAAAGCGGCGACGTGATGACCGGATCGGGATCGGCAGCGTTGATATCCTCGGGAGATGTTGTGGAGTAATCGTCGGCGAGATTGATGAAGGCGGCCATCCCTTTTTCGAAGGGATCTGGGAACGGCTGGTCCCACTGGTCGTACATGGTGATCACATTCTGGTCGGCGGGAGGCAGCGTGGCAAACGGGACCTCGAGCGCCCCGCCGAGCTTCAAGACATTGTTCAGATTCGCCGGAGTATTGATGAGCGGAAGATTCGATCCCGGATGGATTACGTCCATATCGCGCGATCCCACGCGCGAATCGACCGGCTGCGGCTTGAGCAGCTTCACCAGGTACTCGAAGTCGCCGAAATCCCCTGCCATGAAATACCACTTGTAGTAATAAGGAAACTGCGCTTGATTGTTGTCCCACGCCGAGGCTGTAGCCACGGTCGTCGCCGGCACATCCTGTCCCAAGCCGGCGAGACGGCCGGTCTCAAAAGTCGGGATCAGAAACGCGTAGTAGGAGGTATCCGGTTCCAGCCGGCGCGGGCACATAATCCGCGAGTAGGCGAGATCCGGATTCGTGCTAATGGTCTGCTGGAGGTTGTTGAGGACGCCCGGGATGGATTCGTTGCCGTTGTTGGAGAGGTCCACATTGACATGGACGTGCGCCCAGGCCCAGAGCTCCGCCGGTTTGGGGAAGACATCGGAAGCCTTGACTCCGGCGGCAAGATCGAAATATGGAAGCGGCTTCCCGGTGAGGTCCTTGCCGTCAGTGAACTCAGTTTCCTTGAGCACGACCAGGGTGATCCAGGGCCGCAAACGGCTCTTGGCCATATCGGCGGCCGCCGGCGTGTAGCGCCAGGGAAAATCTTCGTCGTAGAAATCGATGTACGGCAGGTAGTTAGGTTCGAAATTGGTGATCCAGTTAAGAGGATCGGTCTTGACCACCGCCTTGCTGTCGATGCCCACAATGTCGCCAGGCCCATAGAGGTTCAAATCGCGATGAACCACCTGCTGATTCGGACTGCCGTCCAGCTTCGTGCCCACCAAGGTGACGTCCAGAGGCATGGTGGCGCGCACCATGACCGTGGGATCCCCATCGGCTTGGGGGATGGTATTGGCCGCGCCCCGGCGCAACCACGGCAGGAATGAATAGGTCGGAGGAGTGCTCATGGCGCGTTCACCTCAGAATTGGGGAGCACATGCACTGCTTCGGTCGATGTGGCGCCCGACGCAACTTGGTTATTCAGGTAGTCGCGGGCCATGGCTTCGCTCGAGAACGTAGCCGCGCCACTGACAGGTTTGTTGTCTGTGGTACTGGAAACGGCATAGCCTTCCTGGCCCACCGCGATCGTGTCAGAGAAAGGCTTGAGCTGCGTCTTGCGCTGATAGGAGAGCGGCGAGCGCGCCGCCGCCGAGCCGGACAAAAAGGGATGGAACAGGCCGGAGATCCCTATCTGCCGCCCTTTGAGTACCGGCTGCTGCGGATCACGGTCAATGATCGTGACGTCGTAGCTGATGGTCCGCCGCGTCATCTTGCTCGACTGCATGCTGTCGCTGTTGCCGATGATCACTCCGCCTTTGAGGTCCTGATACGACGGCCGCGAGAGTTTGTCGCTGTCGCTCATGTTCTGGAACTGCGCGATAGCGAACTGCTCGTCCTCATCGCTCAAAGGCAGCTTGGCGCCCGCGCCCGCGACCTGAGTGATGTCGACGCGGTTCACATCATCGGGCTGCTGATTGCCGACTTTGTCCAGATGGAGATTCAGAGGCAGCGCCCGCTGGCTCAAGGTCAGCGAACCGAAAGGATGTAAGACCAGCAGCGAGGGATCCACGGAGCGCAGCGTCACGAGAAGATTCGCAGACGGCGGCGGCAGGGCCTTCCAGTTCGACTGCTTGTTGATCTCGCCCAGGAAGATGGGCATGACGTCGACAGGCGGGAGCGTAGTGTTTTTCGCTTCGCCCCAGGTCACGTCAAAGCTGACGCTGATGCTGAAGAAGAGGATGGAAAGGCTGCCGGTGCCTTTGGCCTCCCACGGCGAGGGACCTGAAAGCTGGAAGTTGAGGCTGATGCTCATCAGGTCCATGCCGAACACGGAGATGCTCAGCGACCCCGAGATCTGAGCGATGAACATGAAGGGCGAGAACTGGAAGAGAACGTCCAGGCCGAGCTGGCCGGTAATATTGGCTGAGTCCACGCCAAAAAACAGGTAAAGATGAGCGCCGAACTGGACTGTGTTGGAAGTTACGGCGAAATAGCAATCGACTTTGATCTTGGCCCAGTCGTAATCGAGGATGCTGATGCTCAGCCGTTGCATAGAGGCCGGCAAGTGCAGACCGTCGGGAGGATGGAACGCAGGGTGGAAACCGCCCACGGAGAGGATGAAGGCGGCATTGTCACCCCACTTCAGGCGCACCGCCATGTCGCCCTGGAGGGTCATGAAGATGACATGCGAGTCGTAGAGGCTGGCGTCGAACGAGAGGAGCTGCTCGTCGAAGTCCAGGATGCCAATGAAGGCCACCTGGATCAGGATCAGCGCCTCGTCCTCGGTAGGCAGGGCCACCTTCAACACGCCAAGGATCGCGATGTTCCCCGGCGGAATCTCCACGATAATGCCCAGCGAGAGCGTCACAAGCGAGGGATCGCCCCATCCGAACTCGGCCATTGGTCCGACCAGGAAGACGTTGTTCTGCGGCGGGAAGATCGCCTTGAGGTCGCTGATGATGCGCGGCGCGTTGGCGATGATGTCGGTGGGGAACATGATGTCGTCGACAGCGCCGGTGCGCACGCCGTCGCGCAAGGTGTCGAGCTGGGCGGAGCGATTGAGTCCCAGCAGCCCGCCCACGCCGTTGAGAGTGAATCCGAAGCCGAGTTGGATAGGCGGAAAATCCGTGGTGAGAATCAGCAGCAGTGAGAAGCCGCTGGAACCGTCGGGCATCCTGGTGGTGATCAGCCCGATGGCTTTGACGGTGACCACGTCGGCAATTGAAAGCTCGGCGACCCCAGCGTACTGACCCTGCGAAGGATCGAGGTACAGGAATCCCCCGCCTGAGACGATGTCAGCGTCAATGGAAAGACCAACGCCGTCGGGGGGTTGGAATCCGATGTCCACCTGCAGGGGACCAAGATTTCCGCCGCCGTTAGGAAAGGAAAAAGCAGCTTTGACACCGATGTTTTGCGCCACTGCGGAAAGGGGCCCCAGTTGCGCGCTGATGTCCGCGCCGAGTCCGACATCCACTTCCGCGCCTTGCAGCGCGGCGGCAATAGTAAGCGCCTCAAACGAGACTGGGCCAAGGTCGATGTGCATGGGCAGCCGGATCTGCAACGCGCTGCTGCCTTGAATGTAAAAGCCGCTCTTCGATGAGTAGCCAACGGTCAGATCAAAATTGCCCTGGATCTGACTTCCGCCGAGAATGGTTGTGAGAAAACCATCACCCTCTGAGGTATCGATGAATACCAGGCCTTTTTGCAGTTGGCCGTCGAATTCAAGGCTGCCGGAAGCCTGGCTCGTAGCAACGTTCCACGCCAAGCTTGCGCCTGCGCCAAAACCCACGTTGCCCAGTTCGAACCGGCTGCCTCCAGGCTGCCCAAGCAGAACGTAAGGGCCGCCTTTGGTGATGAAATCCAGCTTTACATCACCCTCGATTTGGCTGGTGGCATCTGGGGGTATGAAGCCGATTTGCCCGTTCGGCTGAATGGAAATGCCGGTTCCCGATGGAGCCGACGCGCCCAAAGTGAGAGTAGCCGACCAGTCCGTGGTGTCAAAGGGGATGGTGACTGAGTTGAGATTCGAATTGAGGCCCACCAGGATCCCGCGCGGGTTCAGCGTGGCCGGCGCGGTGAGTTCGAATATCACCACATCAAGTTTCGGAGGCGTCGGAGTGTAGATGATCGGCAACCCGGTGCTGGCGATCAGATTTTCCAGCTTGGGAAACAACAACGAACCGTCAAAGCTGGAATCGCCCCATTGATAGAGCGACTCGAGCTGGGCGCCCGGACTTTGAAACCATGCAAACAGCTTGTCGAAATGCAGAACCGAGACTGTGTATTCGGGATTGTTGGGGTCAGTCGAATCTACGTTGAACTGCGTCTGCTCCAGGATGCCGCCCAGTACCAGCAGCTCATTGAGGCCGCGGATGCTCTGCATATTTGCGACCAGGAGATAGTTCAAAAGTCGCGAGGGCAATTCGTCAATCTGGGCCGCTGTAATTCCCGCGAGCCCGAGCCCCCCGATGGCGTTCTTCAAGTCGACAAAGCTGCTAATGACAGGAACAAGCTTAGCGATCGCCTCGACGCCCTTCTGGATGACGAGCTCGGTGTTGTCACTGTCCACCGCCGCGGTCAATTCTTCCGTGGTTTGAAAGAAATCGCTAAGCTTGCTGGAAACGCCGGAAGCCGTGGTTCCGAGGGTGGCTGCCTGAGTCGAGCTGACAGGGTAGCCGAGTTGAGCCGAGAAGCTCTGGATCTGATCCGGCTGCATGCCCGCGAACAGCGGCTGAAAGATTCGGCTGATGATCGTGACAATCGTTTCGAGTGTGCCGCTCTGAGTGGCCATTTTCTTGCCGACCTATTCCCTAGCGTCTGAATGCGCGCTGACTTCCACTTCATCCGCCGATACAACCGAATCCAACTCGCGGATGCGATCGACCAACTGCCAAACGCTGCTGCATCCCGCGATCAAGTCGAGCGCCAGCAGTTCGTAGTGGGTAACGTCATGTCGCAGTCGCTCACTTCCATGCGCTGTCAAGACCCGCGCCATCCTCTGTATGAGCTCGAGAGGTGTAACCCCATCCGCTTCGGAAGGAACCTCGTAACGCTGGTCTTCGAAACTTCGCAAGCAATGTGCGGCGTAGGCCGGGCCATGGCACCGGTGCCAGGCGACCTTCACAGCCCTTCTATGCTCGATGAGCCGGGTGAGTTCAGGGCGATGCTCCTTGATTCTCTCCAGAACTGCCCTCCCCAGAGCCTTCTCGCGGATTTCGCGTTCCAGGCCTTGCAGCCTTCGTTCCATCGCCAAAACTTTCTCGCGATGCTGCAGCACGTCGTCGGGCACGGTCAAAGTAGGTCCTGCGGTAGTGACCGTTCCCTGCATGTTGTCGATAATCTCTACCCCCAAAGCGCTCAGAATTCCCCCGATCGGGGAAACGACTCCGAGATTTCCGGCGTGGGGCGGGAGCGGACTCGTCAGAAGGGGATTCATCGCAGCGACTACCTCGTCGTCCAGGGGCTTGACCCTAGTGACAATGCCAATCACCTGCTTCGCGTTATTGACAACCACGGCGCCGGAATCTCCCCCTTGTGCGAAGTACGTCTTCCGCGATGCGTTCGTCGGATCGGGGTCGGGGATTACCATGAACTGATTAATGGTCGCCTGTGAACCCGCCGTGGACTCATCGACGATGGTACCTTGTCCTGGCAGGGGCCAAAGAATACTGGGCACCGGTTTCCCGCTACTCGTATACTTAGCCGACTTAAATTTAAATTCGCAGATCTTGCCAGTGGTGTGACCGGTGGTCGAGCCGACCTTTTCAACTGGATCGCCTGCTGAAACACCAAAGGTGCCGGCCGGGGGCGTCCCCGTTATCATTCCGTAGTATTGACTTTGATTTGTGTATGGCCGGCTCGCATTCAGCACCGCTGCGCCACAATCGAATTCGCTCCCGTGAAATGTCTTGGGGGTTCCTGGCACGTTCGGATCATCGACATCAACTTGCACGTTGTTGAACGCATTGTTCCCATTACCCCGGTTGTTTCCGATGACATGAGACTTGCAGCAACAGCAGCAGGACACGGAAGGTTGACCGCACGCGTTTCCGTCTCCTGAACCTCCCAGGGAAGCGATGTCTCCGTACAACACGTGGCTGACACTCAGAAGGACAATGGTTTTGTGATCTGCTGTGAGCCTCGCAAAGCAGCCAAGCGAGCCCGGGTCAAATCCCTTACTCGCGATTTCAACTCCGGGTTGAAGGCTCTTCTGGAAGTCGTTGCCGTAACAGAGAAAAGTCGTGTGCTGAGGAATGATTTCCGCTGGAAAGCCTGCAATCGCAAGGGGCAGTCGCCGGGCATCAGCCTTCAATCCCGCCTCGACATAAATCCTCCAGCCTCTCTCGCCAATACCCAGGCCGCGCACTCCCGGTATGAACTGAAGCCGTTTCCAGGCTCGCGAATACAAATTGCGCAGCTTTTCAGTTTGTGTCTTTTTCATGCCGTGACTCTATAATCGGCTGAATGCTCGAACCTGGCCCGTTGCATCCTCGCGAGCAGCGGCTGATGATGGTGACGATGGTATCGAGTGTGCTGCTCTGAGTAGCCATTTTCTTGCCGACCTATTCGGAAACATCTGAATTCAAGGTGACTTCCTGTTCCTCCCGTACTGGACCGGATTCAACTCGCGGATCCGATCCACCAACTGCCAAACGCTGTTGCATCCCGCGATCAAATCGAGCGCGAGCAGTTCATAGTGGCCGACGTCATGTTGCAACCGATCGCTTCCATGCGCTTTCAAGACTCGCGCCATCCTCTGAATGAGCTCAAGAGGTGTAATCCCATCGACCTCGTCAGGAACCACGTGACGCTGGTCCGCGAGACTGCGCATGCAATGCGCGACGTAAGCCGGGCCCTGGCATCGGTGCCAGGCGACCTTCACGGCGCGCTTTTTCTCGATCAGCCGCGCGACCTCGGGGCGATGTTCCTTGATCCGCTCCAGGACTTCCCTGCCCATAGCCTTCTCGCAGATCTCGCGCTGCAGGCCTTGGAATTGTCGCTCCATTGCCAAAACCCTCTCACGCTCCCGCAGCACATCGTCGGGAACCGTCAAAGCGGCTCCCGCGGTCGGGACAGTTCCCTGCATGTTGTCGACAATCTCGATCCCCAACGAGGTCAAAACCTTGCCGATTGGACAGACAACACCAAAACTCCGTGCATGCGGCGGAATTGGAGTTGTGAGAAATGGGCTCAATTTGGCGATTCGAGCTGCGTCAAGCGGAAAAATCGCGGCAACCATGCCGACGACCTCTCGTGCGCTATTGACAACCACAGAGCCGGAATCTCCTGGAAGAGCGAAATCGGTCTTGCGCGAAGAGTCGTTCGGGTCCGGGTCTGGAATGACCAGGAAGTAATTGATAAGCTGCAGCGATCCTGGCGTGCTTAGGTCTTGCTCGTCTATGGGAAATAGAACGTTCGGAATCGACCCGCTACCTCCGGCCTCGTACTTCACCGACGTAAAGTTGAATTGAAAGATTGTTCCCTTGGTGTGACCGGTTTCAGAGCCGACCTTTTCGACTGGATCGCCGCCCGAAACACCAAGGCTACCACTCGGAGGCGTGCCCTTAATCATTCCGTAATATTGACTGTCATTGGTGTACGGACGCTTGTTATTCAGCACGGCCACTGCGCAGTCGATTTCGCTGCCACTGGATTCGCCAATGCCGGATATGGTGGGATGAGTGTAATCAACCGTGACCTGGTTGTAACCATTGCTCCCATTGCCGCGATTTCGGCCAATTACGTGGCAACAGCAGCAGGAAACGTCAGGTTGACCACACTTGTTTCCATCTCCCGAACCTGACTTGACGTTCTCGTACAACGCATGACTGGCAGTCAGGAGAACGATGGTTTTGTGATCTGATGTGAGTCTCGCGAAACAGCCCAGAGAGCCTGAACCATTGATGCCTTTACCTGCAATCTGAATTCCCGGCTTGAGCGTGTTTTGAAAATCGTTGCCGTAGCAGGGAAAGGTCGGCTGCTGAGAAATGACCTCCGTGGGAAAACCCGCGATCTCAGACGGAACGGAAGCTTGGTCGAAGGTGTTACTATTCAATCCGCTGTCGACATAAATTCGCCAGCCTCGAGTGCCAATTCCGAGCCCGCGCACTCCGGGTAAGAGCTGGATCCGCTTCCAGACTTGCGAATACGAACTGTGCAGCATGTCAGCCTTTGTTTTCCTCATAGTGCGACTCTGGAATCCGCCGGAGGTTCCAACCGAATCCCTAACTCCTTCATCACCGGGCCGATGTGGCAGGCAACGCCCTCCCCGCGCGCGTTGCTTCCCCACAGCAGGCCGACCACGCGGCCGGCGTCTTCCCGGATCACGGCTCCGGAATCGCCCATTCGGGAGAATGCTTCGCTTTTTTCGCTGCTGGCATCGAATTCAGGCTGAATGAGTAGCTGATTGGGAGCGGCGGCAGATTCAAGATCGTAGTGCCAGCGATCGGGATAGCAAACGTCTACGATTCTGCCGACGGTGCGTCCCGTCGCGGCGCCGCACTTGGTGACCAGGCTTCCCACAACCGCGTCAGCGGCTGCCAGCGGGGATTCCGTTGTGCTTTCCTCACAAGTGGCATCAGCGGATCCGTCTTTGACTCCAATGGCCGCATCAATGAAGTAGTCTGTTCCGCGAAACTTTATGTTGCCGGCTTTCCCTAGCAGACTCCTTGCGATCGGCTGGAAATCGTTCTTCGGGTGGCCAGGCCGAACCCGCCAAATGACGTCCCCAGGCCGGCATCGCCTGCCAAACAGGACGTGATAATTCGAGAGCAGCACCGGCTCTCCGGTCACTGCACTCCACGCCCAGCACCCCAAGGTTCCCGGCACCCCTTTTTGATTGGCGATCATTGCGCCCTCAAAGGCGTCCTGCCTATTGCCGAACGAGCTAGCGCAAGTGGATTCCCGGCGAACCACGTCGGTGGGAAATCCCAACAACCAGGAAGGGACCAAGCCCCCCGGCGACAGCAGTTTTCGCGGCAGCTTCTCGGTTACGTAGACCCTCCAGGACAACAGGGGAATTCGTTTTCCCGCTGTGTCCTTTAGGCCGAACCCCACGCCGCTGAAGCCGCGCACACCCGCCAGCCTGCGCCGCACCTCTTCGAGATTTGCCGGATGCCGGTGCATCGGGTTGTTTGAGTTGCAGTCAGTCTGCATGTAATCGCAATTTTTCCTCGCGCGCAGGATCGTCTGTGCGGGGAAGTCTCCCTGTTTTCTCGACAAGCTCACGGATGGACCGGCTGCTATCCATCAGCTCGCGAACTAAATCTGCGTTATCTCTTAAGGCTTCCCGAAGCGAAGGGCTTCCCGCGCTCATTAAGACCTGATACATGCGTTCGCGGGCCGCGAGAAGGGTGGTTCCATTGATTTCGCGCGGCAAGTCGCTGTCAGGATCCATGAGTGCTTTGAGATATAAGTTCGCGAACGCCGGTCCCTGGCTGCGATGCCACGCCACCATAACTTTTCTATTGTGGTGAACCAGATTGGAGACTTCTTCCGCGTGGGCTCTCACCAGCTCGATCAGCCGCCGTCCCTCCGGCATCCCGTCAAGTTCGCGCTCCACACTGGAGAGACGAGCATGGATCTGCTGTACGCTATCGGGCTGATGAAAGATTTCCTCCCCCGGCATCATCACTGCACTTCCCGCTGACGTAGTGGTGGAAGGATCGATTCGAATATTCAGTTCTTGGAGATATGGGCCGATGTGGCACGCGATACCTGTCCCCGTGGGCACGATTCCTACGCCAAGGCGTCCATTCTTATAGGCTTCCAACTGGTAAACGCCGCCCGTGACGATGATGCCGACGATCCTCCCGGTCGCATCCACTACGGCAGACCCTGAATCCCCAGGAAGGGCAAACGTGCTGATGTGGAATTCAACCTCGTCCGGTCCGACCTGGGTCGCGGTCCCTCCCAGCGACGCTGCCGGATAATTAGTAAGGTGCTCCGCCACGTCAGCCGCCGGAACCTGCCAGCGGATCGTGAATGGAAAACCTCCAGTCGCTGTCGGACGAATTTTGATCATCCGCAACGCCGGACCAAGATCGTAGGCCACATCGTCGACCGTTCCCTGTGTGAACGCCGACGCGGCTCCCATCTTCTTGACGCTGATGGTCGGGCTACCCGAGCCGGTCGGCGATGCCGAGATATCCCCGGAACCCACAATGCTGCCCACATTAGGAATGAACTTTCGCGCATCGATTCCCGAATCAATCGAGGCCAGCGCCCCATCCATGGCAAAGTCGAAGGTGCCGGCACTACTGTTAACGGAAAAATTACCTGTCTTTCCGTCGATGGCAGTACCCACCTTATGTTTCAGCTTGCCGCAGCAGCGGGACACATCGGGATGGAATATGCTTTTTTCATCCTGGCGATGGAACAGCATGACATGCTCGCAGCTGAGCATCACGGTTTGGTTATCCGTAGTCCGCGTGACTACGTAGCCCAGGGTGCCCGGTTTGGGCCGGTCATTGCTGTCGGGCAATCTTCTGATCTGCATTCCCCCTTCGAGCGTCGTGCCTCCGAAAGGTTCTCCCGGCTGATATCTCTGGACATCCGTCGGCATTCCCTGGAAGGTCGAGGGAATCATCTGTTCCTGGCTGACTTGGTTCAGGGGCAGCTTCTTCTGCACATAAACGATGAGCGCTACCTGTTCCGATAACTGGCCCTTCACCTCCTTGATCCCCAGGCCGACTCCCACGACGCCGGGGATTTTCGTCAGAGCCTTCTTGGCGTTGGCGTGGATTGTCCACCATTCTTTCGGATTCATGGCTAGCCCCTGCTTTTGATTCAGCTGAAGCGGATAAAATAATACGGTATCCCCTCTGTACCTTGGTGAGAATTCCCGCCGTTACGTTTCTTGAAATGCATCTCAATCAGAATTGCGTGCAGGCCGAATGACCTGCCAACTGTCCTCCTCAAGCTCTCACTGCGAGAAATAAACACGAGCTTGCTATGTAGGAAAGCCTTGCGGGTTGCTCCCGTTGAAGGTTGTTAAAGGCGCACGCGAAACGTACCAGAGAGAGCGGCTTGGGCCGGGCTCATGACGAGCCGGGAAACACTGAGTCTGCACGTCATTGCGACGCAGGTTTTGTAATTGGTACTGCGGCGACAATTGTTACCGGGGCTGCATGAACTGTCAACCATAATCGCTCTGTTCTTCTCTTTAGCAGCCCGTGGCGCAAGTGGCGGGTTTCCTGCAAGGCTGACGACGTAGCCGGATGCGCGATCCCACGAAGCACTTGGCAACGGACGCGGAGGTTCGGCTTCTGCAAAGCCGATTCTGGTTTATCCGACCCCGGAAGAGTAAATAAACGAACAACAAAAGCCTGCCAAAGCGGTTTCTCAGCTCTCGCGGCGTGCCCGCACCCAGCAACTGGCGCAGGACCAGGCTCAGGTTAAATGCTCCGACGTGAACCAACTGCCGCTTCAAGATGTTGTCCCGTCCCCGTAGATGGCAGCGCCGCATCCCGCCCGTCTCGTAGCAGTGCGCGAAGCTGCGCTCGACGAACTCGCCGCGCCGCCGCAGTAAACTCTTGCCGTACTCGCCCCGCACCCGTCGCCGGTTCGCATACACCGCTTGTTGCTCAGTCTGCTTGCCCGCCCAGTTCCGCTGACCCTTCTGCTGCTTCTCCGGAATGTAGCTGCGCACCTCGTAACTCTTCACCCGCTTGACCACCGCGCCGCTGTGGTAGCCCTTATCCGTCACCAACTCTTCAATCCCGCTAACGTTGACCTTGGGCTTATCGCCGGGCCGCAACTCGGCCTCGCGCCCGATCTGTTCCGCCACCGCCATGCCCGCCTCGCACAACGTCTGGTCCAGCGTCGTCGTGTCGCCCTGATCCGCGCCCTGCAGCGTCACCGCCACCACCGCGCCGCTGTCCAGATCTACCGCGTGCTCGGCCTTGTGCGCCAAGTGCGTGCGCCCGTCTTTCATCTTCGCCA
>Ga0209656_10002372_pt1 | contig 12205 bp, 10 predicted proteins | sample BogFormECP12_OM2_FD_188239 | JGI IMG/M metagenome (GOLD analysis project Ga0209656, IMG submission 188239) | Bog forest soil microbial communities from Calvert Island, British Columbia, Canada - ECP12_OM2 (SPAdes) (version 2) | ecosystem: Environmental > Aquatic > Freshwater > Wetlands > Bog ... | reverse complement strand
GTGCACCACACGCGCCCCGTGCTCCGCAGCGATCGCCGCGATCCCCGCCGGATCCGCCGAGCAGTCATCCACCACGATCACCCGCGGAACCCCGCCAGCCAGCCCGCCCAGGCACCGCCTGAGCTCCGCGTGACGATCGCGCACTGGAATAACGATTGTGACTTCAGCAGCGTCGGCGACGCCTTTCCCGAGTATGCCGTTGGCGCCAACGGCATGCTCTAGCCGGGCCGTTGGCGCCAACGGCAGAATGCGCCAAGGTCGCCCCGGGGAGCCCGGGGAGCCCGGGGAGGAGGTGCCGGGAGTACCGGCGGGCCCGCCGAAGTCGGGGTGAGCGATCCCGGCGTCGAGCAGCCGTCGCGCCAGCCGGCGGGCCGCCACAGTCTCCGCCACAGGCACCCCGGAGAACCAGCCCTCGACCTGACGCGTCCCAGCCGCCGTCAGTCGCAGCACCCGCACAGGCGACCCACCGACAAGAACAGCCCCGCCAGCCACGAGCCGAGTCCCCGGATCGGCATGCAGCCGGAACCCGACAGGGACAAGTTCGTCAGCCGGCGCAGAAGAGCGGGGGCGCGGCGGAGTTCCGCCGCGTTGTTCGGCGCCGCTGTCGGGCGCCGACTGAACGCGCCGGAACACCGCAAGCCCCAGCGCCACCACCCCGCCACCCGAGGCGGCCAGGCGCCATTGCCTGACCGCGGTCCGACCCCCGGGCATAACGTCTAGGAAGCAGCGAAACCCGCGAGCGGGTTCTCGTCGCAATCACGCTTCGGCGGCCGCCGCCCGATCGTCACAGGCACTCTCCGGTGCGAATGATCCACGGAAGGCTTCGGAGTCGAACCCGAGACGCCGGCCAGCGCCGCCTCGCCGTACCCCTGCACGCACTCGGGGTCCGGTCCGTCGAGCGGCAGGCCGGTGAAGAACTTCGCCGCCATGCAGCCGCCGCGGCACGAGTCATAATGCCCGCACGATCGGCACGCTCCCCCCGTATCCGGGGTGCGCAGGGACTTGAAGAGGTCAGACGTCCGCCAGACCGACTCAAAGCCGCCCGCGTCGCGGACGTTCCCGGCGAGGAACTGCGAGTGGATCGCGAACGGGCACGCGTACACGTCGCCCACCGGGTCGATCAGGCAGACGACCCGCCCAGCGCCGCACAGGTTGAGCCCGGGCAGTGCCGAGCCGTACGCCGACAGGTGGAAGAACGAGTCGCCGGTCAGCACGTCCTCGCCGTGGGCCACGAGCCAGTCATACAGCTCCCGCTGCTGCTCCGCGGTCGGATGCAGCTCGTGCCACACGTCCGCGCCGCGTCCCGACGGGCGCAGCCGGGTCAGCCGCAGCTGCGCCCCGAACCGGTCCGCGATGGATTTGAACGCGTTCAACTGAGGAATGTTCTGCCTGGTCATGACCACAGAGAGCTTGAAGCCGCGGAACCCCGCGTTGGACAAGTTCTCCATCGCCCGCATGGCGGTCGCGTAGGAGCCGCCGCCGCGCACCGCGTCGTTGACCTCAGCCGTCGCGCCGTCCAGGGAGATCTGCACGTCCACGTAGTCGCTCGCGGCCAGCCGCGCGGCGACCTCGGGGGTGATCTTCACGCCGTTCGTGGAGAACTTGACGCCCACGTGGTGCGCCGTCGCGTAGTCCACGAGTTCCCAGAAGTCCGGCCTCACGGTCGGCTCGCCGCCGCCGATGTTGACGTAGAAGACCTGCATCCGCTCCAGCGTGTCGATGACCTGCTTGCACTCGGCCGTCGTCAGCTCGCGCGGGTCACGGCGCCCGGACGACGACAGGCAGTGCACGCACGATAGGTTGCAGGCGTAGGTGAGTTCCCACGTCAGGCAGATGGGCGCGTCCAGGCCGAGCTGGAAAAGGTCCACCAGCCGCCCCGGCGAAGCGGAGGAGCTCCCCGCGCCCGGAGCGGCTTGTCGGGTGAGTGTCAAACCACCCTCCGTTCGGAAATCATCTTCGAGTCAGCGAGGGCGGCGAGCGCCCTGGCGTAGACGGGAAGTTCCGCGGCCGTCACGCCTGCCGCCGCGCAGGCGGCCCGGGCGCTGGGGTGCTCGGCCAGCGACCGGACCACTGCCAGCACCCGCTGGTTCTTCAGGAAGGACAGCCGCCGGGTGCCGAAGTGATACAGCAGCGCGCCGAACGGCTCGGGGCGCATCGACACACGCGAATCGACCTGCCACGGGCGGTCGAGGTCGAACCCGTCAGTAGACACCGCACATGCCGTCGATCGAGACCTCCTCGACCAGGAGTTCGTCGCTGCTGAGTGTCTCTTCCCCTTGCGCTGCCTGCTCTTCCACGCGCACCTCCGGGATTAGTGGCACCAAGTGCCAGGACTAGCCTGGAACGAGCCTAAGGGCACCTGGTGCCGAAATCAAGGTCATCACGGCCTGTTACCGGACATGCCGCCCGCGGTGCCGTACTATTTGGGCGACACCACAAAAAGGGCATGTCCGTAGGGGCGGTGGTACCAGTGCCGGCACGGGGCACGGCGCAGACCGGCCATGCTGGCCGCAAGCGGGTGACATCCCGCGCGGAGCTCGAGCAGGCGGCGTTCGCCCTCTTCGCGGCGCACGGGTTCGACGCCACCACGGTGGACGAGATCGCGACGACCGCGGGGATCGGGCGGCGCACGTTCTTCCGCTACTTCCCGTCCAAGAACGACATCCCGTGGGGCACGTTCGAAGTCGAGCTCGACCGGATGCGCGTGCGGCTGAAGGCGTGCCCGCCGGAGGTGCCGCTGATGGACGCGATCAGGCTGGCCCTCATCGACTTCAACCGGGTCTCCCCCGCTGACGTGCCGCTGCACCGGCGGCGGATGGAGCTGATCCTGCGGGTGCCGGCGCTGTTCGCCCATTCCACGCTGCGCTTCACCGCCTGGCGCCAGGTCGTCGCCGAATTCGTCGCCGAGCGCACCGGCGGCCGGCCCGACGCGCTCGCGCCGCAGGTCATCGCCCACGCCGTCCTCGGTGTCGCCGTCGCCGCTTACCAGCACTGGCTCGACGACCCGGCCGCGGACATCGGCACCCTGCTCGACGACGGGATGCGCCAGCTGGACGCGGCGTTCACCGGGAGCCCGCAATAGGCGCACTCCTGGCGCGTGCCCGCTGGCCCGAGGTCGAGGCCGGGCAGCGGCGGCTGCTCGTGGTGCCGCTCGGCTCCCTCGAGCAGCACGGGCCGCACCTGCCGCTGGACACCGACACCCGGATCGCCTGTGCCGTGGCATCGCGGGCCTGCGCGTCACGGCAGGGCGTGGCGCTCGCGCCGCCGGTCGCGATCGGGGCGAGCGGCGAGCACGCGGACTTCCCCGGCACCCTGTCGATCGGCACCGCGGCCCTGACCACCCTGCTTGTCGAGCTCGGCCGCCACGCGAGCCTGCACTGGCCGGCGATGCTGCTGGTCAACGGGCACGGCGGCAACGTGCCCGCGATCACCTTCGCGATAAGACAGCTCCGGAATGAAGGGCGCGAGTGTCACGTGTGGCACGCGGGGCTTGCTGATTCGGACGCGCACGCCGGACGGATGGAGACGTCGCTCATGCTGGCGCTCGCCCCTACGGAGGTATTGATGGCCGCCGCCGCGGCGGGCGAGACCCGGCCGATCGCCGAGATCATGCCGGTGCTGCGGGCGCGCGGCGTCCGCGCGGTCAGCCCCAGCGGCGTCCTGGGCGACCCCGCGGGCGCCTCGGCGGCGGAGGGGACGAAGCTGCTCGGGCTGCTCGTCGCGGACCTGGACGAGACGCTGGATAAGCTGCTCGCCGGAGGGTCGAATGACTGAGCAGCTCGCCGTCATCACCGGGGCGGCACGCGGGATGGGCGCGGCGGTCGCCAGGCGGCTCGCCGCGGACGGCTGGTCGCTGGTCCTCCTTGACCTGTGCGCGCCGCAGCCGCCGCTGGACTACCCGATGCCGTCGCCGGCGGACCTGGACGCGGTCGCGCGCGATTGCCGGACGGCCGGGGCACCGAGCGTCGACCCGCTGGTCGCCGACGTGGGCGACGGCGCGGTCCGCGGCAAGATACGGGACGTGCTCGGCGGCCGGGCGCCGGCCGCCGCCATCGCGATCGCCGGGGTGATCCACGGGCACACCGCCTGGGACGACCCGGACGACGCGTTCGACCTGATGCTGCGGATCAACCTGTACGGCGTCAGGTACCTGGCCGACGCGTGCGTCCCGCCGATGGTCGCCGCCGGATCCGGGAGGTTCGTCGCGGTCTCCTCCGCCGCGGCGCTGCGCGCCATGCCGCTGCTGGCCGCCTACTCGGCGGCGAAGTCGGCCGCGCTCGGCTTCACCCGCGCGCTGGCCGCCGACCTGGCCGGCACCGGCGTGACCGCGAACATCGTCTGCCCGGGCTCGACCCGCGGCGCGATGCTCGAGGCCAGCGCGGCCGTCTACGACCTGCCGTCGCAGGACACCTTCGCCGGCCAGGCGCTGCTGCGGCGGCTGCTCGAGCCGGACGAGGTCGCGGCGGCGATCGCCTGGCTCTGCTCCCCCGCCTCCGGCGCGCTCACCGGAGCGGTGATTCCCGTCGACGCGGGCCTTTCCGCGTAATCCCTCTCACGGCGTGCCGGTCCGGTAGCCCTCCGAGTTCATAAGGTCGAGCAGGGCGGACTCGACCGCGGTCAGGTCCATCATGCCCGCGAGCACCTGGGTCGGAATGGCGTGGCGATCGCGGATCATCGCCAGGAAAAGGTGCTCGACTCCGACATAGGAGTGCCCCATGGCGCGCGCCACATCGAAAGAGGCGCCGACGATGCTGAGATACCGGGGAGTGGGTACGGGGCCCGACAGGTCACTCATGACCCTAAGGCTTACTGCAAATTCTGGGGATTGCCTACCGGGTCGCCGACGTATTCGTGAATGGCGGCCAGGTTGTCGCGGGCCGGGTGCCTGGCGGCGGCCGGGCCGTCGGCGAAGGCGCGCAGGACGTTCATCGTCACCTGGCGGACGAAGTCCGGGGTCTTGCCCGTGATGCCGTGGGGCTGGTCGCCGTAGATGGCCTCCACCCAGCGCATCGTCCCGCAGTTGTAGACGCCGGCGCCGCCGGAGTGCGTGTAATAGGCCGAGTCCCCGTAGCTGCTCGCGCCCTGGCAGGTCAGCGGCGAGTGGGACAGCACCTCGATCGGGCGCTGCACCGGGTAGGCGGGGTTGACCCGGTCGTATTCGACGCCGACCAGGTGCGGGAAGCTGGTCCCCTCGGAGACGCCCGTGCCGGCGTACACCCAGCTGCGCGGGCTCGAGACCACGAACGACGCGTCCGCCGGGTAACCCTCGTAGATGGTGCCGATCAGGGAGGACTCCGGATCGGAGTTCGGCGGCTCCCGCCAGTCGCTGGTGACCTCCGCGGGGTCCTCGCGGTACATCGGGTCCTCGGTATACGAGGTCTTGTAGCAGACGACCTGCCGGGCGGACCCGAGCGCGGACGACTCCAGCCTGGTCCGGCGGAAGACGGCGTTGGCGCCCAGGAACGCCAGGTTCACGCCCGTGTTCCTGGCGGCCGTCACGTTGGCGCGCTCTTCCGGCGTCCAGTACTCGTCGTGGCCCATGGAGACCAGCGCGCTCGCCCCGTCGAGCAGGTGCGGGTCCGCGGCGATGTCCATGCTCGTCACGTAGGCAAGGTCCAGGCCCATGTGCTCGGCGAGCTTGACGACGTTGCGCTCGTAGGTGAGGAAGTAATCGGCGCCGTTGGCGTCGTAGGGCCGGTCCAGGCTGACCGCCAAAGACCGGTTGGCGTACGAGCCGGCCGCGTCCTTGTACAGGTCGTAGCCGCCCCACATGTTGTAGGCCTGCCAGGTCTGCACGCAGCTCTTCAGCACGATCTTGCCCGCGGTGCTGGCGGAGCGGACGGTGACGGGCACGTACCGCTGCGCGCCGGAATCGGCGTCGAGCCGCAGCAGGTACGCCCCGGCGGGCCAGTCGTCGGTCGGCACCTCCACGACCGGATCCCAGTCCGTGTGGACCGTGTTGGTGGCCGCGGTCAGGGCCGGGCTCTTCTGCGCGCCGCCGCGCAGTTTCTCCGACTGCCAGACCTTGCGCGCGCCCGTGCCCTGGTACCAGCCGAGGCGGAACGCGGTCACCCGGAACCCCGCGGACTCGGTGGAGACGAACAGCGGGAACGACTCGCCGGTCAGCGCGCTGGCCTTGCCCGCGTACCCCTCGATCGCGTGCTCGCCGCCGAGGTGCCTGATCTGCCAGCGCGGGTCGCCGGGCAGCGAGTTCTCGGGAACCGGCCGGCGCCGCGCCCGCGTGGCGTTCAGCGCGGCCGGACGCCCGCCGGCGGCCGGGTTACTGGACCCGAAGAGCTTCGCGGCCCCGGCCGCCACCCCCGCGGCGGCACCCGCCGCGGCCAGGCCGAGGAAGGCCCTGCGGCTCGTCTTCCCTTCCACGCGGGTAAGCATGCCACGTATCGGGACATCCATGCGCAAGCGCCGCGCGATCCATAACCGATACCTAAGATCGGCCGCGGGCAGGCAGTACGGTGAGACGGGAGGAACCGCGATGAATGGCGCACAGGCGCGTGCCGGCATAATGCCAGGTCACAGCATCGCGCCCGGCCACGGGCGAGACACGTTGGCGCTGTCGCAACTTCCCAGGTCAGAGCACTAAAAAAGAGCCCCGGCGCTACCATCACGGCGCCGGGGCTCTTTGGCGTTCTGGCCTATGCTGCGGTTCGACGCGACTTCCACGCGTGCCTAACGGGCTCGTATTCCCGTTCGCGCTTTTCGATTAGGTGTACGTCATCGGCTGTCATGAGAGCACCGAACTTAGCGGCCTGTCCCCTAATGCTCGTCCTCCGTACGGTGGTAATCCACCAACCATCGTCATCGAAGCATACGGTGAATGTCCGCTCCACGTCCCTGAGCCAATTGCGGCGCTTGGCTGGGATTGCTTCGTTCCAGTGTTCCGCTACGGTTTGCCCACTGGGCACCCATTCTGACCTCGGGGGGTCGGGGTGCTCTTTATCGAGCTGCATTAGCCTGCGAATCTCGGCGGAAAGTTCAGCGTGGCGTCGGTCATATTCTGCCGCGCCTAGTTCCGTTTCGTCCAACTCGTTACGGTCCTGACGTAGCTGGGCGATTTCATTCGAGTGATTCTTTCCGGGTATTGTCTGGCGTACCCTGTGCGGCCTGTCACCGTACAGAGTGCATATGATGGCCGTTGCATCATCGTCTACTGTGCCCATGGGCACCATAATCGCCGTGCGTCCATTACGTCGGCATCCGTTGGAGCAACGGTAGTACAGGTTAATCCGTCCATAACGGGTCTTGGTTGGCGAACCGCTCATTGAATGCCCGGCTTGATCTGAAAGACTCCCGGTCAGCATGTACGCGTTTGTTGGGCTTTTGCCCTTGCGATATGCTTTGGAATCGAGTTTGGCGACTACCTGGAGGTGCGTCGGCCAGTCGATAATGCCTTCATATCGCGCGGTAGTCTTACCGTTCTTGATTCGCCTACCGGCCAGTGATGGCTTACGGAGCAACCGCGCTAGGTTGGATACCGTCCACTTTCCGCCGCTTGGCGGTATGCATGCTTCTAGGTTTGCGTTGAATGCGTCGCAGATATCCTGTAGACCCTCGTCACAGTTGAGGTAACGGTGAACTGCCTCACGGAATACCCGCGCTTCCGGTTCGTAGATAACCGGGACTGTGTGGTCATCGATTCCCTCTTCTGCGCAGAGACACGGGCTCTTACCGCAGACGACACCTTGTGTCCGGTAACCGTAGGGTACTTTCGAATTGACGTAACCGTGTTCGTCGAGGTTACGGTGCATCCTCTGGTAGCGTCGGCTAATCGTGGCCCATTCACGGTGGGCTTCCTCGGCCGCCCGGTTCCATGCGGATACGTCATCGTCGTAATGGATTCCGGCACGCGGCGGCCAGCGGACTAGCTTATCTGTGATGAGTATCGTTTTGCCGTTTTCCTCGGCCCATTCTCGCAAACGCCTCTCGGCGTCGTGCGGTTCACGAGACCATCGAGAGAATGTGGACGCTATGGCGATTCGGTAGCTGGCCAATAGATCCGGCTGTGTAACCCATGGGCGCGCGTTCTTACGTTCCCACAGCGGCTTAACACCCGATGCTGTGTCGGCCACCGTCGCGATGACGTTAACGCCAAGATCCTTGGCAGTGTCGCGAGCACTTCGGAGATGCACTTCGTGGCCGCGCTGGACGCCGTGCCCGAGATGCGCGGGCCGGCCCGCGGCGGCCCTGCTGCACCTCGGGCCCGGCCTGGGCAACGGGCTGGCGAACCTGCACAACGCGCGCCGCGCGGCCACGCCGCTGCTCACCGTGGTCGGCGACCATGCCACGTATCACAAGCGCCTGGACGCCCCGCTCGAATCGGACATCGATTCCCTCGCCCGGCCGGTGTCGCTCTGGGTCCGCCGCTCGATCCGCGCCGCTGACGTGTACACGATCTCCGCGCTGTGGACGCACGCGCGCGAGAGCCTGGACATCACCACGGTCATCTTCAGCAATCGCAGCTACGCCATCCTGGCCATGGAACTGGGCCGGGTCGGAGCGGCCGCCGCCGGCGAGGCCGCCCGCGACCTGCTGGACCTGTCCCGGCCGCCGCTCGACTTCACGGCCCTGGCCGCGGGCATGGGGGTCCCGGCCTCCAGGGCCGTCACCGCGGAGGAGTTCGCCGCCCAGCTGGGCAAGGCCCTGGACGAACCAGGTCCCCACCTCATCGAGGCCCTGATACCCCCCGCTGTGACCGCCGCGGCGGCCGGGTCAGCCGAGGGCGGCGAGCAGCGGGCTCAGGGCGGCCACGTCGTCGTCGGGGGCGGCGAGCAGGACGCCGCTGACCAGCGGGCGGGCCTGGGCCAGCAGATCGGCCGCCAGCTCGAGACCGGCCGCGCGGGCCGCGCCGCGGCCCGCCTTCTCCATCGCTTCCAGCGTGGCTTCGGGGATCGTCACCCCCGGCACCTCGTGCGCCAGGTAGTCGGCGTCCTCGAACGAGCGCAGCGGCGTGACCGACAGCAGCAGCGGCACGCCGGTCCCGTCGAGCGCCTCGACCAGCCTTGAGAGCGACTCAAGCTCGTAGACCGGCCTGCTGATGAGGAACTGCGCCCCGGCGCGGATCTTGGCGTGGGCCCGCGCGATCTCCGCGGCGGCGTCCCGCGCGCCCGGGTTCACCCGCGCGCCGATGCAGAAGGAGGTCCGCGTGGTCAGCGCCAGGCCGTTGGAGTCACGGCCGGCGTTGAGCCCCGCGAGCAGCGCGGTGAGCCCGACCGAGTCCACCTCCCAGGTGCCGTCCACCGCCGGGTAGTCGCCGAGCACCGGCGGGCTGCCCGTCGTCGACACCACCGAGCGGATGCCGAGCGCGTGCGCGCCCAGCAGGTCGGCCTGCAGGGACATGATCGTCTTGTCCCACGTGGTGACCGTCGCGATCGTCTCGACGCCGACCCGCTGCTGGAGCTGGAGGGCCATGTTGAGCGCGTCCATGTGGGTACGCGCGTTCTCCCGCGGCTGCACCACGATGAGCCCGATGCCGTGACCCTGCAATACGGCCGCCGCCTGGTCGGCGTCGCCGGCCCAGCCGCCCGCGGGCGGCGTGATCGCGGCCCCGACCACGAACTGGCGCGTGGCGAGCTGGTCGGCGAGGCTGCCCGCGGCCGGGCGCACCTGGCCGTCCGGCAGGACGGCCGCGGTGACCGCGGCCGTGCCCGAGGTCTTCACGTGGCGGGGCCGGACCGCCTCGGCCGCGGCCCTGATGTGCGTGGGCGTGGTGCCGCAGCAGCCGCCCACGATCCTCACCCCGGCGTCGGCGAACCGGCCGAGGTAGCGGGCGAAGTACCCGCCGTCGATGCTGAACTCGAACGAGCGCGGGCCGATCCGGCGCGGCTGCCCGGCGTTCGGCTGCGCGCTGACGGGCACCGACGAGTACCGGACGAGGTCTTCGGCGACGACGAGCATCCGCTGCGGCCCCACCGTGCAGTTGGTGCCGAGCACCGCGACCGGCATCGTGCTCAGCACGGAGGCGACCTCGCGCGGCGTCTCGCCGCCCAGGGTGTGCGCGTCGTCCGCGAAGGTCGCCTGCGCGATCAGCGGCAGGCTGGTCACCGACGAGGCCACCGACACCGCCTCGACCAGCTCGTCCAGGTAGCCGAACGTCTCCAGGATCAGCAGGTCGACGTCCCCGTCGGCGACTAGCGAGCGGATCTGCTCGGCCAGCACCTCCATCCGCTCGGCGGAGCCCACCCGGCGCCGCTGCAGCCCGGTCACCGCGGGCGAGACCGAGCCCGCGACCAGGACGGGACGGCCGGCCCGGCCGGCGGCGGCCCGGGCGAGACGCACCCCGGCCCGGTTGATCTCGTCGACCTTGTCCGGGAACCCGTGGTCGCCCAGCCACAGCCGGTTGGCGCCGAACGTGTTCGCCTGGATGATGTCCGCGCCCGCCGACAGGTAGCTGTCGTGGATGGTCTCCACCAGGCCCGGGTCGGACAGGTTCAGCTCGGGCAGCGCCCGGTCGAGCGCCGCGCCCGCGGCGTGCAGCATAGTGCCCATGGCGCCGTCGCAGACCAGCACCCGGTCACCGGCCAGTAGCTGACTAGCGGGGGGACGACCCTTCATCACTGTGCCTCCGGCAACGCGTCCAGGATTTCCAGCGCGACCTGCGCGATCAGCCGGTCCCTGTAGTTGTCCAGGCGCAACCCGGTGATCTCCTCGATCCGCTTGATCCGGTAGGCCACCGTGTTCGGGTGGACGTGCAACAGGCGCGACGCGCGCTGCGGGCTGTTGTTCTCCCGGAAGTAGCATGCCAGCGTGGACAGGTATTCCGACTTGTGCTCGTGTTCGTGCTCGCTCAGCTTACCGAGCACCTCGGCGGCGAAGGACCGCAGCTCGTTCAGGTCGGGCACCTGCAGCAGCAGCCGGTGGATGCCCAGGTCCTCGAACGCGGCGACCGCGCCGGTCCGGCCGAGCCGCCACAGCGTCTGCGTGGTGCGGTGCGCCTGGTCGTATGACCGGGCGATCTCCTCGGGGTCGCGGCACACGCCGCCGATCCCGATGACCACCTTCGCGCCGGGGAACAGCTCGGCGAGCCTGGCCAGGCACGCCGAGCCCAGCTTGCGCGGGTCGGGCGCGGCCGCGGTCACGACCACCACCTCGGCCTCGCGCGCCGAGACGATCGCCTCCGGCGCGCGCGTGGTCATGAAGTGCTCGATGCTCTCCCTGATGCGCTGCCGCAGCGCATCGGCGTCCGCGGCCCGCGACGGCGGCAGTTCGAAGGCGATCGCCGCCACGTTATGCTGGCGGGTGGCGTCGTAGCCGAGGTGCCCGGCCCAGCGGGCGGCGTCGCCCGCGTCCCGGCCGCGGCCGAGCAGCAGCCCCTCGACCAGGTCGTCACGGACGCGGCGAGCGGCCGCGGCCACCACCCGCTCGCGACCGAGGATGACGCCGCAGATCGTGGCCGCGTGCTCGGTGACGAGCAACGACATGTCCTCGCCGAACGACTCCTCCGCCGGGTCGAACGTGATCAGGTAGGACGGCACCTCGTCGCCGACCAGGATGGGAGCGACGATGATGGCGGGCACCCCGCCGACGTTCGGCAGCCGCAGCGCCCGCTGGGACAGCCGGGAGGCGCGCAGCACCTGGCCGAGCCGCGGGTGCACCACGTGGTCGCGCACGAGGGCGGCCGCCTTCTCCGGCGGGAGGCCGGGCGACGCGGCGGTCTGCACGTCCATGAGCTGGCTGACGACCGCGACAGTCGCCGACGCCCGTTCTGAAATAAGCTGAACGACCCCCGCGAGGTCGGCATCTTGCATGGCGAGGCCGGAGAGGTGCCGGTAGACGGTCACCAGCTCGCGGAGGACGGCGTTCTCCCTGTCCACGTCGCGGGGGACGATTGTATCCGGCACGGTCATTGTGTCATCAGATCCTTTGTGGGAGGCCACAAAGGAGTCTCTACCACTCCACGCGGCCTGTGGAAACCCTACACAAGAAACTCGCCACACAACACCGGGTTCGACTGTGGCAGCCCACAAGTCACTGCCCCGGTTGTTTGGTGTGACAACCATGGCGACGCCCGTGCCGCCGACTGTCATGATACGAGGGCTTGACAGACGCTCATCAACGGCGCAGATAATCAGGCACTTTCGTACGAAAGGGGCCCGGCGTTGCTGGAGTACCGCGATATCTACGCGGGAGGTCGCCTGGTCAGTTCGGCATCCCCTGACGTGATCACCATCATCAATCCGGCCACAGAAGA
>Ga0209656_10002371_pt1 | contig 12210 bp, 9 predicted proteins | sample BogFormECP12_OM2_FD_188239 | JGI IMG/M metagenome (GOLD analysis project Ga0209656, IMG submission 188239) | Bog forest soil microbial communities from Calvert Island, British Columbia, Canada - ECP12_OM2 (SPAdes) (version 2) | ecosystem: Environmental > Aquatic > Freshwater > Wetlands > Bog ... | reverse complement strand
TAAGACCGCCGTTGCGCTGGACACCATCATCAACTCGAAGGGCAACGATCTTATTTGTATTTACAACGCGATCGGGCAGAAGCGCTCATCAGTCGCGCAGGTGGTGAAGACTCTCGAAGATTACGGCGCGATGGAGTACACCATCGTGGTGGCCGCCACCGCTTCCGAGCCTGCACCGATGCAGTACATCTCGCCGTATGCTGCGTGCGCGATGGGCGAGTACTTCCGCGACACGAAGCGGCATGCGCTCGTGATCTACGACGATTTGTCGAAGCACGCGGCATCGTACCGCGAAATCTCGTTGCTGCTGCGGCGTCCGCCGGGACGCGAAGCGTATCCCGGAGACGTTTTCTATCTTCACTCCCGCTTGCTGGAACGCGCGGCGAAGTTGAGCGACAAGAATGGTGGAGGATCGCTGACTGCGCTTCCGATTATTGAAACGCAGGCAGGCGACGTTTCAGCTTACATTCCGACCAACGTGATTTCGATTACCGACGGTCAGATTTATCTGGAAACCGACTTGTTCAACCAGGGCGTGCGCCCTGCGGTGAACGTAGGATTGTCTGTGAGCCGCGTCGGCGGCAGCGCGCAGATCAAGGCCATGCGGCAAGTCGCCGGCACTTTGAAATTGGAACTGGCGCAGTATCGCGAACTGGCGGCGTTTGCGCAGTTCGGCAGCGATCTGGATAAAGCGACGCAAGCGCAGTTGAATCGCGGGCAGCGACTGGTCGAATTGCTCAAGCAGAACCAGTTTTCGCCGCTGCCGTTCTCCAAGCAGATTCTGATCATCCTTGCGGGCACGAGCGGAATTCTCGACGACCTACCGGTCGCTCAGGTGCGGGAATTCGAGGCCGAATTGTACAAGTACGTGGATGCGACGAATCCCGGCATCCTGCGAACGATCATGGAGAAGAAGGTTCTCGACGATGCGCTGAAGGCGCAGTTGCAGGGGATTATTAAGGAAGCAAAGCAGCAGTTTGTGGCGGCGCGGGAAGCAGTGGCGAAGTAGCGAGGCCGGTGGTGGAGGAGATCCCTTCGACTTCGCTCAGGGCAGGCTCTTCGCTCCGCCTGAAGAACGGCTGCGCTCAGGATGACAACGTTTTGCTTTGAGCTAATGGCTAATAGCTAAGAGCTGGTTTTTCAATGCCTAACATTCTAGATATTCGGCGGCGGATTCGCAGCGTGATCAACACGCGGCAAATCACCAAGGCCATGAAGATGGTCTCGGCGGCGAAGTTGCGCCGGGCGCAGGAGCGCGCTTTGGCAGCGCGCCCTTATGCGCAGATGCTCACGAATGTGCTGAAGTCTTTGGTAGCGCGGGCGGAAATCTATGATCCGGAGACGGGCGAGCCGAAGCATCCCTTGCTGGCGCAGCGGCCCGAGAACAATATTCTGCTGATCGTGGTCACGGGCGACAAAGGGCTGGCTGGCGCCTTCAACGCCAACATCACCAAGGCTGCGCTGCGATTCCTGGAGTCGAAGCCGGGGAAGAATGTCGACATCGAGGCCATCGGACGTAAGGGGCGCGATTTCTTGCGCCGCCGCTATCCGGCGGCGAAGGTGCAGACGCGCAGCCTGGCGGATTTGGAAGACGCGACCGAGATGGAACCGGAGTCGGCCGAGCGGGCGGGGCCGATCCAGATTACCGGCGAACACGTTGGCATTCTCGGCAAGGTGCAATTTGCGCAGGCCTCGACGCTGGCGGAGAACGTGATTCGGCGCTATTGCCGGGAAGAGATCGATTCAGTTTACGTGGTCTTCAACGAATTCAAGTCGGTGATCGCGCAGCGGCTGGTGGTCGAGCAGATTCTTCCCATCGAGCAGATCGGCGAGCGCGCCGTGCGCATGGCCGAGGAGATGACGGAGGAAGAAAAGAAGCGAGCCAAAGAAGCGGCGATCAGCGCGGGCGTGGGCTTGCGCACGACCGATGTGACTCCGGAAAGCGCATCGCAGTTCGGGACGGCGCAGGTGGACTACATTTATGAGCAGCCGCCGGCGGAGTTGTTCCGCGCGCTGCTGCCGAAGTATGTGAGCATACAGATTTTCCGCGGGCTGATGGAGTCGGTGGCCGCCGAACATGCCGCGCGCATGACCGCGATGGATTCGGCCACCAGCAATGCGACCGACATGATCGATTCGCTGACGCTGGCGATGAACCGGGCGCGGCAGGCGAAGATCACGAAAGAGATTATCGAGATCGTCAGCGGCGCAGCGGCGATGTAGGGAAAGAAGCTATTAGCTCTTAGCTTTTGGCTCTTAGCTTCTCTGAGAAGATTGACGCGGGATTGCTCAGATGTTAACGCAAGAACATCCAGGAAGTCCGCGTTCCGTATGCGCGATTGAGATCGAGCTAAAGGCTAAGAGCTAATAGCTAAGAGCCGAGGGTTTATGCCAAACGTAGGACATGTCATTCAGATTGCGGGGCCGGCGGTGGACGTGCAGTTTGCCGAAGGCACGATGCCTCCGATTTATCAGGCCGTGAAAGTTACCGACGAGGGCTTTCAGGTGCCTTTCCCCATCAACGTCATTCTTGAGGTGCAGCAGCATATCGGCGAGGGCCGTGTGCGCTGCATCGCGATGGAGCCGACGGATGGCTTGGTGCGGGGAATGAAGGCCATCGATCAGGGCGGCCCGATCTCCGTGCCTGTGGGCCGCGGTACGCTCGGCCGCGTGATGAACGTGATCGGCGAGCCGGTCGATCAGCTTGGCCCGATCGATTACAAAGAGCGGGATCCGATTCACCGCCTCGCTCCGGCATTCGATGAGCAGGCTACGACCGCCGAGATGTTTGAGACTGGCGTGAAAGTCATCGATTTGATTCAGCCGTTCTTGAAGGGCGGCAAGATCGGATTGTTTGGCGGCGCCGGCGTGGGCAAGACCGTCGTCATCATGGAGTTGATCAACAACGTCGCCAAGAATCACGGCGGTTTTTCGGTGTTCGCCGGCGTTGGCGAGCGCACCCGTGAAGGCAACGACTTGTGGCTGGAGATGACGGAGTCTGGCGTGATCAAGCCGGGCGTGCCGGCGGAATCAAAGGCCGCGCTGATTTATGGGCAGATGACCGAGCCTCCGGGGGCGCGCCTGCGCGTGGCGTTGAGCGCGTTGACCGTCGCAGAATACTTCCGCGATAAAGAGGGTGCGGACACGCTGTTGTTCATCGACAATATTTTCCGATTCACTCAGGCCGGTTCAGAAGTTTCGGCGCTGCTGGGCCGCATGCCCAGCGCCGTCGGTTACCAGCCCAACCTGGCGACGGAGATGGGCGAACTGCAGGAGCGCATCACTTCGACCAAGAAAGGTTCCGTCACCTCGGTGCAGGCGATCTACGTGCCCGCCGACGATTTGACGGATCCCGCTCCGGCTACGACATTCGCTCACCTCGACGCGACTACCGTGCTTTCGCGCGCGCTGACTGAGATTGGAATTTATCCGGCGGTCGATCCTCTGGCTTCGACCTCGCGCATTCTTGATCCGCGCATTGTGGGCCAGGAGCACTACGACGTTGCGCAACAGGTGAAGAAGACGCTGCAGACGTATAAAGACTTGCAGGACATCATCGCGATTCTTGGCATCGATGAGTTGAGCGAGGATCAGAAGCTGACTGTCGCCCGGGCGCGAAAGATTCAGCGCTTCCTGTCGCAGCCGTTCCACGTGGCCGAGCAGTTCACGGGCGCGCCGGGACGTTACGTCAAGATTGCGGACACGGTGAAGGGCTTCAAGGCGATCGTGGAAGGTAAGTATGACGACATCCCTGAGCAGGCGTTTTATATGAAGGGGCCGATCGAGGAAGTGCTGCAGGCGGCGGAAAAGATGAAGGCGGCAGCGTAAGAACAGTTGCCAGTTCTCGAACCGGCCTGGATACGAAAACTGGCGGCTGACAACTGGTAGCTGGCAACTGATGGCTGACACATTCCAACTCGAGATCGTTACTCCGGAGAAGCGGGTGGTCGACACCGCGGCGGAGGAAGTTCAGATTCCGGGCAAGAACGGGTATCTGGGCATTTTGCCGGGGCACGCGCCGCTGATCACGGAGCTGGCGGTCGGCGAGGTCACGTACCGGGGGAATTCCGGCGACCAGCATCTTGCTGTGGCTTGGGGTTTTGCCGAGGTGCTGCCCGACAAAGTCACCATTTTGGCCGAGACGGCGGAGCGTCCAGCGGAGATCGATGTAGAGCGCGCGCGCAAAGCAAAAGATCGGGCCGAGCAGCGGCTCACCAGCGGCGACATCAATGTGGACGTCGAGCGTTCGTTGAATTCATTGCATCGGGCTGACACCCGATTGCAAGTTGCCAGCGAGAAATAGTGATCTTCTGCGTGGTACAACCGTCACACCTTTACAAAAGAGCACTAGCGAATCAGAATTTTCACTGACATCCTCCCCCATCTGTCGTTTGGACACGTTATAGTAGAGACATCTCCGCGAAATAAGACATGGCAAGGGCACTATCGCGGGAAACGTGTATGCAGACCATCCATCGAAATATCCAATCATTCTAGAAGCTAGCAATAGCGAGGAGTAAAGCGTATGGCCAAAGCGAAATCCCCCAAGACCAAAGACAACAACGAGGCGGTTGCCAAGATCGCCGCGCAACCCAACGTGCCCGGCTCGGAAGCCGGTGAAACTGCGGCGAGTTTCGAGAAAACGACCACGGCAGAATCGACGAAACCGAAGGCGACCAAGAGCCGCGCCGCCAAGAATGCCGCAACGGCGATTCCTGCTCCTCAGGTTTCCGTTCCGAGACTGGAAGCGGTGCCGAGCGAGACCCGCACCAATGGAGAAGGGCGCGGCACTGTGGTCCCGTTCAATTTGGAAAACGAGATTCGCAAGGTGGCTTATCTGCTTTCCGAGCGCCGGGGATTTGTGCCTGGCCATGAGCGCGAAGACTGGCTGGCGGCGGAACGCGAAGTTCTCCAGCGTTACCGGCAGCAGCAGCGCGCATAGCGAATCGACGGTGATTGGCGGCCGATCCCTCGGCCGCCGCTTGTTTCCTGCCCGGAGTTTCTGGCACAGAGGAAAATTGCAGTGGGTGAGCCTCTGTGGGCCTGCCGAGTCCGCTCCTCTGGTTGCTCTTACCGCCGGTTTCTGGAAAAATGAATGTTGGGGTTCTAGCCAACATGGCGCAAATCGGTAATTACGCCTTACTCCTTGCCTTGGCGTTGAGCGCGTATTCGTTCGTCGCCGGAATCTTTGCCATCATAACTTCGGGTGAGATGTCGGAGCGCGTCGGCGAAACCGCGCGCCGGGCCGGCATCGTAGTTTTTGTTTGCGTGTTGCTCGCTGCCGTAGCGCTGGTCACCGCCGCCTTCCGCAACGATTTCTCTATCGCCTACATCTTCCATCACAGCAACCGCGATCTTCCCGCGCCTTACAAGTTTGCTGTGTTGTGGTCGGGGCAGGAAGGCTCGTTGCTGTTCTGGTCCCTGCTGCTGGCGGGATACGGATTTGTTCTTCGCTTACGCTACAAGACCGATCCTCGACTTTTTGCCTACGCTTCGGTCGTGATGGCAGGGGTGCAGATTTTCTTCCTGCTGCTGGTGAATATCGCGGCGAATCCTTTCGGACTGATCGATGGTCCAACGCGGACCGACGGCAGCGGTTTGAACGCACTGCTGCAGTATCCCGAGATGGTGATTCATCCACCGATGCTTTATCTGGGCTACGTGGGATTCACCGTGCCGTTTGCCTTTGCCTTGGGCGCGTTGATCATGAAGTATCCGGGCGAAAAGTGGATTCGCATCACACGCCGCTGGACCATGGTGACCTGGGCATTCCTGACCTGCGGAGTTTTTCTGGGATCACACTGGGCCTACTACGTGCTGGGCTGGGGCGGATATTGGGGATGGGATCCGGTTGAAAATGCTTCTCTGATGCCGTGGCTCGTGGGCACGGCGTTTCTGCATTCGGTGATGATGCAGGAAAAGCGCGGCATGCTGAAAGTGTGGAACATGTGGCTCGTGTTTGGCACGTTCTGGCTCGCGATTCTGGGGACGTTCCTCACGCGTAGTGGAATCATCAGTTCGGTACACGCGTTCGCGCAGTCTTCGATCGGGACATGGTTCGCGTATTTTCTGGCGCTCACCTTCGCGGTATTTGTTTTCTTCTTCGTGAAGAACAAGGACCACCTGCGCAGCGAGCACCGGCTGGAATCGCTGATTTCGCGCGAGTCGAGTTTCCTGTTCAACAACCTGCTGTTCCTGTTGCTGACGCTTGACGTGCTGTGGGGGACGTGGTTCCCCAAAATTTCCGAGTTGGTGCAGGGCAACAAGGTTACGGTGGGGGCTCCTTTTTATAATCGCGTGGCTGTGCCTGTGGCTTTGTTCCTGCTGCTGCTGACGGCTCTCGGTCCTCTGCTGGCCTGGCGCAAGACTTCGTTCGAGAGCTTGAAGCGAAATTTCAAGTGGCCGATGATTCTCTCGGTGGCCGTGGCCCTGTTTGTCATGTTTACGCCGCAGTCATGGGGATCGATTTTCGGTATGCGGCCATGGAAGGACATCAGCTACTTCTATTCGCTGATGACGATCTTCCTCTCGTCGCTGGTCGCGTTTACCGTGGCGTCGGAGTTTTACCGCGGGGGCCGGGTCATTTCCGAGAAAACCGGACAGGGCATGTTCGCCTCCATCGTCCAACTGACGCACCGCAATACGCGGCGTTACGGCGGATATATCGTTCACATCGGCGTGGTTCTGGTGATGATCGGCTTCTCCGGCTCTGCGTTCAATCAGGAAAAAGAGATGGAGATGGGCTACGGTGACAAGATGGACATCGGCAGCTATCAACTTGTTTGCCGGTCGTACACCCAGGATGACAATGCCAACCAGTTCACGGAGTGGGCGATCCTGGATGTTTATCAGAACGGCAATAAGATTGGCAGCATGACGCCGCAGCGCATTGTCTACCACGCCAGCAACCAGCCATCGACCAAGCCGGACATTCGCTCGAACTTCAAGGAAGATTTGTATCTGGTCTACGAAGGCCAGAACGATAAGGGCCAGCCGGTGATTAAAGCGCATGTGAACCCGATGGTGATTTGGATCTGGATTGGCGCCTGGGTGATGATCGTGGGCACTGGACTAGGATTGGTGGAAAGTGCCCCTGCGCCGGTCACGGTGCGGGCTCCGCGAGTACTGGGGCGGGCCACGCCGGCAGCACCGGTGGTGACGGGAGATTGATGTCGATCAATTCAGGACGACTCGTTGCTCTGCGTCGCAGAATCGCAGCCATGGCGATGATGTGCGTCGTGGTCTTTACGCTTTCGGGCGCGGGCGATCCGGCGTCGCGCTTCACCGAGGTTGGACATCAGTTGATGTGCGTCTGCGGTTGCGGGCAGATTTTGCTGGAATGCAACCACGTGGGCTGCCCCAGTTCGGACGGCATGCGAAACGAGTTGATGGCTGCGATCGGCCGCGGCGACAGCGACAGTTTGGTCGAGCAGACGTTCGTACAGAAGTATGGGCCGACGGTGCTGGCCGCGCCGACGACTGCCGGGTTCGATCGCGCCGCGTGGATCATGCCCTTCGTTGCGATGGTGTTGGGCTTCGGCATCGTGGTGCTGGTCGTGCGCGCGTGGAAGAATCGCCCTGAACCTGCGATTGCCGATGGCCTGCATCCCTCCGCCGGCGCGGAGCTGGAACAATTCCGCGAGCAGGCGCGCAAGGAGACTGATCTATAAATGAGAAGATCTGTGACTGGGAAGACCTATGAGCTTTGAACTCGCGGTCTGCATCGTGCTTACATTGGCGGCCGGCTTTTACGTGTTTTACCTGCCGGAGCGGCTTTATCTGGGCCCGAAGAAGACGCGCGCTTCCTATCTGCGCGAGCGGAAAGATGCAGTGTATGAGAACTTGCGCGATTTGAATTTCGAATACAGCGCGGGGAAGCTTCCGGATGCCGATTATCAGTCGCTGAAATCTTCGCTGCAGAACGAGGCTGCGACCTTGCTGGCAGAGATCGATAGGCTTGAGGCAAAGGCGACGGTCGTGCCGTCGCGGAGGGTCGGAGGTTGAAGAGATTCTTCTTTAAACCCGCAGTTATTCTCGCATTGCTGCTCGCCGCCGTTGGCGCGTTCGCGCAAACTCTCACTGGAACAGTGAAGAACGGCACGACCGGAAAGCCCGCCGCGGGCGATGACGTTGTCCTGCTGAGCCTGGCACAAGGGATGGAGGAGGCCGGGCGAACAAAGTCCGACGCCAAGGGCAACTTCAGTTTGAAACTCGACGCCGCTGGACCGCACCTGGTGCGGGTGATTCACGAGGGCGTTACCTACCATCGCATGGCGCCTCCGGGAACGACGTCGGTGGAAGTTGAGGTCTACGATGTTGGCAAGAAGATCGACGGCGTCGAAGTTGTGGCCGACATCATGCGCGTGCAGGTCGAGCAGGGACAGCTGGAAATCATGCGGGCCTTCGCGGTGCAGAACACGTCGAAGCCTCCGCGCACGCAGATGAACGAGCACAACCTTGAATTCAACGTTCCGGATGGGGCGCGGATTATTCAAGGCGAGGCGATGACCGAAGGCGGCCAGCCGATCAGCAGTTCGCCCGCGCCAGAAGATGAGAAGAAGACTCGCTACGCGTTTGTGTTTCCGTTGCGGCCGGGAACGACGCAATTTCAGGTTGCCTACCAGCTTCCTTACAGCGGCAGCGCGAACATTGACCCCAAGAGCATGTATCCGCTACAGCACTTTGTTGCGATTTTGCCGAAGACGATCGAATTCTCCGCCGCTCCGGGGACGAGTTACAAGCCGATGAACGATCCGCAACAGCCGGATGCGAATGTGCAAGTGGCTTCCAGCGCAGGGCTCGGGCAATCACTGGCGTTCAAGATCTCGGGCGAAGGCACCCTGGCGGCTCGGCAGGAAAATGGAGGAGCGCCGGGCGAAGCGGCCCCCGCGCAAAGCGAGAGCCGTCCCGGCGGCGGGCTGGGTCCGCCGATCGACGCGCCGCCGCCGCTGCAGAAATATCAGTGGTGGATCCTTGGTGGATTCACCGTGGCGCTCATTGCGGGTGGGGTCTTCGTGGCATCGAGGCAACAAGCGGCCAATCGCGCCGCGGCTGCCGCCGGTACGAAATCGAAGAATACATGGGACGAGGGTGTCGAGTCTGAGTACGAACAAGTGGAAGTGCTGGCCACGGGCGCAGCCGGCGTCAGCAATCCACCGCGCAGCGAAAGCCTGCCCCAGCAGCCGTTAGTCACTTCGTCTTCCTCTTCGTCATCCATGCTGCTGCAGGGTTTGAAAGATGAACTGTTCGAATTGGAGATCGAGCACAAGCAAGGCCGCATTTCGCAGCAGGAATACGACTCGGCCAAGGCAGCGCTGGATCAGACTCTGCAACGGGCTTTGAAGCGCGCTTCGCAAAAGGCGTAGGTTATCGCGTTGGCTTTTTGCCTCAACCGGCTGGCAATTTTGTTCATCCCTATTGCTCTCTGAATAATCTAAGCGGGGAGAATTTTCTCGTGAGGATCAACATGCGCTGGAGTGCTCAAAGAATTGTCCCCGCAGTTTTTCTGCTCTCTCTTCTCTCTTTCTCCCTATACGCCGCCGACAAGAATTTTCACGACGCTCCCGACTCGGCCAAAGCGCAAAAAAATCCGTATGAAGGCCAGCAATCGGCGGTGGATGCGGGCAAGACGCTGTACGCGAGGAATTGCCTGGCATGTCACGGAAAGACCGGGCAGGGAACCGGCAACGTGCCTTCGCTGGTCGACGGCAAGCTGAAGAGCGTCGCGCCGGGCGAGGTGTTCTGGTTCGTGACTAAGGGCGACACGGATAACGGCATGCCTTCCTGGGCTTTTCTGCCGGAGGAGAAACGCTGGCAGATTGTGAACTACGTGCAGGCGCTGGCCTCGGGCAAGGCGAGTGGAGTGACGAATTCTGCGGCAACTCCGAGCCATCCGACGAACGAGCCTGCAAGCGGATCGGCGAGCGCGCCCGCTCCGGGCGGTCCGTTCACCGATTTCCGCTACGAAATTCCTGGCCACACTCACAAAATTACGGTGGCCGACCTTCCGCAGCCTTATGCCACGAAGTCGGCCGAGAATGGGCCCGATGTAGTCGCGCGTCCAGCGAACGCAATGCCGATAGCGCCGGCGGGCTTCAAAGTCGATTTGTACGCCTCCGGCCTCGACAGCCCGCGCTGGATGGTGACGGCTCCCAACGGCGACATTTTCCTGGCAGAAAGCGGCGGCAAACACATTCGGATCTTTCGAGGGGTGACGCATGACGGCAAGCCGGAACAATCGGCGGTCTTCGCCGAAGGCTTGAACCGGCCATATGGCATTACGTTCTATCCGCCGGGGCCCGATCCGCAGTGGGTATATGTCGGCAACACCAATGAGATTATTCGCTTCCCCTATCACAACGGCGACTTGAAGGCGACCGGGCCTGCACAGCACATCGCCGACATGCCGACAGGCGGACACTGGACGCGCTCGATTGCATTCTCGCAAGACGGCAAGAAGATGTTCGTCGCAGTCGGGTCGGGCTCGAACGTCGACGATCCCGATACGCATCCCGGCGAGAAGGATCGCGCGGACATCCTCGTTTGCGATCCGGCACATTGCGAACTGAAGGTCTATGCATACGGCATTCGCAATGCCGGCGGCGGAATCGCGATCGATCCGCAGACCGGAGAACTGTGGTGCTCGGTGAATGAGCGCGACGCGCTCGGCGACAACCTCGTTCCCGACTACATCACGCACGTGCAGGAGGGCGGATTCTATGGCTGGCCGTGGTGGTATATCGGGCCGCACCAGGATCCGCGCCATGCGGGGAAACATCCAGAGTTGAAGGATAAGGCCATCGTTCCCGACGTGCTGCTGCAGCCGCATAATGCGTCGCTGGAGATCACGTTTTACCAAGGCAGCAAATTTCCCTCCGAGTACAAGGGAGACATCTTCGCTGCCGAGCATGGCTCGTGGAACAAGGCGGTGCGCACGGGATACGAAGTGATCCGCGTGCCGCTGCACGGCGACGGGCATGCGACCGGCGAGTACCAGGATTTTCTCACCGGCTTCGTGCTGCCGGATGGGAATGTTTGGGGACGCCCGGTTGGAGTTACGGTGGCGCCGGATGGATCGCTGCTGGTGAGCGATGATGGCTCGAACTCCGTGTGGCGGGTCAGCTATACGGGGAAGTAAGAACCTAATTCTGCGCGGCTGCTGTGCCCTGGGAAGCCAGGATCTGTTGTTCGTCGGCGGTCCTCACAAGCTGAAAGAAGTTCCGCAGCGCCGCATAGTGTTGCGCGTCCGCCATTCCCAGATTGACAGTCATCGCTCTGGCCAGATGAAGGCTCGTGCCTTTGTTCTGCGCATCGAAGCTGTAGGCACAGGCCTTGATATCGATGCTCTGCGGTTTGGGCAGGCTGCTCACCAGCATGCCCGATGGCAGTTCGATGGTCACGTCGTCGACTTCCTGATGGGGAAATTGAAAATAGATGGGATGTACGCGGACAGCGTGTTCGAAGACATGCTTGTCTGCGCCGCCGAACAGTCCAACGGAAAGTAATGTGCGACGCCCAGCAGACGAGGCCCAGTCCGGCACCTTGAGGTCGAACTCGGCCACGAGGGTGGGAGCAGAACTGTTCCACTCCGGTTTGTTCTTCAGTTCAACCTCAGCCGAGGATGGAGCGTATTCCTTGACTTGATCTTCAAGGAAAGTCTTGCGAGCGGCATCGTCTTCCTCACGCTCATCGAGCCGCCGCTGTATGGCTTCGAGGCCGGAGTAGGTGACGGTGAGCTTTCCCTCCAGCGCCCCGCTGTCGGTCAACTGCAGGGTTGCCTTGCGTTCCACGCGAGAGTCAGGGGCACCTGGCAAGGTGGTGGTGATCCACGTGCCGCCGTCTTTGCCCACGACCAGGCCCATCGACGCAGTTTCGTGCCAGGGCAGCATCCGGAAGGGGATAAACGGTGTTCCGGGATCGAGGTAGATGTCTTTCCCCTCCAGTTTCACCAGCACAACATTGGTATTGAGATCCTTGGCATTCATGAGCGCTGGGTTGAAGAAGTGCTGGTCGCGAGTAGAAATCAGAACTGGACTGGCGTCGAACCCGGCTGCACGGGCTAGAGCGAGGAACAGCCACGTGATGTCCGATCCATCCCCATAGCCATGCTTCCAAACATCCTCGACATTACTGGCGTCCTGTTGCTTTTCGCGCGCCGCCTCTTTCTCCGTCTTGTTGCGTTCAAAGGATGTGTTGCGCAGCTGTTGTGTC
>Ga0209656_10002370_pt1 | contig 12211 bp, 15 predicted proteins | sample BogFormECP12_OM2_FD_188239 | JGI IMG/M metagenome (GOLD analysis project Ga0209656, IMG submission 188239) | Bog forest soil microbial communities from Calvert Island, British Columbia, Canada - ECP12_OM2 (SPAdes) (version 2) | ecosystem: Environmental > Aquatic > Freshwater > Wetlands > Bog ... | reverse complement strand
TCATCGACTGATGAAGGGCGGCACTTTAATGAAGAGCAGGAGAAGGCTTGGCGGGAGCAGCATCGGCGCGGGCAGTGCTGTTCACCACGTGTTCGCTAAGAATCACCACATCTACGCGGCGATTCTCGGCCCGTCCCTGGGGAGTCTCATTGCTGGCGATGGGGTGATACTCGGCGTATCCGGCGGCCGAGAGCCGTTCCGGCGCGAGACCGTAGCGCTGGATCAAGAGGCGGACCAGTTCCGTGCTGCGGGCGGTGGAAAGCTCCCAGTTGGAAGCCATCAGCGAATTGTGGATGGGAACGTTATCGGTATGACCCTCGATGCGCAAGCGGCAAGTGCGCACCGCAAGGATGGAGGCAATGCGGTCCAGCGTCGGCATCGCTGAAGTCTTGAGCGCGGCGGAGCCACTGTCAAAAAAACCGAACTCGCGCAGGCTGATGACCAGGCCATCGGTCTCGCGGTGCAACGAGATGGCGCGAATATCGATTTCATGTTTTAAGGCCTGCTGTAATTCGCTCTTGAGTACGGCAATACTCGCCTCTTCGGAAATCGCGTCCGGCTCTCCATTCGGAGAAGGAACAATGTGCCCGATCTCGGTTGTGTGCTTCGCATTCTGGATGGCCTGCACCACGCTGAACGGCATGGGATCATTGGTGTCGAGCGGGATTCTGGTATTGGAAGCAGGAAAGACGCCGAGCTCCTGGAATGCGACCTGAATGGCGATAGCCAGCTTGCCTACTTTGCGCTGATCGACCTGCGCCGAGGCGTACAGCACCACGAAGAAGGCGAACAGCAGGGTGATGAAGTCGGCATAAGAGACCAGCCAGCGTTCGTGATTCGCATGCGGACGCGGACGTTGGCGGCGGCTCACGCGCCTGCCTCCGGCTCGCTGTTGCCTGGGGCTTTCGCATCCACCAGGAAGCCGACCAGTTTGGTTTCGAGCATGCGCGGGTTCATGCCTTCGAGAATCGAGGCCACACCTTCGAGCGTCATCTCGCGCGCGATCTGGCCTTCGCGAATGCGTAACTTCATCTTTCCGGCGATGGGCAGATATAAAAGGTTCGCCGATCCCACACCGTAAATCGTGGCCACAAACGCCACCGCAATGCCCCTGCCGACATCATCGATCTTGTCGAGATGCTGCATTACCTGAATCAGCCCCAGCACCGCGCCGATAATGCCGATGGTGGGCGCGAATCCTCCGGCGGACTCAAAGACCTGCGGGACCTGTTCCTCGTATTCGGCCTGATTGTCGAGTTCGAGTTCCATGATCTTGCGCAGTTCCTGCGGTTCGGTGCCGTCGACCGCCAGCATGAGGGATTTCTTGAGGAAAGGATCTTCGATGGCCTGAAGATCGGCGTCGAGCGAGACGATGCCTTCGCGCCGCGCCTTTTGCGCGTACTGCACCAGGCGTTCAATGGTCTGCTGCGGTTTCTGCTGCGAATTCACAAACACGGAGCCGAGACGCTTTACCGCAAGAATCACGACCGGGAGCGGAAACTGCAGCATGACCGCGCCGATGGTGCCGCCGAAAACAATCATGGCCGCGGTCGGCTGCACGATCTGGCGCAGGTTGCCGCCTTCGAGCAGCAGCCCTGCCAGGATTCCGCCGATGGCCAGGACGATTCCGGTGATGCTCGACTTGTCCACGAATTACCTCTCCGGTTCAGAACTGCTGGGCGGAGGCGCGGCAGTGTGCGCAGCCGAAAAGTCCCAGGCCAGCGTGAGGCCCTGCAGCACGGCCCGCCGGAATTGGATGACGCGCTCGAGCACTTCCGCGGGGCGCTCCAGCACGACGATTTTTTCTCCCGTCGTCAAAGTCACCAGCGTGTCCGGCGCTTGTTCGACGAACTTGATCAGGTCCGAATTCACCATGAGAGGCCGGTTGTTCAGTCGCGTGAGCTGAATCATGCCCTTCTCTTCGCTCTTTGCCCGCCAAGTGGGCGAACGCCCGCAGACAGCGGGGGCGAAACCCTTCCGAGGGAAACATCGGCGGGAGGTGAGGATGCATGATGCGCCCCGCAAGGGGGCAGGTTACCGAAGGGTGACGAACGGAAAAGCCGGAAATGGAAACCAGGCTAAAGCGGAAAACCAAACCGCCGATGAACCCAACAGAATCGGGGTTCCGCGAGCAAAGGCAAGGGGAGCTTCGCAGAACATTCCTGAACAAGCGCCAAGACTTCAGGAGAACCGAACCAAATTCGATCGACAAGGAGCAACTCAAAATGCCTATTGGAATCCTGAATAACATCGCTGGACTGACAGCTGAAAATCAGCTGAACATTACCAATACCAGCCTGCAAAGTGTGCTCTACCAGTTGTCATCCGGGTCCCGCATCAACAGCGGCGCCGACGATGCCGCTGGTCTGGCCATCGCCAATGGCTTGCAGGCCAACATCAGCGCGCTGACGCAATCCGCCAACAACGCCAACGACGGCATCGGTGCACTGCAAGTGGCGGATGGATCGCTGGCCCAGGTGACCACGCTGCTGAACCGCGCCGTTACCCTGGCCACTGAGTCCGCCAACGGCTCGGTGTCGAGCACGCAGCGTCAGGCGCTCGATGCCGAATATCAGCAGATTCAGACAGAAATCAACCGCATTGGGTCGAACACCAACTTCAACGGGACGCAGGTGTTCACCGCCACTCCGCTGTCGGTCTATATCACTGACGGCACGGGCAACACCTCTCAGTCGAGCAATTTCATCACCGCCAACGTGGGCAGTCTGTCGGCGACCGGATTGCTCGGTGGATCTGCCACCTCACAGCTGAACTTCAGCGCCGTGCCGGCGGCAGGTGACACGGTGACCATCGGCGGCGAGACGTACACTTTTGCGGCCGCGTCGGTAACCTCGGGAACCGCAGCGCAGCTTGCGGCGGGAGACCAACTGTCTGCGGCCAACGGCGCCATTGGCGGCAATATCCTGATCGACAACAACTCCAATGCCTCGGTAGCTCTGGCCAAGACCATTGCCAACCTGGCCGCGGCAGTCAATGGCGGAGCGGGGGCCGGCACGATTTACGGCACCGGAACCGCAGTGAACACCTACACTACGGCAACCGCGGGCAACAGTTCGATCTCGTTTACCGCGACCGCCGCGGCTATGACGGAATTGGCCGCCGGCGATACCGCCACCACCAATCCTGAATTGGGTGGAAGCTATGGTGGAACCACCGGAACCGCGGGCGCGTTCCTGAACCAGTTCAATGACACCTACGTTTCCGGGGCCTCGTCGGACCTGTTGAGCGCGACCGACGCGCAGCAGGCTCTGTCGGCCATCACCACGGCGATTCAGGCCGTCGCTGCGACTCGCGGCCAGATCGGCGCCGTCATCAACCGACTGCAGAGCGCCAGCAACGTGATCAGCAACCAGGTCACGAACCTGACCTCGGCGGAAAACACCATCACTGCGGCGGACGTGCCGACCGCAGTGGCCAACCTGACCAAGTACTCCATCCTGGAGCAGACCGGCATCTCCGCTCTGGCCCAGGCCAATCAGCAACAGCAACTGGTGTTGAAGCTGTTGCAATAATTCAAGTCCGCGGCGGAGGCGGGCAACCGCTTCCGCCGCAGTTCTTCCGGATCTCGATATGAGCATCCATCCGGTAGCAGCCATCGACGCGGGAGGGGCGGCGCAAGCTGCCGAAACCAATCTGCGTCGGACGCGGCCCTCCCCGTCTGTCGAAGGAAATCCCGAGCCCGTTCCGGGAAGAGCCCCAAAACAAGAAGTGGCTCCGTCTCCGCAGTCCGCTTCCTCCGCTCAAATTCCAGAAGATGAAGTGCAAGTGCAGCGCGATAGTGAGGCCAATGGGGAGATCGTGATCAAGTATCTCGATCGCTCCGGGGATGTGATCTTGCAGGTGCCAAGTTCGCAGGTGCTGGGCGTGGCTCGCGCCATCGACCAGGATCTCAAGGAAGAAGCCAAGGTCCGGGCGAATTCGGCCGAGGCGCCCCATGGAGGCAAACGCGATGGCCATTAGTTTGAATCCTTCTACCCTGCTCAGCGGACAGGGAATCAACGTTTCTGCCGTGGTGCAGGCAATCATGAGTCAAAGCAGCGGACAGCTGTCGGGCTGGCAAGACGAGCAGACGACTCTGCAGTTGCAGGCCAGCGACCTGACCGGCATCAACAGTGACTTGAGCAATCTGGCCAGCGTGGTGCATGCCCTGGCCGACCCGCTCGGCGCGCTGACTTCGCAGAGTGCCACATCGTCGGACACCGCCGTTCTAACCGCCTCCGCCACCAGCGCGGCCGTCGCGGGAACGCATCAGATTGTGGTCAGCAACCTGGCCAGCGCGGGACTGGTGTACACCAATGACTTCGCCGCCGGGGCGAATGCGTCCATCCTCGGCAGCGGCGTGACCGGTGGCGAGATTGATTTGCAGATCGGAAGCGCGAGCCCGGTTCCCATCGCGATCACCGCGGGAACGAACGATACTCTCACTACGCTGGCCAGCTACATTAACGGGCAGAAACTGGGCGTGACCGCCAGCGTGGTCAGCGACGCGAACGGCTCCCGGCTGGCTCTGGTCAGCCAGTCCACCGGAACGGCCGGCGCGCTCGCAATCACCAGCAACAACACGAGTCTCGTCTTCAACCCGCCCTCCGGCGGCGCCAACGCATCGTTGACCATTGATGGCGTTCCTTATAGCAGCGCCAGCAACACCATTTCGGGAGCGATTCCCGGAGTGACCCTTAATCTGGCTTCCGCGGCTCCCAACCTCCCCGTGCAACTCACGGTGGCAGCCAACAGCATTCAGATCACACAGGCCATCAACAATTTCGTTGCGGCTTACAACCAAGTGATCGGCGACATGAACCAGCAGTACACGGTGAATGCCGCGACCGACCAGGAAGGGCCTCTGGGTTCCGACAGCGGATTGAGGGCGGTGCAATCCAGCGTGCTCGACGCTGCTGCCTATTCGGTCTCCGGCAACAGCGGATACGTCAACCTGGCATCGCTCGGCATCAACACCAACAACGACGGCACGCTGACTGTCGATTCCGCGCAGCTCAACAGCGTGCTGTCGTCGAACCCGTCGGCCTTGCAAAACTTTTTTCAGAACGCTGCCAACACCGGATTTGCCAACAACTTCAATACCAGCTTGAACTATCTGACCGATCTCACCACCGGGCCTCTGGCGGTGGACCTTAAGCAGAACAGTGCCCAGCAGCAGGACTTGACCAACAGCATCCAGAACTTGGAAACCCAGCTGCTCGCCGAGCAGACGCAACTTACCAGCCAGTACAACCTGGTCAACGCCTCGCTGCAAGCGTATCCGCTGCTGCTGCAGGAGGTCACGGCGACGCTGGGCACGCTGGGCTCGGGAGGAGGCAACAGTTCCAGTGCCACGGCGCCGACACTGACTTCCGGCCTGTGAGAGATGAACCGGTGAGCGATCAATTCGTCGGGAATTTGTAATCTATGAATGCGCAACTGTCTTATCGCGAAGTGGCCGTACGGGGCGCCAGTCCCGTGGGTCTGGTGATTCTGCTCTACCAGCAGATCATCGAAGACCTGCGGCGCGCCGTGGTGGCCTGCGAGCGCAACGATATCGAGGCGCGCACCCGCGAAATCAATCACGCGCTGCTGGTGTTGGGGCACCTTGAGGCCACACTCGACACGGAGAATGGCCTGGCCGTCGCGCAAAATCTCACGCGTTTCTACCGCCAGCTCCGCGCCGCGCTGGTCGAAGCGCAAGCCCTGCAGTCGCGTGACCGCATCGAGCGGCAGATTGCCCTCCTCATGCTGGTGCATGCGGCCTGGTGCGAGGCGGAGCGGGAACTCGCTTTACCCGCCGGCACGCCCGCTGTCGCCGGAGCTTCCCCCGGAAGCGACCGCAGTCCGGCAGATTGGAAAGCCTGATGCCGGTTGCTGAGGAATCCGCGTCCGAATTCCTGACGCTCAGCCTGCGCGAAACCAACTCGCGGCTGCGCGACTGCCTCGACTGCCTCACCGCCGATCCCGCATCCCCGCACGAAGCAGAGCCGGTGGTCAGACCCCAGGAGCTGGCGGTGCTGCTCTCCGAGTTGATGCGCGCCGGAGCGCGCTTGCGCTCGCTGCCCGAAAAGAAAGATGCCGCGCTCGAATTCGAACTGGGAGCCTACCGCACCCAAGTCGAGCGCCTGCGCGATTTTCTGCCCGCCATTCAACGCTCGCTGCTCAGACAGCGGGCGCGCATCGAGCAGGAGCGCAGCCGCGTGCAGTCGGCCGTAGAGTGGGCGCGCCGTTCCCGCCAGACACTCTAAAGCGCGGGCCACTATTTGATGTAGTTAAACAGATTCGTCTGCTGCGTCTGCGCCAGAGCCTCCAGCGTGGCCTGCCGCGATACCTGCGCGCTTTCGAGATTGGTAATCACCGCCGGCAAATCCGCGCCGCCGATCGTGTTCTCCTGCTGGGCCAGCTGCGTGGTCGCGCTGTTCAGGAAAGTTTGCTGCGCTCCCAGCTGGTTGAGGGTGTTGCCGTAGAAGACGCGTTGCGCGTCGATGTAGCTGGAGGCGCTCGTCACTTCGCCCACGGCCACGCTGATTCCGGCAACGTCACCGCTTTGCAGGTTGGTGATGAGATCCTCGACTGCCTGGAAGACATCGTTGGACGGGTTGGAGAAAAGCTCCGAGCCCGGCAGGTTCGTCTGCACGGAGAACCCTTCGCCCACGGTCACGCTGTTGACGCCGGAATTGCCCGCATAGGTCACGCCGGAGGGACTGGCCGCACTCAACGCGTAGGGCGGAGCCTCGGTCGCCGTTCCGGCAAAGACGTATTTGCCCTGATAGGAAAGGTTCGCCAGGCCCACCAGCTGCGACTGAATGCCTTGCGCTTCGGCGGCCAGCGCCAACCGGTCGGAAGCGTTGACCGTGCTGCTCGAGCCCTCGGTGCCCAGCGTGATGGCCCGCTGCAGCAGGGTAGTGACGGAGTTCAAAGCTGAATCGGAAGTTTGCAGCTCCGCCTGGATGCTGCCAATGCTGCGCAGAAACTGGTCGTCGGTCGAGGTCTGGGCGGCGTTTTGCACGAGTTCGGCCGCGCCCGCGGGATTGTCCGAAGGAACGTTGATGCGCAGCCCGGAGGCCAGTTCCTGGGTATCGGTGTTGATCAGTTGCTGGTTGTTGCCGAGGGCGGCCAGCAGGTCGGGAAGCGGATTGGGATTGACGCGCATAAATCTAGGAACTCTTCATCGCAATCACGGCCTGCATCATGTCGTTGATGGTGCTGATGACCTCCGCCGAAGCCGCGTAAGCCTGCTGGAATTTGGTCAGGTTGGCTGCTTCCTCATCGAGCGACACGCCGGAAACCGCCGCACGCTGGTCGTTCAGCTGCTGTAACGTTGCGGCGGAGGCGCTTTGCTCGGCGGAGGCGTTGGCCGTGGCATTGCCCACGTTCGAAACGATTCCGGAATAGTAGCTGGTGGGGCTTTGCCCGGCGATGATTCCCTGGCCGTTCAAGGCATAGAGCGCTTCGGCGTTGCCGTTGCTGCCCGCCGTACCGTCGGAGCTGGCCGCGATCAGCCCGGGATCGGTGATGGCGACCGATAACCCGGAGGCGGCGCCGGTGACGGAGGCCGGAGGAGGGTTGAAAAGATAAACCTGAGTCTGCGGATTGCCGTTCAGACTGGTGGACCCCGTGGGATTGCCGTTCAGATCGTATCCCGAGGTTTGTACCGTGTTGACCGCGTTGGCCAATCCGGCGGCCAGCGTGTCCAGCTGGTTTTCGAGGCCGGGAATCTGCCGGTCGCGCGCCTGCAATAATCCTCCCAGCTGTCCGGAGACGATCGTCGAGGTGATGTTCAAGCCCTGCGCATAAATCTGCTGCGTCCCGGAGGAGTCGGGCTGGGTGCTCAGGGCAAAGCTTTCGGATCCTGCCACCAGCGCCGTTCCGTTGGCCGTGGTTAGGGTCAGAGTGTTGTCGCTGGGAATGACGGAGACATCGACCAGCGACGAAAGCTGATCGATCAGCTGCGTGCGCTGGTCGACCAGCGTGCCGGCGCCCTGCCCGCCGCTCGCGACGCTGGTGATTTGGGCGTTGAGCTGGGCGATCTGCCCGGTGAGCTGGTTGATCTGGTTGACCGTCTGGGCCACGCTGGCATTGAGGCTGCTGTGCTGCGTGGTCAGATTATTCGAGGCCACATTGAAGGCAGTGGCCAGATTTCCCGCCGCAGTCAGCACGCCCTGACGGGTCGAAAGGTCGGCGGGATCGGCGGAAAGCTGGTTGATGCTGTTAAAGAAATTCGAGATCGCCGTGCCAATGTCGCTGGTGCTCGAGGTGAAGTTGACCTGGGCCTCCGACAGCGCCGACACCAGGGCGCCGGCTTGTCCCTGAGTCTGTGTCTCCTGCTGGATCTGCGATTCGAGAATGGGATCGCGGATACTCTCGATCGATTGCAGGGATACGCCCGTGCCCAGTGTCAGCCCGTCGATAACGTCCGGAGCGTTCGTCACCAGTACCGGAACCTCGCGCGCGTAGCCCGGAGTATTTACATTGGCCACGTTGTTGGTGGTGGCTTCGAGCGCGCCCTGATCCGCGCTCAGGCCGCTCAAGGCGATTGCCAGGCTGGCGTTCAGGCTCGACATCCGTCGAACTCCTCTCCGGGGATCGTGTCGTGGCCTCGGCTCGTAATGGGCGCAGCGGCTGCCGGGACCGAATAGCGGGCTCCCGGCCCAGCCAGCAAATGCACGAGTACGGAATGAAAGCGCTGGGCGCGACAAAGCAGGGAGAGCTGCACGCGGCCCAGATGGAGCACGCGTTGTGCTGACAGCAGTTGTGCGGCGCGCCGTTCAGCGGATTGAGGAGCGCGATCGCGGCTGGGATGGCTCAACAACTGCTGAAGCTGTCGCCGGAGAACGAACTGCTCTTGCGTCGCCTGCTCGAAACCAGACAGGTCCCGCGCCAGCAGAAATTTCTGGCTCCGCTGCAAACTCTGCTCCAGTTGCTGGAATACAGATTGCCGCAAATCGGCCGAAGACATCTCCTGCGATGCCATTGTCCGGGATGGAAGATCTTTTGCGTTCATGTCTTCACGCCAGACGATCGACCTCATGTTCCGGCCGGTCTGCCGCGTCGGCTGGCAAATCTACGTCCTGTTCCTGCTCCTCCGTTGGCCGCCGCCGCGACTTGCCCTCGCCATGATCGTGCGCCGCATGCGAATCGATGGGGCGAATGGCCGAGGCGGGGAGCAGAAGCCCCAGGTCCGTCTTAAGATCGCCGCCGTCCATGGCCACGTCTCCTTGCGCGCCCTTTCTTCTACCGCAAAATTACGCGGCTGCTCCCGAGATGTGGGCGATCACGGCGTGCGCGACTTTCTCCACCGCCGGACGGTAGCTGCCGCCCTCGACTGCATGCCGCAGAGCCGCCACCTTCTCCTGCCGGACCTCCGGCAGCTGCAGCGCCTGCGTGACCAGAGCGCCCACCTGCACGTGTGTTCCCGAAAGCTGTGCCTGATCTTCCGCCAAGGCGTGCACCGCCGCCGATTCGGCTGCAGTGCTTGCCGGTTTCGGACTGGAATTGGTTTCGGCCGCCTGCTGTGTTCCGTACGTGGAATCGATTCTCATCGCTGGGGTTCCCTCGCTTTGAATTGTCCCTGCAATTCAACTGTCGGCAGTACGTTAGGAAACTTTAATTTCCTGGCGCCAACCGAGAGAAAATTTTCGGGCTGCCTGCCCTCATATGTACCTGTCGGCAACCGAGGTAAGAACTTTAGGACGGCGTTGTGCCTGAGTGGCCCTCCCCAAGGACTGCCTATCGATTACCTTCGTGCGCATTGAGATACCGGGTGATCAGCGCGGCGATGCCAAAGCCTCCGCGATCCACCAGTGCTCCGGCCAGAGCCTCGGTGCCGAGGTAGTTGTAGTTGTCGGCGCCGGCGATGTCCCCTGCGCCCGGGACGGCGGAGAAGGTTTTTTCCAGCGACTCGAGCAGCGGGCCAATCAGGTGCGCCTCAAACTCGCGGGCGGCTTTCGCGCTCTTTCCTGAAGATGCTCTGCCCAAGGATGCCGGAGTTGAGAGATCGGGGGGAAGCGTGCCCGGCAACCGGGAAATTCCGTTCATCAGATCACCTCCAGTTCGGCGTCCAGCGCTCCTGCAGCTTTGATGGCCTGCAGGATCGAGACTACATCGCGCGCGGTCGCGCCGATCGCCTGCAGCCGGGTCACCAGCTCCTCCACGCTCGCGCCCTCGGTGAGCGCCACCGAGCGGGCGGGCGCCTCCTTAGCGCTGACCTGGGTGTCGGGCACGACTTGAGTCTGGCCTTTGGCCAGCGGGTTGGGCTGCGAGACGTTGTACGCCGTGGTTACTTCGATCGAGAAGCTGCCATGCAGAATGGAAACGCCGCCCAGATGCACGTCCTTGCCCATGACCACGGTCCCCGTGCGTTCGTTCACCACCACTTTGGCCCGGCGCCGTACTTCGACCTCAAGATTCTCGATGCGGGCCAGCAGCGCGGGCACGGTCGTGGGGGGCGAGCCCGGGGAAGCCGTGAAAGAAAAAGTCGGAGGAGAAGCATTGGCAGCCGGCAGCTGCAGCTCGATGCGGCGGCTGTCGATGACCGACGCCAGCGGTTGAGCGAGTTCCTGGTTGATCACCGCGGCGACGGCTTCGGCGGTGGAGAAGTTGGCGTCATTGAGCAGCAGCGACAGGTGCGTGAGCTTGGCCAGGTCGAGCGGATTTTCCCGCTCTACCAGCGCTCCGCCGGGAATCCGCCCCACCGTGGGATGGTTTACCTGCTTCGAGTTAGTCGCCGACCCGGCGGTGTAGCCGCCTACGACGAGGGGGCCCTGCGCCGCAGCATAGACTTGTCCGTCGGCCGCGTACAGCGGGGTCAGCAGCAGCAGTCCGCCTTCGAGGCTGCGGGCGTCGCCGCTCGAGGACACCAGAATGTCGAGATGCATCCCCGCCCGGGCAAAGGGCGGCAGGTTCGCGGTCACGAAGACCGCAGCCACGTTATTCACCCGCACCGATGCCGCAGGAATTTGGATGCCCATGCGCGCCAGAATGCTGGCCAGGGTCTGCACTGTGAAGTAGGTCTGCTGGCGGTCGCCGGTGCCCTTGAGGCCCACGACCAGGCCGTACCCAATCAGCGAGTTGTCGCGCACGCCCTCGACTGTAGCCACGTCGCGGATCAGGACTTTATGCGATTCGCCGTCAGCCGCGAGAGCAGTGACCGCCACAGCCGTTCCAATCGCGACCGCCAGAATCGAAGTGCATAGCCGCATAGGCAGCGTCTCCTGAAACAAAGCCCGCTAAAAACCCAGCACCCGCAAAATCCACTTCATCACCGGATTGGGCGGGCGCGTGCCTTCGCTCACGATGCCTTTGCCCTTGACCTCGACTTCGAGGTCGCCCACGCTGTTCGAGGCCACCGTATTGGTCGCATCCAGATCGCCCGGGCGCACCAGTCCACGGAGGATCACGGTCTCGTGCTGGTTATTCATGGTGATCTGCCGCTCGGCCTCCACTACCAGGGTTCCCGTCGGGAGCACGGCCGCGACCCGGCCGGTCAGCGTGGTGCTCAGCGAAGTCTGCGAGGTGGCCGCCGCCTTGCCGGTCAGCACCTGCGTGGAGCTGGGAGAAAAAAGGTTCGCGACTCCGCTGGTCTTCAAGTGCCCGGGCAGAGCGCTGATGCCGGACGAGGCGTTGAAGACACGGTTGGTCGAAACGTTGCCCGTGCTGGTGGCGGACAAGTTTTGCGACACGCTGATGGTCACCAGATCCCCGATGCGCGACGCCTTGTAGTCGGCGACCAGGTTGGCCAGCCGCCCGGTATCGGTCCACAGGCTGCCGGGCGTCGAGGGCGCGAGGTCGGGTGCGTGCGCCGAGACCCGCTGCAGATAGTCGGCGAGCGCATTGTGCTGCGGGGCGGGTTTGTTCTTATCCTGCGCGGCCGCGCTGATCACGCTGAAGATCACCAGCAGCGCGCCGAACCGAAGGGCGGCTCTCATAAAACTACCTGCACCAGATCGGCGCTGACCACCGTTGCCTTGACCACGCGCCCGCCCGGCTGGATGCGGGCGCGCACTTCATCGCCCGTTGCCCCCCGGTCGAGACAAGTTGCAGGCACGATGGAGCGGATTCCATTCTGATCCCACAACAGGCGAACCAACTCTCCGGGGCGCACGGTAAGCGCAGAAGCAGGAATCGCCTGTGCCTGCGGCTGAGCGCGTGCATGGCTGGCCGTGCGGGGCAACGCCGCAGAGCGCCGTAAAGTCGTGCGCTCCAGTAT
>Ga0209656_10002369_pt1 | contig 12215 bp, 13 predicted proteins | sample BogFormECP12_OM2_FD_188239 | JGI IMG/M metagenome (GOLD analysis project Ga0209656, IMG submission 188239) | Bog forest soil microbial communities from Calvert Island, British Columbia, Canada - ECP12_OM2 (SPAdes) (version 2) | ecosystem: Environmental > Aquatic > Freshwater > Wetlands > Bog ... | reverse complement strand
CCTGACGCCGCATGGCTCGTCGGCCATGGCCATGTTCGGATTCGTGTATCTGTGGTATCTGCTGGCGGTGCTGGTGCTCGAAATCTGGTTGGACTACCGGCGTGATATCGTCGTGTTGTCCCAATCCACCACCGGCTGGAAACAGTGGGTCTATCGTACGCTGACCCTTGGCTCAAGCAACCTCAGCGAGCGTTCGCTGCACATTGACGAGCGCGCCGGCTGGCTGATTACCGTCATCGGCATTCCTTCCGCTTTTCTGCTGCACGGATACGTCGGCTTCATCTTTGGCTCGGTGAAAGCGAATCCGTGGTGGTCCTCGCCTCTAATGCCGGTGGTGTTTCTGTTCTCCGCCATGGTCTCGGGCATAGCGATTGTCATGCTGCTTTACATGCTCATGTGCCGGCTTCGCGGCGAAACCATCGACATGCGATGCGTTGATACGGTTGCCAAGTACTTGTTCTACACCTTCATCATCGACTTCAGCCTGGAGATGCTCGATCTTATCCATCGCATCTATGAGGCCGACGAATCCTTCCGCAGCCTCGACTTCATGGTGCACTCGAAGCTCTATTTTTCGCATATCGTGGTACAAATCCTGCTGGGCACGCTGCTTCCCATCGGATTGCTGGCGCTGACCCAGGTAGTGAAGCTGACGGAAATGCAGCGCAAACGTACTTATGTAGCTGCTGGCTGTTTGACCCTGATTGGCATTTTCGCCATGCGGTGGAATGTCGTCATTGGCGGACAATTGTTTTCCAAGAGCTTCCTCGGGTACACCACTTACAAGGTGGGGTTTGTGACGCGCGAAGGCCTGCTGATCGCAATTATTCTGACCATCCTTCCTTTCGCCATACTCTGGCTGCTGGTAAAACTCCTGCCACCCTGGCCCGAGCAGCAGCCGGTTGCCAATTCGGCCGCAACTTCCGGCGACTGAACGCCCGCCTCGGCGCGAGGGCAACCTGTATGCCCGTGGCCGCGGTCCAACTCTGCGATTCGGTACTTGGCGGGCAGGTGTGGCTTGCGTTACCATGCTGTTCCTGACTGGCGGTGCTACGTATGGCGTTTCAAGTGGATCGCAGCCAATTTGACCCTGAAGCCGGGTTTGAGTACTACATCTGCTTCAAACCTCCGGTCGAGGTCGATGGCGATGAGGTGCGTTCGCGGATTTCCGTCGAGGCCTCGCTTTCCCTTTCCGAAACAGGAGACGTCGCGGACCTGAGTTTCATGCTGCCCAAAGTATGCCGCAATGACTATGCGCTTTCCTTCCTGAAACGCGACCCGACTGCAGCCTGCGTCGAAAATCGTGTTTTCATCGCGCTGCCCGGACTGAGTGGGGATGCGGTCTTCAACGCCCCGGCGACCCTCGAACTGGACCACTCCGGGCGCATCGTTGCCATTGAAATCAACGGCTGCATCCCCAAAACCAGCACCTTCCGTCCCGGTCGCGCCTAGGGCGTTTCATGACCCTGCACAAAACGTCAGGTATCATGTCGGCGTGGGAAGTGTAACCGCGTTCGTGCTCGCCGGAGGCCGCAGTTCCCGAATGGGCTCCGACAAAGCGCTGCTCACCTTTCACGACCAGACGATGCTGGCGCGTGCGTTGAGTACCGCTGCCGCGGTTGCCGGCAAGGTCGTCATCGTGGGGCCGCGGGAGCGTTACGCGAGGTACGGTGAGGTTATCGGAGACCTCTATGCCGGTTGCGGGCCGCTTGGCGGCATACACGCAGCGCTTAGCGCCACCGGGACCGATCTCAACCTTCTTCTCTCGGTTGACACGCCGTTAATGACGGCTGAATTTCTCGGCTGGCTACTGGAGCGGGCTCGAAACGCTGGCGAATGGATGGTGGTCCCCGACGCGCTGGGTGGACGGCAACCGCTGTGTGCCGTCTATCGGCGGCCGGTGCAAGCGTTGGTGGAGCAGGCGCTGAAGGATGGTGACTACAAAATCGGGCACATGTTCTCCCGCGCGCCGACGCTTTACATTCCGGAAATGGAAATTTGCGAAGCCGGCTTTTCGCCGGAGATTTTTAGCAATGTAAACAGCCCCGAGGAATACGAAGCTCTGCTGCAGGACCAGCCTGCAACCTTGACGAAGAGGGAAGGATAACGCGCGGATGAATGATCGCAAGCCCTACATCGAATTTCAGGAAGTGCACAAAGCATTCGGCAGCAATGTTGTGCTCGACGGTGTCAGCTTCAATGTGATGCCCGGCGAGACGGTTTGCGTCCTGGGGCGAAGCGGCGTCGGAAAATCGGTGTCGCTGCATCTCATCATGGGTTTCCTTAAGGCCGACAGCGGGCGAATTCACGTCGCCTACGAGGACATCACCGATTGCGGCGAAGAAGACATGGAGCGCATTCGCAAGAAGGTGACCATGGTCTTCCAGAACGGAGCGCTGTTCGATTCGCTCACCGTCGGCGAGAACGTCGCCTTCCCCTTGCGCGAACGGGGTGGACTGGAGGAAGCGCAGATTTACCAAATCATTGATGGCTTGCTCGAGATGGTGGGAGTGGCCGAGTTTCGCGACCTGCTGCCCTCAGACCTTTCCACTGGCATGAAGCGTTCGGTCGCCATCGCACGTGCCTTGGCGGCGCAGCCCGATGCCGTCCTCTACGACGAGCCCACGACTATGGTCGATCCCCTGATGGCCCACCTGTTGGGTGACCTCATCAAGAAACTCAAGCAGCAGCTCAAGCTGACCAGCATCGTCGTGACCCACGACATGGCGCTCGCCAAGAAGTTGGCCGACCGCGTGATGTTCCTTTACGACGCCAAGGCAATCTTCTTTGGGACCTTCGAAGAGATGGCCAGGTGCAAGGAGCCAATCGTGCAGGAATTCCTCGAGCTCGACTCGCTGGACTTCGAGCAATACTTCGGCGCGCAACGTCCCACCCATCAGCCGCACATTTGAGTTACTAAAATCCCTGCGCCACCAGGCGTTCGACTGTCAACGCGCCAGTCTGCTCGTCGCGGCGGGTCCACTTCTCCAGATACTTGGCGACGATGTCGGTCTCGATGTTGACGGGATCGCCCGGCTTCAGCGAGCCCAGATTTGTCATCTTGATGGTGTGCGGGATGATGGCAATCGTGAGCCGCAATCCTTCCAGCTTGGCGACCGTCAGACTGATGCCCTCGATTGAGATCGAGCCTTTGAACACCACATATTTCTCGAGTTCGTCAGGAATGTCGATGTGCAACCAGAAATCATCGGCATCCGGAATGGGTTCGAGCGCGGCCAGGCGCCCAATGCCGTCCACATGTCCTTGCACCATGTGTCCGCCCATGCGGCCATCGGCCTTCAACGGCAGCTCAAGATTGACTCGGGATCCCTGGGTGATGCGCGAAAACGACGTGCGTGTCCAGGTTTCCGCGGCCAGATCGGCGCAGAATGAATCGGGCTTGATGTCGAGCGCAGTCAGGCACACGCCGCTCACCGCGACGCTGTTGCCTTGCTTCAACTCTTGGGCGCTGCTTGGCGCGTTGATGGTGATGCGATGGTTCCCGCCGCGCTCTACGATGCTGGCGATAGTTCCCACTTCTTCAACTAAGCCTGTAAACATGACGATGACCTCAGAATGATTTAAGAACGTGTTTCAAAATGGCTCCTTGAAGGGGTGCGGCTTCAGCCGCGCCGCCCCGAGCCTCATAAAGCCTGGGCTTTAGCCCCCTGGGGCGCTTTAAGAACTCGGGTCTGTTGCCGGCACTAATTGTATGTCGTCCTCGTACGGATCGCGAAGATAGCCTTCTACGGCAAAGTCCTCTCCGAAACGATGCAAGGTGAGCGACTTCAGGTAGGCTGCTTCGCTGATGCGCCGGTAGCCCGCGCCCAGCGCGAACGGAATGGATCCCGCGCCCGCCAGGATCTTCGGCGCGTAGTAAAAGAAAATCTTGTCAACGATGCCGGCGGCAAGCGCGGCCCAGTTGACCATGGCCCCGCCTTCGATGATCAGGCCGGTGATCTCGCGCTGGCCGAGGTTCGCCATAACGCGCTCCAGATCAGGTCTGCCATCCACCGCCGGGGAGCCACCCGGGAAAAGGAGCGTGCCGTCCTCGGGCGGGCGCCGCATCGCGACTTGCTCCACCATGACGCCGTGCGATTCCAGTTCGCGCTTCTTGTTTTCCTCGGCAAAGCAGCAGAAAACGAGGAGATCGTCTCGCGCCGTTTTCACCACACGGGAGTCGAGTGGCAGGCGCAACTTGGAATCGAGAATGACCCGCAGCAAAGGCTTGCGCCGGGCGAGGCCAGTCCGGTCGGTAAGCAAAGGATCGTCCGCGATGACGGTGCCAATGCCGACCATGATCGCATCGTTGGCGTGGCGCATCTCGTGCACGTGCGCCCGCGCCTCTTCACTGGTGATCCAGCCCACACTCGCACCTACCACGGATGGAGTATCGCTTTCGCCCGGCGGCGGAGCAATCTTTCCGTCGAGCGTCATGGCCGTCTTCAGCGTGACCAACGGCGTCTTGTGGCGGATGTATTTGGCGAACGCCTCGTTAAGCTTCCTCGCTTCCGCTGCGCAGAGACCTTCTTGGACTTCAATTCCCGCCGCACGCAACTGGGTCAGGCCACGGCCACTCACCAGCGGGTTTGGGTCGCGCATGGCCGCGAAGACCCGCTTCACGCCGGCGACGATCACCGCGTCCGCGCAAGGACCGGTGCGCCCAACATGCATGCACGGTTCCAGATTCAGGTAGAGCGTGGCGCCACGCGCTCGCTCACCCGCTTCTTCCAGCGCCAGCGCCTCCGCGTGTTTTCGCTTTTCGTAGGTGTGGGTTCCACGACCCACGATGTCGCCACTCTCGGCCACCACTACCGCGCCCACACATGGATTGGGAGACGCCAGCGCCACCCCTTGTCGGGCAAGTTCCAGCGCCTGCTGCATGAACTGCTCGTCGCTGAATGTCTGACGCATGAGTAAAGCAGCTATCGGGTGAAGAACCAGGGCTTCAAGTCGGCCTCCGGAACGTAATGACACGCCTCTCTAAAAAGGGCGTGCAGCATCCCGGCGCGTACTCGCTTGTGCAATGGCACGACGAGTGTCTGGTGCTCGCCGCTAACCAGAATTCGCCGCAGTTTGGCGTGGCTACCCCGGATTGAGACGATTTGGAAGCCGAAGCTGCCCAGCGCTTTCACAACATCCCGCCCGGCCAACTGCCGCAGCTTCATCATAACGTGAGCGGTCTTTCAAGAATTAGCTGTACCTTCGGATGACTTGATAACCCCAAAGCAGCTAAGTCCTCCCCTTCCAGATACAGCCCAAGTGCTTCGTCAAGGTTCCGAACCAATTCATCCAAGGTGTCGCCTTGCGTCACCACAGAAACTTCGAGGCACTCCACATAGTAGCCATCCTCGTCGGGGTGGGCCACCGCATGAATTACCTCGCGCCGGACCGGAACTCTCGCTTCCCCAAAATGTTGTTGCGGGGAGGTGCGGGCGGACCCGGAATGCGTCGTACCTTCGTTTACCGGTAGAGTGCGATATTTTGACACCACTTCGTACCTACCATGTCCGACCCGGCGGAAGTAATCCCATTTGTGGAGATGGTTCTTAGGAGCGTTGACGCAGCATCGACTCACAATGTGAGTGCGTACTGAGCTCTCGTTGAGGACAGGAAGGGCTCTTACAACCTCAAGTGGCGTAAAAGTCCAGTCCCCACGTTCGCGTCCAATCTGGTTTGCCGCTGCCAAGACTTCGTCATGTACGTGCATGCTCGTCCTACCTCCAAGCGCAACCCTAGTCAATAATCAACTTGATTGTCAAGTGATTAATCAAATAGCGAGTCCACAAAATCCTGCGGGTTGAAGGGCAGCAGGTCGCCTACTTTCTCGCCCACCCCGACGTAGCGCACCGGCAAGCCCAGCTCTTTGCAGATGGCGACCACCACGCCGCCCTTGGCAGTGCCGTCCAGCTTGGTGAGCACGATGCCGGTGACGCCCGCCGACTGGGTGAACAGCCTCGCCTGTTGCAGGCCGTTCTGCCCGGTGGTGGCGTCCATCACCAGCAGCGTTTCGTGGGGAGCGGTGGCGCTGAAGCGCTGTGCGGTGCGCCGCATCTTCGCCAGTTCGTCCATAAGGCTGGCTTTGGTATGCAAGCGGCCGGCCGTGTCCACAATGACGTAATCGATCTTCCGCGCCTTGGCGGCTTGCAGTGCATCGAAGAGCACCGCCGCGGGATCGCCGCCTGGCTTGTTCTTGATGACTTCTGTTCCGGTGCGATCTCCCCACACTTCCAGTTGCTCGATGGCGGCTGCGCGAAAAGTATCGGCAGCGGCTAGCAGCACCGTCTTGCCCTGGGCGCGCAAATTGTGCGCCAGCTTGCCAATCGTGGTCGTCTTGCCGGTGCCGTTGACGCCGACCACCAGGATGACCTCCGCCTCGCCATCCACCTTTTGCACCGGCTTTTTTTCGGCAGTGTCAAGGATCGCAAGCAGCTCGTCTTTCAGCACGCGCTTGAGTTCCTCCACGTTGCCGATCTGCTTGCGATCGACTTTTTCGCGCAGGGCCAGCAAAACGGTTGAGGTTGTCGCCGTGCCAAGATCGGCTGCGATCAACGTGGCTTCCAGATCGTCGAGGGTTTCCCGATCGATCTCTTTGCGGATGGAAACCACATCTTCGATCCGCTCGCTGAGGCTCTCACGTGTGCGCGTGACCGCCTCTTTCATGCGTTGCAGAAAACTGGGTTTTTCTTCACTGCTGCCAAACAGGGTTTGAATCATGAATGAATCCGTTGCAAGATTTCATTATAGACACGCGCTCGCGCCGCCGCGGCGATGCCCGCCATCGCAATCGGAACCTGATTCGCGCGAATCTCGCGCGTCCGCTGTGTCATCCAACGTCTTTGTTCTGGTAAGGAGGTCTTATGGCGAAATGCGAGCACCTGAAACAAGCGAATCCCAAAGTGCAGCCACGCGGCGAAGCCTGCCAGGGATGTGTGGACGCTGGACTGCGCCCGGTGGAATTGCGTCAATGTCTGATCTGCGGGCACGTCGGCTGTTGCGACTCCTCACCCGGCCGTCACGCCAACCAGCATTTCAGGGAAACCGGACATCCTGTCATGCAGGCGTTCAAGTCCGGCGATTGGAAGTGGTGCTATGTGCATGAGTCGTACATGTAATTCGCTGCCGTTCGACCTTGAGAGGACTCCTATTCGCTTCCCACAGACCCATGACGAAATCTCAGTTCTGGCGCAGCCAATTCTCGCGACGAAGCCCCTTGATTCGCGCGAACTCGCTTTCGTTGGCGGTGACGATGGTATAACCCAGGGCATGGCCTGAGCTGCGATCAGCAAGTCATTGGCGCCAATCGGTTTGCCATCCTGCTCAAGCTGGACACGTAGCCGGCCGTAGGTGGTATCGGCGGGTGTCTCGAAGGGCAGAACCTCAAGCGCGCCGAGTACCGCCTGAAGCTGCGAGCTGAGACGCTGCGACTGTTTCTTTGCGGCGCCGTAACGCAGTTCCGCGGCGACGATGATGCTGGTGCGGACCCGTGCCTCTCCGATCTTGCGGATGTATTGTGCGACGCGGCCCTGCGGATTGCGGACCAGGTCGGAAACGATGTTGATGTCGAGTAGGTAGCGCATTACAGATCAACCGGATTGGAAGGCAGGTCCGATATGGGCGGAAAGTCCTCATCGAGCGCCTCAAGATGGGCCAGTACCGCCAGCAGAGATTTGGTCGCAGTCGGTTCGAGGATCAACCGGTCGCCTTCCTTGCGCATGATGGCCTCCTCGCCCGGAAACTCGAACTCGCGCGGAATCCGTACGGCCTGATTTCTGCCGTTCTTGAAAATCTTGACGTGTCCCTCAGGAACCAGGGCCTTGGTTGGCATAGGTTAAAGCACATGCCAAGCGGATGTATATTTCAAATGCTATCGCCTGCTTACCTGCTGTCGTGCGGGCTTTTGAATTTGTGTACTCTGTATTGAGTCTTGATATGTTTCCGGCAAACCATGGCCCCACCTAACCGCACTGCAGGCCCAGAACTGCGTCCCGTCGCGGTGGCACGCTTTTGCTTGCTGCTGGCCTTTCTGTGTACGGCCGCTTTCGCGCAGCTTCCCTCGCCTTGGGTTGACACGAAGCCGCTTCCGATCGACACCGGTTCTTCAGGCCTGAAGGAGATGTTGCGGCGCCTGCACACCACGGCCCGTCTGATGCACACCGTCGCCCATCCCGACGACGAAGACGGTGGAATGCTCACCCTGGAATCGCGTGGGCACGGCGTCAGCGTGTTGCAACTCACGCTCAACCGCGGTGAGGGTGGACAGAACAAACTTGGCAGCAATCTGTTCGATGAGCTCGGCATCATCCGCACCCTGGAGCTGCTGGCCGCCGACCGCTATTACGGAGTCGAGCAGCGCTTCACCCGTGTCGCCGACTTTGGCTTCTCCAAGACTCCGGAAGAAACCTTCCAGAAGTGGGGCGGTCACGATATTGCGCTGGGCGACATGGTGCGCGTCATTCGCACCTTCCGTCCTGATGTCATCTGCACTCGCTTCCAAGGCGCTCCACGCGATGGCCACGGGCATCATCAGGCTTCGGGCATCCTGACTCGCGAGGCCTTTCGTGCTGCCGCCGATCCCACGCGATTCCCTGAGCAGCTTCGCGAAGGGCTGCAGCCCTGGCAGGCGAAGAAGCTTTACATGGACAACGTCCGCGCCGGCGAGGACTGGACGGTGCAGTTGGAGACTTCGCAGTTTGATCCGCTGCTCGGTGAAACCTATGTGCAGTTCGCATGGAAGGGCCTGAAGCACCAGCTCTCGCAGGGCGCGGGTGCGTGGACGCTGCCCGAAGGGCGCCCCAGCTATTACAAGCTGATCGACTCAGCCATGCCGAAGCCGCCCGCTGCCGACGCACACGAAAGCGGCTTCTTCGATGGGATCGACACCTCGCTGCCGGCCCTGGCTTCGCGGCTCGGCGCTGACGAAACCAAGACGCCCTGGCTGCGCCCTCAGTTGGAAGCGATTGCAAAGACTGCGGCTGAGGCCTCCGCCGCTACCGAAAAAAACAGTCAGGCAGCGGCCAAACCATTGCTCGCCGGCTTGAGTCTGACGCGCTCTCTTATCGGCAAAGTCGAAACCTCCGAGCTGTCGGCGGTCGAGAAAGCTGATCTGCTTGCCGGCCTGCGCGCCAAACAGGAGCAGTTCGAGCAGGCCGCGAATCTGGCGCTTGGCCTCGCTCTCGGAGTTGGGCCGGGAACCCCGGACGGCCGTCCCATGGCGGAGACGTTCTCGACCGGGGAGGGCGATGTACTGGCCGCGGTTATCACTGCTGGCAAATCCTTTCTGCTGATGGCAAAGCTGCATAACGGCAGCTCGCTCCCAGTGGACCTGAAGCAATTCACGCTGGATGTGCCGCCGGGCTGGAGGTCTGAGCTGTTTATGGACCGCGTGCCCAAACGGCTTGCTCCCGGCGACGGTTGCGCGCTCACCTTTCGGGTCACACCGCCCGCCGACGCGCAACTCACCAAGGCGTACTTCCATCGCAACGATCCCGACACCGACGCCATTTATCACATCGACGACAAGGACTACGTGACCCTGGCATTGCCTCCGCCGCCGGTTGCCGCGCGCGCCGTGTACAGCGTCAATGGCGAAGAGGGCGTGATTCGCAGCTACGCGCGCACTCCTATGCACGATACCAAGGGAGATGCGTGGTCCATGCCTCTGTCCGTCGTGCCGCCGTTTTCGGTTGAGACCTCGCCGGGCACACAGATCATTCCTGCCGGAACCGATCCTTCGGCCGAGCTGAGCGTGGTCATTCGTTCCACCGAAGATCGCGCCGGCGGAACCGTGCGTCCTGAAATTCCCTCGGGATGGAAGGTGGAACCGCAGTCGGCGACCATCGAGTTCAATCACTCCGGCGAACACGCCTCCGAGTTCAAAGTGCTGCCCGACGGCACCAAAGAGGGGCGATACAGCGTGCATGCTGTGCTGAACTCAGGCGGTCGCGATTACAACGAAGGCTACAGCCTTGTCGCGCGGCCCGATATTGGCGGCTTCTTCTATTACCAGCCGGCTGTGCAACGCGCCAGCATGGTTGACGTGAAGGTACCGCAAGGCCTGAAGGTCGGCTACATCATGGGCGCGGGCGATGATATTCCCACCGTGCTCCGACAGGTCGGCCTCGACGTCACCCTGCTGACGCCGGACGATGTGGAGCATGCCAACCTCAGCCGCTTCGGCACGATCGTTCTCGGCATCCGCGCCTACGATACGCGTGACGACGTCAAGAAGAACAACCAACGCCTGCTCGACTACGTGAGCAACGGCGGTACGCTCCTGGTGCAGTACAACACTTCCCCCGGAGAGTTCAACGCCGGACATTACACGCCGTATCCCGCACAACTCAGCCGCGAGCGAGTCACCATCGAAGGGGCGCCGGTTACCATCCTCGACCCGCACAGTGTGGTCTTGCACTATCCCAACCCGATTACGATGCATGATTTCGAGGGCTGGGTGCAGGAGCGCGGACTCTACTTCATCGACCAGTGGGACCCGCACTACACGCCGTTGCTGGCCTCGAATGATCCGGAGCAGCAGCCCCAGAAGGGCGGCTTGCTGGTGGCGCAGTACGGCAAGGGCCACTACATCTACACCGGATATGCATTCTTCCGGCAGTTACCGTTCGGCGTCCCCGGAGCGATTCGCCTCTACGTGAATCTGCTGAGCGTGGGCCATGAGCCAAAGTAGTCCGGTCGGGCAGCCGGAACTGATTCGCGGCATCGGCTTGGCGAGCGCCACCACGCTGAACATGATTGACATGATCGGAGTGGGCCCGTTCATTACCATCCCCCTGATCGTGAGCGCCGCCGGTGGTCCCCAAGCCATGCTGGGCTGGATTGTCGGCGCGGTGCTGGCCCTGTGCGACGGACTGGTCTGGGCCGAACTGGGCGCGGCCATGCCCAGTGCCGGCGGGTCGTATCGTTACTTGAAAGAAATCTACGGACCGAAGACGCTGGGGCGCCTGCTGTCGTTCCTTTTCATCTGGCAACTCTCCTTCAGCGCGCCCCTCTCGGTTGCGTCAGGTTGCATCGGCCTGGCGCATTATGCGGGATTCCTCTGGCCCGGCTTGGAGCGCGTCCTCGCCGCGAATACATTGCACCTGGCAGTGCCGCTGGTCGGCATAATGGAGGCGCGCGTTGTAGTTACGCCGGGCACATTCGTCGCCATCGCCACCTGCGCCTGCGTCGTCTTCCTGCTCTATCGGCGCATCACCGCCATCGGCAAGCTGGCGGAGCTGCTGTGGGTGGTCGTAATTGGAGCGGTGCTTTGGGTGATTGTTGCCGGCCTGACCCACTTCAGCCCAGCGCGCGCCTTTGATTTCCCGGTAGGAGCATTTCATCCGTCGCCCGCGTTCTTCACCGGACTGGGCGCGGCCATGCTGATTGCCACTTACGACTACTGGGGCTATTACAACGTGTGCTTCATCGGTGGAGAAGTGAAAGACCCGGGCCGCACCATCCCGCGGGCGCTCATCATTTCCATCGTCGCCGTCGCTGCCCTCTACGTCGTGATGAATATCAGCGTGCTGGGCGTGGTCCCGTGGCGCGAGATGACCGGTTTCTCCAGCGATCAGAACAACTACATCGTCTCGGTCTTTATGCAGCGGATTTACGGCAACTGGGCCGGGCGGCTCGCTGCCGGGCTCATCATGTGGACCGCCTTCGCGTCCGTGTTCTCGCTGCTGCTGGGCTACTCGCGCGTGCCCTACGCGGCGGCGCTCGACGGCAACTATTTTCGCGTCTTCGCGCGCGTCCATCCTGAGCATCGCTTTCCCACGGTTTCGCTGCTGGCGCTGGGCGGCGTCGCAATGCTGTTCTGCTTCCTGCGCCTCGCCGACGTGATTGCCGCGCTGGTGGTCATCCGCATCATGCTGCAGTTCATTGTGCAGGCGGTGGGAGTGATGGTGCTGCGGGTGCGCCGGCCGGATATGCCCCGCCCGTTTCGCATGTGGCTCTATCCGTTGCCTGCACTCCTCGCCATCGCGGGATTCACATTCATCCTGGTTGAGCGAAAAAATTTCCTGCGCGAAATCCGCTATGCGGTGGTGATTCTCGTGACCGGCTTGCTCATCTATCTGGTGCGCTCGTTTCGGCGGCGAGAGTGGCCATTCTCCTCCGCGGGAATCGAGGCCGCTGGATGACCGCTGGGCAGCCGGCGCGTTTGGTCACGGATTGCCAGCGGCTCGCAACCGCCTCGACCGAATCTTCCGCGACGC
>Ga0209656_10002368_pt1 | contig 12215 bp, 12 predicted proteins | sample BogFormECP12_OM2_FD_188239 | JGI IMG/M metagenome (GOLD analysis project Ga0209656, IMG submission 188239) | Bog forest soil microbial communities from Calvert Island, British Columbia, Canada - ECP12_OM2 (SPAdes) (version 2) | ecosystem: Environmental > Aquatic > Freshwater > Wetlands > Bog ... | reverse complement strand
ACTTCCTTGCGCAACAGGATCTCGACGTCGGGATCGAGCGTGACTGTGGTTCGCATGAGGCATCGCGATGCTAGGGGGACTGCTGTCATGATGCCTGCGAATGGCGGGGCCGTCAACGCCGCATGGGGGTCCCTCGCCTTGCCGACACATCCGTCAATGGGAGGCGCGCTTGCCGGACACAAAGCTCGCAACGGCGCGGTCCGGATAGGGAAGGCGCCGCCTTGCGCGGGACCGTCCGACCGCACGCCTCGGGCGCCCGAGCCCTGCGGCTCACGAAAACATGCCCCGATCGCGCGTCACCGCCTCGGCCAGATGCTCGGCGACCGCGCGGATGCGCCCGAGCCCGCGGGTGTCCTCGTGGGTGACGAGCCAGTAGGCGCGCGTCGCCCGCCTTTCCGGCAGCACCCGGACGAGGTCCGCAAAGCGGCGGGCGATGAAGTCGTGTACGACGCACAAGCCCACGCCGGCGCGCAGGGCTTCGAGTTGCGTCACGGCGCTGGCGCATTCGAAGCCGGTCGGCGCCCCGGCGAAGAGCTCGCGCACATAATCGAGCGCGGTCGAGAAGGCGTGCTCCTCGACATATCCGATGAGCCGGTGGCTCTTGAGCGCCTCGACGTCGGCGGGCGCGGGACGCCGCTCGAGATAGGCGCGGCTGGCATAGATCCCGAGCGTGTAGTCGGTCAGTTTGCGGGCCACGAACCGGCCCTCCTCCGGCTTGTCGAGGCCGACGACCACGTCGACCTCGCGCCGCGCAAGCGGGGTCAGCTGCGGCAGCGGCATCAGCTGCAGCCGCACGCCGGGATGACGCTCGGAAAAGTCGCGTAAGCTCCCGGTCAGGTAGTAGGTCGAGAACCCGTCCGGCGCGCCGATCCGCACGTCGCCGACGAGTTCGAGATCGACGCCGGAAATCTCGCCCTGCGCGTGAAGGAAGGCGCTCTCCATCTCCTCGGCCGCGCCGAGGAAACGCTCGCCGGCGCCAGTCAGCGTCGCCCCTGTGGTGCGGCGGTCGATCAGCTTTGCGCCGAGCGCGGCCTCGAGCGCGGCGATCCTGCGACTGACGGTGGCGTGGTCGACCTTGAGCCGCTTGGCCGCGGCCACGAACTGCCCCGCCCGGGCGACCGCGAGAAAGACCCTGACGTTGTCCCAGTCCATCGCGCGACACTAGCGTGAATCCGAGTCTCGGAAGAGTCGCGCCGACGGCCGCCCTGTTCTTGATCCAGTCCGTCGATTCTGGGGAACCCCGTTTTCGCAACGCCACGCGGCCGGGGGCGGAAGAAAAGTGGGATTTTCGTAGCGGCGTCGACGGCGACGCCGCGAGACCGACGGCCTTGATCCGGGTCCGCGCGCGCTGTGCGACAACGAAAGGTGAGGATGAGGCGACGTGAAGGGAAATTCGATAAAATTTCACCCGCGTCGGCCATCCTGAGCTTACTACGGCTGCCGAATAGCGCCCGGCCCAGAAGTAAAACGGCCGAGCAACCCGGCAATAGGAAGCTTTGAAACGAAGGCGGCGCCGATTGGTTCAGGCGTTCGAGGCGAAGTTGGCGGGGCGGTCGGACATTCGCCGACAGCGCATGCCCGCAAAGCCTTTGGAGGCTTACCATGACCTCGACGACAACAGGCACCACGACCACCACGACGAAATCCTCAAGCCCACCGTCCTGGATTTCCAGCCTCAGCGACGCTGATCTGAAAGCCGACTTCACCTCCTTTTCCAGCTCGGGCTCGATCACCGAAGCCGATATCGCCAAGGCGCTGAGCGACCTCGCGTCCGAACTGACCTCGTCGAAGACGACGCTTTCGGCGAGCCAGCTCAACGACCTCAAGTCGATCGCCGCCAACATCGGCTCGATGGGCGCCTCGGGCTATCTGCAGTTCATCACCAACGCGCTCGTCAACGGAAACGCTGCCAACGCGACATGGACCGGCGGCGGTTCGAGTTCCGTCGCGCTCGGCAATCTCGCGACAGGCTATAGACGAAGCTCAATGAGCTGACCGGCAAGTGGTTTCTCGGAACCGACCTGTCGAGCAGCAGCGTCTCGATGAGCGGGTATACGACCTTCTCCGTTAGGTATTCGACCGTGACCGCCCCCCTGTACGGCGCCGCCGGCCCGACCATGTCCGACATCAACCAGGGCTACCTCGGCGACTGCTATCTGCTCAGCTCGCTCGCCGAGGTCGCGAACCAGGATCCTTCGGCGATCGAGTCGATGATCACCAATAACGGCAACGGCACATATGGCGTCCGGTTCTACGTCGACGACCAAGCGCGATATGTGACGGTCGACAGTCAGCTCGCCAACGGCGGAACGGAATTCAACAAGGCGTCGAACATCTTGGGAAGCCTCATCGAGCAAGCCTATGCCGAGGTCCAGGCCCAGGGAGTCATCACCGGCAACGGCGTCAATGACGGCAACTCGTTCTCGACCATCGGCAACGGCGGAGGGCCCGAATTCGCGCTCGAGGAAATCACCGGGGCTTCGACGATCACCGACTTCGACCCAGGCCGTTCGAGTTGGACGTCGTACGCCTACAATCAGTCGTTCACCAGCGCCACCACGACCTCCAACCTCAGCGCCAGCTCGGTTGATTCGACGCTCGCCGGCGATCTCCTCGTCGGCGACGACCTCGTGCTGTCCTCGAACACCTACGCCACGGATTCCAGCGGCCGCTATACGCTCATCGCCGATCACGCGATGTCGATCTACGGTTACGACGCCTCGACGGGCATGCTGGAGATCCGCAATCCGTGGGGCGTCGAAGCCGGCCAATCCTGGGACACGACCTTTGAGGTGAGCCTCAACACCCTCCTCTCTGACGGCGACACCATCACCGCCGACAACGCCGGGACGGCGAGTTCGGTCAGCGGCGCCTCGGTCGTCGCAGCGCCGGCCCTGCAGAAAATGACGCAGGTGACGAAGTTCTCGGTGACCGACACAGTGGCCAACGTCGACGCAGGCCTCTCCGGGCTCATCGGCGACACCAAGCTCGCCTCGTTAACCGTGAACGGGACGGCGGGCGCCGACTCGCTCACCCTGACCGGCCTCGGAGCCGCCACGACCGTCAACATGGGCGGCGATTCCGATAAGGCGACCATTGCAGGCTTTACCTCGACAGGCTCGGGCGCGGGCAAGGCGACGAGCCTCAACATCGGCAGCGGCTACGACGCGGTCGCGCTCGGCACGGGCAGCGCGACGATCGACTTCGCGCTGGGCGCGACGGGCGGGGTCGAAGACATCACCGCCTTCAACTCGGCCTACGATATGCTGTCGGTCGCGCTCAACGGCGGCAGCATCGATCAGACGCTGGTCGGCGGCGGCGACTGGATTTCGTCGTCGACCGATCTGACCCACGGCGTGTTCCTCGCCGGCGTGTCGAGCCTGCAAAAGTGCACCATCAGCAATGGGGTCGCGACCATCGCGTAAGCCGCGCGCTGCGGCCGCGGCTCCAAGAGTCGCGGCCGCCCGTGTTTGCGTGCGTTGGTCATTCTATATTGATCCATTGATTTGCGGCGACCCGCCGGCGCCCGCTGGGGAGTCTTCGCAATCGAACGTAGCGCCCTACCGATATCGGCGCCTTAGCCGATTTCCGCACAGGCGATCCGCGATCTCTACGATTGTTGTGCGCAAAAGCCTGGGGCATAACAGGCCCAGTAACTCTGAACGGAGGAAACGGGACATGATCGAGTATGGGCATTTCGTTGGCGGCAAGCATGTCGCTGGCGCGTCGGGTCGCACGGCCGAGGTCTTCCAGCCGATGGACGGCACGGTGCGCGCGCATGTGGCGCTCGCCTCCAAGGCCGAAGTCCGCGCCGCGGTCGAGAACGCCGCCGCCGCGCAGCTGAAGTGGGGCGCGGTCAATCCGCAGCGCCGCGCCCGGGTGCTGATGAAGTTCCTTGAGCTCATCGCCCGCGACAACGACGCGCTCGCCGACATTCTGGCGCGCGAGCACGGCAAGACGATCGCCGACGCCAAGGGCGATATTCAGCGCGGCGTCGAGGTGGTCGAGTTCGCCCTTGGCGTTCCGCACCTGATGAAGGGGGAGTACACCGACAGCGCCGGCCCCGGCATCGACATCTATTCGATGCGGCAGGCGCTCGGCGTCGTCGCAGGCATCACGCCGTTCAACTTCCCAGCCATGATCCCGCTCTGGAAGCTTGCCCCGGCGATCGCCTGCGGCAACGCCTTCATCCTGAAGCCCTCGGAGCGTGACCCCGGCGTGCCGATGAAGCTGGCGGAGCTTTTCATCGAGGCGGGCGGCCCTCCCGGAATCCTGAACGTGGTCAATGGCGACAAGGAGGCGGTCGACGCCATCCTCGATGACCCGGACGTCCAAGCGATCGGTTTCGTCGGCTCGACCCCGATCGCCCACTACATCTATTCGCGCGGCACGGCGAGCGGCAAGCGCGTGCAATGCTTCGGCGGCGCCAAGAACCATATGGTGGTCATGCCTGACGCCGACATGGACCAGGCGGTCGACGCCCTCATCGGCGCCGGCTACGGCTCAGCCGGCGAGCGCTGCATGGCCATCTCGGTCGCGGTTCCGGTCGGCCAGGAGACGGCCGACGAACTCGTCCGACGGCTGATTCCACGTGTCGAATCGCTGAAGATCGGCCCCTCAACCGACGCCTCCGCCGACTTTGGCCCGCTGGTCACCAAGGCTGCGCTCGAAAAGGTCCGCGGCTACGTCGACCTCGGCTTGCAGGAAGGCGCCAAGCTCGTCGTCGATGGCCGCAACTTCAAAATGCAGGGCTACGAGAACGGGTTCTACCTCGGCGGCTGCCTGTTCGATCACGTGACCAAGGACATGCGCATCTACAAGGAAGAGATCTTTGGGCCGGTCTTGTCGGTCGTACGGTCGCCCGACTATGCGGAGGCGCTCCGGCTCTGCAACGATCACGAATACGGCAACGGCGTCGCGATTTTCACCCGCGACGGCGACGCGGCGCGCGACTTCGCCAGCAAGGTCAAGGTCGGCATGATCGGCGTCAACGTGCCGATCCCGGTGCCGCTCGCCTACTACACCTTCGGCGGCTGGAAGCGCTCCGGCTTCGGCGACCTCAACCAACACGGGCCGGATTCGATCCGCTTCTACACCCGCACCAAGACGGTCACCGCCCGGTGGCCCTCAGGCATCAAGGACGGCGCGAGCTTCATCATCCCGACGATGCACTGAGGCGCGCGGTTCGGAATTCAGAAGAGCGGACGCGGGGACATTCTCGCGCCCGTCTTTTTTACCGCGGCGTGGGGCGCGTATAATGCGCTCATCCCCGGGTATCCGTCCGGACAGGAGCCATGGCGACAGCGCCAAAGCATTTGACGATCGAAGAGTTCCTCCTTTGGGCCGAAGGGCGCGAAGGCGGTTGGGAATTATTCGACGGCGTCCCGGTGAAGATGTCGCCGGAACGACTGGCCCACACTCGAGTCAAGAAATTCGCGGCGCGCGCTCTCGACGATGCGCTTGCGCAAGCCCGATTGCCTTGCGAGGCGGTCACCGATGGCCTCGCGATAAAGATCGACGCGCAAACCGCGTTCGAGCCCGATGCGTCGGTCATCTGCGGACCGTCCCGATCGGGTGACACGATCTCCGTCTCCGATCCGATCATCGTCGTCGAAGTCCTCTCTCCGAGCACAGCGGCGATCGACCACGGCCGCAAGCTCAGCGGCTATTTCTCGCTGCCGAGCGTCGAGCACTATCTCATCCTCGACCCCGAGCGGCGGGTGGTCATCCACCACAAGCGGGGACAGGGCGACGCGATCGAGACGCGGGTCTTGTCGGACGGCGCAGCGAAGCTCGATCCGCCGGGCTTCGAGGTCGCGGTCGAAGCGATGTTTCCCCCGGCTGCGGATTAGAACTGGAAGAGCGGCACGCCGGGGACGCCGTACCGATCGATCAGCCGCTCGCGTCCGCGATAGCCGGAGAACGTGCCCTGGATCGGCGACGGCTGGTCGAATGTGCTGGTCACGTAATTGTTGCCGCTGCCGACCGGCGCGTCGGCGCCAAGCGTCAGCCACGACGGCGTCGCATTTCCGCTCTTGTGGACGGTGATCTGCCGGCCCTCGGGCTGCTCGACGTGACGCCTATGGACGTGATGCTTCGCGCGGGCGTGAAGGGTCGGGGTGTGCGTCTCCTGCGTCGTCTGGGCCTCCGCCGAGGACACGAGCGCCACAGCGAACAGGGCGGCGCCAAGCAAACGAACCGAACAAGCCATGGCCCTGCCCTTTTTGCCCCGCGACGAGCGGCGCGACACGAAGGCGCCCGTTCCCGGGCGCGCGCCCCGCATTGCCCCGCCCGCCCCGGAAAAGCAAGCCCGCGTCAGTCGAGCGATTTCTGGAATCTGAGAACGCTGAGGCCCAGCAGCAAGACGCCGAGCGTAGCGAGCGCCAGCATCTGAGGCCAGAGCACGTTCAGGCCCACGCCCTTCAGGAACGTCCCACGGATGACGACGAGGTAATAGGTCATCGGATTGATGTTCGACAGCCATTGCATGAAGACAGGCATGCTGGCGAGCGGGAAGCTGAAGCCGGACAATATGAAGGCCGGGTTGATGACAAAGAAGTTGGTCGCGAAAGCCTGCTGCTGGGTGCGGCAAACGGTCGATATCAAAAGGCCGATCCCGAGCACGCAAAGAAGGTAGAACGAGGTTCCGATGAGCAGGACGAACGGATTGCCGCGGAACGGGATCTGGAACCAGAGCGTGCCTACGCCGGCAATCACAATGGTCAGGGCGAGCCCGATCAGGAAATAAGGGATCGACTTGCCGAGGATGAATTCGAGCGGCCGGACCGGCGTCACCATGATCTGCTCGAGCGTGCCGACCTCGCGCTCGCGCACCACGGCGAACGACGTGAGGTTGACAATCATGATCAGCGTCAGCGTCGCAATCACGCCGGGAACGAAGAACCAGCGGCTGTTGAAGTCCACGTTGTACCAGGGCCGCTGCTCGAGCGTCACCGTCGGCGGCGCAGGCGCCGCCGCGTGCTGGCGGCGCTTGAGGTCCTGGCCCATGTCCTCGGCATAGGCCGCCACGATCTGGCCCACGTAGCCGAGCGCGATGAGGGCGGTGTTGGAATTTGTGCCGTCGACGACGACCTGCGCGGGCGCCGAAAGGCCCTTGCGGAGGTTCTCGGAGAAACCCGCGTCGATCACGATCGCGACCACCGCGTCGGCCCGGTCGATCGCCTGGCGGATTTCAGCGTGGTTCTGCGCCATCTCGACGATCTGGAACCGTCCGCTGCCGGCGAAGTGGGAAATCAGTTCCCGGCTCTCCTGGCTGTGGTCGAGGTCGAGCACGACGGTCGCGACATGGTAAACCTCGAAAGTCGCCGCATAGCCGAAGATGAACAGCTGGACGAGCGTCGGAATCAGGAGGCGGAATTTGGCCGCGCGGTCGCGGCGGAACTGCTGGAGCTCCTTCACGACGAGGTTGAAGACGCGGCCCCACATGGTCAGCCCAAGGTTTTGCGAAAGGCGCGGGCGGCCAGAAGCCCGATGATCGTGGCGTAGAGCGCCAGCAGCCCGATCGGTTCGAGGAGGTCGCCGAGCCCGCTGCCCTTGAGGAACACCGACTTCAGGATCGCGAAATAGTAGCGCGCCGGAACCAGATAGGTGAGCCACTGGATCGGCGTCGGCATCTGCTCGATCGGAAAGGCGAAGCCCGAGAGCAGCGTCGTCGGCAGCAGGGTCGCCACGAGCGCGATCTGGCTTGCGCCGACCTGGCTGCGGATGCTGGCCGAAATGAAATAGCCGAGCCCGAGCACGACGACGAGGAACAGGGAGGTCGTCAGGAACAGGGTCGAGACCGCGCCCCGGAACGGCGCCTCGAACCAGAAAACCGCAATGACGAGGCAGAACGCGGCGTCGATCAGGCCGATGAAGAAATAAGGCAGGATCTTCCCGGCCATCAGCTCCATGCGGGTGACCGGGGTTGACACCAGCACCTCCATGGTGCCGCGCTCCCATTCGCGCGAGATCGTGAGCGAGGTGAGTTGGGCGCCGACGAGCGCCATCACCAGCGCGACAACGCCGGGCATGATGTAGTTCCGGCTGACGAGGTCCTCGTTATACCAGACCCGGTATTCGGAGACCGCCGGGACGACGGGCGGCGGCTGACCCATGGTCTGGGTCCGCTCCAGTTGAACGGCGCCGGAATAGGCGGCGACGACCCCCTGAGCGTAGCCGAGCGCGATATTGGCGGTGTTGTCGTCGGTGGCGTCGAGGATCGCCTGCACCGAGGCCGCGTTGGCAAAGGCGAGGTTTTGCGAGAAATCGTGGGGAACGACGATCGCCATCTTGCAACGTCCGGCGTCGACCGCCCGTTTGACGCCGTCGTAGTCGCGTTCCGTCTCGACGATGGTGAAATACTGCGAGGCCTGGAACGCTTTCAACAGCGCCTGGCTCTGCTGGCTTCCTTCGCGGTCGAACACGCAGATCGGCACGTGCTTGATGTCCATGTTGACCCCGTAGCCGAGCAGGGCCATCTGCATCAGCGGCATCAGTAGCACCACCATGAGGCTGCGCGGATCGCGCAGGATCTGGATGACCTCCTTTTTGGCGACCGCCTTGATCCGTCGCGGGGTCATGGACCCGGCCTCCCGCCGCCCTCGCCGACGAGTTGCACGAACACGTCCTCGAGCGTCGCCTTGATCGGCTCGATCCGCGACCAGGAGAGGGAGCGCTCGGCGAGGCGCGCTTCGATCGCAGCCAGGTCCCGCGCCGCGTCGTCGACGACGATGTGCAGCGACGAGCCGAAGGGGGCGACGTCGCGCACGCCCGGAGCGCCCCGAAGCGCCTCCAGCATCGCGCCAGGGTCCCCGCCTTCGACGAGCAGGATCTCGCCGCGGATCGCTCCGCGCTTGAGCTCGGACGGGCTGCCGAGCGCCACGAGCCGCCCGCTGTTGATCAGCGCGATGCGATTGCAGTACTCGGCCTCGTCCATGTAGTGCGTGGTGATGACGACGCAGACGCCCTCGCCGGCAAGCGCATAGATGAGGTCCCAGAACCGGCGGCGCGAGGCGGGGTCGACGCCCGAAGTCGGTTCGTCGAGAAACAGAATCGCCGGCTCGTGGAGCACGGCGCAACCGAGCGCCAGGCGCTGTTTCCATCCGCCCGACAGGTCGCCCACGATCGCGTTTTCCCTCCCGTTCAGGCCCGCCATATCGACGGCGAACGCGAGCCGCTCCTTGAGCCGCGCGCCCCTCACCCCGTACACCCCGCCGAAAAAGCTGAGGTTCTCCATCACCGACAGGTCGTTGTAGAGCGAGAACTTCTGCGACATATAGCCGATCTTCGCGCGCACTCTTTCCGGATCGCGCGCGACGTCGAGGCCCGCCACTTCCGCCCGGCCGCCGCTCGGACGCAGGAGGCCGCAGAGGATGCGGATCGTCGTCGACTTCCCCGCGCCGTTCGGGCCGAGGAAGCCCATGATCTCGCCGCGCCGCGCCTCGAAGCTCACGTCGTTGACTGCGATGAAATCGCCGAAGCGCTTGACGAGCCGGTCGGCCCGGATCCGGATCTCGCCATTCGCACCGTTCATTCCGCCTCCTCCGTCAGGAGCGAGACGAACAGGTCCTCGATCGACGGCGCGATGCGCTCGATCTCGTCGACCGGCGTTCCAGCGGCTTCAAGCGCCGCCCGGAGCTCGCCGACGCGCCGGGCCGCGTCGTCGACGACGACATGCACGCTGTCGCCCATCAGGATTGCGCTCTTGACGCCCTCGCGCTCCGCGACGAGGCCGCGCACGGCGCGGGGAGCTGGCGAGGCGATCGCGAGGATCTCGCCCGGCATCAGCGTCTTCAGCGCGGCCGGCGTGTCGCAGTAGAGCATCCGGCCCTCGCGCAGAAGTCCGAGGCGCGTGCAGCGCTCGGCCTCGTCGAGATAGGAGGTGGCGACGACGATCGCCACGCCCTCCCCGCGCAGGCCGTACAAGATGCGCCAGAAGTCGCGCCGCGACACCGGATCGACGCCCGCGGTCGGCTCGTCGAGCAGCAGCACGCGCGGCGTGTGGATGAGCGAGCAGGTGAGGCCGAGCTTCTGCTTCATGCCGCCGGAGAGCTGGCCCGCGCGGCGCCTGCGGAACGGGGTCATGCCCGATGCGGCGAGCAGGCGCGCGGCGCGTTCCTCGCGGTCCTTGCGGGAGATGCCGAAAAGCTCGGCGAAGAACTCGACGTTCTCGTCGACTGTGAGGTCCTCATAGAGGCCGAACCGCTGCGGCATGTAGCTCACATGCGAGCGAACGCGCTCGGGTTCGGCGACGGCGTCCACGCCTTCGATGAGGATCGAGCCTTCGTCCGGCGCCATTACCGCGGCGATGAGGCGCATGATGGTCGTCTTGCCGGCGCCGTCGGGGCCGACGAAGCCGAACACCTCGCCAGGCGCGCAATCGATGCTGAGGTTATCGACGGCGATGGCGGCGCCGAACCGCTTCGTGAGTCCGCGGACCTCGATGGCGGGTCGCGACAGCGCGGCGTTCATGATTGCCCGGGCGCCCTGACGGCGATCCTGGCGTCGGCGGGGAGGCCGGGGACGAGCTCGTGAGTCGGATTGTCGATGTCGATACGGATGCGATAGACGAGCGTCACGCGCTCGGCGTGGGTCTCCACGCTTTTCGGCGTGAACTCGGCCGCTTCTGAGATGAACGAGATGCGGCCCGGATAGTCCTTGCCGGGCCACGAGTCGGTGGTGACGGTCGCCGCCTGGCCCAGGCGCACCTTGCCGACGTCGGTCTCGTTGATATAGGCGCGCAGCCATACGTGATCGATGTCGGCGAGGGTCACGATCGCCGCGCCGGGCGATATGACCTCGCCGAGCTCGGCCTGCCGCACCAGAATGACGCCGTCGAACGGCGCGTTCAGCGTCGTGTAGCCGAGCGTGATCTTGGTGAGTTCCAGGTTGGCGCGCGCGGTCTCGATGGCGGCGATGGAGAGCGCGACGCTCCTGTCGGCCGACGCCTCGAGCGCCTTGTCGCGTTCGAGCGCCGCTCGCGCCTGCTTCAGCGCGGTCTCGGCGACGTCGCGCGCGTCGATCGTGCCGGCGCCCTTGGCCACCAGCGTCTGGGCGCGGTCGAACTCGAGCTCCCTCAGGGACACTTCCGCTTGATCGCTGATGACGGTCCGGCGCGTCGCGTCGACGTTCTGCTCGGCGACGTCGAGCTGGCGCATCCGTTCGTCCAGGGTCGCCTGGGCGATGACCGCCAGCTGCTTGTAATCGGCGTCGTCGACCCGTGCGATCACCGTCCCGGCCTTGACCGTCTGCCCCTCGTCGAACGGAAGTTCGACGATGCGGGACTGCACCGACTTGAAGCTGAGGATGCTCTCATGCGCCTCGATGTTGCCGGAGACGACGATCGTGTCGCTGTCGGCCTTCCCTTCGATCCAGGGAAGGACGGTGGCCCGCCACCACGGAATGACAACGTCCTGGTCATGATAGGCGGCGAGACCGCCGAGACCCAATGCCGCAACCACAAGGAGAAGGAGAAAGAATCGCCGCACCGCCAAGAACCCATGCCCCTTGCCTCGCCCTTTTTGGGCTTATCATTGCGCCCGGGCCCAAGGTGTCTTAGCGAAGAAGCCTTGCCCGGGGTTTGACCCAGGTCAAGGATGACCCATCGTCGCATGCGGCGTTGTCGAGAGCGCGTTGCGCTGGTCCGTCCGGAGCGCTATCAATTCTGAATTCAGCCGGTTCCGGACGCATTTTCCTGCCGGCCGCGGGCGGAATCGCATGGCGCAGAATGGTGTCCCCAACCTCCCCGACAGACTGATCGAAGGGCTCCGCGAACGCTCCGAGGCGGGTGGACGCTCCCCACAGAGCGCATCCTGCGACGCCCTCGAAAAGGCGCCGCCCTATTCGCCTGAGGAGCGTCTTGCGGCGGCGCTCGGCTTTCAAGCCCGTACCCCGCCGGATTCGCGCACCTCTCCGGCCGAACTTATCAGGGAAGATCGGGACCGTTGAGCGAAGTCGTCGTTCACCACGTGGTCCTCGCCGACTGAGAGTAGGTTTGCTTCCCATGTTCATCCTCACTTCCGACCACGAAGCCGTCCGAGACATGGCGAAGGCCTTTGCGGACGAACGCATCGCACCGCACGCGGTCGAGTGGGATGAGACCGAGCATTTCCCGATCGAGATCATGCGCGAAGCCGCCGCCCTCGGCATGGGGGCGATTTATGTGCGAGAGGAGAACGGCGGCAGCGGCCTGACGCGGTTGGACAGCGCGCTGA
>Ga0209656_10002367_pt1 | contig 12216 bp, 11 predicted proteins | sample BogFormECP12_OM2_FD_188239 | JGI IMG/M metagenome (GOLD analysis project Ga0209656, IMG submission 188239) | Bog forest soil microbial communities from Calvert Island, British Columbia, Canada - ECP12_OM2 (SPAdes) (version 2) | ecosystem: Environmental > Aquatic > Freshwater > Wetlands > Bog ... | reverse complement strand
AAGACCTTGCGGCCGGCGACGTCGGTGCCTTCGATAAGCCGTTGCAGCCCGTGCGTTTTCACAGACTTGCGCACGATGAACGCGTCGATCGGGCGCCCGGGGGCGTGCATGATCGCGGCCGCGACGGGGTCGGCGCCCAGCGTCAGCCCACCGACGGCGGCGTAGTCCCAGTCCGCTGTCAGCTCACGCATCAGCCTCCCGATCAACGCCGCCGCGCGGTGGTGCAACGTGGCCCGCCGCAAGTCGACGTAATAGTCGGCCTCCTTGCCGGAGGACAGCGTCACCCGGCCGTGCACCACCGACAACCGTCGAACCAGCTCGGCCAGCTCGTCACGGTCCGTCTTCGCCAGCTCAGGTGCGGCCACGACCCTGCCCGAACGTCCTCGTCATCAGGCTCATCAGCGGGCGTGGCGCCAGCCGCAACGCGGCGGTCATCGCCTTGTACTGCCGCCCGGGAATGATCACCACGGTGCCGTTCGCGACGCCCGTCAGGCGTTCCCGCACGACGTCGTCGACCTCGAGCCACATGAACCTCGGCATCGACTTCATCTCGATCCCGGCGCGCTCGTGGAACTCGGTGTGCACGTAGCCCGGGCACAGCACGTGCACGGTGACGCCGGTGCCGGCCAGGCCCTCGGAGAACGACACGACCCGGGCCTTCGACGCCGACTATGTCGAGCCCCGGCCCGACAGCAGGCCGGCGACGCTGGCGACGTTGATAACCCCGTGCCCGCCCCGGATTCGAGCATCGGCGGCAACGCGGCCCGGGTCAGCTGCATCACCGCGGTGACGTTGACGTCGAGCTGCGCCTGCAGCATCGCCGGGTCGGTGGTCCAGAACTCGCCCGATGTGCCGAAGCCGGCGTTGTTCACCAGCACACGCAGCCCGGCGCAGAGCCGGTCGGCGGCCTTCGCGCGTCCGTCGGCGTCGGCCAGGTCGGCGATCAGCACCTCGCTGGAAACGCCGTGCTTGTCGTGCAGTTCGGCGGCCAGCTGGTCGAGGCGTGCCGCGTCGCGCGCGACCAGGACAAGGTCGTAGCCGTCGGCGGTGTAGCGCCGGGCGAAGCCCGCCGCGATGCCCGATGTGGGCCCGGTGATCGGCGCGACGGGGCGTGGCACGGCTACGGATGGTAGCTGCGGGGACCGGGGCGCCCTGCCCGGGTCTGCTGGGGCCGACGGATCGGTTCAGGGCGCGGCTGCTCCCCACGGCCCGGCTCGGGAATGCGGTGGGTGGCGTCCGAACGCGCGGGCGGCAACTCCGCCGGCGGGGCCAGCGGCCGGCCCGGTGAGCCGTTGCGGCGGGACGCTGGCTGGCTGATGGCCTTGGGCACCGGGGGCAGCACGCGCAGCAGGTCGTTGAACTGCCGCACCGCGCGCAGGCCCTCGTCCCACTCGGCCCGGGTGCTGGTGATCGGCATGCTGACCAACGTCCAGTTCTGCTCGTTCCACATGATTTCCGCGCAGTCGGGCGCGGTGTGGGCGAACGTCACCATGCGCCGGTCGCAGGCACGCCGCGCTGCATCGAGGTTTGTGGAGTACACCATCCGCGGCCCGATGGCGCCGAGCAGCCACATGTCGTTTTCCCGCGGCTCCTTGAGTCCCTTGAGCCGCAGGTCCATCACGACGTTGGTGCCGACCTTGCGGTGCAGCGCGATGACCGTGGCGACGTCTTCGAGGTCGAAGATGTAGACCGCCTCGCCGCGGATCTGGCCGAGGACGACGTTCTGGGCGGTGACGTCGCCGACGGTCGACATCACGCCGCGTTTCCAGCGGCTGACGACCTCCGCCGATTCCGGCTCGTAGTCGAAGCCGTGTGAGCGGGCCCAGGACTTACGACGCCGGCCCCGCCCGCGTCGACGATCGATGTCGACGTACAGCAGAACCGCCGCGCTGACGAAGCACAGCGCGGACAGCGTGAACCAGAACGGGACCATTAGATGTAGCCTATCTGCTGCTTCGAGCCAACCCCGAACTCAAGCAGGTCACAACCCCGTATCGCCGCCGATTACACCCGAATGTCAGCCCAGGACGAGCGAGTCGCCGTCCGCGCTGACGTTGACCGGGACCGTGTCGCCGTCGTTCACCTCGCCGGCCAGCAGCATCTTGGCCAGCTGGTCGCCGATGGCCTGCTGGACAAGCCGCCGCAAGGGCCGGGCGCCGTACACGGGGTCGAACCCGCGCTGGGCCAGCCACTGCTTGGCCGGCGGCGACACCTCGAGCTGCAGTCGCCGCTGGGAGAGCCGCTTCTGCAGCTGCGCCAGCTGGATGTCGACGATCTGCACCAGCTCTTCGGGGTTGAGGCCGTCGAAGATCAGCACGTCGTCGAGGCGGTTGATGAACTCGGGCTTGAACGTCGCGCGCACCGCGGCCATCACCTGCTCCTCGCTGCCGCCCGACCCGAGGTTGGACGTCAGGATCAGGATGGTGTTGCGGAAGTCGACCGTGCGGCCCTGCCCATCGGTGAGCCTGCCCTCGTCGAGCACCTGCAGCAGCACGTCGAACACGTCCGGGTGAGCCTTTTCGACCTCGTCGAACAGCACCACCGTGTACGGCCGCCGCCGCACCGCCTCGGTCAGCTGACCGCCCTGGTCGTAGCCGACGTAGCCGGGAGGCGCGCCGACGAGGCGAGCCACCGAGTGCTTCTCGCCGTACTCGCTCATGTCGATGCGGACCATCGCGCGCTCGTCGTCGAAGAGGAAATCGGCCAAAGCCTTGGCCAGCTCGGTCTTGCCGACGCCGGTCGGGCCCAGGAACAGGAACGATCCGGTCGGCCGGTTCGGGTCGGCCACTCCGGCCCGGCTGCGGCGCACCGCGTCGGACACGGCGTGGACGGCCTTCCTCTGGCCGACGACGCGCTTGCCCAGCTCGTCTTCCATGCGCAGCAGCTTGGCCGTCTCGCCCTCCAGCAGCCGCCCGGCCGGGATGCCGGTCCACGCCGACACCACGTCGGCGATGTCGTCGGGGCCGACCTCTTCCTTCAGCATGACGGCTTCGCGGGCCTGGGCCTGGGGCAGCGCGGCCTCGAGCTTCTTCTCGACCTCCGGGATGCGCCCGTAGCGCAGCTCGGCGGCCTTGGCCAGGTCGGCATCGCGTTCGGCCCGTTCTGCCTCTCCGCGCAGCGTCTCGAGCTGCTCTTTGAGTTCGCGGACAGCGTCGATCGCGTTTTTCTCGTTCTGCCAGCGGGTGGTCAGCTCGGCCAGCTTCTCCTTCTGGTCGGCCAGCTCGGCACGCAACTTCTCGAGCCGCTCCCTGGAGGCCTCGTCCTCCTCCTTCTCCAGCGCCATCTCCTCGATCTCGAGGCGCCGCACCAGGCGCTCGACCTCGTCGACCTCGACGGGCCGCGAGTCGATCTCCATGCGCAGCCGGGACGCGGCCTCGTCGACCAGGTCGATGGCCTTGTCCGGCAGGAAACGCGAGGTGATGTAGCGGTCGGACAGGGTCGCCGCGGCGACCAGCGCCGAGTCGGTGATCCGCACGCCGTGGTGCACCTCGTAGCGCTCCTTCAGGCCGCGCAGGATGCCGACGGTGTCTTCCACCGACGGCTCACCGACGAACACCTGCTGGAACCGCCGCTCCAGCGCGGCGTCCTTTTCGATGTGCTTGCGGTATTCGTCGAGCGTGGTCGCGCCGACCAGCCGCAGCTCGCCGCGGGCCAGCATCGGCTTGATCATGTTGCCGGCGTCCATCGCGCCCTCGCCGGTCGCACCGGCGCCGACGATCGTGTGCAGCTCGTCGATGAATGTGATGATCTGGCCTGCTGAGTTCTTGATGTCGTCTAAGACGGCCTTCAGCCGCTCCTCGAACTCGCCGCGATACTTCGAGCCTGCGACCATCGAACCCAGGTCCAGCGCGACGATGGTCTTGTCGCGCAGGCTTTCGGGCACGTCACCGTCGACGATGCGCTGGGCGAGGCCCTCGACGATCGCGGTCTTGCCGACGCCGGGCTCACCGATCAGCACCGGGTTGTTCTTGGTGCGACGGGACAGCACCTGGATGACGCGGCGAATCTCGTTGTCACGCCCGATGACTGGGTCGAGCTTGCCTTCGCGCGCGGCGGCGGTGAGGTCGGTGGAGTATTTCTCCAGCGCTTGATAGGTGCTCTCCGGATCGGCGCTGGTGACGCGTGCGCTGCCACGCACCTTGACGAACGCGTCGCGCAGCGCCTGCGGTGACGCGCCGTGGCCGGTGAGCAGCTTGGCGACTTCGGAGTCGCCGGTGGCCAGGCCGACCATGAGGTGCTCGGTCGAGACGTACTCGTCGTCCATCTCGGTGGCCAGCTGCTGGGCGGCGGTGAGCGCGGCCAGCGATTCGCGCGACAACTGGGGCTGCGAACTGGCGCCGGTGGTCTGCGGCAGCCGGTCGAGCAGGCGTTGATCCTCGGTCCGGATCGTGGCCGGGTCGACGCCGACGGCCTCGAGCAGCGGCGCGGCAATGCCGTCGTTCTGTGTCAGCAGCGCCATCAGCAGGTGGGCGGGCCGGATTTCGGGATTGCCCTCGGCGCTGGCCGCCTGCAACGCCGAGGTCAGCGCCGCCTGGGTCTTCGTGGTCGGGTTGAACGAGTCCACGACACCTCCGATTCTCTAGGTGAAAGTGCTTGTTGCCTTTTCCAACGCGGCAAAGGTTGAGTCTGTTCCGCTCAACTTTATCCAATTTTCCTCGCGGTAGCTAGAGCCTTTTGACCCCGCGACGCTGCGCTCAGCGACGCGACACGCCGGGCATTGCGTCACCAGATTCAAACTCGGCGTCGCCGGCGCGCCGCTGTTACGTTCTGTGCAATGTCGGGCAGTTGGGGTTCCGTCCTGATCGAGCTCATACCGCTCGGGCTGGTGATTTCGCTGTCGCCGCTGTCGATCATTCCCGCCATCCTCGTACTGCACTCGCCGCACGCCCGGCGCGCCGGGCTGATGTACCTGGTCGGATGGCTGCTGGCCATCGCCGTGCTCACGGCCATCTTCGCTGAAGTCTCCGGCCTGATCGGCGGATTTCACAATCCCCCTAAGTGGGCGTCCTGGGTCCGCATCCTGGTGGGCGCGGCGCTGATCGTCTTCGGCGTCTTGCGGTGGCTCAATCGGCACAAGTCGGCGCATTCACCGGCGTGGATGCGCAAGATCAGCGACACCACGCCCGCCAGGGCAGGTGCCACCGCGGCCGTGCTTGCCGTCGCCAATCCGAAGGTGTTGTTCATCTGTGTCGCAGCGGGTTTGGCGATCGGGACCGAGGGACTCGGCACCGTCCGAACCTGGCTGGCGCTGTTGTGGTTCGTCCTGGTCGCCGGGTCGTCGGTCGCGCTGCCGATCCTGGCCTACGCCGTCTCCGGCGACCGCCTCGATGACCCGCTTTCCAGGCTCAGGGACTGGATGGAGAAGCAGCACGCCGTGCTGGTCGCGGCCATCCTGATCGTGATCGGCCTACTTCTGCTCTACAAGGGGATCCACGCGCTGTAGCGACCTGCCGCGTTCTCCGACGGTGCCGGCGCCGGACCCGCAACAGGGGTGTTGACCTGCTGGGCGGTGGCTGGGACCGCGCTGACCGTGAGCGCCGCGCTGCGCCGCAGCCGGGCCTAAGATCAGCGGGCGTGGGACTGGAGGATCGCAGCGGACTGCGCAAGCTGCTCGCCGCCCTGGATCCGCGGCTGGGCGGCGACGAACTGATCCGCCGCTTCTACACCCACTGGTTTGCGATCGACCCCTCCGTTCGAGACCTGTTCCCGCCGGACATGAGCGGGCAGCGGGCCGCGTTCGGCCATGCGATGACGTGGGTGCTGAACGAGCTGATCGCCCAGCGCGCCGAGGAGCCGGTGTCGTTCCTCGCGCAGCTCGGCCGCGACCACCGCAAATACGGTGTCGTGCAACGGCATTACCAGACGATGCACGACGCGCTGTACAACACGTTGCGCAGCGGGCTGATCGACGAGTGGGATCCGGCGCTCGAGCAGACCGTCCGCGAAGCGTTGGCGTTGATCATCGGGGTGATGAAGGGAGCCGCCGACATCGACGCCGGGCCGGCATGGTGGGACGGCAGCGTCGTCGAGCACCGGCGAGTCTCTCGCGACCTGGCCGTGGTGCGGCTACAGCTCGACCGCCCGATGGACTACTTCCCCGGCCAGTACGTCAACGTGGAGGTTCCACAGTGCCCGCGCCGCTGGCGCTACCTGAGCCCGGCCGTGCCCGCCGACCCGGGCGGGACGATCGAGTTCCATGTTCGCTCGGTGCTCGGCGGCATGGTCAGCACGGCGATCGTCAATGAGACGCGGCCGGGGCATCGGTGGCGGCTGTCGAGCCCCCTCGGGGCGATGGAGATCGACCGCGACGGCGGAGACGTGCTGATGGTGGCGGGCAGCACCGGGCTGGCGCCGCTACGCGCCCTGATCATGGACCTCACGCGCTACGGTCATAACCCGCGCGTGCACCTGTTCTTCGGCGCGCGCTACCCGTGCGAGCTGTACGACCTGCGCACACTGTGGCACATCGCCGCGCACAGCCCGTGGCTGGTGGTGTCGCCGGTCTCGGAGTACAACCAGGACCCCCCGTGGGCGGCGCGGTACCCCGACGTGCAGCCACCCAGGGGGCTGAACGTGCGTCAGACCGGACGGCTGCCCGAGGTCGTGACGAAGTACGGCGCCTGGGGCGACAGACAGATACTGATCTGCGGCGGACCGCACATGGTTGCTGCGACCAAAGCTGCCCTCATCGCCAAAGGGGCTCCACCCGAACGCATTCACCACGATCCGATCGCATAAGGACAATTGGCGGCCGCTTTTGATGACCTTCGTCCCTATTAACGCCGGTCGGATCGATCAACCATGGGGGCGACCCCTCAACCGAAAGGGATGGCGATGGCGCCCGCTGGCGAGCTGAAAATGACCCGACAGGAGCTCGACGCGGTCGCCTGGAGGTTCCTCAGATCGGAATTCACGGGGCCCGTTTACTCGGACTGGCCGATTGACCGACGCATCGAGGCGTATCTGTTCCACCACGGGATGATGGAAATCGTCAACGACGGGACCGTCTACGCCGCACTGCTGGATCGGATCATGGCCAACATCGGCCCGGCGTTGCGTCGCGGGATCCTTGTGCAGCCGCACATGTAGCGGCGCCTGCGACGCGGCTCATTACGGCAACGGCTTGAACTTCACCCGTGCTGTCATGGCACGATCAACGTCATGCCTCAAGTGCCCGCCGTGACGTTGACCGATCCGTCGTCGAAGCTGACCGCCCAATTCGTCCCTGCCGCTGGGATGATCGGAACCTCCCTGTCCGACGACGGCGTGGAGCTCCTCGGCCAGCGCCGCGGCCTGCATGCGTACGTGACGACCGGCAAGACCATGGGCATCCCGATCCTCTACCCGTGGGCAAACCGGCTCAGTGCGAACAACTATGCCGTCGACGGCGGGATCGTCACATTGGTGTCGGGTGTCGGCGGTGTCCGCACCGACGAACACGGCGTGCCTATTCACGGTGTGCTCGCCGCATATCCCGGCTGGCGGACCACCGGGCAAACCGAGAACCGATTGACCGCCGAACTCGACTTCGGCGCCACGCCGCGGTTGCTCGCCTGCTTCCCGTTCCCGCACAAGCTGACGCTGGAGATGACGCTATCCGATCGTGCGCTGACCGTGAAGACCACCGTGCGCCCGACCACCGCCGCGCCCGTGCCCCTGTGCTTCGGCTTTCACCCCTACTTTCAGATCCCGGAGGTGCCCCGCGCACAGTGGCAGATCGAAACCCCCGCCATGCGCCACCTTCTCGTCGACGCGTGGGGGTTGCCCACCGGCGCGTCACAGCCGCACCCGGCCGGTGCAGAGCTGTTGCGGGACAAGGAGTTCGACAACGGATACGACGAGGTCCCGCAGGGTGCGGTGTTCGCGGTGTCCGGCGGCGGCCGTCGCATCGAGGTGGTCTTCGACGAGGGTTTCCCGGCGGCGCAGATCTTCGCGCCGACCACCGACGACGTGGTGTGTTTCGAGCCGATGGCAGCGCCGACCGACGCGCTGCGCCGCGGCAACTTCAGGGTGGCCACCCAGAACGAGCCGGCGACCGCGGCGTTCACGGTCAGGGTGATCAACGAGTAAGGCCTATTCGCACTTCTCGTACTGGTCGATCAGCTGCTGCTCGGCGGGGGTGGGCTGGTAGGCACGCTGTGTGCACCCACCGATCGTGATGGCCACCGGCCCGACGGCACGACCCTGGCTGTCCAGGCGTCGTTCCATTTGGTCACTGGCGGTGTAGAGGATCGGCGGGCGCAGCGTCGCGACGATCGGCAAGTGCGCGCGTGCGAGCCGGATCGCGACGTCGGGATCGGCCGACTGCGGTCCCTCGGAAACCCACAGCGGCGGCCCGTTACCCGAACTGTCGATCGACATCACGTCGATATGCGGGATGAACTGGTCGCCGTTGAGCCTGTTCCACGCGTCGATTTCCGCCTGGTTCGGCAGGCGTCCGGACGTTTCGATGCCCCCGCCGAGGCTCTTGCCCGCGATGACCTTCCACTCGCCAGTGCTCAGCTCACCGAACTTGCCGCCCAGCGTGGCGAATGTCGAGGCAACGTCGGTGTAGTCGGCGTCGATCGGAATGGTGATCGTGCCGCTGGCCGGATGATTGGCTGACGAGTCCTTTCCGGCCACGATCGTGGGCCGGAAGAACAGAGTCGCGTCGGGGAATGCGTGCAGCATGTCGACCCAGCTGTGGGCCTGCCGCGTGATCTGGTCGGCGTTGGTGATGTCATGGGCGCCGGTGTCGATCGTGAAGTAGTCAAAGCCCCGCCTGGCCCGGAAGTTGCCTTTGTAGGGGCTGTAGTCGACCGCCTGAAGGTTGTCGAGATATTTGCCGGTGATAGCGGCGAGCTGATCGCCGCTGATGTCGTCGGCCAGCTGGATGTCGACATTGAAGTAGACCTGGCCTTGGTCCGGGTCGTTGACCAGCTTGTCGGTCGCCGCAACGACCCCCGGCATGTGTTGCAGCTGTTGCGTCAGCTGGTCCAGTTGTGGCTGGCGTTCCGGGGGCTTGTTGGGGTTGGCGTCGGTGTGGGAACAGGCCGCCGCGACGGCCACCAGCAACACGGCAAGCCATACCGCGCCCCGGTGCATACACCCCCCGGCCACGGTGGTCGCTGACACCCTGCTATTTGACCACTACCGCCCCTTGCGGGGCTGCCAGACTACGAGTGCGGTGCTCTTTGGCACCACCGCGACGTCGCGGCGCTGGTTGGCACGTAGATCCTCGATCTCCTCGGCCATTTCCTGCAGCCGTGACTGCAGGGCGTCCACCTGGTTCGTCAGCTCGATGATCCGCTTGATGCCGGCCAGGTTGACACCCTCGTCCTGCGACAGCCGTTGCACCTCGCGGAGCAGCTCGACGTCGCGTTCGGAGTAGCGGCGACCGCCGCCGGTGCTTCGCCGCGGTCTGACCAGCCCCAGCCGGTCGTAGGTGCGCAGCGTCTGAGCGTGCATGCCGGCGAGCTGAGCGGCCACGGAGATGAGAAACGTGCGGGATTCGTCGGACCTGCTCATCGCGAGCCCGCCCATCCGGCCCGCGGGTCGAACCCGCTGGCCCGCTCGGCGGCGGCGTACTTCTCCAGCGCTTCGAGGGCCGCGCCTTCCAGGTTCGGCGGAACCGCGACCTTCACGGTGACCAGCAGGTCGCCGTGACCGCCGTCGCGCTTCGGTACCCCGCGACCGCGCACCCTCAGGATGCGCCCGTCGGCGGTGCCCTTGGGCACCCGGACCCCGACCTTGCCCTCCAGCGTCGGCACCGAAAGCGTTGTACCCAAGGCCAATTCGTGGAAGCTGACTGGCACGTTCACGGTCAGGTCGTCGCCGTCGCGGCCGAACACCTTGTCGGGACGCACATGAACGGTGACGTAGAGGTCGCCGGAGGGCGCACCCCGCAGCCCGGCCTCACCCTGGCCGGGAAGCCTGATGCGCTGGCCGTCCTCCACGCCTGGCGGGATCCGGACGTTGATCGTGCGGGTGCGGGTGGTGACGCCGGTGCCTTTGCACTCGCTGCACGGGTGCTCGATGATCGAGCCGGTCCCGCGGCAGTCGGTGCACGGTTCGGAGAACCCGAAGGCGCCCTGATTGCGGTTGATCACCCCGGAGCCGTTGCAGGTGGGGCAGACCTTCGGGCTGGTGCCCGGGCGCGCACCGCTGCCGTGACAGTTCGTGCACGGCGCGGGGCTGGTGAGCCGCAACGGCATCGCGACACCCTTGGTGGCTTCCAGGAAGTCCAGCTCGGTCTCGGTTTCCAGGTCGTTACCGCGACGCGGACGACTTGGCCGCGGCGAGGCGCCCCGGCCGAACAACCCGCCGAACAGGTCGCCGATGTTGGCGCCGCCCGTCTGCCCCGCGGCATCGAACAAATCGTTGAGGTTGAACTCGGTGGCGTCGCCCGCGCCACCGAATCCGCCGAAATTGCTTGCGCTGAAGCGACGTCCGAAGCCGCCCTCGGAGAACAGCCGGCGCGTCTCGTCGTACTCCTTGCGCTTGGCGGGATCCGACAGCACGTTGTGCGCTTCCGACACGGCCTTGAACCGCTCCTCGGCCCGCGGATCGTCCGGGTTGGCGTCGGGGTGCAATTCGCGGGCGAGCTTGCGATAGGCCCGCTTGATGTCTTCCTGACTGGCGTCAGAGGGGATGCCCAGCTCCTTGTAGAAGTCCTTCTCAACCCATTCGCGTTGAGCCACTGAGCGTCACCTCCTTACCCTGTGTCATTGTCGGTCTCGTCCGGTGGTTCCGGCCGCGATCAGCCGGCCGGCGATTCTGATTCTGCGGTGTCGGCCTGGGCGGCGGCGCCGATATCGGATGTCTCCGATGCTTCCTCGGCGGGGCCGCCGTCGACCGTGTCGACGACACCGACCAGCGCGTGGCGAATCACGCGGTCACCAAGTTGGTAGCCGCGCCGCAGGACCGAACCGATCACCGGCTTGGTGCCGTCACCCTCGTGCTGCACGGCTTCGTGGCGCTCGGGATCGAACTCGTCGCCCTCGTCGCCGAACGCCGACAGCCCGAGCCCCTCGAGCACGCTCGACAACTTGTCGGCGAGACCGCGCAGCGGCCCGGACTCCAGGTCACCGTGGCTGCGCGCGCGATCGAGATCGTCGAGCACCGGCAGCAACTGGGCGACCACGGCGGCCTTGGCCCTCTCGGCCGCGGCCTGCTCCTGGCGAACGGAGCGCTTCCGGTAGTTGTCGTACTCGGCCTTCACGCGTTGCAGGGTGGCCTTCAACTCGGCGGCGTCATCGGACGGTGCGGGCTCCTGCGGTGCGGCCCCGCTGGGGGCCGCACCGCCAGGAGCCTCGCGCACCTCTCCGGTCTCAGGATCGATGCGCCGCTTGTCGGTGACGGTCACCGGTTCGTGCGCTTCATCCGTGGGACGGGTCACTGGTTCTCCCGGTTGTCGTCGACCACTTCGGCATCCACCACGTCGTCTTCACTACCGCCGGATCCGCCGCCGCCTCCGGCCTGCGCCGCCTGCGTGGCCTCGTAGATGGCCTGCCCCAGTGCCTGCGACTCCTGGCCGAGCTTCTCCATCGCCGACTTGATCGCGTTGATGTCGGTGCCTTGCAGCGCCGTCTTGGCGTCGGCCACCGCGGCGTCGACCTTGTTCAGCGTTTCCTCGGGCACCTTCGAGGCGCCCTCGCCCTCGCGCTGTTCCTGGACGAACTTCTCGGTCTGGTAGACCAGCGTCTCGGCCTGGTTGCGAACGTCGGCCTCCTCGCGCCGCTTGCGGTCCTCTTCGGCGTGCGCCTCGGCGTCCTTGACCATCCGGTCGATCTCCTCCTTGGACAGGGCGGAGCCTTCCTGGATGCGGATGGTGTTCTCCTTGCCGGTGCCCTTGTCCTTGGCGGTGACGTGCACGATGCCGTTGGCGTCGATGTCGAAGGTGACCTCGATCTGCGGCACGCCGCGCGGGGCCGGCGGGATGCCGGTCAGCTCGAAGCTGCCGAGCAGCTTGTTGTGCGCGGCGATCTCGCGCTCACCCTGGTAGACCTGGATCTGCACCGACGGCTGGTTGTCGTCGGCCGTGGTGAACGTCTCTGACCGCTTGGTGGGGATCGTGGTGTTGCGCTCGATCAGCTTGGTCATCACGCCGCCCTTGGTTTCGATGCCCAGCGACAGCGGGGTGACGTCAAGCAGCAGAACGTCTTTCACCTCACCCTTGAGCACACCGGCCTGCAACGCGGCGCCCACGGCGACAACCTCGTCCGGGTTGACGCCCTT
>Ga0209656_10002366_pt1 | contig 12218 bp, 7 predicted proteins | sample BogFormECP12_OM2_FD_188239 | JGI IMG/M metagenome (GOLD analysis project Ga0209656, IMG submission 188239) | Bog forest soil microbial communities from Calvert Island, British Columbia, Canada - ECP12_OM2 (SPAdes) (version 2) | ecosystem: Environmental > Aquatic > Freshwater > Wetlands > Bog ... | reverse complement strand
TTCGTCTCGTCCGCTCTGCTGCGCCTGCGTTTGCGTTGTGCCTCCTGCTCGCCACTGCGCTTTCGGCTCAGAGCGTGTACGGGAAAATTCAAGGTACCATTCGCGATGCCACCGGCGAACCCCTCAATGGCGCAGCACTCACCGCCATCTCCGAGGAGAAGGGAATTCAGTTCCATACCCGCACCGATCAGCGGGGACACTACGAATTTCCGGAACTGCCGCCGGATACGTACGATGTTCGCGCCCAGGGGCAGGATCGCAAAGCCCTCGCATCCGACGTTTCCGTTTCCGCCGATGCCGAATCGATGGTGGATTTGATGCTGCCAGCGGCGGGTCAGAGCCGAACCGTTGTAGGCGGTAGCACTCTCAGTACCCGCACCGATAACTCCATCACTCTCGACAGGAATGCGATCACGAATCTCCCGAACTACGATCAGAACTCGACGCGCTTTGGATTCTTGGCGCCGGGAACGCAACTGCGGGGAACGAGCACGATTTCGGCGCAAGATCCACAGAATAGCTTGCAGCTATCGGTCAACGGGGAACTTCCCAGCGGGACGGCGGTGATTCTCGATGGCACAGACAACCGCGATTCGATTAACCAGTTGGTCGTGTTGAACTCAACGCTGGAATCTCTGGCTGAGATTAGGATCGTCACGCAGAGTTTTGATGCGGAAACAGGGCAGGCGCTCTCCGGCGTGGTGATTGCGCGTACGCGCTCAGGAGGAAACACCTGGCATGGAAGCGCGTATGAATTTCGCCGCACGAGTTGGGGCGAAGCGGGCAATCCCGATTTTCAAAATCCAACGATAGGCGCCTCACCGTCGTTCAAGATCAATCTCTTCGGTGCCTCACTCGGTGGTCCCATCGTGCGTAACCGGCTGTTCGTTTTTGGCGACTATCAGGGCACGCGGCGATCATTGGGGTCGACGCAAGTTCTGAACGTGCCCAGCCAACTCGTGCGCGATACGTGCCTTACGCCCGGCATGCCCTGCGACTTGAGCGAGTATCTTCCGTCCGGCACGCAGATTTTTGATCCTCTTACTTACAACTCGACCAGCAAGATGGAGCAACCGTTCCCCGCGATCGCCGGTTGTGGCGGCGGTGCGATCGGTGTGTGCCTTCCGGCGAATCGGGTTTCATCGCAGGCCCAGAGCCTGCTTTCGTTGCTTCCTGCACCCAACGTTGCCGGAGGAATTGTATCGAACTACAGAGTATCCGGAGCGGAATCGTGGAACGATGACGATTTCGACGTTCGCGTGGATGAGACTCTTAGCACGCGCATCAGCCTTTTCGGGCGTTACAGTTTCGCGGACTACCATATTCATGCACCGAGCGCATTTGGCAGTTCGGTGGGAGGCATCGGATTTGGCCCGGACGGCTTCGCGGGGCAGGCCTCCTCGCCGAATCATAGTTTATCCACGGGTTTCGACTATGCCATTCATCCCGGATTATTCACCGATTTTCGATTTGGGTTCTTCCGCCGCAAAATCACAGCTCTGCCCAACAGCTACAACAGCACCCCGGCAACGGAGGCGGGAATTCCAGGCTTGAACCTCGACGTGTTGAGTTCCGGTATGCCATCGATTCAAGTCGCGCAGCCTACGCTACAAGTGACCAGCAGCAACATCAGTTTCGGCGATGGCCAGACGATCAATCAGTGCAACTGCCCGCTGTTTGAAACTCTGCAACAGTTTCAGTGGGTCAACAACTGGGCGCAGACGCACGGCAACCATCTCTTCAAGTGGGGGGAAGATTTTCGCCTGGCGGAAGACACATCTTTTCTGAGTCCCTCAAGGCGTGCCGGTTTCCTTTCTTTCGGACTGAAAGACACGGCGCAACCGGGGGCTTCGGGCCCACAGGCTGGGGGACTCGGGCTTGCGACCATGCTGCTCGGCGATGTGAGTACGTTCTCTCGCAGCCTGGGCGACTCGACTGATGCTGGCGTTCACCAGAAAAGGCTTTTCTTCTATGGGCAGGACACGTGGAGAATCACTCCGCGCTTTACGTTGAATTATGGCCTGCGCTGGGAACTTTATTTTCCTCAAAACGTGACCGGGACCAACCTCGGCGGCTTCTTGAACCTGAATACAGGAATGATTCAGACTGCGGGAACCGGCGGCTTGAACCTCGCTGGCGACGTGCAGAAGAACTGGCACAATCTCGCGCCGCGCGTGGGATTCGCATTTCAGATTGACAACCGAACTGTATTACGCGCCGGCTATGGACGGAATTTCGATTCCGGTTCCACCTTCGCGCGCAATGTGACCCTCAACCCGCCCGTCTTGATCAGTCAGGCAGTCCAGCCTACTGGGCCATGCGCGCCGCCGGAGTGCGTAAACGTCACTCCGCAGCCGTGCGAGAGTTGTGTCTTTCAGTTCAGCGGTGAAGTGCCGCCCCCGCCGACTTTCCCGACTTCCGGCGCGTTTGCTTTGCCGGCGCAGGTATCGGCTACTGCCCTTCCGAATGTGGTGAGAGTCCCAACCCTCGATCAGTGGAACTTCACCGTGCAGCGGGAACTAAGACCGAATTTTTCTTTCGAAATCAGCTATGTAGGGAACAAGGCGACGCATGTGCTTCCGGCCGGCAGCGGCGGTGCCGGGACTACAGTCAATCTGAATCAGGCCACCATCAACAACTTCGCGGCCTTCGGCTGTTATCAACTCACCGCGGCGAACCAGGCGAATTGCTCTTCGCGCTATCCCTACTTCACGCGCTTCGGATGGACGCAGGCCATTACCTACGGCGGCGGTCTGGCCTCGGCGAACTACAACGCACTGCAGACCAAGTTTGTGAAGCGCTTTTCTTCCGGATACGAGTTCAATGCCAACTACACTTACGCGAAAGGGATCGGTTACCAATCGGATTACTTCGCTCAGGATCCAACGCTGGACCGCGCCGTAAACATTTTCGACCGCACCCACACGTTCAATTTCTATAACGTGCTGCTTTTGCCGATGGGACGGGGAAGGCCATTTCTGGCCAACGTCAACCGGATGGCCAATTACATCGTCGGCGGATGGTCGCTGAACACGATCACGACCTGGGCCAGCGGTTTACCCTTTTCTCCAAGCTATAGCCCAACGGAATGCTCGCACGATCGCGATACTGGTCCGTGCCGGCCGAGTCTCGTAGGCCCGGTTGAAATCGCAGGCAATCGCAACAACTATTTCACCACCACCGGCGGGCAGTCACTCAGCGCCGGGCCGAATAACGGCTCCGCTCCAGGTGGAACCATCGGCCCATGGCAAAGGCCGGCGGTCGGCAGCTTCGGTTCGGCTGGGTTCGATTCGTTGCGCGGTCCGTCCTATTTCGATACCGATCTGGTGCTGGAGAAAAATATCCCGTTGACCGAGCGGCAATCGCTGCAATTCCGCGCGGAGTTCCTGAATGTATTCAATAAGGTGAACCTGGGGCTTCCGAGCGGGTGCGTGGACTGCTTCGTGACCAAAGGCGTGCAGACCGGAGCTGTGATCAACAGCCTGGCGCCAAATGCCTCACAGCGGCAGATCGAATTCGCGCTGCGCTTTTTCTTCTAAGACGCGGACGGGCACCAGATTTCAGGGAACGCGGAGCAAATGCACGTTGAGCAAAAATCCTTTTGAAGCTGGGTCATACAGAGCCCGCCAGTAAAGTTTGCGGTGGGTTGCGGCGAGAACCTGGAGGAGAAGGTCGCGCGCCTGAATCTTGTTTCCGACAATCTTGGCGTTAGTCTTCATCAGCAAGCTCCTCGGTGAGACTGCAACCACCACGTCCGAGTGGCTCTGTTTCGTGATCTCCTGACACAGCAGGTCGAGAGTATCCATGAGGCTTCGATCCTCACTCGCGAGGGTTACCTGCACGTCGAGAGGAGGGGATTGTTGCGCGATTCCTCCCTTTTCATCGCGCTCTCCTGTGCCTACCACATAAAAAATATTTTCACCGCCGCGACGGACTTCGAACTGTCCGGGATTCCTGCTGTGATTGTAGGCATCCACGATAAGGTGCAACGTCTTCTCTTCATCGGGGGCATTCGCCGGAAACTCGACGCTGAAGCTGCCGCCGCTGGGCATTCGCTGCGCGGGAGATCCAGCAGAGGAGGGTCCCTCCACCAGGTCTTTGGGTAACAAGTATTGCGGATCTTCGTAGCCTATGACCCACCCATACTTAATCTCCAGCGCTTCCAGAACTTGATCGAGGGGCCGAGGAGCGTTGGCGACGATATGGAGCACGCCCTTCGTCTCGGTGACGGTTGCGTGCTTCTGATACTGACTGGAGTCTGTGGGCGGCGTCTGAGCGAAAACCGACACGGAGACGAGCATGATTAGAAAAGCTGTTTTCTGCGAAAATTTCATCGAAGGATGGCTCGAGCGAAAAATGGATCGGTCACCTTGTGTTCGGCACACGTTCGTCATTCTAGCACCGGACTCCAGGGGAAAAATCTTGCCGGACAATCTAAAGCCCACAGTCTCCCATTAAGAATCGCTGCGCATTTTGGTTAACCAGAGTGACTAATTCGTTTGGAGCTTTGCGCGCATTGCGAACGACGGAGTATAACGGCATCGCACAATCATTCCGTCGGCGAACGCAAGGTTTTTATGGATGTGGAGCGAGACGACATTAGGTCCGCCGAGGAAGAGTGGATCGCGAAATACCGCGCCGCCGTTTCCAAGGTCGGCCCGCCACGGACTCGCTGGACGCAATTCCGCGCCATTCTTGACCGAGTTCGCGAGCTCCTGAGTTCCACGCTGGCTGGGCTCGTGGCCCGATCGAAAAAGGAATTCCCGCCGGGCGACCGGCTTGTTGCAGACCCCAAATCTAAGCCCCTGCAGGTGTCCTTTCGAAGAGCAACTCAGCCCATACCGGAGGACGGAAAGTCGGTAGGCAAAGCTGGCTAACCGCAATGGGCTAGTTCAAATGGGCTATATAGAGAGGTTGGACCCTGTCGAACTAGTCCTTTTTTCATTTTCTCGTTGACATCGCCCTTTAATGTGGCAGAATGATGGGCGGTCGTTACTTCCTCCCCCGGGAAGCGTTTGAAGTTTTTTCGCCCCCCAGGAAAGACTTGCCTGCTGCGATAATTGCAATTCAACCTTTGTATGTTCCACGGCGGCAACGCTGAAGAGAGCACTCTGGCCGTTCGCCGATTTGGAGCAAGGGACCCCCAAATACTGGCCCTGTTTTAAGGCCTTGCTAACTTCTGTCTGAAGGCGACTGCCCCTGTGGGGGTGGAGCCTGAAAAGGGGAACCAAGTGCAAACTGCTGCAACTCGACCGGGTTTGATTGTAGTGGACACGTCGATGGGTGTAGTTGCGTATAACGGGGAGGCCGTGCAGATCCTCAGTTATCCGGATCAGCCTGACCGAATCCGCCATGTGGACACCTGGCTGAATAGTAAGATTCGCGCCGACCTCTTAGGGAAACAAACACCTCCTCGCTTTGTGGATGCATTTCGTTCGGCGCGGCGCATGTACCTCTGCCGCTGCTTTCCCCTGGAAGTGAAGGGGCACGCGGGCAACGGCTCCAGCGTGATCGGCGGCTTGCAGGTCGTGATGCTGGAAAGAAGGGGCAACGAAGCGGTGAAGATCACCGAGATTTCCGAACGTTTTGGGCTCACAGCGCGCGAACAGGAAACCGTCCAGTACCTGCTGGAGGGCCTGACCAGCAAAGAAATTGCCCAGCGGATGAAGATTAGTCCGAACACGGTGAAGGCGTTCTTGCGCCTGGTCATGGTGAAGATGAATGTGTCGACTCGATCCGGGATTATCGGGCGGATTGTGGGACCACGGTCGTGAACTCCGTATCCAGTTTGGGGTTTGGACGGGTTAGTGAAATTGGGTTAGTACATCTGGGGTCTTGTTGATTTGTGGTTTAACGATAGAGTTACTGTCGCGCCATAGAACCAAGCACCTCCCTCCCCAGCTTGGCGGCGTAACTCTGCAAGGAGGACACTAAATGCGTCGAACCACAATGCTAGTAGTGTGTACATTGGCTGTGGCCCTCTGTGCCGGATCTGCGTTTGCATCTACAACGCCCCCGGCTGATACCCTGAAGGTCGACTATTTTGCCAATGCCAACACTGCGGGAGCGCCGGATGGAACGGTGCGCATCACGAACCCGGGCACGGCTGCCGGGAACGTTTGCGCGTCGATTTTTGTGTTCGATCCGTACCAGGAACTGTCGGAATGCTGCAGCTGTCTGCAAACCCCGGACGGTCTCGGCACTCTTTCAGTTAACACGGACCTGACCAAGAACCCGCTCACCGGAGTAACCCTCACCACCGGACTGATCAAGATCGTCTCGACCGTTCCGGTCGGTGGCGCTTGCCCGCTACCCACAGTAGTTAACTCGACCCCGGCCATTCGCGCCTGGGTTACCCACATTCAGAACGGAACGTTCGCTGTCACTGAGACCGGCTCGTCCGATGCGACCCTCAGCGTCAGCGAAGTGGTCCGTCTGCAGCGTGAATGCACCGCCATCGCTCTGGATGGCAGTGGCAAGGGCATCTGCACTTGCGGATCGGGAGACTAAGGGAGGAACAATGAAAAAACTAATGGTAGTTGTGATTTGCACCCTCGCTCTGGCCCTCTGCACCGCGAATGCTTTTGCTCAAGCGGATACGCTGAAGGTCGACTATTTCGCCAATGCCAACACCGCGGGCGCTCCAGACGGAACGTTCCGCATCACCGATCCGGGCACGTATGCCAGCGGCAACATCTGCGCCAGCATCTTCGTGTTCGATCCGTACCAGGAACTCAGCGAGTGCTGCAGCTGCCTGTTGACTCCCGATGGTCTCCGGACCCTCTCGGTCAACACGGACCTGACCAGCAACCCGTTGACTGGCGTTACTCTCAGCACCGGTCTGATCAAAGTGGTCTCGACCATCCCGGTTGCTGGCGGTTGCCCGCTTCCCACGGCCGTGAAGCCCGTTGCGGCTATCCGGTCTTGGGGTACCCACATTCAGAACAGCAATTTCGCCGAGACTGAAACCGCATCGCAAGATGCCACTCTCAGTTCCGGAGAAATCACGCGCCTTGCTCGTCAGTGCACGGCGGTTCAGATTGTGGGCAGCGGCAAGGGTATCTGCTCCTGCGGTTCTGGCGACTAGTTCGTCGGCAACCGGTCGTACGTATTACAGGCCTGCCAGGCAACCAGATCACCGGTTGTCTGGCTTGCCTGAATATCTGGCTCATGCAAGAGTCGCTGTTGTCTAATCTTGAGATGGGGGATCTCATGTCTGTTGCACAGAAACTCGTAAGACTCGGCTTGGGCGCCGCGCTGCTGATGGTAGGCGCCGGATCCGCGTTGGCTCAGAGTGACTCGACCGTCGTGGCTGAGGTCGGAGGACAGAAAGTCACACTGGGAGAACTTGAACAGGAAGAATCGCAAAAACTTTTAACCGCTCATTATCAGTACTATCAAGCCCAAAGCAAGGCACTTGAAGACCTTATTGCTAAGAGACTGCTGGAGCAGAAAGCGAAAAGCGAAAATCTCACCGTAGACCAGCTCATCGCTCGCGACATCAAATCGAAGGTGACCGATCCGACCGAAGATCAGATGAAGGTCTACTACGAAGGTCTGGAAACCGATCAGCCTTATGAGCAGGTGCGCGCGAAGATTCTCGACAAAATCCGTGAGTTGCGGACGAAAAAAGTCGAGGCCGACTATGTGAAAGCGCTGCGCGAAAAGAGCACTGTGACCATCGCACTTGCCCCCCCGCAAGCGAAGGTTGCGGCTTCCGAAGCGCTCTCGTATGGGGCTAAGAACGCCCCCGTCACGCTGGTGGAATTTGCGGATTACGAGTGCCCTTACTGCCAGAAGGTTGCGCCGGATATGAAGAAGCTGATGGCCGATCTCAGCGACAAGGTCACGTTCGAATACCGCGATTTCCCGCTTCCCATGCATGCTCACGCGCAAAAAGCAGCCGAGGCCGCCCGCTGCGCCAGCAAGCAGAACAAGTTCTGGGAGTTCCACGACGAGATATTCCACAGCAAGAGTTTCGATGTCGATCAACTGAAAGCCCAGGCAAAAGCCCTGAAGCTGGACACCGCTCTGTTCGACAAGTGTCTGGATTCCGGCGAAGAGGCTGCGGCCGTCGAGAAGGACAGGAACGAAGGCATCCGTCTTGGCATCTCGGGAACGCCGAGCTTTTTCATCAATGGCCACTATTTGAGTGGCGCGCTGGACTATGCCGCGTTACGGCAGGTGGTTGAGCAGCAATTAACCGCTCCGACGCAGGCGGCCAGCAGCGGAGGAAAGTAGGCCCTCGCCCTCCCCCGTTTTTATTACGGGCCTCTCCCGGAGCTCAGAAATTGATGGTTCTGGCCTTCTGAGCTTCCGGGATTCTCCTCATTTACTCCCTCACCTGTAGTTCATGTTACGGTTTGGTTACGACAATCGAACTAATGCGGACTAACCCAAATGGGTGATTGTAGAGTTAGATACTCTGCGATAGTTTACGTACGCACTGGTATTGCAGCTGTTTTTCCCCCACTAGTGTCCAGTGCAACTCCCCCTGTTGGCTACTCCCCTTTGAAATGTGACTAATGCTGCGGAGGATTGCGCCTTTTGCGCTCCCCCGCATCCGGCTTGATTCGACAATCGGAGTCGCGGCGGCGGGCCGCATCGCGAAGTCGAAGGCCGGACGTCCGAAACGATCAGGAGGCTCCATGTCGAGGCGTACGCTCGCTCTTACCCTTTCCCTCTCCATGTTTTTTCTTCCCGGTATTTTGACAGCCCAGGTTGGGCAGTTTCTTGAAGCATCGCAATTTACAACCGGCGTAAATCCTCAAGCTATAGCCACCGGCGACTTGAACGGCGACGGCATAGCCGATTTCGTCGTAGCGAACTCCACCAGCAGCACCGTGAGTGTACTGATTGGTAACGGGGACGGCACTTTCAAGACTAAGGTTGACTACGCCACCGGCACTACTCCCCAGGGGGTCGCGATCGGAGATTTCAACGGCGACGGGTACCTCGATCTCGCCGTAACCAACTCGGTGAGTAACACGGTCACCGTGCTCTTCGGCAGAGGAGACGGAACCTTCAACGAGAGCACGAGGGTGGATTACCCCACGGGAAGGCAACCCGAGGGAATCGCCGTCGGAGATTTTAACGGCGACGGCCATTTAGACATCGTGGTCACAAACGCTGTTGACGGAAACGTAGGAGTCCTGCTCAACAAAGGGGCCGGAACCTTCGCGGCGCAGGTCAGCTACATAACGGGCTTCAATCCATCCGCTGTCGTGGTCGACGACCTCAACGGCGATGGTGTTCTGGACCTCGCGGTTGCCAACAACAATAACAACAACATCGTGAGCGTTCTTCTCGGTAATGCTAACGGTACGTTCCAGGGACAAAAGCAATATGCAACGGGCAACACTCCGTTTGCTCTCGCGGTCGGAGATGTCAACCAGGATGGCAAACCAGACCTGATCGTTGCAGACCAGGGAGGCAACACCGTCAGCGTTCTGCTGGGCACTGGCAGCAGCGGAGGATTTCTGGCCCACGTTGACTACAACACCGCGGCCTTCCCAACTTCGGTTACGCTGGGCGACTTCAACGGCGATGGCTATCTGGATATTGCGCTCGCGGCTGGCAATGGCAATACCATCAGCATCCTTCTCGGCAACGGAGATGGTACCTTCCAGACACAGGTCAACTTCGGCGCAGGCGATATCCCCTATGCGGTTGTCGCCGCGGATTTGAACGGTGACGGCAAGCTGGATTTGCTGGTTGCCGACTCCGGCAGCAACGCCGCCAGCGCGCTAATCGGCAATGGCGACGGTACTTTCCAGACGCGCATCGACTACGCTGCGGGGTTGAGTCCATATGCTGTGGCCAGCGGGGACTTCAACGAAGATGGTCACCCAGACTTGGCCGTGGTGAACAGCGACTGCCAGAACACTTGCTCGCCCTCGACGGTCTCCATCCTCATCGGCAATGGTGATGGCACGTTCCAAGCACCTTCCCACTTCTCGACCGGGGCCAACTCCGATCCACACGCGATCGCTGTCGCAGATCTGAACCGTGACGGACATCTCGATCTCGCGGTTGCGGATTACGCCACCGGTAAAGTGGCCGTGATGCTGGGAGCCGGCGACGGCACCTTTGGCGCTCCTATTTTTTATGCGGTCGGCAGCGAGCCCACCTCGGTTGCGATCGCCGATTTCAATGGGGATGGCCTGCTGGACTTGGCGGTCACCAACTACAACAGCAACAACATGAGCGTGCTATTGGGCAATGGTGATGGCACTTTCAAACCCGCTGTGAACTACAGCACGCAAAGCGGGCCCACGGCAGTGGTCTCGGCTGACGTTAATAAGGACGGGAAACTCGATCTTGTGGTCATCAACGAGACCTCGAATAGTGCGAGCATCTTTCTGGGAAAGGGCGACGGCACTTTCGGAACTCAGACGGCTTACTCAACGGGAGCTGGAGGAAATCCACTCTCGGTGACCGTGGCCGACTTCAATGGCGATCGTAATCCCGATCTGGCGGTCGCTGACTATCTAACTCAGAAGGTCAGCATCTTGCTGGGGGACGGCACCGGCAAGTTTCCGACAGTGGTCCCCTATTCCACCGGTGCCAATCCATCTTCGGTGGTCTCGGCCGACTTCAATGGAGACGGCAAACTCGATCTGGCATTGACCAGCACTCCTCTGAACGGTTCACCGGGCAATGTAGTGAGCCTGCTTCTGGGTAACGGGGACGGGACATTCGGCTCGCCGGCCACCTTCGGCACCGGATCGGAAGCGTATTCAGCAGTCGTCGGCGATTTCGACGCAGGTGGAGTTCCCGACCTGGCTGTTGCCAATGGCGTCAGCAATACCGTCACAGTCTTGCTGAACACTCAGGGCACAAAAATCGGCCTGACTACATCCGGCAGTCCTTCCACCTACGGAGAGACGGTCACGTTTACCGCTACGGTTGCCGCCAGTATCGCGCAAGCAGGTTCACCGACCGGTACAGTCACGTTCATGAACGGAAGCACAGTGCTAGGTTCAGGAACTCTGACTGGCGGAGTAGTTTCGGCCAGCACCTCAACTCTTCCGGCCGGTACGGACACGGTATCCGCCGTTTATTCCGGAGACAGCCACTTCCAAAAGCACACGGTCAGCATTACGCAGACGGTGGTGGCGAAGACGGCCACGAGTACTACCCTGGGCTCCAGTTCGGGCTCCGGCGCACTCATGCTTACGGCGACCATCAGTCCGGGATCCGGGCCGACGGGCACGGTGAACTTCTTCGATGGCACGACCATGATTGGAAGCGCGCCGGTCAATGCCGGAGTCGCGACCTACTCGACATCCAGCCTCGCCGACGGCACTCACAATTTTACCGCCGTCTACGCGGGCGACAGCACCTACGCCACCAGCACGTCGAATGCGATGAACATCGTCGCCGACTTCTCGCTGGCGGCCGCAGCGCTGACGCCGTCTTCGATCGCTGCCGGAGCTTCCACCAGCTCGGCCGTTACGATCACTCCGACGAATGGATTCGATTCGTCCACCGTGAGCTTCACCTGCAGCGTGAGTCCGACGGCTAGTCCGGCTCCAACCTGTTCCGTAGGCACAGTCACCGTTGCCAACGGTGTCGGTACTGCAACCCTAACCGTTAGGACCACGGCACCGACAGTAGCGTTGGCGCCCGCCTCAGGACTGCGTCCGTCCGGCATGATGCTCGCGTTCGGGTTGCTGATCCCGGCAATTTTGCTGGGCGCAACCGGTCGCGGCACAGAGCAGGGAAGAAAGCTGTTGTCGTACTGTGCGGTCATGCTCGTCCTCGGAGGCTGCTTGTTCCAGGCCGCTTGCTCCGGAGGCGGCGGAAACAGCGGTAAACAAAGTACCGGAGGAACGCCATCCGGCAATTACAGCGTGACCCTAACCGGCACGGCGAACGGAACAGCGCACCAGGTAACCTCAGCGCTGACGTTTACGGTGCAGTAAACGAGCGTCATCACTAAACAAACATCGTCACCAACAAGCCCGGGCAGCCAGATTGCCCGGGCCTTTTCTTTCACACTAACCTGCCACCGAAGCAACATTTCGCAAAGCGATGAAGAGTGTGTAGGCCATCGCCTCGTGCGCGTCGGCCGTGCTGTTTGACGCACCCCGGAACGGTTGCTATGATCGAACTGCGGGGTGGAGCAGTCTGGTAGCTCGTTGGGCTCATAACCCAAAGGTCGGTGGTTCAAATCCACCCCCCGCAACCAACGCAATCATAGAGTTACGAGGAAT
>Ga0209656_10002364_pt1 | contig 12220 bp, 4 predicted proteins | sample BogFormECP12_OM2_FD_188239 | JGI IMG/M metagenome (GOLD analysis project Ga0209656, IMG submission 188239) | Bog forest soil microbial communities from Calvert Island, British Columbia, Canada - ECP12_OM2 (SPAdes) (version 2) | ecosystem: Environmental > Aquatic > Freshwater > Wetlands > Bog ... | reverse complement strand
GCGCGGTCAGGTAATCAATTTGAGCTTTTGGGATTACAACGATGTCGCACCCGGCTATTTCGCGGCGGCGGAAATCGCGGCGCGCGATCCGCGCGTGGGCATCATCACGCTGGAAGTGGCGCGTCCCGACTTCGCGGTCGCGGACCGCAGCCAATTCGCCGACTCCGATGTGCGCGCTGCGGCAAAAGGCCTGTACGTGATCCGCGATTTCGCGCCGGACAAGCAGCGCCACGGTTACGTGATCGCGCAAGGATCGAGTTCCACTGTGAATCTGGTGAAAGTGTTGCCGAAACTCGAAGCGGCCGGTGTGAACGTGAAGGTGATCGCGGCGATCAGCGAGGAGTTGTTCGATCGCCAGCCGCAAGCGTATTGCGATTCCGTGCTGCCGCCCGAGGCTCGCTACGACTTGATGGTGGTATCAACGGGCACGCGACGCATGTGGCCGCTGCGCAACCTCGGTCCGTTGACGGATGATTATTCACTCACGTCCGACTTCGACAATTCCTGGAGAAGCGGCGGCCTCGAACCGGACGTGATCGCGGAAGCGCATCTCGACCCCGATTCGATTTTCGCAGGCGTGGAGCGATTCGCAAACGAACGCGAGCGACGCATCGGCGATCAGCGCAAAATGATCGGTTAGTCGACTGGGCTGTCTGCACTCGTCGTTAGTGCGCCCTTTCAGAGCCTGTGTGAACAACTTTCCAAAGAAAGAACCGTCGGGCCGATCGAAAATCAGGTTCGTTCCGGAGTAAAGCCTCTGCGGCGTTACCCGGCAGATGACAGACGATGCTGCGCAGGATGCGCTGGTAACGGGTTGCATGCATCCACCTCAGGTCTCCACCTCGCCCGCCCAGCTACCGCCGCGGCAATCTGGAGATTCCTCACTGGCCTCTTCCCGCCCGATGAACCTGACTCTTATTGTCCGATCATTCGCGGGGAGCGCCCAAGCCTCGATGTCCGCATGGCCGCTACACGTGATCTGCCTAAACTAAACAGCTCCTGCACTACCATAGTGATTGCCAGAGAGTCTGATTCCTGAGAGCTCAGTACGGGAACAATCATGGCAATTAGACTGCCCTATCCCCCGCGAAGATGTTCTCTGGCGCGTTCAGATCTAGGCCTGCAAAAACTTTCGTCGCAAATCAGCCCAAGTCACAGTTTCCAATTCACTTCGAGCAGTCCGGGTTCCGGTAGCCATCCAACTGAAGAACCCGCGGGCCGGAGAAGCCTTCCAGTGCGCTGACCGCCTGCACGAACTCCGCCCGGAATTCGTTAGCGGCAGTCGGAGTGTTGACGTTAATGCACGCGGCCAGAACTGTGCCCGGTTGGAACTTCACCGCAGGCGGGAAGCAGGGGTCGGTAGCACAGCTGCCGCCATAGGGTAGCGACGGACTGTATTGCGCGATCTCTACCCATTTGTTCTGCTTCCTGGCATACATCTTGAAATTGCTGAAGGCGCGGCGGAAACGCACCTGATCGTGGGCGGCGAAAATGGCCACACTCTTCACGGTCACGTCTCCTTTTGTGCGCCACTCAATCCAGTGTGTGGAATCCACAGGCTGCCCATCGGCAAAAACCGTGGCTCGCTGAGCCGATCCTTGACCGCCATTGAACATGTCCGTCGTGTTGTTCGCCGCGCTTGATCCGGTAACCTGCGCGCCGGAGCTAACATCGAACAGATCGGAACGACTCAGTTGGTTTGTGCCGATGATGCGAACCGCTCCCATGATGGCGAAGGCTTGGGCCGACTTGCGCGCCGCGTCAGCGGAAAGGTCCAGAGCTGATTTCTTGGCCGCTTCCAGATCTGTCTTGTCGCGCTCGATGGTGGCGGAGTCCTTCTTCGCGTCGGTGTCGCGCTGCAAGGCCGCGGCTTTCTCCAGCTGAACGTTGGCCGCGCGTTGCACAGCGGCTTGCGCCTGCATAGCACTGATAAACAGTTTCGCGTCTCTTTCCGCCCTCTCGGCTTCCTTCGTCGCCCGCTTGTTCGACGCTTCAGCCTGTTTCCTCGCTTGTTCAGTTTGCTTCAACGAATCACTGAGTTTGGCGTTCAAGGCGTCACTCTCAGCCTTCGCCTTTTTCTCAATCTCGATAACTTGCTTCTGGGCTTCATTCAGGGCCTCGGTTTCAGTGCGGGCCCTTTGTGCCGAGATCGCGGTCGATCGCTCGAAGAACGCGTAGATCGCAAGACCCAGCGCGATCACGAATGCCAATCCGAGAATCGCGGATATGCCACGGGCACGGCGCAGTGCACGCCGCCCTTCCTCCTTCTCGAGAAGGAGCACGGCATCGCGAGCGTTACCACTCTGCTCCAGGAAGAACATGGCCTGCTCGAAGCCCGCGTGATAGCGCTCAGCCCATGCCTTGTTCGGCTGCCAGACCTGCCGCCACTCCAGCATGAGCGAGAGCTCAGGGTCCGCTAGCAACCCAGCCGCGCCCTTGGCGTGCAGCGAAGCGTTCTGAGCCAGGCGACGGTATTGCGCTGCCGATTCGGCTTCGCGTTCGACCCAGTCTTTCAGCCGGATCCAGACTCGCATCAGGCTTTCGTGGGAAATGTCGATGATGGTGTCCGCCTCCAGCGGCTCTGGAGAGGGCGGCATCAGGAACGAACGGCTCGGCTTGCGAAAGACATCGAGAACGGAGACCACCTCGACCGGGCTCGCGTTGGAAATGGCGCAGAGTGTCGCAAAGCCGGTGGGACGTCGGATTCCACGGGCGTCGCTGCCCTTATCGGTTAACGCCTGGAACACGACTTCGCAAATCTTTTTCAGGCGCTCCGTGGTCAGTTCTGCAAAGGCTTTTTCGGCGTGCTGATCCAGCGCGTGGGCCATGGTGCCAATCGCTTCGTAGTGCGCAAGTGAAATGGGGTCGCTACCATGCCGTTCGCGTTGCCATTGGGCCCAGGTGCGGTTCAAAGCGTGCTGCAGAATCGAGAGTTGGTCGGGGTTGTCGCCTACATCGTTGACCAGCCGGGTAAGAAGAACGGGGCTGATTTCTCCGCCACCGACCGCGATGGGACCGGTAATCGCAGCTCTCCTCTCCTCACGGGTGAGACGGGGAACCAGGTATTGCCCCTCATTCACCGCTTCGGGAAGACCGGAAAAGCGCGCGCAGTCTCCCAGAAAGTCGGAGCGCATGGTCAGGACCACGTAAATCGAGTGTTCCGACCGGACGGCTTCCAGCAGCAGATTCACGAACGCAATCGATGCCTCCTCGGTTCGATGTAGCGTGCTGGAGGGAGGGGAAGCCTGCGTCGGTTTGTAACGGAAAAGCTCCTCGAACTGATCGACGATCAGTAACAGATTCCCTTGACCATAGAGTTGAGCTTGCTCGAAAAGGTCGACCAATCCAAGGTTACTCATGCCCAAGGTGGCCTCGATCATGTCCTCCAGTGCTTGCCCGCCGACGTCGAGACCGGTAAACAGCACCCCAGGCTGGGCCAGAGCTCGTGCTAGGGCCCTAATTGGATCTCCGCCGGGCCGGAACTGAGCCATCCGCCATGCCGAGCCAGCGCTGGCCATCCCGCCCCGGCGCAAAGCCGGCCTCAAGCCGCAGTTCACCAGAGAGGACTTTCCGCTGCCCGAGGTCCCAACTACCGCCAGAAAGCGCTTGACCGCCAACTTGTCGACCATCACGTCAACCTGGCTCTCCCGGCCAAAGAAAAGGTATTCCTCATCTTCGCGAAACGGCCGCAAGCCGGGGAAGGGATTGGTAAGACCGACGCCGGCGGCGGTGCTCATGCGGTGGCGCCCCTACCGTCCAGCCCGTTGATAAACTTGAGCATCTCCGTTTCGGAGAAGCCCTGCAATCCGTTGATCAGGTTCGGCTCTTCGAGTTCGATAAGCTCTCGTTTCGACTCCGTAGTTGGCTCCGCCAGGTAGATGTAGCTGGCCAATAACGGTTTAGCGGCGCGGTAGGCGCCAGCCTTTTTCAGTTCACTACCGACGGAGCGCTTCCACGCTTCATCCCCGTTGCCGTAAAACAGAATTACCGCGTCACACTCGGCCAAGAGGTCCTGATTGCTCTGGCGAATCGTAGCAGCGTCGCCTTCAAACAGCGGTATCTGCACCTCGCATCCCCGCCCTTTGAGGAACTTGCGCACGGGAATGGTCGCTTGCCGGTCACGTTCGTCGCAAAGCAGATAAATCAGTCTGCTTCCCTGGCGTTCCACCGGAGGCGGTTCCGGCTTTTGCATCTTCTTAAGCACGGCATGCATGACGCCCTTTAGATCTTCTATTTCTCCGGTGACCAGGTCGGCACCCAATTGAAGCTCGGCGTCTTTTAGAAGCCTCTCGATGAACTCCTGTTGAGCCGCGGACTCCGACTTCGTCCCTTCCGGCAGTGAAATGATTCGGCGTAAACCACCCCGCTTGTGCCTCTCAATTGCCAGCTCGTTCTGCAAGATGGTCACCGACTTCTCGCTTGGCCCATCGGGAACGACGCCGTATTTTGCTCCCACCAGGTGTATAGACAATTCGGACCGATCCAGGAAGTTTTTCACGGCGGCAATGTATTCTTCTTCTGACTTCGGCAACTGGACATCGGGTAACACCGGGTACCCATGCAGCCGCAGCTCCGACTCCAAGGCCTCGCGCGCGCTGCGGCGATCGAAGCTGCACTCCGCAAGATAGATCGTAGGTTTGGATGTTGCCGTCGCCGTCGCAGGTGTTTCCGAAGGCTTGCTCGCGGTCGCCGCCGGGGCCTCGATCTTCTTGATCAACCCGGCGATGTCATAAGCCAGTTTGGCCAGCTTCAGGTTGTACTTCCGGTTAAATTCCTCGCCATAGGCCGGGTCAAGCTCGAGCGGAACCTGCTGTTCATCGAACTCATAAAACGGGTACCCCAGCGCTTCTCTCATCACCGGCGGTAGCGGCCCCTCGTCGTCAACCGGCATCTTGATAACTTTCAAGGCGCGAGACTTGTTGTCTACGACCAGTCCTCCCGTCGCTTCCGCGCATTTGCAAAACTCTTTGACTTCACGGGTACACCATTCCGACTCGGCATAGCGCGGGGTGACCACCGAGATGAGCAACTCGGTCATGGGGAACTGCTGAACGATCTCATCGGCAAAAATGTCATTGCCAGTAAGCTTCGAGTCCCGCCATATCTCCGCCTTGCGCCCCAGTCTCATATTTAGCATGGCTGACAAGGTACTGTGGAAGCGCGTAATCCACCCCTGCTGCTGCTCCGAGAGGGGAACATTATCAATGTGTGCGTAGCTGATGAATAAGTGGCGCTGAAACTCCATGCTGTTCACCGGACTCCTTGCTGCAACCGCAACTACCAGTTGAGCCGTAAAGCCAACTGGATTCGCCGTGGGTCGTGAGCCGACTTGATCTCGCCGAACTGTGGATTCGTCGTAACCCCATTCAGGCTGTAGGCGCTGATGGGATTGTAATAGTTGGCGCGATTGAACAGGTTGTAGAACTCGGCTCGCGAGATTAGACTGAACCTCTCGCTCACCCGAATGTTTTTCTGAACTGCGGTGTCGAAGTTCACATAAGCGGGACCGCTAAAGCCATTGCGGGCCGAATTTCCCAGGCAGGGCGTTCCCGCTGTCCCTGAAAAGAGGATTTGTCCCTGCACATAATAAGATTCGGCCGGCTCAGCCGTTGCACAGGCCAGCGACGGCATACTAATCGAACTCGTCTGACCGATGTAGGCGTTAGGATTGCCTGTGGTGGTGGGAAGGAGTCCAGTCAGATTAACGCGCTGCGTCAATTCGCCCCCCAGCGGGCCGGTGAAGATCGTAAACGGCTGGCCGCTCTCTGCCAGGAGAATCCCGCTTACCGTCCATCCCCCAAGTAACTTGGAAGATTGGCGCCATGGCAGGTTCCAGGCAAAATCGATGACCAGCCGGTTGGTCAGGTTAAGGTCGGAAGTTCCATAATCGTTGTGCAAGTAATTGGTCGGATCCTGCGGGACACCGTAAGGGGTCGCGTTGACCTGTCCGGCTCCGGTGGTATTCAATCCGGCGTTGAGCAGGTTGTTAAGACTCGGTGGAAAGCTCGAGGGAGTCATGAAACCAGCCGGTGCGAACAACGTGGTTTGGCCAATCCCGAAGACACTTGGATTGGCCAATCCGTAGAACTGCAAGCCATAAAGCTGGGTAAACAATGATGTAGGAATTAAAGAAAAATTGACCTGCGAGGCATCGTCCATGGCCTTCGACCAGCTGTAGGCAGCGTTAGCATAAAGTCCATGCCAACCTCTGGTATGAGCTTGCACTACGAAGGCGTTATAGTCTCCATGTGCCGCATCCGATAACGTTTGTATGGGAAGATAGCTGAAACTGTCGCAATTCGTAGCTGGATTTTGCTCACCCGGAATTGGGGCGCCTGCGGAATTCGTGCAAAACCACTCATTATTGAAGCCGGCATTCGTGATCGCCGGAATCCGGCTGGTGAAGTTTCCCACATACGCAATCTCCAGTGAGAGTTTCTGGGTGACTTGCTGCTCAACCGACACGTTGACCTGTTGCGATCTGGGCGATTGGAATTGGTGCGCGTTAATCGCGCTTATTCCGAAGGGCACGGTGGCGACCTGTGATACTGCCTTATTGGGATCGATGGTGACCAGACTCGAATTTCCCAATCCACATTGGCCCATGCTTCCGCAGTAGGGACTAAGGAAGCTCTGCCCATAGATTGCCTGCGGGTTAGTAAAATTTGAAGGCGTGGGACGATTGAACATCAACTGGGCGATCCCGCTCACCGGCAGTTGATCGTAGAAGAGGCCGTAACCTCCGCGAATTACAGTCGTGGCATCAGAGTTTGACCAGGCCAGCCCAACCCGCGGCCCAAAGTTGGCCTTGCTGCTCTGCAAGTTGTACGAGGCAGTTGGCTGGCATCTCCACGGAAGCGCCGCGGCGTTGGCGGGATAGACTGAATCGAGTTGGCTGAAGCTAGTGGCAGCGCAGTTGAAACTAAACGGATCGAATACCTGACTGTGGTTCTGCTGTACCAGGCCATTCGCTGCTGGATCGTAATTCCAGATCTGATTGTTGGTTTCGCTCGGTACCGAGAAGTACTCGTAGCGTAATCCCAGGTTCACCGTAAGATGGCTCTTGGCGCGCCATGTGTCCTGGATGTATCCCGACCAGATATAAGAGTTAAATAGTCCCCGATAGGGCGCCTGCTGGTGGAGTGCATAGTCGAACGATGGACTCGAAAATGCCGCCTGCGAGCAGGGATTTATAGGAGACCCCGTGGGGAAATTGCAGGTTGCGCTGTCGCTGGTAAACTCCCCAATGTCCGACGACACCACCAGGCCGCGACTGAAGCCATCTGCGATGAATATGTTCTGCAAGTTCTGGAACCCGCCTCCCATGCGCAGGTAATGCCTCCCCTTGGTGAGCGAGACGTTGTCAACATACTGGCCTTCGGTGTCACGCCGCTGGCCGGGCGAGCCCAGAGGCGCGCCGATCTGTGCGAACGGAAAGAGCCCATCCAGAGAGGGTGTGACCGGAGTATAAGGACCGGCCAAGGAGGACGCCCAGAAGGAGTTGTACCAGCCCGCAAATCCGCCCGGCACGCCCGGTTTGGCGCCGGCGTATTGCGGATCGAGCCCGGATAGTACAAACGTAGGCATGGGCCCGCTCGGCAGGCCGACATTTGACGCATTGAAATTCTGGTCTTGGGGCGTCTCCAGCACTTGAAAGCGCGTGAATCCTACTCGCGCTTCGTTTGCCAGGTTTGGGGAGAACTGATGCGTAAAGCTCAAGACCAGGCTCTGGTTCAACGCGCTCGTGTAGGAGCCATTTCCGGGATAGGCTGTCGAAGTCGGCAGGCTGTCGTCATGAAGTTGATGCAGGTCTTGCAGGTTGTAACGAACCGTCCAACTGGACTTGTCAGACTGATTGAAGTCCAGCCGCACCAAGTAGTTGTCCACGTTGGTGTAGTTGGGAGCTTGTCCTTGATAGAACTCGAGCACTCCCGGCACAGCAACGACATTCGATTGCGGATACAACGCCAGTACATTTTGTGCAATGAGGGCGTCCTGATACCCAGGCGTCCCAGAGGCGAACTCGGAGAGATGACTACGGTCGAAGGAGCTGGGCACGCGATCAAGGATGGGGTTCGGATTATCGATACGCGTCCCTTCATAGTCGCCGAACCAGAACCACTTCTTGAGAAACGATCCGCCGGCGCGCGCCCCAAATTGCTGAGAAGAGAATGGCTGGTAGTGGATGTCGTGTCCGGCCAGGACCGCCGCTGGGTCAAAAAGCTGATAGCACTGCGGGCTCCCGAGCCTCGCGCCCGGAGTCGTGCAATTCTGGCCTAAAGCCTTGACGGTAGCTACATATTGGTTATAGGTCGTTGGAGAATAGATAGGTTCAGTGGATTGAGGGGAGAAGGGGTAGTAAGCCTGCGCTGGGGCGGAATCCAACGCGCCCGCATAGGCAGCAGCCTGCGCAAAGCCGGAGTTGCCATAAACCGACAGCGGAGAGTCCGCATTCAAGCTTGCGGAATTGAAGAAGCCAAACACGCTGCCATGAAAGTTACTGGTACCGCGCTGGGTCACGATATTGGCGACGCCGCCTAAGTTGCGTCCGAATTGTGCGTCGGAATTTGCATAAACGACCCGGAACTCCTGGACGGCATCGTTCACCTGAAACGGAATCGCCTGATTGTTGCTGGACGCGAGATTGTTCATTCCATCGAGCAGGAAGTCGTTGGTCGTCGGTTGCTGCCCGGAGATGCTGAAGCTCGCCCCGGCCAATGTGGAGCCTGCCTGCACGTCATGGGTGCTGATACTCAGTAATCCCAAAGCCAGGAAATTGCGGTTGTAGAGCGGCAAGGTGCGGAGCTGGTCGTTCGAGATGACCGTGCTCAGCGAAGTGGAGAGCGTATCCAGAGCAATCGGGCGTTGCTCGGCTATCGACTGCATCACATTTGCGGACGGCGCGGGACTTGGAGGACCGGACGGCGGAGTCTGTTGCTGGCCGGCGTCCCCGCCCCCTGGCGTCAGACTTGGTGAAGCTGCGGGCGCAGAAACCGCCTTTGGCTCGCAAACAACCGGGGGCAGCAGGTACTTTTTCTCGCCCACATTCACCGAGAACTTTTGCGCAGCGTACTTTTGCGTTCCATCAATACTTGGAAACCAACATTGCAAAGAGGGCTCGGCGGTCGCGCTAATCACATAATCGTCGGAGGGCGTCAGATCAAAAAAATAGTAGAGGCCTTCAGAATCGCTGGAATAGGTGCGCAAGAGTCCCTGCGATTCGTTTTGCAACTTCTTATTCTCCAGCTTCAGGACCACGCCGGCGATGGGAACACCCTGGCTGTTGACAACTTTGGACACGTCGCCCTCGAGGAGCGCTTTGTCCTGCGCGAACGATGCCACCGCGCCGGCGAGGGTCGCACAAAGCAACAGCAATTGACAGGACCTGACGGCGAACATCCCGTATCTCCCAGACCAGCCTGGATATGTACGACTTAACCTATCGACGACTCTTCCGTTTTGCATCGCACCACGCCAAGCCGGCTACTTGATCACCAGCGTGTACCAGAACTTCTGTAAACCGAGCGTGCGAAACGCCGTTGGATCTCCCCCGATTTCCTCACGCAACTCGGCATTTACCGATATGTAAAAAGTATTGTTGACCGGCGATGACAAAGTGCCCGCCGCGAAGTTACCGGCGCAACTGGTACCGAAACACAAAATCACGATCACGAGAAACAGAATTCCGCCTGCCGCCTTACGGCGAAACTCGCCCGGAATGAAGACTATCCCTACCAACCCGACTCCACCAAGCCCGGTCAAAACCGCAAGCAAAGCCCGGCCATCGCCCCGGCGTAGGGGCGAAATCGTCCGCGCGCTACCGGCTGACGTATTAACGGTCACCGTCGCCGCTTGAGAGTTAGAAATCAGAACACATGGCGCCGACAGCTCCGGGATTCCCGGCGGGAGTGGGGGGCAAGCAACCGAGCAGGTGATGCCGGTACCTGCAGGCGCCGTGCAGGTCATCGCAGCATATACGTAGGGTGGTGTGGTCCGATACGCCGCTATAACATAGGTCTCAAACTGCGTGCCGCCCCCGGGCGACACCGTGCCGCTATAACTGTCCGACTGGAGGATAAATGGGGTGTCAACCAGCACCGTAAAAGGCGCGGACGTTACGCTGTTGAAGTTGCTGTCTCCGTTGTACGTGGCAGTGACGGAATGCTGGCCCACCGCAAGCGTAGTGTTCGTGTAATTCGCCACTCCGTTGATGTCCAGATTGACCGTAGCCAACGCAACGCCGCTGTCCACAAAGGTCGCTGTCCCTGTCGGCGTGTTGCCACCGAGGGATTGAATCGTGGCGACGAACAACACGCTGTTCCCTTGATTAATCTCCTGGGGGGTTGCCTGCAGGGTGATGGTAGGAGTCACCTTCCCTCCGGATTGCACCACCTGATTCAGCCCGCCGGCGCTGCCGCTGAAATTCTGGTCTCCGCTGTAAGTCCCGACGATGGCGTGCATTCCCGCTGTCAGCGTTGCCGTCGTGCATTGAGCCAATCCGTCGCTGTCGAGCGCCACAGCAGTGCACAATGCCGCACCGTTATCCGTGAAATTCACTGCCCCAGTGGGAGGGCCTCCCCCACCGTTGCTCGTTACCAGCGCCGTAATGGTGACTGGCTGGTTGAGTTGCGACGGGTTCATCGAAGAAGTGAGGACGGTGGTCGTCGGGACGAGCGATCCATTGCCGTTGACGTTTACGATGTTCGAAAGGCTGCCCGTGTAAAAGCCCTGGTCCGGAGTGTAAGCGCTCTGAATCATATGCACGCCGTTGTTACCGTTCACGGGGACATTCTTCAGTTGCCCGCTGGTCACCGTGCCGCCCAGGAGGATGCTCACCGAGTTGGCATCGAAGTTGGCGGTGGCCACATCCGGGACGCCGTCGCCATTAAAATCAGCTACCGCGACTCCGAAAGGTTTCGCCCCGACGGCGTACGTCTGCTGCGCCTGAAACGTGCCGTCGCCTTTGCCCAGGAGTACGCTCACCGTATTGCCTAATTCATTGGTTATGACCAAATCGGCAATGCCATCCCCGTTGAAATCAGCAACGACGACAATGTAAGGAGTGTTGCCGACCGGGTACGTCTGCTGTCCCTGGAAGGTGCCGTTGCCGTTGCCCAAAAGCACACTGACTGTATTGTCCCCAAGATTGGCTACCGCTAGATCGGCAATGCCGTGCCCGTTGAAATCTCCTACCGCAACTCCCACAGGCTCGAAGCCGACCATGTACGTCTGCTGTCCCTGGAAGGTGCCGTCCCCCTTTCCCAAAAGCACACTGACTGTCTTAGCACCCCCATTGGCTACAGCCAGGTCGGCGATGCCGTCCCCGCTGAAATCAGCTACCGCGATGCCGTCAGGCGCCAAGCCGGTCGCGTACGTCTGCTGCGGCTGGAAGGTGCCGTCGCCGTTGCCCAAGAGTACGCTAACCGTGTCGTCGCCAAAATTCGCTACAGCTAAATCAGCGACGCCGTCCCCATTGAAATCTCCTACTGCAACTCCCACAGGTTCCAAGCCGACCATGTACGTCTGCTGTGGTTGAAACGTCCCATCGCCTTTGCCCAGGAGCACACTGACTGTAGCGTCGCCAAAATTCGGTACAGCTAAATCAGCAATACCGTCCCCGTTGAAATCAGCTACCGCGACGGAGCCAGGAACGCTGCCGACCATGTACGGTGACCCCGGCGCCGGGGAGAAGTTACCCGTGCCGTCACCCAGCAGCACACTGACTGTATTGTCAGTCTGATCGGTTACAACCAGATCACTAATGCCGTCGCCGTTGAAATCACCACTGGCAACCGCGTAAGGAGCATTGCCCGCCGCGTACGCCTGTTGCGGCTGGAAGCTGGACATGCCCGGCCCCGCAAGTCCTACGCTACCGAGGGTTACCTGCGTGGTGAGGTCGGTGAAGCCCGCCGTCCCCGTCGGACCGGGAATCCCGGGGAACCCGAATCCGAACACCGAGGCCGTAAAGTCCCAATTATTGCCGTCGGGCTGGTCGGTCAGCGTCGTGATGGTCTGCTCCGTGCCGGTCACCGTGAACTCTTGAAGCTCCGCTCCGCTCTTCTGGTTGCCGGTTGTTCCGTTGAAAGTCACCCCCAGGAAGTAGTTCCCCGGGGCAAACCTTGTCTTGAGCGTTGCCGTGCCCGCGGATCCACCGGCCTCTACGAGCTGCACCGTACCCAGCGCCTGCCCGTTTCCAGAATTGAAGAACGTCACTGTGCCG
>Ga0209656_10002363_pt1 | contig 12223 bp, 9 predicted proteins | sample BogFormECP12_OM2_FD_188239 | JGI IMG/M metagenome (GOLD analysis project Ga0209656, IMG submission 188239) | Bog forest soil microbial communities from Calvert Island, British Columbia, Canada - ECP12_OM2 (SPAdes) (version 2) | ecosystem: Environmental > Aquatic > Freshwater > Wetlands > Bog ... | reverse complement strand
AGGAAGCCAAGGACTTTAAGGTCGTGGTGGCGATCGACAATCCGCCCGACGATATTCGGCCCGGTTTGTCTTGCACCGGCAAGATCACTACGGCCACGCGCGTCCACGCGCTGACCATTCCGATCCAGGCATTGACTATCCGGCAGCGCGGAGATCTGGAGCCGGCTAACCCGGCCAAAGGCGTCGAGGCCGCGGCCAAAGTGGATCCAGCCGCCGAAAAAGCGAAGAAAGAAGAGCTGCAAGGCGTGTTCGTGATTCGCAACGGCCGCGCGCAATTCGCTCAAGTTACCACTGGAATCAGCGGGACCACCGACATTGAAGTTGTGAAGGGGCTGAACGAAGGCGACTTGATCATCACGGGTCCGTACAAAGTGATCCGGACTCTGCGGAATGACGCGAAGATCAAAGTCGATAACAAGATGCCGGCGATCGGAATGGGCAGCTAGCCGAGCATGGCGACCACGGCAACACCCGAGCTCCATGAACGCGGCGAGACCCTCAAGCGCGAAGGCATCGTCATCCGCACGTTCGATCTTTGGAAGACCTACGTCATGGGCGATCAGGAGATCCACGCGGTTTCGGGCGTGGACATCGAGATCAAGCGCGGCGAGTATGTCGCCATCATGGGTCCGTCGGGTTCGGGAAAATCGACGCTCATGAACCTGATCGGCTGCCTGGATACGCCGAGCAAGGGGCTGTACTATCTCAACGGCACGCTGGTCAGCGATATGATCGACGACCAACTGGCGCACATTCGCAACAAGGAAATCGGGTTCGTTTTTCAGACCTTCAACCTGCTGGCTCGCGCGTCGGCGCTGCACAACGTCGAGCTGCCGTTGATTTATGCCGGCGTTCCGGCGGCGCAGCGAACCGAGCGGGCCAAGGCGGCTCTGCGGGCGGTGGATCTCGAAGCGCGCATGGATCACAAACCCAGCGAGCTTTCCGGCGGCCAGCGGCAGCGCGTCGCGGTGGCGCGAGCGTTGGTAAACAATCCCTCCATTCTGCTTGCCGACGAACCCACCGGCGCGCTCGACAGCGTAACCGGGAACGAGATCATGGGGCTGTTCGAGCGGCTATATAGCCAGGGCAACACCATCGTCGTCGTGACGCACGAAGCCGACATCGCCATGCGCTCCCACCGCGTGATTCACATCCGCGACGGCAAAGTGGAAAAAGACGAGAAGATCCGATAGACTTCCGCTCCTCTGGAAAATGACCGTACGCCAGCCACGTGGCGCACGCACTTATGCGTGCCGCGTCCCCACTCATGGGGACGCCGTGTCCAAAAGCCTATGCGCTAGTGAGCCAGCGAGTCCGCGCCGCCCTTTTTCGCGCGCGTCTTCTTCATCAGAAACACCAACGGGATCACCCCCAGAAACGTCAGCGCAAGCATCCGGAAGTCTTCCACAAAAGCAAGTAATTGTGCTTGCCGATGGACCATGTTGTAGACCAGTTGCTGGGCTTGCGAGGCCGCGTACATCGCGTCGGCGCCTTTGGCCAGGAACATCTGTTTGGCGGCGTCGAAGGTCGCGCGATACGGCCCGTCCAGCGTCGAAACATGCTCGATCAGCCGCTGTTGATGGAACTGCTCGCGCCGCGCGAGAAACGTGGTCACTAGCGCGATGCCCGTGCTCCCGCCGATATTGCGCGCCAGATTGATGAGCCCGGTGGCATAGCTGGTGTTTTGCCGCGCGATAAAGTAAAACGCGGTAGTGTTGATCGGCACGAAGAGAAACGCCAGGCCCATGCTCTGCACGATGCGCGCCCAAACCGCGTTTCGAAAACCGATCTCGAGATCGAAATGCGACATCTGAAACAGGCCCAGTGACGAGATCACCAGGCCGGCCATCACCAGCCAGCGCGCCTCGAATCGCGCCAGCAGCATCCCGACCAGCGGCATCATCATCATGATCGCCACGCCGCCCGGCGAAAGCGCCATTCCGCTCTGCGTCGCCGTATAGCCGAGCAGCGTCTGCAGGAACAGCGGCATTGCCATGGTGCTTCCGTACAGCACGAAGCCCAGAATGAACATCATCAACGTGGAGATGGCGAAGTTCCGTTCTTTAAGCAGATGGAAATCGACCACCGGTTCTTTTTGGCGCAGCTCCCAGAAAACGACGCCGATCAACCCGGCCACCGCGATAACCGCAGCCGCGACGATCCCGTGCGAAGAGAACCAATCGTTCCGCTGGCCTTCGTCGAGCGTGATCTCGAGCGCGCCCAGCCCCGTGACCAGCAGGCCGAGACCGATATAGTCGATGCGCAGTCCTGAGAGGCTCTTGCGCAACAGGTACGGCGGATCGAAGATCAGCAGCGACGTCAGCAGCAAAGAACAAATCCCAACCGGAATGTTGATCAGGAAAATCCAGCGCCAGGTGAAGTTGTCGGTGATCCAGCCGCCCAGCGTCGGACCCACTACCGGCGCGAACACCACGCCCATGCCGTACACCGCCATTGCCATGCCTTGCTTTTCGCGTGGAAAAGTCTCGCGCAGGATGGCCTGGGAAACAGGTTGCAACGCGCCGCCGCCCAAGCCTTGCAGCACGCGGCAGACGATCAACGTGGTCAGGCTCGGCGCAAAGCCGCACATCGCCGAGCTCAGCGTGAACACCGCCACGCAAGTCACGTAGAAGCGCTTGCGCCCGAACAGCGAAGAAAACCAGCCGCTCAGCGGAAGCACGATCGCGTTCGCCACCAGGTACGCGGTCAGCACCCAGGTAGCTTCGTCCACGCTGGCCGATAGACTGCCAGCGATGTGCGGCAGCGCGACATTGGCGACGCTGGTGTCCAGCACCTCCATGAATGTCGCCAGCATCACGGTGCCTGCGATCACCCACGGATTGATCGCGTCGCGGTCCGCGGCCGGAAAAGTCAGTACTTGCGTTGCCATCGCGGTGCCGGCGGACTACTTCGTGTAAATCGTGGCTTCGACGTTCATACCCGGGCGCAAAGTTTGATTGCCGCCCGGGATAGGATCGAGCACGATCTTCACGGGAATTCTCTGCACTACCTTCACGTAATTTCCCGTGGCGTTCTCGGGAGGCAGCAGGCTCATGCGCGTGCCCGTGGCGCCGGCAATCGAATCTACGTGGCCCGAGTAAGTCCTGCCGCCGAGATCCGCCTTCACTTCAGCTTTCTGGCCAGCGTGAACGTCGGCGAGCTGCGTCTCTTTGAAATTCGCCGTGACCCAAACCTGCTGCAGCGGGACGATCATCATCATCCCCTGCCCCGGCTGGACGATCTGCCCGACTTCAGCGCTCTTTTTCGTGACCACGCCGTCCATCGGCGCGACGATGGTGGTGTAGCTGAGGTTCAGATCGGCCGTTTCCAGATTCGCGCGCGCCTGAGCGATGTTGGCGTTGGCCGATGTAACATCCGCGGTGCGGACGTTCACCTGCTGTTGATTCGCGCGCGCTTCACCCACGCCCGCGCGCGCCTGTTCCACCCGGGCCTGAGCCATGAGCATGGCCGCCTTCTTGGTAGCGGCCTCCTGATTCGCGCTGTTCAACTTGTCCTTGGCGGCCTGCAGCTCGCTCTCGGCAACGCGCGCGGCTGCGACGTAGGAGTCGTATTGCAGCCGCGAAATTTCAGCCTTCTCCACCAGCGGTTTCATCCGGCTCAGATCCGCTTGGGCGCGATCGTAGTTGGCTTGCGCGGTGTTGACGTTGGAGCGCGCCCACGCAATCTCGGCAGTGTAGGCGCGAGTGTAGTCGAGCTCCGCCTGGTCGTATTGCGCCTTTGCGGCGCTGAGCTGCGCCTCGGCGCTGGAAGTTCCGCTCTGCGTGGTGTCGCGCGTAAGCGGCACGTTCACAGTCGCGCCGCGGGCCTGGCTTTCGGCGAACGCGAGCGCCGCGCGCGCCTGATCCAGTTTCGCCTGATAATCGCGCGGATCGATCCGCACCAGCGGCTGGCCCTGCTTCACTTGCTGGTTGTCGTCGACCAGGACTTCGAGGATATTTCCAGAAATTTTGGCGGACACCGGCATGATGTGCCCGTCCACTTGCGCGTCGTCGGTGGAGACGTGCCCGAGCGAATTCAGCCACATGACAACGCCCGCGGCTACCAGCGCCGCCAGCACGCCGAAGATTAAGAGCCGGCGCGGCCACGGGCTGCGGGTTTTCTGCACGCGGCGCGCCGGCTCGCTAGTCAGCCGTTCGCGCGCCGGCGCCTGCACTTCCTGGTCCACTGGATCGAGAGTCTCCTGTTCCATTGTGGCTTGCTCCTTACTTGGCATATAAACTCTCCATCTGACCGGTGGCGTGCGCCAGATCGGCGCGCGCCTGGCTGTAGCGGTACAGAGCCACGATCTGATTGTCGTTGGCGCGCGCGAGTTCGTCCTGCGCGGTGATCACTTCGATATTGTTCGCGACGCCGGCTTGAAACCGGTCGCGCGCCTCCACCACTTCTTCGCGAGCCAGGTCCACGCCCAGGTTGGCGACGTCCACTTCACTGCGCGCGGCTTCGAGCTGCGCAACGGCGGTTTTCACCTCGAGCGCGATACGATCGCGGAGGTCCGCTTCCTGCTGGCTGAGTTTTTTGAGCTCGATGGATGCCACCGCCGTTTGGCCCTTGATGCGCCCGCTGGTGAATAGCGGGACTTGCAAATTGGCTTCGTAGTCGTAGCTCGGAATCATGGTAGCCGGCGTAAGACCTTGCAGCGACCAGGAGCCGTTGAGCGTGAGCTTGGGAATCCTCTGGTCCTCCGCTTCCTGCTTCTGGAGCGAAGCGGAACGAATCTGCGAGGCCAGAGCTTTCATTTCCGGCCGCGCGCTGAACGCGCGCTCGATGCTTTGATCCGCATTGAACTCCTGCAAGCGAAAGAATTCCGATTCGTCCGCGAGTTCCACCGGCTGGTGCGGATCGAGGTTCAACAACCTCGCCAGCCCGTATGACGAGGTCTTGCGCTCGGTCTCGGAATCGATCAGGCGCTGCCGCTCATTTTGATACTGGACATTCGCCCGCAGTGTGTCGATGCCCGTGCCTACTCCGGATTTTTGCATGTCGGTGGCTTGATCCAAAAGCGCCTTCGCGAGATCGACGCGCGACTGCGCAGCCTTCACATCGGCGGAAGCGCGCAGGCAACCGAGATACTGCGAAACCACCAACTGCACGTTCTGTTCCCGCACCGACAAGTTCTGTGCCTGCGACTCCTTCACGTTCTCTTTCGATTCCTGCCAGCGCCGCCAGGCGGTCAAGTCGAAAATCGGCACCGACCCGGACGGCCCGGCCTGCGTCACCCAAAACGGACCGATGTGTCCCGGGAAGCCAGGAATGCTGGATCCGAAGAGCGCCTGGATGTTCGAGCGCCGGACCGCTTGCGAGGCTTCCAGATTGACCTGCGGAAGCAAGCCGGAGCGTGCAATGTTCTGGTTCTCCAAGGTCTGCGCTATATTGAGATTCGCGATCACGACCTGAGGATTCTCGTTTAATGCCAGGTCCACGGCGGCGCGAAGCGTTAGCTTCAACGGCTCGGGATCGGCCGCCCGTGCGACCGCCGCGACGGCTAGAAGAACCGCGACGGAATGAATCAGAATCCCGCGCCACGGACGCTGCCGCTTCCCGGTGATTTCGGAAACGATCGAGCAAGTGAGCGGCCCGGATGTGCGAAAGAATGCCCCCTCGTGAAACAACTTAGTAAGTACGCGCCTGCCTTCGCCGTCGATAAACAAGGTCGCGGTAAGATCGACGACGCGCGCTTTGTCCGCCGGCTGGTTGTTCCAGACCTGCTCCAACTCCTTGGCCCACGCGCCGACCAGTTTGCCTTCCACCTGGAAGGTCCGGGCGGCCGGATCGTCGTGGGTCGTGATTTTCAGCATTGCCGATTTACCATCCGAGGGGTGTCTATGGCACTGGAGATTCCGAACCTACTGCTTGTATTTTCCATAACTTAAGAAGTGTCAACGGATCGACACGCGCCGAAATAACGGCGCGCGCCGAGTCTTCGGCGAGCTCAACCGCCGGCACGGCCACGCGGGAACAATCGCCGGATCGTGGTGTCTACTAAGACGTGTTCGAAGAATCGGTCCTCCACGAAAAGAACAACCGACGGCCGCTGGCCTTCCTGATATCGGTCAGTGCCGAGTTAGTCGTAGTAAGTGCGCTCGTTCTGATTCCGCTTTACTACAACGATCACTTACCAGGATTCGAGTGGAAGAATATCGGGTTGGGGATGCCGGTGAGACCGATCGCGCCGAAACCCATACACGCCCAGCCGTTACGCCAAGCGTCGAGTGGCCCGGCTTACCGCCAGCGTTTTGTCTGGTCTTCGTTGCCGGCGCGTACCGGCCGGCCGGCGTCGTTCACACAAGTATCCATCGAAGCGCCACCGGCCCCGGGCGATTTCACTGGTGCGTTCGGCGATTCCTCACGGCCGCCCATCGACCTCAGCGAGCGACTGCAAACGGTGGCCCCGCCGCCTCCCCCGAACCCCGAGCCTCCGGCCCCGGCGAAGCGTTCACCTCTGCCGGTCGGCGGCGACGTGCAAATGGCGAAGCTAGTGAAGAAGGTTCTTCCGCTCTATCCGCCGCTCGCGAGAACCGCCCGCGTCTCCGGCGTCGTGCACCTGGTCGGGATCATCGCGCGCGATGGAACCATCCGCAATCTGCAACTAGTCAGCGGTCATCCGCTCCTGACGCGCGCGGCGATGGAAGCGGTCCAGCAGTGGATCTATAAGCCCACGCTGCTCAATGGCGAGCCGGTGGAAGTGATCGCGCCCATCGACGTGAATTTTACACTGAGCGATCGTTGAGTAGCCGTTGATTTCGGTCGTGCAGAAAGCGCACAGCGAAGTACAAAACCACGAACAACACTGCGGCGAGCACGAGAAATTCCCACGCGTGATGCTGGAGGTAAGGGATGGTGTCTCTTCCAAGCCGCGTTCCCAACCAGGCGAGAAAGATGTAGCGGGGAAGGCGGGCTGACAGCAGCACGATCGTGAATCGCAGCGGCGTCACCCCCATCGCTCCCGCGGAGAGCACGAAAATTTTCATCGGCAAGGGGACAATGACAAACGCGGGAACGAAGATGGTGAGCAGTCCGTATTCTGCAAACCAGGCTCGCAGTCGCTTTCCACGCGGTCCGGCGGCGTGCCGGTGGAGATAGGCCTCGCCGCCTTTTCTTGCGATGAAAAACAAAAGCAAATTTCCCACCAGCGATCCAGCGGTTCCCGTGAGCGCCGCCTGGTAGCCTAACATTGGGTTGTGCGCGGAGAGCAACACCACCAGCGCGTCCACTCCCGCGACCATCGGAAGGCCCGCCGAATCGATGATGGATACAAAAAATACCCCGAGGGGTCCCCACGAAAGAAGGAGTGCAACCAGACTAGACAGCGGCGCTCCGATCCGCGAGCAGCGCGAGCAATTGCTCCTCGCCGATCACTGCCACGCCGAGTTCGTTGGCCTTGTCGAGCTTGGAGCCTGGATCGGCGCCCGCGACAACGTAGTCAGTCTTCTTGCTCACCGAGCCGGTGACTTTTCCGCCGGCTGATTCGATCCTCGCCTTGGCATCTTCGCGCGACAGATTGGGCAGCGTTCCGGTGAGCACGAGAACCTTGCCCGTTAGCGGTCCCCCGATTTTCTTGCGGATCGCATGCTCGAAAGTCAGGCCCGCCCTGCGCAGCCGCTCCACCAGCTCGCGATTCCGCCGTTCGTGAAAAAATTGCCGGATGCTTTCGGAGACCTTCGGGCCCACCTCTTCAGCCTGCTGCAACGTTTCTTCATCCGCGTTCACGATGGCGTCGAGACTGCCGAACGTGTCCGCCAGAATTTGCGCGGTGCGCTCGCCGACGAACGGAATACCGAGCCCGTTGAGAACGCGCGGCAACGCCTGCTTGCGCGAGGCCTCGATATTTTTCAAAACCTTTTCGGCCGATTTTTGCCCCATGCGCTCGAGCGACAGCAGTTGCTCCAGCGTCAGGTCGTAAATATCGGCGACGCTCTTCACCAGGCCGCGAGTCACCAGCTGGTCCACCAGCACGTCGCCCATGCCGTCGATATCCATGACGCCTCGTCCGGCGAAATGCAAAATCGATTGTTGTAGACGTGCCGGGCAGTTCGTATTGATGCAGCGGCTGGCGGCTTCGCCTTCTTCGCGCACCACTTCGCCGCCGCAAACCGGACAATGCTTGGGCATGCGGAACGGACGGCGATCCGATCCTTGCGTCACCACGCGGACCACTTTGGGAATCACATCGCCGCTGCGTTCCACCAGCACGCGGTCTCCGATCTCGACGCCCAATCGTCCGATCTCGTCTTCATTGTGTAGCGACGCGCGCGACACCGTGACGCCGCCGATGTTCACCGGTTTCAGGAACGCGACTGGAGTGAGCGCGCCGGTCCGGCCGACGAACACCTGGATATCTTCGATCACCGTCTCGGCCTGATGCGCGGCGAACTTGAACGCGACCGCCCAGCGCGGCGCCTTCGCGGTCCAGCCCAATGCCGCCTGCTCGGCAACCGAGTTCACCTTAACCACGACGCCGTCGATCTCATACGGCAGTGTCTCGCGCTTGCTCTCCCAATTCCGGTAGAACTTCAAAACGTCTTCCAGATCGGCGCAGCGCGCCTTGTAGGGGTTCACCTTGAACCCCGACTTCTCCAGCGCCTGCAGCGCGTCCCACTGCGTCGCCGCGTGGAATTGTCCATCCACCATCAGAAAATACGCGAAGAACTCGAGCTGCCGCGATGCGGTGACCGTCGGCTCAAGCGCGCGCAGGGCACCGGCCGCGGCGTTGCGCGGATTGGCGAACAAAGAAAGCTGCTGCTGTTCGCGCTCGGCGTTCAATTTGTCGAACGATTTGCGCGGCATGATCACCTCGCCGCGCACCTCGAACGCCGCGACATCGGACTTGGCATGCAACGGGAGCGATCGAATGGTGCGCGCATTTTCGGTAACATCCTCGCCCACCGATCCATCGCCGCGCGTCACCGCCTGGCGCATCCGCCCGTCCTGATAGTGCACCGCCATCGACAATCCGTCCAGCTTCAACTCGGCCACATATTCGAAAGGCCGATCGCCCAGCAACGTTCGCACGCGCCGGTCGAACTCGCGCATCTCGTCCTCGTTCAGCGCGTTGTCCAGGCTCAGCATGGGCGAGCTGTGCCGAACTTTCACGAAACCTTCGCGCGCCTTGCCCCCTACGCGCTGGCTCGGCGAATCGGGCGTAATGAGCTCGGGATGCCGCGCCTCCAGTTCTTGCAGCCGGCGCATCAACCGATCGTATTCGGCGTCGGTGATCTCGGGCCGGTCGAGTACGTAATACAAATGCTCGTGGTGGCGCAGCGTCCCGCGCAGCTCCTCGATCTCTTGCTCCGGGTTGAGTTCGGGTTCTACTTTCCTCGAAGCCATCTACTATAATTAGGGTACTATCGCGACCTACGAGCAACCGTTCCTGATTTATAATCCCTTCGCCGGCGGACTCAGACGAAGGTCGCATGCGCTTCGGCGCTCGCTGGAGCGGCTGGCTTCGCAAGGCATCGCCATGCAGGCGATTCCCACCACGGGCAGGGGAACCGCGACAGATCTTGCGCGCGAGGCATTGGATCGCGGCGCGGACCTGATCGTCGCGGCGGGCGGCGACGGCACTATCAATGAAGTGGTGAACGGCATGGCGGGATCGAAAGTTCCGCTGGGCATTTTGCCCGCCGGCACAGCCAATGTTCTCGCCAACGAGCTGGGAATGGGAAGAGGCATGGAGCGCGCGGCCGAGTCGCTGCTGCACTGCGTTCCGGAGCGGATCGGATTGGGCGTTCTCTCCACTGCGTTGGGCGAGTCGCCCCGATATTTTCTTCTGATGGCGGGCACCGGGCTCGACGCCGAGATCGTCTATCACTTAAATCAAGGCCTGAAGGACGCGCTCGGCAAGGTCGCGTATTGGGTGGGCGGATTTTCGAGAATCGGCCGGCGGCTGCCCGAGTTCACGGTGGAGACCGAAGGCCGCTCGTATCGCGCCAGCTTTGCGCTGGTCAGCCGCGTGCGCAACTACGGCGGCGACCTGGAGATCGCGCCGTCCATTTCCCTGCTCGACGAGGAATTCGAAGTGGTGCTGTTCGAGGGAAGCAGCACCATGCCCTACACTAAATACATTCTGGGCGTGCTGGCGCGGCGCATCCGCGATATGCGCGGCATCACGGTTCTTCGCACTCGCAAGGCCCTGTTTTCAGGAACCGATCGCGGCCAGGTGTACGTGCAGGTGGATGGAGAATCGGGCGGCGTGATTCCGGCGAGCGTCGAGTTCGCGCCCGACGCGCTCACGCTGTTGGTACCGCCCGGCTTCCGCTCACGCCGGCCCGCGCGCGTCGAGGACGCGGTTTGGACAACCTCACCCACACGCTGACCGGCCTGGCGCTCACCCGCGCCGGTCTGAACCGCTGGCATCCGCAAGCCGCCATATTGATGATGCTTTCGGCCAATGCTCCGGATGCCGACATCGTCACAATCGCGCGCGGTCCGTTAGCGTATTTCCAGGCGCATCGCGGAATCACGCACTCGATCGTCGCAGTTCCCGTGATGGCGCTGCTGTGCGTTCTCGTGGTGGGCGCGTTCACTCGCAGTATGCGCGGCTGGAAAGCGGCGTGGGGAATGTGCATCGTCGGCGTTGCGAGCCATTTGCTGCTCGATTGGACGAATACCTACGGCGTGCGCTTTCTGCTTCCGTTTTCCTCGGGCTGGTTTCATCTGGATCTGAACGGTCTCGGCGATCTCTGGATCTGGGGCGTATTGATATTGGCCTGGATTGGTCCGTACTTTTCACGCATGGTGAGTTCGGAGATGGGCGCGCCGGCTGGATCGGGGCGCGCGCTCGCATGGTTCGCGCTGTCGTTCTTTGTCGTTTACGATTTTGGCCGCGAGCTCGCGCACCAGCGCGCGCTCGAGACTCTGAACTCGCGCGTGTACCAGGGCGGTCCGCCGATTCGCACCGCGGCTTTCCCGGCTTCGGCCGCCAATCCGTTCGAATGGTCGGGCTGGATCGAGCGGCCGGAGTTCGTGAAGCGTTTTGCGATGAACCTGCGGCAGGAGTTCGATCCCACGGCGGGCTCGATGATTTACAAAGCCCAGCCGAGCCCGGCGATCGATGCGGCGCGCACGGCAAAGTCCGTACAGGTGATGCTCAATTTTGCACAGTATCCGCTGTGGCGAGTCTCGGCAGCCGAGGAACCGGCCGGCTCCTACCAAGTGGATCTGAGCGACTGGCGATTCCCCTTCACCGCGAGCACCACGGTGGATTCGATGAATCGCGTGCTCGGGTCTTCGTTTCATTATTGACGCGCCATTTGGCGGAGATCCCACCAAAAAGACCTCGCAATGCCCGTCCGGCCACGCTCAGGCGCAAAATCTCAAATAGTTTCCAGCTCTTCTTCGAGCAGTTGCTTCTGGTACAAATCCGCGTAGTAGCCGCCGTTACCGATCAGCTCCGAGTGCGTACCCTGCTCGGCGATCTCGCCGTGCTCGATGACGAAAATGCGTTGGGCGTTCCGCACCGTCGATACACGATGCGAGATGAGAATCGTGGTACGGCCGCGCATCACCTCCGCGAGGCTCGTGAGGATGCGCTCTTCGGTCAGCGTGTCGACGCTCGACAAGGCATCGTCGAGAATCAGGATCCGCGGATTGCGCAGGATCGCCCGCGCGATCGCCACCCGCTGCTTCTGCCCTCCTGAGAGCGTCAGCCCGCGCTCGCCGATCATGGTCTCGTAGCCGGCCGGAAAGCCCGCGATATCGGGTCCAAGCCCGGCCAGCTGGGCCGCGCGGCGAATTTCGTCCTCGCCCGCGCGCTCCACGCCGAACGCGATGTTTTCCGCCAGCGTGGCGCTGAACAGGAAAGTTTCTTGCGGAACGAAACCGATCTGATGCCGGAGCCAGGCCGGATCCAGGTCCCGCGCATTCACGCCGTCCAGGAAAACCGCGCCTTCTGTCGGATCGATCAGGCGCGGGATCAGGCTGACCAGCGTGCTCTTCCCGCTGCCCGTGTGCCCGACGATGGCGACGGTGCTGCCGGCCTCGATCTCGAGATCGATATTGCGCAGCGCATCGCCCGCCGGATATCGCACCGCGACGTCGCGAAACTCGAGCGCGCCCTCGGCTTCGCGCAGCGTAATCAGACGCGACGGTTCCGGCGCCGCGATGCTCGGCCGTTCGTTAATGAGCTCCATGATCCTGCCCCACGACGCCGTCCCGCGCTGCATCAGATTCACCACCCAGCCGAGCGCGATCATCGGCCACACCA
>Ga0209656_10002362_pt1 | contig 12225 bp, 18 predicted proteins | sample BogFormECP12_OM2_FD_188239 | JGI IMG/M metagenome (GOLD analysis project Ga0209656, IMG submission 188239) | Bog forest soil microbial communities from Calvert Island, British Columbia, Canada - ECP12_OM2 (SPAdes) (version 2) | ecosystem: Environmental > Aquatic > Freshwater > Wetlands > Bog ... | reverse complement strand
GGCTACCTCGCTAGCACAGTCGGGCCGGTCACATACGAAATTGAGTATCCAGCCATCCGGCGTGGCAGCCGCCGTTATCAGGACTGCTCGCGGCGTGAGGGGCAACAATCGTTCGCAGTTCCAACAGCACCTGCCCGGACTGAGGAAAACCATGCCCTGGGTCATTGAGCACCCCCGCAGCGATGCCCCTGCTTCCATCTTTTACAAGCGAGCTGGGCGCAAAAAAGCTGCTCCTGAGGCCGCTGGATGGCCTGTGCGGGGCTATCGGCCATGCGGTGGGCTTGCACCATGGTTAGAGGCTCTGAGCCTCGCCCTGCCGCTCACGTCGTGGCCGTCCCGCTGACTTGCCGCCGTCGCCTTCCCGAACGAATCTCTCTAGCTCGCTCAAGCGGAGCATGCTTCGAGAGCCGATTTTCGTCCGGCGTAACCGGCCCTGCGCCATCCAAGCGTGAATGGTGTACGGACTCAAGCCGCCAAGGTAGGCCGCCGCGTCTTTCACCGAAAACAGCCGATCTTCGCTCATAAAAGCCCTTCTCCTCTAGTACGTTGAAATCTCAAAAAACACTTGCATACAGCCAATACCTGTGACACTATACTGATACTGAGACACACACAAGTACACACATCATGTCACAGAGAAGAATCACGCTGCACATCACGATTCCCGACCACAGGCTCCAGGCCGCGAACTATCGTCCCGTTTCACAGGATGAAGTCCTGAAACACCCCGACCGTGCGGAGTATCGCTGGTTCGGTGCGCGGGGGCCGGTTTACGGGATGGCGGATGCGTGGAAATTGCGGAAAGACTTCCTCGAATTGCCGCCAGATGAATGGAAGAGCTTCTTGGAGACGACTGGGTATGTCGTAGATCGGATCAGCCAGAATGATTTTGCTGAGTGGCAATCCCTTATGAGGGTGGCGCTTGTTACTCCTCCGAAAGAGTGGCACTTGCTCGCGAAGAAATATGACCCCGCAAAGGTGGGTCTACTGCTCTCTCAGATTGCAATTCAATTCGACTGGGCGGGCGATGCTCCTATGGCGATATTTAGAAGCAATAAGGCGTTAGAGCAAATCATAGCTTCGATTCAATTGGATGCCTTGGAAGGGGCAAAATTCAGGTTGTGTGAGCGGGCAGACTGCAACGCGGCACCGTTCCGTATAGGGAATCACCAGAAACAGTTTTGCAGTTACGAATGTGCTCACCTGGCAGCGGTACGTCGCAGCCGGGAGCATACAGCTAAAACAGACAAGAGAAAGGGGAAACCATGAGCATCTTCAAGCGTGGCAACACCTATTGGTATCACTTCCTATTCAATGGGGAGCACATCCAAAAGAGCACGAAGCAAGGGAACCCACGCACGGCCCGCCAGATTGAAGCGGCACACCGTACCGCTCTAGCAAAGGGTGAAGTGGGTATTGAGGAACGCAAGGCTGCTCCGATGTTCGCAGATGTGGCAAAGCGGTTCATTGCCCATGTTGAGGCACGCCATGAGAACAAGCCTCAGACGGTTGCCTTCTACGCTGCCAAGCTCAACCGGCTGCTTGAATACCCACCCATTGCAGGGGCAAGGCTTGACCGGATAGACGAAGGTGTCATTGAAGGGTATGTTGTGGCACGGCGTGCCACTGTGGGGCCTGCTACGGTCAATCGTGAGCTTGCCACTCTGCGCCGGATGCTCCGGCTTGCGCATGAGTGGAGAGAGATTCAGCGCATCCCGCGTATCCGGCTGCTCACCGGGGAGCGAGTCCGGGATTTCGTGCTGTCACGGAAGCAAGAGGAAATCTACCTTGCAGCTTGTGCGCAGCCACTTGCGGACATTGCTCTGCTGGTGCTTGAAGCGGGACTGCGCATTGGAGAGGCACTCAGTCTCCCGTGGACTGACGTGGTGCTTGACCCTCTGGCTGGTTCGCGCTTCGGCTACATTCGCATCAGGGACGGCAAGAGCAAGAATGCAAGGAGAATCCTTCCACTGACTGACAAGGCCAATGAGATGCTCCGCAATCGCCAGCAAACGGCATGTGGTGAGCTTGTGTTTGCCAACAGGGACGGTAGGCGCTATCTGGTGACTTCGATCAATCACCTTCACCAGAAGGCCCGTGCCATTGTGGGGCTTGGCAAAGACTTTGTGATTCACTCACTCCGCCATACAATGCTGACTAGGCTTGGTGAGTCGGGAGTGGATGCCTTCACCATCATGAAGATTGCAGGTCACAGCAGCATCACCGTGTCACAGCGATACGTGCATCCTAGTCCTGAGGCAGTGGAGCGGGCTTTTGAGCGGCTGCAAGGCAGTGGCACAGGGCAGGGCAATGGCAGTGGCAAAGAGCCAAAACTACTGCCACCCGCTACAGTATCCGCTACACTCACCGTGGTGGCAGCCGTAAGTGATTGAAGGGCCTGTAGCTCAGCGGTTAGAGCAGGGGACTCATAATCCCTTGGTCGGGGGTTCGAATCCCTCCGGGCCCACCAATCCATTCAATAACTTGCGGTAGGTCGACGGTCTCGCCGAAAGGCTCTGGTTGCGCCGGGGCTGCGGATAGTTGTTGAGTTGTCGTCGCCGAGTTGAGCCGATCAATCCACTTGACGTCCGCGCCGGGAATCAGATGACCGTAGGTATCCGACAGTGACTTGAATCGAGCTGTGACCCATTCGCTCCTTGACATAGGTGAGAGATGCTCCGTCCTGAATCAGCAGGGAGCCGAACGTGTGACGCAGATCATGCAACCGGAACCGTCGCAAACCGGCATGCTCGAGAGCGGGAAGGAAATAGCGATTGTAAAGATTCTCCGGGTCCAACACGGTACCCACCTGGACGGAAAAATCAGATCGTCTGCGATGGACGTCTTACCTTCCAAGAATGCTTCGAGCAGCCGTTTGTCGCGGAGGGCCAGCAACTCCTTCCTTAGCTGCCGAGAGAGGTCCACTCGGCGTGACCGCTTGCTCTTCGGCGGGGTGAATTTGCCATACACGAAGTTGCGCTGCACTAGGATGTACCGGTTGGAATCCGTCTCGCTACTACCGAACTGAATGTCTCCCCACTGCAAGAGCGATCAATTCACCGCGCCGGAGTCCCGCTCGCAAAGCCGTAAGGAAGAGCGGATAGAGGTCGGGGCAGGTCTCACGAGTGGATTCGAGGAACCGTTCGGCCTCTTCCCGCGTCATGGCTGATGCCTTCGTCTTCTGCTCGCCTTCTACCTATACTCGTCTCTCCTAACCCTCAATGTGCTCTGCTTCTCTGAGATAGCGCGATTCCGCGCCCATTAGTTTCCCGACGCCGTGCAGGTTGCGCACGAGATAAAGATCAATTCAGTATCAACCGAGGCATTGCCTCTTTGTTCGGATTTCAGGTCGAGCGTCAGTCCGGGCTCTTTCAAACGAATCGCCGCCAATGTGCGTTGCTTGCCTGTGCGTTCGAGGACCACCGCGCTTGGACCGGTGGCCCTAGATCGAGACCTAACGTGGGCTTGCACTTTCACAGTCTTCCCAACCGGGATCATCGTCGACAGTGCCTTTCCCCAGCGCATGGACCGACAAGGAGTAGGATCCGGGCGGTAGGGTCAGTCCTGCATAGGTGACATCGAAGGGCAGTGTGACCTTGCCGCGGAAGTTGCCCGCGTTCCGATTCGGGATGGCGCTGTTGTGGGCCGGAGGGATGAGTTGCTGATTAGTCATCTCGTAATGATCCGGGTCGATTTCTGCCTGCGCCGAACAAGGGAGCGCCTTCAAAACCATTAGAGCCAATACGCAAGCGATTGCAAGGAACATTTTCGGTTGGAACCTGTGGGGCAGCGGCTGTTTCGGGACGGCTGAGCGGGACGGCGGTTGACCGTCGTCAGAAGCCCCTTTGACCGCCGGCGCTGACAAAGCCGATGAAAATACGTGTTGTGAATGCTGTCTCGAAGTCAATGTGTTTCTCCTTCTATGAGCTAATGCGCAGAACTGAGTGAAACTCGATCATCGGAGTAGGAAATTTACGCTGCTCTACTCGAGCGAAAGGAATCGCGCCCTAAGACTCTTCAGGATTCGTGCTGAGCGGTGTGCAATTGCTCCTCGCCGCAGACCGTATGATGCGCGAGTTTTAGGATCTTCATTCCGAATGGAGGTTCCGGATCGACATCCAGCGTCGTCACCAAGCCACAGATCATCCGGAAGTAGCCGATCAATAACAGCAGTTCCACGACTTGGCGGGGCGAAAACATCTCCCGCACTAACGCGAACGTATCGTTCGTACAGCCAGCGGAGTCTACGACCTTGTCTGCGAAGGCGAACGCCGTGCGCTCCCGATCGTCGAATAGGTGGGCAGGCTTCTCGCCTGCCTCGAGTGCGGCGATTTGCGTCTCGCACACGCCGACTGTTTCCGCGATAGCGACGTGCTGGCTCCACGCGTATGGCCCATCGCAGCGCTGGGCCACTCGCAGGATGACCAGTTCTCGAAGTGTAGGATCCAGGTCTGTCTCAGTAAGGAGCGCGAGGACCAGTCGTAGAGCGCAGGCGCCGACGGCTGGCGTGCGCGCGAGCGTGAAGAAGGCATTTGTCGCCGGGGTATTCTCCGGGAGACCACTCTGCCGCATCAACTCTGCGAGTTGCGCTGGTGTGGCGTACGGAAGTCGAGCCATAATTTGTATCTCCTTTCGTGTGTCGGCATCGCTCGTTGTTTGGCGGAGATCATGACGACAGCGCGATTCCCACCGCGGCATTTTCCTCCGGGCTGCCCGACCAGTATCCGTAGCGTTCTTCCAGCTCATGGAGCTTTTCCACTGAGGAACCTTTGCCTTCAGCTTTGACTAGTTCGCACATCTCGCGAAGAAATCGGCCGAGCTTTGGTGTGGTGATAATAATTACCTCAAAGGGATTGGTAGACACATTGCGCCAGGCATGTTTCGTTCCGCCAGCAATGTGGGCGAAGTCTCCTCGCCTGACGGTTTGCCATTTCAACCCGCCTTCTGTTTCGGCCAGAACTTGGGTTTCACCGGAGAGCACGTAGAAACTCTCGGCGTCGCCATGACTGTGCAGCGGAACGCTTATGCCGGGAGGCAGGGTTCCCTTCATCACGCAATAGGCATCCTCTTCGGGTGAAGTAAGCGATTCTGCTGTCGGGCCTCCTAAGTCGAGTATGAGTCCCTGTCCAGCATTCACTACGTTTGCAAGCTGCATGATCCTCTCCTATCGAGTTTTCAAATTCGTGGATAAATCGTGGTGAGCCGTGGCTCCATTGGCATTTTCGGTCTACTGCCATAAGATCTGCATACTGAATCGGCGCAATATTCGGTTATAATCTGTGAGCAGTCCGTCGAACTGTGCGACTTCGAACTCGTTGTCGTGCTTTTTGGCAGGACTGCCGACCAAGTGGCTATAGTCGTATTTATCGTCGACGTGCACAGCACCTGCCTTTCGATATTGCGGACAGTGTGCACAATGAAGCGGCGCGGTACTTGCGCACTCGGGGCAGCACGCCCCGCACTTCCTGTCGCTGTATTTGTTCCCTAACTGCATTCCTTACCTCCCACTCGTCCCCTGACGGCTGCACGTAGTTTCGGAGCACTGTGTGGCTGGCATCACTTGCCACTCAATCAGTAAAGCGAAACTCTCAACCGAATTCGCTCACACAGCCGAGTGTCGAGTCGCATTCCAATGAGTACTTAACTTCGTCCAGGCCCCAATGAGTGTCGGCAAAATCGTGACCGCGCCAAGCTCTGCGATCTCGGCCCGTACACGGGACGCGAGCGACTCGATTTCCGCTTCTTCGGCACTCGCGATTCCAAGCTCCTCGATGACTGGAAGAAGGCTGCGAACGACCTCGGGGAGCAGGAGAGATCCCGGATCGCTATCTCCGCCCCCAATCGAGGCTTCCAAGCTCATGGAAGGCGCGGGAAGGCCAGCCGCGACAAACGTGGAATAGAGCTTGAGCCCCATCCGATTATCCGCACCAGTCTTCTCCAAGGCGGTCCTTATCCATCCCATGGCCTGGCCGAAGGTAGGCGACTCCGGGAAGCACTTCGCGGCTTCAACATCAAATTCCTGAAAAGCGATGACGCCGCCCGGCCTAAGTTGTCGGGCCAGGCGGCGCAACACCGCCACGGGATCGGCCTGGTACATCAGGACGAGGCGGCCGATCACCGCATCGAAAGGCCTTGCAGAGAACATCGTGGTCAAGTCGCCTGCGGTGAAAGTCACATTCTTAAACCCAGCCTTTTTTGCCCTTGCATTGGCCGCTTGCACTGCGGCGGGTGACCTGTCGACACCCACAACCTCTCCCGACTCACCAACAAACGAAGCCGCTAGAAATGCCACGTCGCCACTCCCGCTGCCCACGTCTAGAACGCGCATGCCCCGAGTCAAGCCGGCTTGCTCGAACATGCGGCGCGTAAATGGCTCGAAGAGCGTGGCTTGTGTGCTCAGGCGCTTCAACTCACGCTGAGAGTGCCCCAGAGCATAGCCGGGGGCAAAAGCAACAGATGCGCGAGCACGAGGCTGTTCGGCCTTCGTGCCGGCATAGTTTAGATACGGGTTATCTTCCATGAAATCGTGGGTGCCCGGTTCAGGACCCATAGATGCATATTGTTCAGTATCGAATTGCTGGTGCACGGCACTTCTCCTTCTATGAGAGAAGGCGCAGAGAATACTGAGACTCGATCATCGAAGTTTCCGGGTTCAGCAACTTTTTCTGGATCCGACCTGCTTGCAGCAACCGATCGCTGTGAAGAATGGCTTTAGACCGCGTGACGGGTTTGGGAGGAACGATCGACAAAGTGCTATTTCCGGCTGTTCCGCTTCGGCTGGTGAGGCGGGTCGATGGGGTCATTCGTCAGCAGGCACTTCCAAGGGCAAACCGGCCGCCGACCATCCCTCAACCCCATCGATGAAAATACCGATCTCGCCAGAGCTTTCCCGGAGCAGGATGCTGGCCGCGGTCGTAGCGCGAAATCCTTCACGGCAGTACACGAGACTCGGCTTGGACAGGTCGATGCACTGCGAACTCGAATTTAAGTCAAGCAGTGGCGCTGAGACGGCGCCAGGCAAATGCCCTTTCAGCCACTCAGCGCGGCTGCGAACATCGACAAGCTGCAGAGGCCTATCGGACTGCAAGGTCTGCCGAACGCTCGCGCAACGGTGAATCGAAATGCTGTCAAGGTCTAGATTGTGCTCACGCCATTGCAGTTCGTCGGCGAGCGAATAACCGATCACGCGCTCGATCCCGACTCTGGCCAATCGAGTACGGGCTTCCGCAGCGGACGATTCGTTTTCTGCCACCAGCAGGAGCTCTTGGCTCGGGTCGATCAGGATGGCCGCCCAGCTCGAGAAATACCCCATGAGACCAATCTGAATTGCTCCCCGGATATGAAGCGAGGCAAACTTTTCGGCTGGTCTTGTATCCAGGAGAAGAGCACCTAGCCGTTGCTCCTCAACGAGCTGTGCTACCGTCAGAAGCCGAAGTTTGGACGATCCGGACAAGGTGTTGATCTCCTGTAACTAATAGCGCAGAGCACAATGCATTTTGATCACACTAATATTCCAAAGCTTGATTCACCTCACATTCACCTGTTCACGGGTTGTTAAGTTTTCGCTGGCGCCGTGGCTCTCAGCAACCGTTCCACCTTGTGCCGCTCGATTTCGCTTTCGGGGGTCGCGGCCCCACGCCTGTTCCACTCGCTCCACACCTCCGCGCTCTTCTGGTACCATTGGCGCGCCTCTGCTTCGGCCGTCTGTCTGTCGGCGGCAGAAAAGGAGCGGTCCATCGCGATTTGCCGCTCCACGTTGCCGATACTTTCATAGCAGAAACCCACGTCACGCAGTACCAGCAGACTGGGCGACGATGGTTTGAATTCGTCGAGGAACGGTACGGCAGAGTCCGCAAATTGCCGTGCCAGAGTCAGGTTGCCAACGGCGAGTTCTGCATCGCTGATCTTGCAATACGACCGCATCAGATGAACTCGCCCGTGAGGGCTGGTTTTGGCAAGCTCTTGCCTGATTGGATTCGCCTCCTGCAAGAGTTGGAGTCGTTCCGGTGCCTTTCTTCTGTTTACCAGGACCTCCGCCAGATCCTCGTCACGTACCGCAATCCAGTGCCGCGCCTCGGCCCCGTACCTGGGAGCCATCTCCTTGGTAAGTGCGATGGACGTTCGGTACCATCGGCCAGCGGTCGCCGGTTGTGAAAGACGAAACGAGTCACCCATTGTCGTATATGCGAGCGACAGATCATAGCGCGCCTGGACGTTCTTCGGGTCGGTGGCGGCTAAAGCTTCGGCGATCTCAAGAGCTTTCCGAGCGTAGAGTTGGGCCTGTTTCGAGTCGCCAACATTTAGCAGATCTCTCCCTGCCAAGGTCAGAACCATGTTTTGGTAGGCAGAAAACAGGTCCCGCTGGACTTGCCTCTCAGACGGAAACTGTCGAGTCAAACCCTGGGCAACCTCTATTGCCTTGCGAACGTCCGCGACAGCTTCGGGCTGCGAGCCAAGCTCATTCAGCACCCTCGCCCTGCGAAGATAGAGTCCGGTAAGGGTCCGATCGTGATCCTCTTGGCCGTTTGCGTCACTGCCGAAGACCTGGAACGCTTCCCGATAACTGTTCAGGGCTTTGTTGGGCTCCAGGCTGCTTAGTTCCACGTCTCCGATCCCAGCGTAGTTCATCGCCAGCAAACGTCTGCGCATTGGATCGGCGGGCTTCTGTTGCAGGAACTCGGTGGCGAGCGGAAGAGATTTTTGATAGCCGTCGAGTGCTTTTTGTGTATTTCCCAGGAATGACTCCATTCCGGCGAGCCGATGATAAGCCTCGATGGTCGCTTCGGTGCTCTCTTCCCCGGGCAATCGGGCCTGGGCGTCAAGAGCGGTGCGCAAGGCTTCCTGGTAACTGGTAACCGCCGTTGCCGAATTGCCCAGGTTGGCCACAAACGGCGAACCCTCCAGGTCACCCACACGCGTATACGCGTGTGAGAGCTCAAGCAGCAGCCGGGGATCGTTACCCGAATCTCGCTTCAGTTGCTCCAGGTACCCCAGCGCGCTGTGAAACAGAGAGGCTTGTGCTTCGATGGATGCCGGAGCCTGCTGCAGCTTCTCCGTCAGATCCGCGATGGCCGAGTCCGCCAGTGCTGCAACTTGCTTTACCCTGCGATCGGCCGCGCGAGACTGTCGTTGATGGACAAAGATCGAGCCAATCACCACAACCAAAGTGGCGCATGTCATCAAGAGTGCCACCCGATGTCGCTTTGCAAACTTACTCAGGCGGTAAACCGGAGTGGCTCTTCGGGCTAGGATGGGCCTCCCTTGCAAGAAGCGAACCAGGTCCTCTTCAAAATGCTGCGCGGAGAGATAGCGTCTCGATGGATCCCTCTCCATCGCCATTAAGACAATCCTGTCCAGATCTCCTGACAACTCTTTCCGTACCTGATCAGGGAGACCCGGAACAGAGCTTGGCTTGGGGGCCTCGTGCTCGCAAACGAGCCTCTCCGCGGCCGCCGGTGAGAGCTCACCGAGCGAGTAGGGACGCGACCCGGTCAAGAGTTCGAACAGAAGGACGCCGAGAGAATAAATGTCCGTGGCTGTTGTAAGATCAAGTCCCCGAAGTTGCTCTGGACTCGCGTAATCAGGCGTCATCAGGCGTTGCCAGCTCTCTGTCTTGGGAAGCTCGCCGGGAATGAGTTGCGGAGCCAACGGCTTCGAGACACCAAAGTCAATGAGTTTGACGATGCCTTGCGGCGTCACCAGTACATTGCTCGGCTTAATGTCGCGATGAATGACCAACTTCTGGTGCGCGTGGTGAACCGCCGCACACACCGATCAAAATAGTTCGATTCGCTCGCGGATGGATAAGCCACGGCTCTCGCAGGCCAGCGTAATGGGCTGACCCTCGACATACTCCATCACAATAAAAGGTCGGCCGTCCCTGGTCTCGCCGCCGTCGAGGATGGCGCCGATGTTCGGATGGTTCAGAGTGGCAAGGATTTGCCGCTCGGCACGAAACCTTTGCACCAGAGAGGGCCACTCCCGCCCTCTGCGAATCATCTTGATGGCTACAATTTGAAAGTACTGATCGTCCGACCGGACAGCCAGGTAGACGACTCCCATTCCACCGCTGTCCAGCTCGCGCAGTAGCCGGTAGGAACCCACTCGCAGCCCGGCCTCCGAGGCGCATGAGGCCTCACTGAGTCTTACAACGTCAGCCTCGATTACCGAGTGAAGGACGGTTACCGCACCTTTGTCACTCGCCAGGAGGGATTCGATCTCGAGGCGCAGTTCCTCGTCGTCGCCGCAGACCTGCGCGAGGTATTCGCTTCGTTCGGACGACGGCCGTTCCAGAGCGCTCTGAAAAATCTCTTCGATCCGGTTCCAGCGATCGATCGTCATATCGTCTTCAAGCCTAGGCGCGCGACATTTCCCGTCGCAGCCAGGCTTGCCCTAGACGAAGTTCGCGCCCAACTGTTGCAACTGAAATCCCAAGGACGAGGCCGATTTCTTCCGTCGTCATGCCCCCAAAAAACTTCAACTCGATGACTCGGCTTTTTCTTTCGTCAAGCTCTGTCAATCTTTGGAGTGCTTCGTCCAAGACCAGGAGATCTGGGGCGCGCTCCTTAGCAATGTCCATGCCCGTCTGCAAGGTGATTTTCACACCGCGGCCGCGCTTTTCGGATTTGCGTCTTCTAGCATGGTCGATCAGCACGCGTCGCATGGTGTTGGCGGCCACAGCGTAGAAGTGGGCCCGGTTTTGCAACTGCAGCCTGCTCTGATCCGCCAAGCGGAGATAGCACTCGTGAACCAGGGCGGTGGGCTGAAGTGTGCATGCACGATTCTCTCGGCTCAATCGTGCTCTGGCAAGGCGCAGCAGATCTTCGTAGATGATCGGAGTGAGACGTTCTAAGGCTGAGGAATCTCCGCTACCCCATTTGAGGAGAAGGTTTGTGACGTTGCCCGCGCTTTGGGACGCTTCATTGACAGGTGCGGGGTCGGACATACCGCATCTCTCTTTCCCGCCGTTAGCCCAGATTATATCAACGGATCGGCAATGGGACGATGGGAGTCTGCTACTTTTTGCTGCACTTCCACGACGCTCGCTACTGCTATAGGCGCGACCGTCCGGCAATACCGATCAAGGAGTGCAATGAATTCTTCGGGTTGTAACTTCTTACTACAGCGCTGACGCCATGGCCTGCTTTTGCTTGTCCAAAGCATAAATGACGGCCGTTACTTCAAAACCCTGGAATAAAAGACGGTGCGATCTAGTTCTGTTGTTGAAAGGCGAGAATGGGACGGCGTTTCTCAAAGTCGTTGCGTACGCCGCTTACGCTGAGTACACAAGAGGCTCTTTGGAACGCCATTGGTATGGACAGTAGCCGCGAACTTAGTAAATGCGTTTTGGACACATGAAGCGCGGCCCTAATCTCCGCGGGGAAAAAGATCGTATTGTTGTGATCGAAATCAACCCCGGGCAGCGCCTTTATGAGTGAGCCGGGAAATAGCGGCTCCGTAAACAGCTTCAAACTCCGCTGAACATGGCCGGCGGAGTTGAGGACCAACAATCAGCCTGCGTTCCGGCAACCGGAGCGCGCTCAGACAAGGAGACAGTTATGAAAACGAGATTCTTTGCTACCTTGGGCGACCGGATCGCACTGATTGGCGCCCTTTTAGTCCTGATTTCCCCGGCGGCTCCCGCGTTCGCGCAGACCCGTACGGTGAATGCCGTTCCTGCATTTGTTGTGGGCTCCGCAAACCCGCAGCTGCCCAAAGGGACGAAAGTCGTCGTCCGAATTCCGTTGGAAGGGCTGCCGGTTACCCGGATGTACACGCAGTGGGAGCACGGCCGGACCTATCTATACCTCGAGCACGGCAGGCAATCGCTTACGACCGTGGATGTGACCAAGAAGCAGAATCCACAGGTCGTGAGCCATGAGCCGGGAAAGGTGGTGCCCGCGCGCTATGAACAACTCTTCGAAGGCGGATCGATACAGGTTTCACCTCTTTGGAGTGTGAACGCCGGGATCGACAACTTCGGAGGCCGTGGAATGCTCAGCATCCTGGATAGCGGCGATCCTGACGACGCCAAGCTGTTGCAGGCCATCGGCAACGGGTACAGCGACCTGGCCGACCGGGACAGGCGCCTAGTGTACTTCGCCTCATCCTCGCAGCTGCTCATCGTTCAAGACAACCGCATGACTGCAATCGATTTCATCACGAATTAAGACCTGAAGTGTCGGACTCCCCCCGGAGCCCTCTGCTCCGGGGTTTTTTTCGATG
>Ga0209656_10002361_pt1 | contig 12226 bp, 14 predicted proteins | sample BogFormECP12_OM2_FD_188239 | JGI IMG/M metagenome (GOLD analysis project Ga0209656, IMG submission 188239) | Bog forest soil microbial communities from Calvert Island, British Columbia, Canada - ECP12_OM2 (SPAdes) (version 2) | ecosystem: Environmental > Aquatic > Freshwater > Wetlands > Bog ... | reverse complement strand
GGCAGCGAGGCGGCTCCCAGCTCGGCGAGGGTGCGGTGATACAGTTCGATGTACGGCGCGAATCGTCTGGGTTCGCCGCCGATGATCGCGAGCATCATCGGCAAGCGGTAGCGAGCCGCGCGGACCACGGATTCAGGACTTCCACCGACGCCGATCCACGTCTTGAGCGATCCGGACTCGATCGTCGGAAAGACGCGCTGCTTGGTCAGAGCCGCGCGCGTGCTGCCCTGCCAGGTCACCGGCTCCTGGGTGATCAGCGCCGCGAACAGGTCGAGCTTCTCCGCGAACAGCTCCTCGTACTGGCTGAGGTCGTAGCCGAACAGCGGGAACGATTCGGTGAAGGAACCTCGTCCGAGAATCACTTCTGCTCGTCCGTGCGAGATCGCGTCGAGCGTGGCGAAGCGCTGGAACACGCGGACTGGATCATCCGAGCTAAGCACGGTGACGGCCGAACCGAGACGGATGCGGCGCGTGCGTCCTGCGATTCCCGCCAATACGACCTCTGGCGATGATATCGCGAAGTCGCCTCTATGATGTTCGCCGACGCCGATAAAGTCCACACCCAAACCGTCGGCAAGCACCGCCTCGTCGATGACATTGCGTATCACCTGTGCGTGCGACAACAACGTGCCGCCGGCACCCGCCGTGACATCGCCGAACGTATCCAGCCCAAGCTCGAGCTGCTGCGCCATACCGTGCTCCTTTGTCCGGCCCGATTCCGGCGCGAGGCTGCCGCGACCCCTGCTCGCCGCGTGCTGAAGGCCAGAATGCTCGAACGCGTGCTCGATATTACGTGCTTCCCATTAGATGAGAACCCCACGCGCGGCGCAAATCGAGCCAGCCCGCAAACACCGGCTCCCCAATCAAGCTTGAAAGTGAAGTGAGTGATGCCCACCTTTAAGACGCACGATCACACGGAGATCTACTACAAGGACTGGGGAACAGGCCAACCTATCGTCTTCAGCCACGGCTGGCCGTTGAGCGCCGACGCATGGGAAGACCAAATGTTCTTCCTGTCCTCCCATGGATTTCGCTGCATCTCCCATGACCGTCGCGGCCACGGCCGATCAGGCCAGCCATGGAACGGCAACGACATGGACACCTACGTCGACGACCTCAACCAGCTCATGGAAAAACTAGACATCAAAGACGCGATCCACGTCGGTCACTCGACCGGCGGCGGCGAGGCCACCCGCTTTGTCGCTCGTCATGGTAAGAGCAGGCGCGCGGCCGGCCTGGTCATCGTCGACGGCATACCGCCCCTGATGCTCAAGACTTCGACCAATCCGGCCGGCACCCCGATCGAGGCCTTCGACGCCATCCGCGCCGGTGTCCAAGCCGACCGCTCGCAGTTCTGGAAAGACCTCAGCGCGCCGTTCTACGGCGCCAACAGACCTGACTCCAAGGTCTCGCAAGGTCTGCGCGACTCATTTTGGTTGCAGGGGATGCTGTGCGGGTACCCGGGCGCATACGACTGCATCAAGGTCTTCTCTGAAACCGATTTCACCGAAGATTGCAAGCAGATCGACGTCCCCACGCTCATCGTCCATGGAGACGACGATCAGATCGTTCCCATCGCAGCTTCGGCGATGCTGTCCTCGAAACTGATCAAGGGCGCGGAGCTTAAGATCTACAAGGGCGGGCCGCACGGCTTGCCTTCAACGATGAAGGACAAACTCAACGCAGACCTTCTGCAGTTCGCGACCACGAAAGCGAAGACTCTAGTCGCCAATTAGAAGGCGTGGTGGTTCTCCACCGCGGCGTCCTCGCCGCGGTGGAGAATCCAATCGTCGAAAAAGGGACGCATAGCTGTTCGGCATGTTTCATCTCGCTCAGCTGACCGATTACGGCCTGCTCTTTCTTCGAGTCATGGCCGGCGCGATCTACATCAACAGCGGGTACAACGATCTCAAAGATCCGGACTCGCGCGCCAAAAGCATCGGGCTGCCGAAAACCTTCACGATTTTCCTCGCCGTGGCCGAGCTCGCGGGCGGAGCCGGTGTGATCTTGGGCGTGCTTCAACAGCTTGCCGCCATCGGACTGATTCTGGTCATGCTCGGCGCGATCCAAAAGAAGATATTCGTTTGGAAGACCGGGTTTTGGGGCAGCGACGGATACGGCTGGTCATACGACACGACGCTGATCTCGATGCTGCTCGTCATCCTCTTCACAGATGGCGGCAGGTTGGTTCTCTTACCATAGGAGCCCACGGTGAAACCTGAGCGAAGCGGTATCGATCTAAGCGCGAAACCGACCGGCACGGGGTGCGTCGAGTGTTCGGCGACGGACAGCTGGTGGTTTCATCTGCGCCGATGCGCCGAGTGTGGACACATCGGCTGCTGCGATCAATCGCCGAACCAGCACGCTTCCAAACATAACAGCGCGACGGGCCATCCGGTCATCGCGAGCTTCGAGCCCGGAGAACACTGGTTCTATGATTACCGAACCAACGAGTTTTTTGAGGCGCCCCCTCTGCCCGCTCCCCACTCTCATCCGTCGAGCCAACCGGTGCCCGGCCCCGCAGGACGCGTTCCCCCGAATTGGGAGAGCCTCCTCAACTAATGAGTTGGTGCGAACGAGACTGCGTGCATGTCTGAGTATTTGCTAGGCAACACAGACGGAGAGCACGAGCGTCTCATTCGACAGGCGGCGCGCCTCGCGCCGATCACCGACGCCTCCGAAGCCGGCTTGCACAATGTGCGCTTTGTGGAGGGCGATGTCACGCGATTCTCCAGCGAGACCCTTTTCGATGCAGCCGTCGGCCGGTTCATCCTCCAGTTTCTTCCCGACCCAGTGGCGGTTCTGCGTTCGGTGTCCGCGCTAGTGCGGCCCGGCGGAGCCGTCGCCTTTCAGGAGAACTCCTGGGGTCCATTTGTCCTATTCTCCGCGCACTTGCCTCTTTATGTCTGCCTGCGTTTCCGTCATGCACGAAAGCGCCAAGCAATGGGGTGTGAACACGGAGCAAGGGCTCGCGTTGCACAAGGCTTTTCAGGATGCCGGGCTTCCCAAGCCACGCATGTGTTTGGAAATGGTTTTGGGCGGCGATCCGGACTTCACGCGCTGGGTCTACGATGCCCTCTGCAGCAAGAAGCCAGTCATCGAGAAACTCGATCTTTCCTTCGAACGACTGGGGGATATGGATACGCTTCAAGACCGGCTCCAAGCAGAAGTTGCGGCATCGAACACGGTCGTGCCGTGGCTCGCGCTAGTAGGCGCGTGGTGCCGGGTGCCGACGGTCCGCTAATATGCCCCATTAGACGCTTAAGTCAAGTATCGCGATTCCGACGTCGGCGTCCGGCAGCTTTTGCAACCGGTACGAATAGACGTCGACAAAGAGCTCAAGCGTTGGCCACACGCGGCCCATGATGAGGTGGCCGCCGGTGACGGAGCCATCGCGGTGTCCTACCAGCGCATGGGCGTGCAGCAGCGGTGCACCATCCCGCAACGCGATATCGCCGACGAGCGAAAGCACTTCAACTTGCTCGGGGACCGGAAACGGTTGGTATTGTTTCTTATCGCGGTCGAAGTAGCCGAGAGTCGCCTGCGAGAATCCGCCGATTCCCGTAAGGCGCGCCGCCGTCACGTTCTCGAGTTTGGCGAAGGCCGTGATCTCGGAGACGGCTTCGTCGTCTGTCGCGAGGACTAATGCGTACGTCTTCGTCGCTCCGTCCGCAATCTGAGCGTATCTCATGTGATCACGCCGTATTGTGGGCGCTGTCGCCGCCCGTCACGTCGTAGGTCGCGCCTGAGACCATACGAGCTGCGTCTGAGGCAAGGAAGGCCACCACGGGCGCAAGATCGGCGGGCTCGATCCAGGGCACCCCGAGCGGCGTTCTGGTCGTAAGAATCTCCCGAGCCTCTTTTTCGTCTGCCGGGGTACCTGTAGGGGATTTGCCGGCGTCCTCGAGCACTTGAGCGAGACGCTCCTTGTGGCGCGTCAGCGGCGTGTCGATCAGACCGGGGACGAGAGCGTTTACCGTGATGTTGTATCTACCGAATTCCAACGCCGCGGACTTCATCAAGCCGATAATCCCCCATTTCGACGCTGAATAGGCGGCCCCGAACTTCGTGCCGTGCCGTCCTTGGGTCGAAGAGGTCACGATAATGCGTCCGCCGCCGCGCTTCACGATATGCGGCGCGAATGCCCGGATGGCGTTCGCCGTACCTGTAAGGTTGACATCGATGGTGATCTGCCAATCCGAATCCTCCATCTCGAGCAGCGGATAGAAGCTCTGGGTGCCGGCGTTGGCGAACAGGATATCGATGCCGCCGAACTCACGCTCGGCTTGTAGGCCAGCCGCTCGCAGCGCGGGTAGGTCACGCTGGTCGAGCCTGATGCCCAGCCAGCGGCGGGCAGATGTCCGGATCAGTCGTCCGGTTTCTTCCAAGTCCTCTGGGGTTGATGGTTGAACGCCTGAACGCGGATCCACCGTCGCGCAGATATCAAGACCGATTACGTCCGCGCCTTGGCGAGCAAAGGCGACGGCCACCGCGCGGCCGATCCCGCGAGCGGCGCCAGTGACCACGGCGACCTTACCGCGCAGACATCCTTCCTGCTCCGGCATTGTTGTGCTCACAGTCCGCTCCTTCTGATCTTACCGTTAGCGCACGATGATGGGCTTGTCTTTGCGCAAGGCGGCCATCGTTTGCGCATCCAGGTTCAGGTGAGCCTGCACCAGCTCGGGCGGCGTCAGCGCCATCCACTGGTTCAGCGACAGGTCGACGAAGCGTGCGCTGCGGAAGATCTCCAGGTAGCGCAGCGGCTCATCGCCCAGGTTCTGGACGTAGTGCGCCATCGAAAACGGCACGTAGCCCACGTCGCCCGCCTCGTAGTTGAAGGTCCGCGCCGTCTCGGCCGAGGCGAACACGGTCATGCGCCCGCGCCCTGAGATGTAATACTGCCACTCGTCGTGCGGGTGCCGGTGCAACTCGCGCATCCCACCGGGCTCGACGTTCACCAGCGCCGCCGCGATGGTGGTCGCAGCAGGGAAATTTGTGGAGTCGGTGATACGCACCCAGCCTCCCGCCGCTTTGATCGGTTCTTGGGCCATCATGTGGTGGCTGAAGGTGTGAGGCACGATGCCCGCCCCCGACTGGACGACGTCCGCGGCCATCGGACCGGGAACCTTGCCGGTGAAGATGTAGCGCTCGTGCTCGATATCGAGTGGGATGTTGGCGAACGCCGCCTGCGGAACGCCGAAGTTCTTGGCCAGCACGTCGCGCGGCGTGTGCTTGAATAGGTCGGTGATCAGGAAGGTCTGGTTCTCCGAGAAAGCGCCGTTGTCGAACACCAGCAAGAATTCGCATCCCTCCTCCAAGCCCTGGATCGAATGAGGAATAGCTGAAGGGAAGTTCCACAGGTCTCCCTCACAGACGTCGTCGATGAAAGTGCGGCCCAGCTCGTCAACAGCCGTGATCCGAGCGCGTCCGGCGAGCATGTACGCCCACTCGGCTTCCTTGTGCCAGTGCATCTCGCGGATGCCCCCAGGTTTCAGGCGCATGTTGACGCCGGCAAGCTCTGTAGCCACCGGCAGCTCCCGCACTGTCACCTCGCGCGCCCAACCGCCCGTGAGGAGGCGGTTACGCGCGGTGGCGAAAGAAAACTTGAGGTTGGGAAGCGTCTTGGAGTCGGTGTACGGGGAGGCTAGCTGGTCGGGATTTTCGCGCTCCAGCGGTATGTTGCGCGGACCCATGATCGATGCGCCGAAGTCGCCTCGGATCGGTTGGGGTGAATCTTGGTCCGCGGTCTTGCTGTTTTCATAAGCCATCGAGAGCGCCTTCAGTTCTGGTCAGACGAGGCAGCGACCGTCCCGGTATCAGTACTAGTATGAATCGGGCGGTACGTTCGACGGTGGCATCGCGACGAGGTCCGCGTCGGTGACCGCCGTTTGGACGGTGACGTATGCACCGGGCGTTTGTGCAAAATCGAAGCAATCCGACAAATCGTCCGCGCGGGTGTCGGTGGTTCCGATCTCGGGCAATCCGAAGACCTTCTCGGTGAATTTGAGAATGCTGCCGAATTCATGGCGATGGTGCGATACGTATCCCCGTTTCGCATACGGCGAGATTACGATCATAGGCACGCGAAACCCCAAACCCATCGCGTCCAGCTGGGGCGGTGCGACATGATCGTACCATCCTCCCCAATCGTCCCAGACCACGATGAGCACGGTCGTATTCCAAAGCTTGCTGTGGCCGAGCGCATTCGCGATGGATGCGACCCACTGCGGGCCAAGGTCGGTACGCGCGGCCAGCTCGCGGCCGCCGATACCATACTGCGAGTGATCCGAACTGCGAAAATCGGGGGTCACCCACGAGACGGCGGGGAGCGTTCCCGCGGCGATGTCCGTGAGCACTTGCGTCTGAGGCGTGATGACGTTCGTGCTCCAATCGGCCCCGTACCGGATATGCTTGATGGCATCAAAGGCCGACCAGATGGAGCCCAGGTCGTCGGATGTCGGAGCATACGAGCGCCAGGTCACGTGATGCTGATCGAGCACATCGGCGAGCGTCGGATAATCGAAGCAGGGAAAAACCCTTTGCCCATCCGCGCCATTTGGACCGAGCAGCGCGACGGTCACGCCTTTGGGCGAATCGCATCCCCACCAAAAGACATCTTTCGCCGTTCGGGTGGGATTATCGACCGCCGTGCCCGACTCGCCGGAGATCAGGTATTGGTGAGCGGGAAAGCTCGGGCCGCCGACCGATTCGAACGTCTCGTCGGCGAACGTGAAGTTACGAGCCAGCGTCCAGTAAGGCTGCGTTTCGCTGCGAGGCACAAACGCATAGGGGTAGTCGCCATCTCGTTTCGGCAAGGTGCCGATCGTGTTAAAGCCATCCATCTTCCCGCCATCGTACGAATTGAGGAACGTCTGACGCGCGTGATCGACGTCGACCGGGTCATTGAGGCTGACCGCATGCAGCCGGACGACGGAGCCATCGTGGCGCTTGCCGGATTGCACCGTATCTGCGCCGGGAAAGCCGTTGAAGAGGTTATCAACGCTTCGGTTCTCTTGAATGACGATTATGACGTGCTGAATCGGTTGGTTCGCGATGACGGCGAGCGCCGCCGAGAGCACTGCAGCAGCGATCATGAGAGCCACTCGGGATGCAACTCGGTGCTATCGAAATGCTGGCTGACTTTGTAGCGCTCCGATGCTCCATTCTCGGCAGCCTTCGCGGTTCTTGCCAAGAGCGCCACACGTTCGTGCGGCGTCAACGGTGTGAACGTTTCGACCATATCAAGAGCCTGCTGCAGGATCGCCATGGAATCCATCCCGGTGATCGTCACGCTGACCGGCAGGCTCATTGCGTAGCGCAGGCACTCCTGCGCACTGAGGCCACTGCTGTGCAGCACGAACGGATCGCCCATCGATTTCATGCCGAGCACCCCCATTTGCTTGCGCACCGCTGTGGGAAGCACCATGTGCTCGAAGCTGTGAAAGTGCGCGTCCATGACGTTGAGCGGCATCTGTAGCGTATCGAAACGGAAGTCATGCTGGTCCGCAACCTCGAGCATATGTCTGTGGATCTCGGGACTCTTGTGACCGGTGAACCCGATGTAGCGTGTTTTGCCTTGCTCGCGCGCCCTAAGCACGGCTTCGAGCGCGCCACCTGGCGCGAAGATGCGCTCGGGCTCTTCCATGCGGATCACTTCGTGGAACTGCAAGAGGTCGACGTGATCGGTCTGCAGGCGCTGCAACGACTCCTCGAGCTGCCGAGCGGCGCCTTTGGCGCTGCGACTATCGATCTTGGTCATCAGGAACGCCTTGTCTCGATAGCCGTCGCGTAAGGCCTGACCCATGCGCCGCTCGCTCTCGCCCTCGCCATAGTCCCAGCTGTTGTCCAGGAAGTTGATGCCGTTATCCAGCGCCGTGCGCACGATGCGGATCGCCAAGTGCGGGTCATCTGGCTTGCTGAGGTGGAAGCCGCCGACGCCGACCATCGAGACCCGCTCGCCGGTCTGGCCGAGAACTCGGTATTTCATGAGCTAATCGGCTACGGCCTCGACGTCGAGAACGACGTCGATCTGCGGGCTTACCACCACGCCTCCGTCTGGCAGTTTGTCGTTCCACGCGACGCCGAAATCGTAGCGGTCGATGCGCGTATGCCCAGTGAATCCGGCGCGCGTCTTGGGACCTTTGTCCACGCCGTCCTCCCACCACGGCGTCTGCCACATGCCGAGGTAGCGGATGTTCAACGTCACCGACTTGGTGACGTCTCGTATGGTCAAGTCGCCTGTCACTCGATAGTCGGCCGGGCCGACCTCCGCGACGCCGGTGCCCTTGAAACGGATCTGCGGAAAGCGCTCGCAACTGAGGAAATCCGGGCTTCGGAGGTGGTTGTCGCGCGTCGGCTCTCCGGTCCAACATCCCGATGTATCGATGGTCGCCTCGACCGCGAGCGCGCGCGGGCTCGCAGGATCAAAATCGAGGCTTCCGTGCATGTTCTTGAACGAGCCGCGCACCCACGTGACCATCATGTGGCGCGCGCGGAACTCGGCAGCGCTATGGCCTGGTTCGAACGTCCACTTCATATGCTCTCCTCACTGAATGGCTTTTGTTGCGGGGCTTATGGAGCTCGAAGCACGACGGCTATAAACGCGAGAACGCCGACGACAAGGACGATCAGCGTGACCGGCAACACGCGAGAATGTTGCCGTCTTTCAGCCGCAATCGCCTTGAACTCCGGGCTCCACAAGTAGTCGCTGATCGAGCGATAGTCAAACACAGCCAGGAACATGGCAAGGATTCCGGTGCCAATGAGGACTAGACCGAGATCGCGCGCCGCGTAGGGATGGACCGCATGATTCGGCTGGGGCAGCTTGTCGAGAACCTGATAGATGGTAAAGCCGAACGCGATCAGCGAGGTGCCGGTTCGAACCCACGACATCTGCGTTCGCTCCAGCGCCATGCGCGTGCGCACCCATGCGAAATGACTGTCGGAGGTGACCCGCACCTCAAAGCGCGCAGCACCATGCTTAGCCGAATCGTCGCTCATATCGACTTACGTGGAAACGAGGGTGAGCGTCCCGATGTTGACCGAATAGTTGCCAGGGGCGACCGTTGCGTTCGGCGCAGCGCAAATGACGCTCCCAGAGTAGTTTATGACGACGAGATTCGGGCCGCACGGCACCTGACGCAGACCATAGCTTGAAAGAAGAGTGTAACCGGGGCTGCTTTGTACGACAACGTACGTCGTGGGATACGATGGCTGGCTCGCGGCGATGATCGCGGCCGTCGTCCCCGCAACGACCGCGCCAACGGCAAAAGCGCCCCAGAATCCCCCGCCCCAATAGCTCGACGTCGGATACCAGACGGTACCCCCGTGCCATCCCCAGGTGCTATAGCCGTGGGGGTTGGTCACATAGTAGTTGGAGCCGTTGTAATGGTAGTTGCTATAGCCGCTGTAGTTGTGATTGTAGTTGTTGTTGTAACCGGTGTTGGTGTGGTACTGGTTCACGGTGTTCGTGTTTTTGTTGTAGGTCGTGGTGGTGCCGGTGTTCTTGTTGTACGTCGCGCCGTTACCGGTGTTCTTATTGTACGCACCGGCGGAGTTGCTGCCGTTGTAACTATGGCTGTAATCGGCAGAGTCGTCGTAGTGGCTCGCGGAGGTATGATCGGCGGCCGAATCGCCGGAAAAATCCGCGCCGCTCGTGGTAGCATGCCCGCTATAGGGGGAGTGATAACCGCCCCCACCGCCTCCACGAGCGTAGCCCCACACCACGGCGGGTGGCGCGACGAGGGCCAACGCCAGAATCGCGGCCAGGCTTTGCGTTCTGGTGCCGAGCGTATGTGCCATATCGACGTTCTCCTAAGGAAGGCTCGTCGAGTCGACGAAGCCGACGCCCGAAATGTGCGTTCCCTTCACGGTGACGATATCGAGCTTGAGCGTGTTCGGCGTGAGGGTGTAAGGCGAATTCTCTATGCCGACGGACTTTTCGGTTCCATTGTAGTACAGCATAACGCTCGACGCATCGAGGTCGGTGCGGACACCGTATCGGTCCCAGGCGACCCCGGTCCCGGTGCACACCTGAAGTTCACCCTTCTTAGAACACGCAGTCTTTACCACGATCAGCATCTGATGGGCGGCGTTGTCTACGAAGTAGACCGCGGACGCCGCGTTGACAACCCTGAGACCCGGGAAGACTTTCTGCGAACCATCGGGGGAGACTGCGCGCAGCTCGCCCTCGGCAAGAGCAGCGACGGGCAGCAAGAACAGTGCTATCCCAAGGAGTAGCGAACGGCGCCAAGATCGCATGAAATACTCCCCGTCATGAAACATCCTTTTGCCTTCTCGATTAGAGCGACGGCAATTCAACTGTGCGCGAAACCCGACCTGCCGAGATGAGAGCGGACTCGACCTAAACAAAGGCGCCGATCCTTTACGGAATCGGCACCTTCGCTTGTGGAATCGATGCTCCCCGAGTTGGACCCGAACTAACGACATTCTGATTAACAGTCAGACGCTCTACCAGCTGAGCTATCGGGGAATGCCGACCGCCCGGACCCGGGCAACTCAAGCATTATAGCAAACCGCTATCGGTCCTTCAAGCGCTCCCTAGCGCTTCTGGAAATTCGAGTTCACGTCCTGAACGGTCAACGATTTGCTGGAACCGTTAACGGTGAGGTTCGCAACGTAGTTGGTGCCATCGCCAAGCTGCCCGAACGCAGCGGCAATCGTCACGCCGTCCGAGGGGCCGCTTAGATACGTCGAGACATTCAGGCTGACGATCGCTTCTTGCGCGCGGTTGAACACCAAGGTCACCGAGTCGCCCGACTTGACGTAGTTGTGGATGATAAGGGAGACCGTGTTCGCGGCGCCACCGGATCCTAGGACGACCTGACCCTGTTGGTACAGCGATTGCAGTTTGCCAGGATCTGGCTGCGCATAACTTTGCGCGAGCGCGCCGATCTGTTTGGCATAGTCAGCGTAGTTCTGCTCGATGTGGTGCTTGATTCCGTGCGGACGCCCGGCCGGCGGGGGCGCGGACTCCAAAGACTTCTGCGGCTTGCCGTCCGGACCGATCTGCACCTGGTACTGCTCTTGATCCTTGACGTCGCCTCTGACCGAGATCGTCTCGGTCTGTTGCCAGGTGTACTGCGCGAGGCGTTGCTGATTCGCGCTGATGGAGGCTTTGATCTGCGCCAGCTTGGCCTGGAGCGAAGCGTTGTCGGCCAGCACCGGCGAGATCGAAACGGCGACCAGGCTCAGCACGCCGACCGCAGCGTGTCGGAACTTGCTCATCAAGTGTTCTCTTTCCGAGTTACGGAGCGGTGACGACCGTGTAGTAGAGTCCGTTGGCTCCGTACGCAGGCTGGAACCATGTGGTACCGCAGACAGTATACGTCACACCCGACACGACTTGAGCGGCGCAACCCGTTGCCGGCACCGTGGCCGTCCTTTCGCCGATCGAATACGCGACTGCCGCTCCCGCGACCGCAGCGCCGGCGATGCAGCCGGCACAACTCGAATAACAATTGTAGCAGCCGGCGGCGTATACCGGGGGCGGCGGGGGATAGCCGTAGTAGCCGCCCGTGTGGTACGCGCTGTTGTACGTCGCCGAGGTGGTGCCGCCGTACGTGTTCGTGTGCGTCGCACCGTTGCCGTACTGCCCTGACGTCGTGCCCCCGTAGACATTCGAGTGCGTGGCTCCGCTCCCGTACTTGCCCGAGGTGGTGCCGCCGTACGTGTTCGTATGCGTCGCACCGTTGCCGTACGAGCCCGACGTGTGGCCGCCGTAGGCGTTCGTATGCGACGTCGAGTCGTAGCTGTGCGACGTGCTGCCCCCGTACGCGTTGGCATGAGCGTAGGCGAACGCGGGGCTGCACTGCAACGCGCCCAGCGCGAGTCCGAGTGCTCCTATGGCGATCTTCTTCAACATCATCATATCCTCTTGAGATCTCTTTCTAGGAATTCTTCTTCGGTGCCGGCGTGGGCCCGGGCCACGGATGCTTGAATGGGATACGTTTTGCGTTAGCGGCTGCGCCTGAGCTGAACGCGTCGGCTCCCACGACCGGGTCGATCTGCCAGTCGGAGAACGCAAGCTCGTGGCGCAACTGCGCCGGATCATTCAGATATACCGCGCGCACGAGACGCGGCAGCTTGTCATCCGCGCCGATCCACACCTGCTCGAAGACTCCGAACGCGACGTACGCGACCACATCGGTCGTCGTCCCACCGACCACCTTCGATTGACCGACGTAATACGCAAGTTTGAGACCCG
>Ga0209656_10002360_pt1 | contig 12227 bp, 11 predicted proteins | sample BogFormECP12_OM2_FD_188239 | JGI IMG/M metagenome (GOLD analysis project Ga0209656, IMG submission 188239) | Bog forest soil microbial communities from Calvert Island, British Columbia, Canada - ECP12_OM2 (SPAdes) (version 2) | ecosystem: Environmental > Aquatic > Freshwater > Wetlands > Bog ... | reverse complement strand
ATACGGCGGATACATCTCTCCTGGATCGACGCTGGACGAGTTGCGGGTATTCGTCAGCCAGTGGCATAACAGCGATCCACGGTCACGGGCGCCCTATCGGGTAATCCAATTCGCGGTCAACCCATTTAAACCCTGGTCAGACGGCAATTAACGGCTCAGTCGACCCGGTACGGCCAAACTCGGCACCACTCATATCTTTTTCATAGGTTGTACCTAGCGCGCCCTATCCGTTGCCCACGCATCATTTCAGCATGAGTGAAACACACGAAACACCAACCACACCGACCACGGTCGCCACCACACCAACGACTGAAGTAGTCAAACCGTATTGGCTGTACCGGTTCGCGGCGTGGGTCGTGATCGTCGCCGGGATCCTGTTCATCGCCATGTCCATCTTCTTCGCCGGCTTCAAGATTGCGGGCCACCACCACCACGGATGCCACCACCACTGGGCGCAGCACCACGCCATGGCCCCCGGTGGCATGCACCACGGCCACGGTATGGGGGCCGGCTTCCACGGCGGCCCAGGCGGCCCAGGCGGTCCTGGCGGGCCTGGCGGCCCAAGCGGGCCCAACGACTACGTCGTCGGGCCCTCACAGCCACCGCAGTCCGTCGCTCCGTCGCTGGCTCCGGCACACCCGTAGCCCGTTCATTGCCATGAGCCCGGCGTCCCCGCAGTGGGGCGCCGGGTTCCGAGCTTTGCCGATGACGCGGATTGCTTTGCTGAGGCGGGGCGCACAGAGACGACACGGCGTTGTCCGGTCGCGGCCGTGGCTGCCCTGAGGCATTATTAAGAAGCATGAGCGAGACACCGCAGCCGCCGATTCCGCCGTCTCCTGTCGCGCCGCCGTCCGTCTTGCCTCCACAGCCACACTCCGAGAGGGTCTATCAGGCGGCGGCCTGGGTGGCGATCATTGCGGGAGTCGTGCTCATCGCCGTGGTCATTCTCCGTTTCGCCTGGTTCTTGTGCTACTAAGCCGGTAGCCACCCCGGGGGTTCCGGGTTGCCGCGGATAACGGATCGGCAACTCCATCAGCGCGGCGTTTGATGGTCGGCGCGCGCGTCGGCATTATCGAGGGATGACCCAAGGACCCGAGCCCCAGTTCCAGCCGCCGCACCCCGGCCCGCCTCCGCCGCCGCACGCGGCGCCGCCCGTAGCGAAGCCGTCGCGGCTCTACCAGGCTGCGGCGTGGGTGGTGATCGTCGCCGGCACGGTTTTCGTCATCGCGGTTATCTTCTTCACTGGCGCCGCGGTCGCCGGGCATGATCACCCGTTCCGCCCGCACCACGGCATGTTTGGTCCAGGCGGTCCCGAAGGTCCCGAGGGGATGTTCGTCTTCCCCGGTGGACCGGTTCCGCCCGGGATGGGCCCCGGTTGGCCCGGCGGTCCGATGATGCCGGGGCCCTTCGGCCCGGGTATGGGTCCGGGCGGACCCGGTGGTCCAGGCGGCCATGGCGGGGGTCATGGCGGTCCGCCTCCCATGCCGTAACACCAGCCAAAGTATCTGCGGCGCATCCACATTCGATTTCTAGCGGCAGTGCCGGCTTCTGTTTGGGTAGCTCAGTGGCATGATCAGCATCCATGGCTCGAGCTAGGCGGATCGCCGCGGCGGCGCTGACGATTGGCACGGCAATATTTGTGGCTCCGGTCGCGGCAGCGCGACCTTCGGATCCCGGCGTGGTCAGCTACGCGGTGCTGGGGAAGGGTTCGGTGGGCAACATCGTCGGCGGGCCGATGCGCGACGAGTCGATGTTCACCCAGCCGTTCCAGCCGTACTTCGTCGACAACCCGGCGTGCAACAACTGGGCCGATATCGGGTTGCCCGAGGTGTACAACGATCCCGACCTGGCATCGTTCAACGGCGCCAGCACGCAGACCTCGCCGACCGACCAGACGCATTTCGTCAAGCAAGCGGTCGGCGTCTTCGCATCCGGCCCGGCCGCCGGCGCGGCGTTTCACCGCGTCGTAGACCGTACGGTCGGCTGCTCGGGGCAGACCACAGCGATGCATCTGGATAACGGAACCATGCAAGTGTGGTCGTTTGACGGCGGACCGCCCGGCCCGGCCGACGCCGCATGGACCAAACAGGAAGCCGGCACCGACCGCCGATGTTTCACTCAGACCCGTCTGCGGGAAAACGTGCTCCTGCAAGCGAAGGTCTGTCAGTCCGGCAATGGCGGTCCCGCGGTAAACGTGCTGGCCGGCGCCATGGAAAACGCGCTCGGCCAATAGCCGTAGCGGGTTTGCCGCGTGAGCGGCGGCGCCCGCAACCGACGGGAGCCGCCAACGGCGGGAATATGTCGGTGCCCTCTGGAAGATGGAAGCTTGTGACTATCGTTGGATAGCCGCGCGCAACCAGCGGGCTCGATCGTTCGGGACCGGTGGCCTGGGGCCGAAGGGATCGGGAATATGGCGTTTGCCGTCGCGTCGCAGCCGGATCAAGCGCACCCCGCAGAAAGCGAACTGGCCAGTGCGTCGGCCGCGGCGCAGTACATCACCGAGAGCTGTTTGTCCGACGGCCCGGTCGGACGTGTCGGTCTGGAGGTCGAGGCGCATTGCTACGACCAGGCCGATCCGTACCGGCGGCCGACCTGGGATGAGATCACCGATGTCCTGAAGTCACTTCCGGCGATGCCGGGCGGCAGCGTGGTCACGGTCGAACCCGGTGGCGCGGTGGAATTGTCCGGGCCGCCGGTCGACGGCGTGGTGCCGGCGATCGAGGCGATGACTACCGACCAGGCGGTGCTGCGAAAGGCTTTCGCCGCCGCCGGTCTGGGCCTGGTGTTGCTGGGCGCAGATCCGCTGCGGCCGTCCAAGCGCATCAATCCCGGCGCGCGCTACCGCGCGATGGAGGAGTTCTTCAGGGCCAGCTACACCGGGGTGGCTGGCGCGGCGATGATGACGTCGACGGCGTCGGTTCAGGTCAATCTCGACGCCGGGCCTGCGGCGGGATGGGCGGACCGGGTCCGGCTGACCCACGCCTTGGGGCCCACCCTGGTCGCGATCGCCGCCAATTCGCCGCTGCTGGGCGGTGCCTTTTCCGGCTGGCGGTCCTCCCGGCAGCGGGTGTGGAGTCAGCTCGACTCGGCGCGCTGCGGGCCTATCCTGACCGCTAGCGGCGAGGACCCGGGCACCGACTGGGCGCGCTATGCCCTTAAGGCGCCCGTGATGCTGGTGCACAGTCCTGAGGCGGTGCCGGTGACTCACCGCCTGCCCTTCGCGGACTGGGCCGATGGCCGCGAGTTGCTCGGCGGCCGCCGACCGACTCCCTACGACCTGGACTACCACCTCACCACGCTGTTCCCGCCGGTGCGTCCACGGCAGTGGCTGGAAATCCGCTACCTGGACAGCGTTCCCGATGCCATCTGGCCGGCGGTGGTGTTCACGCTGGTGAGTCTGCTCGACGACCCGGTTGCTGCCGATATCGCCGCTGAAGTCGTCGAACCCGTCGCTACCGCTTGGGACGTCGCCGCCCGGGTCGGGCTCGGTGACGAGCGGCTCTACACCGCGGCCAACCGGCTGGTGGCCGTCGCCGCCGAACACGTGCCGCCGGATCTCAGCGAGTCGATGCAGCGTCTGGTCGCGGCGGTCGAACGCGGCCGCTGTCCCGCCGACGACTTTTCCGACCAGGTGATCGAGAACGGCATCGAGGCCACGGTCACGCGGCTGGCGCGAGGGGAGCCGTGACTCCGAGCGAAGCACTGGCCCGCGGTTTGAGCCGAGCGCGGGAACGGACGCTGCGGCTGGTCGATTTCGACGACGCCGAACTCCGCCGCCAGTACGACCCGCTGATGAGCCCGCTGGTGTGGGACTTGGCGCACATCGGTCAGCAGGAAGAGCTGTGGCTGCTGCGCGGCGGTGACCCGGATCGGCCGGGCATGTTGCCGCGCGCCGTCGAGAACCTCTACGACGCCTTCGTGCACTCCCGGGCTGGTCGCGTCGACCTGCCGCTTTTGTCCCCGGAACAGGCGCGGGCGTACTGCCGGAGCGTGCGGTCGGCTGCGCTGGATGCCCTCGACGCGCTGCCCGACGAGCCCGGCCGGGACTTCCCGTTCGGGATGGTGATCAGCCACGAGAACCAGCACGACGAAACGATGCTGCAGGCGCTGAACCTGCGCGGCGGTCCGCCGCTGCTGCCGGACACGTCCACGCTGCCGCCGGGGCGGCCCGGACTTGCCGGGACGTCGGTGTTGGTGCCCGGTGGCCCGTTCGTCCTGGGCGTCGGCGCGACCAGCGAACCGTTCTCGTTGGACAACGAACGCCCGGCCCACGTCGTGGATGTCCCGGCGTTTCGCATCGGACGAGTTCCGGTCACCAACGGCGAATGGCGGCAGTTCGTCGACGACGGCGGTTACACGCAGCCGCGGTGGTGGTCGGCGCGGGGTTGGGAGCACCGCCAAAGCGCCGGCCTGACCGCGCCGCAGTTCTGGGAAGCCGACGGGCAGACGCGTTGCCGGTTCGGTCGCGTCGAGGACATATCCGCCGACGAACCGGTCCAGCACGTCAGCTACTTCGAGGCCGAGGCCTACGCCGCGTGGGCCGGTGCCCGGCTGCCCACCGAAATCGAATGGGAGAAGGCGTGCGCGTGGGATCCCGAGATCAATGCGCGGCGTCGCCATCCGTGGGGAGCCGACGAGCCGTCGGCCGCCCACGCCAACCTCGGCGGCGAGTCACTGCGCCCGGCGCCGGTCGGCGCCTACCCGGCCGGCGCGTCTGCCTACGGAGTCGAGCAGATGCTCGGCGACGTCTGGGAGTGGACCAGCTCAACGCTGCAACCGTGGCCGGGCTTCACGCCGATGATTTATCAGCGCTACTCTCAGCCGTTCTTCGGCGGGGACTACCGGGTGCTGCGCGGCGGCTCCTGGGCCGTGGAGTCGGCCACCCTGCGGCCCAGCTTCCGTAACTGGGATCACCCGTATCGGCGGCAGATCTTCAGCGGTGTCCGGTTGGCGTGGTCGGTCGGAGACGATCAAGCCGGGGGCCGCGCCTGATGTGCCGACATCTCGGCTGGCTGGGACGCGAAGTCTCGGTCTCCTCGTTGGTGCTCGACCCGCCGCATGGTCTTCGGGTGCAGTCCTATGCGCCGCGCCGGCAAAAGTATTGCCTGTTGAACGCCGACGGTTGGGGGGTCGGGTTCTTCGACGGCGCGACGCCGCGGCGCTGGCGCAGTGTCGCGCCGTTGTGGGGCGACGTCTCGTTCGGTTCCGTCGCGCCGGCGCTGCGCAGCGGCTGCGTGGTGGCGGCGGTGCGCTCGGCGACGGTCGGCATGCCGATCGAAGCCAGCGCGACCGCGCCGTTCACCGATGGGCATTGGCTGTTGTCACACAACGGAATTGTCGACAGAAGCGTGCTGCCCACGAGCCTATCAGCCGAATCGGTCTGTGACAGCGCAATTCTCGCGGCGCTGATCTTCGACCGGGGTCTTGACGCGTTGGGCGAGACAATCGTCGAGGTCGGAGGCGAGGACCCCAACGCACGGCTGAACATCCTGGCGGCCAACGGTTCCCGGCTCCTCGCCACGACATGGGGAGACACCCTGTCGATACTGCACCGCGACGACGGGGTGGTGTTGGCCAGCGAGCCCTATGACGACCAGCCCGGCTGGGAGGACGTAGCGGATCGCCACCTGGTCGAGGCCACCGCCGACGGCGTCACATTGACCGCACTGGAACACACGAAGGGACCTTGATGACGTTATCGCTGTGCAATCACCTGGCCGCGGACTCGGCGTACCAGGCGCTGCGTCGCGACGTGCTCGACGGTCTTGGGAGTTCTCCGAAATCGCTGCCGCCCAAGTGGTTTTACGACTCGGTAGGCAGCGACCTGTTTGACCAGATCACCCGGCTTCCGGAGTACTACCCGACACGTGCCGAAGCCGAGATCCTGCGGGCCCGGTCTACAGAAATCGCGTCGGTGACCGGTGCGGACACCCTGGTCGAACTGGGCAGCGGCACATCGGAGAAGACCCGGATTCTGCTGGCGGCGTTGAATGACGGTGGCACGCTGCGCCGGTTCGTGCCGTTCGACGTCGACGCCAACGTGCTGTCGGCCGCCGGGGCGGCCATTCAGCGTGAGTATCCCGATATCGAAATTGCCGCTGTCTGCGGCGATTTCGAAGAGCACCTGTCGGAAATCCCGGACGGTGGACGGCGTATGTTTGTGTTCTTGGGCTCGACGATCGGTAACCTCACCGCTGACCCGCGTGCGGAGTTTCTGGCGGCGCTGGCGGGGGTGATGCGACCGGGCGACAGCCTGCTGCTGGGCACCGACCTGGTCAAGGATGCCGACCGGCTCGTTGCGGCCTATGACGACGCCGCAGGCGTGACAGCACAGTTCAACCGCAATGTGCTCGCGGTCATCAACCGGGAACTCGACGCCGACTTCGACGTCGACGCCTACCGGCACGTGGCCCGCTGGAACAGCGAGGACGAGCGCATGGAGATGTGGCTTCGGGCCGACAACGCGCAGCAGGTGTGCATCGCCGCGCTGGACCTGACCGTCGAATTGGCTGCCGGTGAGGAGATTCTCACCGAAGTGTCCTGCAAGTTCCGCGCGGATGCGGTGGCCGCCGAGTTGGCTGCGGCGGGGCTGCGACGCACCCGGTGGTGGACCGATGACGCCGGCGACTTCGGGTTGTCGCTGGCGGTCAAGTGAGCGAAGGCCTCGCCGAAACCTGGCGGGCCGCTCGGCCGCCGGTCGCCGGATTACATCTGGACAGCGCGGCCTGCTCGCGGCAGAGCTTCGCCGTGCTGGACGCCGCCGCCCGCCACGCTCGGCACGAGGCCGAAGTCGGTGGATACGTTGCGGCTGAGGCGGCCAAACCGGTTCTGGACGCCGGACGTGCCGCCGTCGCCGCGCTCGCCGGGATGCCCGACGCCGAGGTGGTGTTCACCACCGGGTCGCTGCACGCGCTGGACCTGCTGCTGGCCAGTTGGCCGCGGGGTGGCCGCACGGTGGCTTGTCTGCCCGGCGAGTACGGCCCCAACCTGGCCGTCATGGCCGCACACGGCTTCGCCCGCCGCCCGCTGCCGACCGACGGCGAGGGCCGGGTCGCGGTCGACGAAGCCGCCGCCGGCCTGGCCGCCGACCCGCCCGCACTGGTGCACTTGACCGCGGTGGCCAGCCATCGCGGCGTGGTGCAACCGCTGCACCAAATGGCCAAACTATGTGGGGAATTGGGTTTGCCGCTTGTCGTCGATGCGGCGCAGGCGCTCGGGCAGGTGGATTGCGCAGCGGGCGCCGACGTGACGTATGCGTCGTCGCGCAAATGGATCGCCGGCCCGCGCGGCGTCGGCTTGTTGGCCGTGCGCCCGACCTTGATGCAGCGGCTTACGCCGCGACTGCCGCCGCCGGAGTGGGTGTCGTCGCTGTCGGTTGCTCAGCGGCTCGAACTCGGCGAGGCTAATGTTGCTGCTCGCGTAGGCTTTTCGGTTGCAATAGGCGAGCATGTGGCGTTCGGACCGGCTGCGGTGCGCGTACGACTGGCCGAGGTGGGCCGCGTCAGCCGGACCGTGCTCGCCGATGTGCGCGGGTGGCGGGTGGTCGAATCGATCGACGAGCCCAGCGCCATCACCACGCTGGCGCCCGTCGACGGCGCCGACCCGGTGAAGGTCCGCGCGTGGCTGCTCGCCGAACGCCGCATCCTGACCACGGCGGCGGCGGTGGAGCGGGCGCCGCTGGAACTGACTGGGCCGGTGCTGCGGATTTCGCCGCACCTGGACACGACCGTCGACGATCTGGCGACCTTCGCCGCAGCGCTCACCGACGCCACTGCGGCCGTCTAGCGCATTGAGCACCAGGAACGCGGCGTCGGTCGTGCTGAGTGGTGGCAACGGGGCGGCAGTCGTCGGCACGGCCTGCGGGGCTGGGCCGCTGTGTCGGTGGGTCGCCCACAGGCCGACCATCCACGCGGCCGCTATGACTGTTATGCAGGTGTGCGACATGCCGTGCTGTCGTGACGCATCGCGGTGGCCTCCAGGAACATCAAAACCGCCTTGACGCGTCGGTCGACCGTGTCATCCCCGGTGAGCCCGAGCTTGGCGAAGATGGAATTGATATGTTTTTCCACCGCCCGCTGAGTCAACACCAGCCGCTGCGCCACCGCCCGGTTACTACCCCCGGTGGCAAGTTCGGCGAGCACCTCGGACTCTCGTCGAGTCAATCTGCCGAGTGTTCGCGCGGAATCCGGCTGGGCCAGCAACGCTTCCACGACCAACCGATCGACCCGGTTGAAATCGGCGACGCGCTCTTTGAGCAGATACCCGCCGAGAGCCGGCCATTGCGGTCTGTTTCGGTCCATGACGCCTTTGCCCCTGTTTCTCCGATACCGGATGACGGAATCAGTGAAGCGTGCGGGAGGCCAAGCCGTATTGAGTAGTGCACTACGCGAATTTTCGGGTGGGCGCCGCAGCTACTCAGGGCCGCGATCGTGGTGCCAGCACCACCGGTAACTGTGGTGCTGGCACCCTTCTGGGGCTTCTCCCTGCCGCTTAGCGTCGCAGTTCACCGCAAGACCTTCGCTAAACGCCCGATGCAATCTCGAAAATCCAAAGGAGAATCCGATGTCCAATACCGTTTTGCCGAGCGGCTTTTCTTTCGACCCCGCCGCTGTGGCCGCTCACGTCATGGAGCCGTCGAATACCCGCGGAGTCAAGAGCTCGCGCGGATTGGAGGAGGGAACCACAAAGTTCGCTCCGCGCAAGATGCCCGCGAACGTCACGTTGTCGTTCAATACCGACGGTTTCGTCGCCGCGCTCAATAAGGCGTTGGCCGCCAACACGGCTGGCTACGTTATGCAGCTTCGCCAGCACGGCCAGCCCATCGCCTCGGCCCAGTCCAATTGGGCCCAGCTGCCCGACGACGGGTCCGAGGGCTGGTCGCAAGGCGTGCGGATGCACATTGCCAGCTGCAGCAAGCTCATCACCGCGATCGCGATGACGCGCACGCTGGCCGCGCACAACCTGCCCGCCTCGACGAAGATCATCGACTATCTGCCCACCTACTGGGCCAAGGGTCCGAACGTCGACAAGATCACGTTCGCCGACCTGATGACGCATCGGTCCGGGTTCCGGGTGAACGGATCCGACACCTTCTACTCGATCATGAAGGCGCAGATCGCATCCGGCGTCACGACCGCGAACCTCGGGGTGTACTCGTATCAGAACATGAATTTCAGCGTGTGCCGCATCCTGCTTCCGGTGATGAACGGCACGATCCCGGCCAACACCGTATTTGGTTCTAACGAGGACCAGCATTGGGACTACACCACGATCACGGCCTATGCCGACTACGTTGCGCAGCATCTCTTCACGCCCGCCGGCTTGTCGGGCCCGACGTTCACCCACCCCAACCCGGATGCCTTGGCCTACGCGTTTCCGACTGGCACAGGCTGGAATTCGGGTGACCTGACCGCCGACGCAGGCGGAACGAGCTGGCACATGTCGGTGGACGACTTGCTGGACGTGATGGGCTGCTTCCGCCGGCAGGGCACGATCATGTCGGCCACCGCCGCGCAGACAATGCTCGACGACGGCTTCGGGATCGACGTCATCGAATCGACTCCGCTTGGCACGCTGTACAACAAGAACGGCTTGTGGGAGTCGGGCGCCGATCAGGTCGAGCAGAGCCTGGCGTATTTCCTGCCGCGCGACATGGAATTGGTGGTCCTGGCCAATTCCCCGATCGGCAACCCCGCCCAGTTCTTCCGCGACGTCGTCACCAACATCTACCTGGACAACATCGGCCCGGAGATACCGGTCGGCGGCTGGATTGCGCGTCACGGACTGAACGCGACGCAATATCAGGAGGCGTTCAACGACTACGTTGGCAACCACGGTATGCAGCTGGTCGACGTCAGCGGCTACGGCAACTCCATCCCGGAGTATGCGGCGCTGTGGGTGAAGACCGGCACTACCGAGCGCTGGGAGGCGCGCCACGGGCTGACCGCAGACCAGTACCAGACGACGTTCAACCAGCTGACCGGGCAGGGCTACAACCCGGTGCTGGTCGATGGCTACCCGACCGCGTCCGGCGTGCGGTTCGCCTGCATCTTCTCGCAGGAAGCGACCGGGCCCTGGGCGGCCAAGCACAACCTGACCGCTGCCGAATATCAGACGGCGTTCAACGATTTCAACACCCAGGGCCTGACCCTGGACTGGGTCAGCGGCTACTTCGACGGCAGCCAGGATCGCTACGCCGCCATCTGGCGGAAGATCCCCAATGTGCCTGCCTGGCAAGCGCGCCACGGTCTCACCGCGGACCAGTACCAAACCTTCTTCAACGACATGAATGGCCAGGGATACAAGCCGGTCACCGTGTGCGGCTACAGCGACGGTTCGCAGGCCCGCTACGCCGCGATCTTCCGCAAGATCGCCAGTGCACCGGCTTGGCAAGCCCGGCACGGACTTACGGCCGCGCAATACCAGCAGACCTTCAATCAGCTGGTCGGCCAGGGCTATCGGTTGGAATTGGTCAGCGGCTACACGGTCGGCGGCCAGGACCTCTTCGCCGCGATCTGGACGAAGTGATGGGAGAAACGACGATGCCTGAGGTGAAGTGGTTCGACAAGCCGCAAGACCACGACTTTCCAGCCGCGGGTGACTACTTGGCCTTGATTGCAGACCCGCAAGTGGTTATGGCGCTGACCGACAAGCTACGTGCCGGCAGCATCGTGCACAAGAAGGCCAAAGACATTCTGCGCGCATCGCGGCTGCCGCTGCTGCCCGTTGACAACCCGCATGTTGCTTCGGATCTGGCGAAAATCAAGAAAGCCAAACAGCTTTCACCGATTCTGCTGGTACGCGGCGACTTTCGGGCCGACATCGCGCTGCAAATAGCCGACGGGTACCACCGGGTGTGCGCGAGCTACCACACCGACGAGAACACCGACATCCCAGTCGTGCTCGCGGTGCCCGACTGATCACGAACACTCATTCCAAAAAGCAAACATCACAACGAGAATCAAGGAGACGACATCATGACACAGACGTTGGCCTCGATCACGCCGGTGACCAACACATCGCCGGACGAGACGTTGCAGACCTTCACGCTCGACGACCTCGCCCAGTACACCAAGGAAGGCGCGTTCGGGCCCACCGCAAGCGCGGACTTCCGCGTGTTCTACGTTGGGCGCGACGATGTGCACGGGGTGCTGATGCACTTGTTCAGCCGGGCCAGGCTGAGCGTGAAGATGAACATGTTCGGCTACGACGACGACGAACTCAATCAGGTCCTGTTTGATCTGGCCGAGGACCCGACCGTGATGGTGCAGGTCACCCTCGACAAATCTCAGGCCGGTGGCGTGCACGAGAAAAAGATCCTGGCCTCCGACACCGCCGCCGATCCGGCCGTCTACGCCGCCGACTTCGCGGTCGGACAGTCTGACACCCACCAGATCAGCCACACCAAGGGCGGCGTCCTCGATGGCATCGTCGCGTTCGAGGGTTCGACCAACTGGTCGGCCTCCGGCGAGGGCACCGGCATCACGTTGAATCAAACCCGGCAAAATCTGGGATTCAAAGCGCAGAACAACACCCTGGCCGTCTACATCAACGCCTACGAGATCGCAAAGTTCGCAGCACGGCTTGACTACGAACACGCCGTCGCCGCCGCCCAGCCACAACCGGTCGCGCTGGCCAAGTGAGAGCCGCTTACCCCAACTTCGTAAGGCGTTGGGGTAGGCGATATCTCAGCCATTGCCAACCGGGTAGAGTGCGACTCGTTTCCGGCCCTCAGCAACTCCACCTCATCGGGAACGCCGGTGTGGGCGGTGATCGGGGCCGGAGAATCTGCGCTGACCAGATCCTGGTCAGATCACCGAGATCTCGACCATGCCGGTCGGGTCATCAGTGTGGTGCGCGTACTGCCGGAGGCGGTGTTTCGCCCATGCGGCGCGCCACACCATGCTGGGGCGTAGCAGCCGCGTCGCCGGGTCCACCAGTGATGTGACGCGGACGAACTGATCCAGTGCGGCGGAGTCGAATTCGGCGGCGGTCAGCACTCGATCCACATACCGGTCGAACAGTCGCATTGCCAGTGGTTCCTTACCGGCGATTTCGGGTAGGGCGAGATCGCCGGCGGCAGCCAATTGCCAGGCCTGCCGGATTGGCCGTGCCGCGGCCCGAAAGAAGCGGCGTGGCAGGTCTCCCGTTCCGCGGGTCAAACAATCACGTAGCGCCAGCGCTTCCAAAGCGGCGACCGTCATGCCCTGGCCGTAAATCGGATTGAA
>Ga0209656_10002359_pt1 | contig 12232 bp, 13 predicted proteins | sample BogFormECP12_OM2_FD_188239 | JGI IMG/M metagenome (GOLD analysis project Ga0209656, IMG submission 188239) | Bog forest soil microbial communities from Calvert Island, British Columbia, Canada - ECP12_OM2 (SPAdes) (version 2) | ecosystem: Environmental > Aquatic > Freshwater > Wetlands > Bog ... | reverse complement strand
AATCTCCATGAACAGAAAAATGACGAAAAACAAAAGTGGAGCGGGCAATCCGGTGTTTTCTCGCAAAGAAGTTGGCTTTACGTTAATTGAATTGATGATCGTGATGCTAATCATGTCGATCCTGATCGGCATCGCTGCCATCGCTTACGATAAAACCGTGGTGAAGGCCCGCGAGTCGGTTCTGAAACAGGACTTGCAGACTTTGCGGCAGGCCATTGACAATTACACGCTCGATAAGCAACAAGCCCCCCAATCATTGGAAGACCTTGTGGACAGCCACTATCTTCGCGAGGTTCCCGTCGACCCCATTACACAGCAAAAGGATTGGGTGCTGCATTTTGGCGATACGGTACTGACGCCGGAACAAAACGGCACCGGCGTTGACGACGTGCATTGCGGCTCCGAATCCATCGGATCAAATGGCGAAGCCTACAACACCTGGTGAACGCCGACCGTTCTGAATAGAGTGTTTTCCCGAGTAAAAACAATCTTGTAAAAGTGAAGCAGACTGATACACGCTGTTCTCTCCCGGTCGTGTCAAGCCATCTAGGAATGTAAACCTAGCGATCCCGGTTTGACGGAACCTGCATGCTTCGCTATAGTGGATGTGCGGGGTGGAGCAGCCTGGTAGCTCGTCGGGCTCATAACCCGAAGGTCGTCAGTTCAAATCTGACCCCCGCAACCATTTTTCGTTGATAACAAACGGCTTAGGAGGCTCCACTCCTGGGCCGTTTTGCTTTTCCGTCCAACTAGCGTCCAAAATTCCCCAAACTGCCTTGCCAAGTTGCGCCGCGATCCGCTTCCCGTCCTCGCTGATCACGTGCGTGTAAATCGTGTCCGTAACTGGCGAGCCGTCGGCGTGGCCGAGTCTCTGCTGACGCAGTTTCTGCGATGCTCCGAAACTGTTCATCAGAGTTGCGTTCGCATGACGGAACGCGTGAAAGCCATTGCCGCGTGGCACCCTGATACCAAGCGCCCGAAGCAGTGGCTTGAACTTTCGTTTGAGCAGTAAGTTCTGATCCCACGCCGTTCCGTTGCGAGTGGCGAAGAGCAACCGACGTTCGTTCGGATGCCACGATTCCAAGAACGTCCTCAGGTGCCTCGAGGCTTGAGGTGAAAGCTCGACCACCCGAATTGACTCAGCTGTTTTCGGATCGCCCAGTTTTCCCCGCCCGAGCTCTGCCGCACTTGAAGCATTTCACGTTCCAGGTCTATGTCATCCACCGTCAGTCCGCACAACTCGCCGGCTCGCAGGCCGGTTTCCGCCGCTAGTCCGTACCAGGTGCGGTACGGCTCTTTAGCCTTGGCAAGAATGAGCTGGATTTCGCGCTGAGAAAGGAAGAATCGCTGCACTCGCTTTACGTCCGGGAGTACCACGCCTTCCATGAGGTTGTGAGCGACGTAGCCCCACGCTTTTGCCGTGGTCCACATGCTCTGGAGTGTGATGCAAATGTTCCGGGTAGTTTTCGCGCTCGCCGTAGAGCCGGAAACAAACTGCTGAACCATCTCGGGATTGAGGTCCTTCATCGGGTACTCACCAAAAAACGGAACAAGGTGCTTCCGAATGTGAGTCCGATAGTTGATGGCCGTCGAATCCCCGTACTGGCTCAACACTTTTTGTTCCCAATTCACTGCGAAGTCCGCGAACTTGGCCGTAGGCCTTGGCCTATAGCTGACCTTGTTGACGTGAGCGATCTGGTCATCCAAGGCACGCTGAGCAAGCCGTTTCGTTGGATAGTCCTTAGACGACCCAATCGCCTCTTGGCGACGGATACGCTTCCGAACCCCGCCCACGAGAACGTCCTCACGCCATCGGCCATACCAGGTCTTTCCTTCAAGCCACAACTGTCCCTTCTGATACCTGCGTCTCGCCATCGAGTCTCTTTCTCTCGATGACTCAATCGCCCTATGGGGCGAAAGTTTAGCAGAGTCATGGTGCATAGGGTGACGCAGCAAATCCGCCGGCCTGTGCAAAACCGGTTGCTCTATCCCTTCCTGGCATTCGCCGTCTCTCTTCGCGTTCACAACTCCCCGTCTGCTGCCTGCAAAAAATAAGACTTGTTTGGGTCGTTGAAATAGGGCTTGAGGTAACAGAACATTGGTGGCATCGGATTGAGCCCGTCATAGGCAATGGTTACCGATTGCGCGTTGCGCAACTCCGTGAATGTCTTCATATCGAAGCGATAATCGCTCTGCTGGTAGTAGGTCTTCGACGTTGTGAGATTTGCTCTGTTGGACTGGGCCGTGCCGGTCAGGAAACTGACGTGGGTATCGTGGCCGGTTTCGGACAGGTTGTAGCCAATTTTCAGCTGGTCTTCCTTACCGCAAAGCTCGCTGGCAATCTTTGCGGAAAAGTCATCCGAAAGGGCCAGGAAAATCTTCGTTCGAAAGGTCTGCAAAAGCGTGCGCCAAGTCTCACCGGGCAATGAAGACTTCAGCGAGCTGATGCTCTGTGTGGCGATGATCGGGATGCACTTCGGTTGACGCGAAAGACTGAAGAACTTTTCATCCCCGGTCGGCTCGTTCTCCCCTACCGTGGCGAAATGCTGGTACTCATCACAGATGAAGAATACCTGGCGGAAATAGTGCCCCGGGTGGGCCTCGATCTGGGGCACCCGGTTTAGCACGGCTCGCTCGAAGTCGAGCTTCATCATTACTCCAATAGCCTTCGCCAAGCCAGGGTTCATTCCGATGGGGAAATTGAGCGCGCAGACCTTGCCGGTTTCAATCAACCAGGAGAACGAAGGGAGAGGCTTGCCGTATTTGCCGTCCGCGTTGGCCTCCTGGTCGTAGCACTCCCTCGGTGGGCAGAAATTCCGCTTCACTTCCGGGTTGTCATCGAAGAGCGAGAGGAACACGGAAATCCCCTCGACAATCGAAGTCCTGAGCTTTGGTTCGATCCGCTGCCAGTCGTCATGGAACCAGCGCTTGACGGCTTCCAGTTGCGCACGCTTATCTGGCTCGAAAAATCACTGCGCTTGTGCTTGGCTGGGTTGAGGATTCGGCGCTTCGATCCGATAGCCGAAGCTTCGGAGTTGCCGGATCATTCTCGCGGTGCGCTTTTGCTTGGATTGTTTGGTGACCGCGGGGCCGCGTTCTTCGTAACGAACTCCCTGGTGCAGGATCAACCAGATCAGCCGGCACTGTCGATGGGCAATGGCTCCGATGGCTTGGTTGTGTCCTAGGCGCGGGACCGAGCGGCGATACACAATCTCGAAGATGCTTCCTTTGGTTCTGGCTGCAGCGTTCGCAGTCTGATTGAGTAACCGCCGCATGTGGCGGTTGCCCTTTGGAGAGCGGTGGCTGTAGTTGACCCCTGCACTTTCGTCGTCGCCCGGGCAGGCACCGACCCACGAGGAGAGGCATTTCTCGGAGGGAAAGGTCGCTGCGGTAGGGCCGACTTCAACGGCCCCTTCGATATCTTGAACATAAGCCTTCCACAGTTCCGGCTCGTCTGGCTCGATGCAATCTCTGTCCGCAAAAACTTTGTCCCATCGATCTTCCATCTCGGCGAAGCGATGGTCTTGTCGTGAAACCATCATCGACTTCGTAAATGCCTCGGTCCTGTGCGACTCTTCCCCGGATACAAACTCCTCGTGGGTCGTCACGAGTTCAGCCCTAAGCAAACTGAACTCCGCGATTAGCCGGGTCGAGCGGATCGCGGAAAGATCCACATCGAAGGCTCCCGCGATTGCCAACAGCGTCTCCGCATTCCTGGTCTGATCCTTCTCAACCCGTTGGATGGTGCGCGGCTCCAGACCCGCAGCGGCCGCCAGGTGTTCCTGGGTCCAGCCTTTCCGTTCTCTTAGCTCCTGAATTTTCTTTCCGTATCTGAATTCTTGGCCCCTGCAACTCGGACGGCATTTCCTCCCAGATCTTTTGCCGCGTACATCGCCGCGTCGGCATCACTCAACAATTGGTCGAGTTCTGCCGTGGGTTTGGGGTAGGAAGCTATGCCGATACTTATTGTGAGTGTTTCTGGATACCGCTTGAATTTGAGGCGCTCCACACGCATCCGGATTTCTTCGGCCAAGGAAGTGGCTTCGCCCTGAATTCCGAGGGTGTTGTTCACCCAACTGACGAACGCCTCTGAGCCAGCGCAACGGAACTGGGCTTCCAATTCAAGTTCACAAACGTCGCAGTGGAGTTTTTCAGCTTCAGCCTTAATGTAGCCGGTAGAACCAATCTCCCCTGGTCTTACGATCTGGTTGTCATCAATGAAAAACACGGATGTGCGACTTGCCTTAAGCAACTCGTGCATTTGTGAGACTTTGCTTTGCTTTACCTTTGGCGTGAATCGGTTGTTGCTAGTCTCTCGAATTCGGTGAGCCTCATCGGCGATCATGACATCAATCACATTTGCGTCTGCACCCATATAGCTGTTGAAGTAGCGCACTTGCGCAGCCCCACGGGTGCCCACGATTTCTCGAATAGTGGAGGTGAAGGCACGAGAACCCGTCACGTAGTGCGCGTTTAGGCCCATCCCTGAGAGGTCACCGAGCAAGTTCATGGCAATAACCGATTTCCCTGTGCCAGGGCCGCCTAGTACGATAATGGCCAACTTTTTCCTGCCCTTGACACCATCCTTCGCAGCTTCTACAACCTTGTCGTAAACCACTAGCTGCTCGTCGAGTAGCACGTATTCCGGCTTGCCCTTGATAAGTTTGGCGACGTGGTCGAGCAATTTCTTGCTAGGGCGATACTTGCTCTGCTCCACTTTCGCCGAAACCTCGCCGCTGTCGGGACCATGGATTCGTTCGTCTAGAAACGCAGTGAGGTGTGGCACGTGATCGGCAGTGAAGACCGGAGACCGCCTAATCTGCTCCGCAAACTGAGGTAGGAAAAGAGGGTCGTCCTCTATCGGGCTGTAATTGTGCAGATAAGAACAGGCATGTGCGCTGATTCCGGCTTCGCCCTGAAAAGCCGTATGGCAATCGGTAAGATACGTCATGTACTGACCGACTTGAACGGAAGGATGAAGCACATCCCGGACACCGCCGCCGACGAAGGTCGCTACCTCGTTCTTGCCAGATGCACCTTTGCAGCCGCTCCACTGCTTTAGCTCTATGATGACCGCGTTAGGTGCTTTTTTGTTGTCGTACCCGGTCACCAGGCAGTCAAGCCGCTTGGAGGTAAGTGGAAGTTGAAGTTCCAGCAAAACGCCATGATTAAGCAATGACGCTGTCTGAAAAACTTGGGAGATGGCGCGGAGAGAATTGTTCCAGGAATTCACCTCAGCGGCTGGCGGCTGGTACCGAAATTCAAGGAAGAAGGCATCTTTTAGCTTCGCGGCAATGCGGTTGTAAGTTGAGTCTTCGATAAGGGATTTTGTGGTGCCCGAATAGAGGCGCATGCGTTGTCAGTTCTTAGACCGCGTGACTCGATCTAGGCTTTGACACCTTGGCTACTGTGGTATACCACGTCGACGGCGAAATGGGCGACTCCGCACTGGAGGGTGCCACCAAAATACGAAGTTCTAAACCACTCGGTCCAAATCTGGCTTCTGAAGCTCAATTCACGTGCTGTGCATCATCTTAGCGTTGGCGAAGCCGAGCCAACCGTGCGCGGCATCTTGTCACGATCCCACGCCCGCTATTGTATCTTGTCTTTTACGCGTCCATGTCTGCCACGTCGATTCCGGGATTGACAAAACATAGCTTCGGAGCTATATTCCTCCTATGGAATGGGAGGTCGAATTTACAGACGAGTTCTCTCACTGGTGGGATGGCCTGACAGAGGCCGAACAGGTGGACGTGAACGCCAAAGTGATTCTACTCCAGAAAATCGGTCCTGGGCTTCCTCGTCCTTATGCCGATCTCATTCACTTTTCTCGTCATCCGAACATGAAAGAACTTCGGGTACAGCATTCGGGAAGGCCATATCGGGTGCTCTTTGCTTTTGACCCGCGCCGTTGCGCGATTTTGTTGATCGGCGGTGACAAGACGGGAAATGACCGTTGGTATGAAGAATTTGTTCCGATTGCGGATGCCCTCTATGACCGGCATCTGGAAACTCTGAAAAAGGAGGAGAAATAGAAATGGCCAGGAACTTCAAAGAACTTCAGGCAAAAATGTCTCGTGAAGCGCGCGTTCGCAGCGAAGAGACAGCTAAGAAAATGATTTCAGAAATGGGCCTTGCTGAACTCCGCGAGGCTATGGACTTAACCCAGGAATCGCTTGCAGACACACTTCACGTCAAACAAGCTTCCATCTCCAAAATGGAACGGCGCTCGGACATGTATATCAGCACTTTGAGCAAGATCATTGAAGCAATGGGCGGAGAACTCCAGATCATTGCAAACATGCCAAACGGGAGAGTACAAATTCGCCAGTTCACAAAGATTCGGAAGGGTGAATTTGAATCGGTCCAAACAAAGGGGCGTACTTAAGACGTGAATATCGAGATCCACGATGCGGCCCTTGAGGCCGGGATCCAAAAACAGCTTCAGACGACCGGCTCTGCCAGCGTCGAGGAAGTCTTGCTCCGTTTGCGGAGACCCAGGAGGAACAGGATCGTTGGCTCTTGGAGATCCGGGAGACAGCCAACGCAAAGATCAGAAGCGGCATCGATCAACTCGACCGCGGCGTGGGAATACCCGAAGATCAATTGGATGCTTGCCTGGCGAAACTGAATAGCCAAACCTAAATGAGCGTCAGGCTTCCTAGACTTTCAGCAAGAACGGAATTAAGGAGGCGCGCATGGCACTGGATTGGACAAAATGTGCGGCAGTAGAAAGTGTGCCCGGAAAAGTCAGCGGGGCGTGGGTTTTCCGTGGAACCCGCCTGCCCGTGGCTACCATCTTTGAAAACCTAGAGGATGGCCTAAGCATCGAGGAAATCATGGAACAGTTCGACGTGACGCGGGAACAGATCACCGCGGTACTGGACTTTGCAGCACGGAGTCTGGAAACTCCGATTCGCCGTTAATGCTCATTCTTTCTTTTTGCCCACGGAACGCCCAGGGGCATTTCCCGCGCGCTGCAAGGCATATCGTTAAAGAAGCAAGAGCACAAGGGTGGAACACATTGAGTCCTCCAGACTAGGCAAGAATCAAACCCGTGTCCCTCAACTTGCCCAGCAATTCCGGATACTTGTGGGCAAGGAACTTGAGTCTTCTGGTTTTGTATGGCTTGATACGGGCGACATCCAAAACAATTGCGGCGAGGCTGGCCACTTGCGGATTGCCCGACTTCGCCATCCGTTCAAGGTGGGCCACGTTCTTTTCGGAAATGTGCGATTGCTCAAGGAACGCGAAGATGTCGTCCTTGTCCTCAATGGCCTGGCGCTCGCTCTTCGGCCTGGCCTTGCAACGCTTGCACACATGGATTTTGTGACCTTTGCCGGAGAATTGCTCGTTCGCATGTTCGCGCCCGCAAATCCTGCAGTAATGTCCCATGCTGGTTCCTTCTAGCAACTGAGAATAAGATAATAAACCAAGAGACATCAGACGGGGACAGGCCGAATTCGCCGTGGACTGCCTGGGCCGATGGATCTTGGAATTCGGCTGGACCACCTATCCGGGCATGGAGGGAATCCTGCTGCTCTGTGACAGCGGAGGCAGCAATGGCTACCGGCCGCGCCTTTGGAAATACGGAAATACAGCCTCTACCAAACCATTACCCGAGTCCACGGCCTTATCATTACCGTGTGCCACTGTCCCCCTGGTGCCAGCAAGTGGAATCCTGTCGAGCATCGCCTGTTCAGTTTCATCAGCCTGGAGTGGGCCGGCCACCCGCTCCGATCTCTACAGCTGATGATGAGCTACATTGGGGGGAGGGCAACTGAAGCCGAACCTTGCAGGCCCGTGCCAAACGGAGTAGTCTTCGCGCGATGATCGCACCCATTAAATCGCGCATTCCGGTCGCCGGACGTGGAAGCATCTACCATTTGAAGATCACTCTGGCCGAGGTCAAACCGCCGATCTGGCGGCGACTCCGGGTGCCTGGCGAAGCGAACCTCGGTTGGCTGCACGCCGTCATCCAGGTGGCGATGGGCTGGACCAACAGCCACCTGCATCAGTTCACGTCTGGAGGGACCGTTTACTCCGACCCGGGTTTTGATCTCGACGAATTTGAGGACGACCCGAAGATCTTCGACGAGCGTCAGGCCACACTCCAGAAGATTGCGCCCAAGCTGAAGAGCGTGCTCGTCTACGAGTATGACTTTGGCGATTCCTGGGATCATTTCATCACCGTCGAAAAGATTCTGCCTCCCGATCCGGCGGTGGCGCCGGGTGCGGAATGCCTGGATGGCGCACGCGCCTGTCCGCCGGAGGATTGCGGAGGCGTGTGCGGCTATGCGGACCTGCTCAAAATCCTGCGCGACCCGGGCGATGAGGAACATCAGTCGATGCTGGGCTGGCTGGGCCGCCCCTTCGACCCTGAAGTCTTCAATCGGGACTCGACCAATAAGCATTTGAGGATGCTCCGGTGGCCCAAGACAACAGAGAGCCAACTCCGCCGCGTTCTCATGCGCCGGGACGGATTCAAGGCATAGCGAGGAGATGAAAGACCGGCGCAAGTTTCAGCTGCTGATCGCCGATATCCGCGACGCGCTTGCCGATGTTGCGCGGGAGAATCGTTACGGGGATCTTTTCCACGCGACCTGGGAATTGGTGCGTTTCGAAGACGAGCTTGCCGGTGACATTGGGAAGGTACGGGAGTTGATCGCCGTTGGCCGCGCTATTCGCGACGCGACCGGCCCAGTTCGCGAAAATATGCCGGGTCTACAAACTAGTTCACGTCGCATATTCTTCTGCTCGCAACGCTGGAGTTCCATAGGCCAGTAAAGCTGAAGGCCGGCTTTCTTGCACGAATCGACGATCACGGTTCTTGGCGTCTTCCTGCATTGCAGAAGCAAGAAGTCTCGACCGAGATCGTCTGATTTGCTTTTGCTAAGACCGGCGTCTTTCGCGTGCTCTGTCCAATTCTCAAGAGCCGCGCGAACCTCGCTGAGCGACTCCCCTGGCCGGGGCACACCGAAACGGTCCGCTTCTGCAAGTAGATCTTCACGCGTAATGCCGTCGAACTTGCCATTCACGCTCATCAGGTGCTGATACGTCCATCTGCCTTTCGGATTGTGCGCGTGCGTTACATCATAGGCAGGGGCTAAGTCCCAGTCTTGTCTCTGCCTGAGGATGAAACTGAAGTTCTTTGTGTGATCATCGTAGTTCCGAGACATCACATTGAAAGCCATCCGGCGAAACGTCTGCCGAACAGCTTCATCATTCAAACGGAGTTCTGCAACCGCCATAAAGAGTTGGGAGTAAGCGTGTGTGCCTCGTTGCTTGTAGTCCAAATGATTCAGCGCGCACGGCGTTTGCAGATGGTGCTTGATTGTCCTGCCCTTTACAACTTCTCGGTCAAAACGGCGGGTCATGAAGTGTGCGCGGCCATTTTCCTCCTGCAAACGACATGGAGACATTACGATTCCAGCCTCCGTCGCCATCTTGTAGTACGCATATTCCGTGCGACCGTAGTCCCCGCCAGTGCCCAGTTCAAAGTCCTTGCCGACACCGTCAAACTTTAGAATCCAAGGCTCGAACCCTGGAGCCATGTCGAATTTTCCGCTTCGGATTTGCTTTGTCTCGGGAGCCGCAAACCGCTGTCTCAGACCTGGCGCACATTTCTGGAGAATCACGCCAAACAATTGGTATCCATCGACTTCTTCACGGTGCCCACTATCCGTTTCCAGGTACTTTACGTGTTTCTAGTTTTGGCCCATGACCGGCGCCGTATTCTGCACTTCAATGTGACCGCCCACCCAACCGCGGAGTGGACGGGACAGCAGCTACGGGAGGCATTTCCCTATGACCAACTCCCGCGTTACATGCTGCGGGACCGCGATACGATCTTTGGCGATGACTTCCGAGAACAAGTGCGAGACATGGGCATTTGCGAAGTCCTGTCTGCACCGCGCTCGCCTTGGCAGCGAGCCTATGTCGAGCGAGCGATAGGATCCATTCGTCGCGAGTCCCTCGATCATGTAATCGTGCTCCACGAAGGCTCGTTACGACGAACGCTCAATTCGTATTTCGGCTATTATCACCGATCGAGAACACATCTTTCGTTAGGGAAGGACTCACCGGAGCCACGAGCGATTCAGCCGCCTGAAATAGGCTCCGTCGTGGCGGTGCCGCAGGTCGGTGGGCTGCACCACCGCTACGAACGACGGGCTGCCTGAGAGAGCCCGAATCCGCTACGAATGCCTTGCCTTTCCTTGAGCCTTTGAAATTTGCGTCCGAGCTGTGGTCTCTTGCACACGCGTGCATCGGCGGCCTCCGTTCCCCAAAGACAGGGCCGCGAACTGCTTGAGCTTTGCGGTCCGCTTGGGGGAATGACATCTGCGACGGGCCGCACGGAATTTTCGGTAGGGACAAATGCGTTTATCAGGTATCGCTGACAATCCCGGCTCAGTCAAATCCCTTTTGAGCCTCCGCCATTCAGTCCGAAGGGTGGTCTTGTCCGTTTCCTTTGGCCCCTGCATCGATGGCCACGGCTGGCTCGTAGTCTAGCGGCCGACTTGGAGAAAGAGTTGCATCTATACAACGTATAGTATACGGTGTATAGATGAAGCCGGACAAGACTTACGATCGTATCACTCGCATAGCTCTCGATATTCTCAAGAAGGAAGGCCCGCCAGCCGTCAGCATGCGCCGCATCGCTCGGGCCGTGGGCATTACGCCCATGGCAATTTACCATCACTTCCGCAACCGCGACGCCCTCTTGAATAGCATCACCGACCGTGAATTCACAAAACTCCTTGGTCATATTCAGGCGCATCCCCTGCGTGGAAGCACGCAGGCGCGGCTCATCGCGGTAATGGAAGGGTACGTTGATTACGCTTTCGCCGCGCCACGTGTTTTCGATTATGTTTTTTCGCGGGCCCGGCCTGAGGCTCGCCAGTTTCCAAGGGATTTCCGGGCGCGCCGCTCTCCCACGCTCAACCCAGTTGCCGACATGGTTGCTGCTGCGATGCAAAGGGGCGATTTGAAGAAGGACGATGTGTGGGAAATTGCGTTTGCGCTTTGGGCTCACGTCCACGGTTACGTCATGCTGTATCGCGGCGGGCGCATCGGCCTGTCCGAGAAAGAATTCCGCCAGTTGTTACACCGTTCCTTAAGGAGATTTCTTCATGGCCTCAAATCCTGATCGTCCGCACTTTGGGATCATTGCCGGCTCTCTAATTACGTCGGCCCTGGCGCTCTACTATGGGACCGGCTTGCATCCCACCTGGTGGCTCACCTGGTTGGCTCCTTTCCCCCTGCTCCTAATCGTGCCGCGCATTTCGCTCTGGCGGGCGTTCGGAGTCTCGGTGCTCGCCTCGTTCGCTGGCGGGCTGAACATGTGGCATTACTTCCGTCACACTGCGGAAGTCCCGCTGGTGTTGATCGTGATCTTCCTGCTGCTTCCCGCCTGTATATTTGCCCTCGGGGTCTTGTTGTTCCGCCTATGCGTTCTGCGTGGGAGTTTGCTTCAGGCTGCCATCGTCTATCCGGCATTTTGGGTCTCCTTCGAATTCCTCACGGCTTCCGTCTCGCTTCATAGCACTTACGGCAATCTGGCCTACAATCAGATGAACTTTCTGCCCATACTTCAAATTGCGTCGGTCACCGGCATCTGGGGGATCAGTTTCTGCGTGCTCCTGTTTCCGGCTACCATCGCTGCCATCTGTGTCGTGCCCGGCCAAGCTCGACCCAAAAAACTTCTGGCCGCCAGCGTTGGAGTCTTTCTCCTTGCCGTACTCGGCTTTGGGGCATGGCGGCTTCATGTCACGCCATCCGCGCACCCTGTCTCTGTGGCTCTCATCGCTTCCGATCTCCCAGAAAACATGCTGCCCACAACCCAGGAAGATTCCCTGCGCCTCTTTCGGGATTACGCCGCACAGGCCGATGCCCTCTCCGCGCAACACTTTCAAGCCATCGTCCTTCCGGAAAAAATCGGCGTCGTGCGAGAATCATATCTATCTCAGGCAGACTCTCTGTTTTCCGAAACCGCTTCACGAACGGGTGCCGTCGTCGTGGTTGGCCTGATCCGCCGTGACTCGAACGGCTTATGGAACGAAGCCCGCATCTACTCTCCCGCTGGCGCGCCGCCCCTCACGTACGAAAAGCACCACATGCTTCCTCCTTTCGAATCGCAGTTTACCGTTGGCACCTCTCGCACGATTCTCCATCAGCCTTCGGGGCTTTGGGGCATCACCATTTGCAAGGACATGGATGTCCCGCTACTCAG
>Ga0209656_10002357_pt1 | contig 12239 bp, 10 predicted proteins | sample BogFormECP12_OM2_FD_188239 | JGI IMG/M metagenome (GOLD analysis project Ga0209656, IMG submission 188239) | Bog forest soil microbial communities from Calvert Island, British Columbia, Canada - ECP12_OM2 (SPAdes) (version 2) | ecosystem: Environmental > Aquatic > Freshwater > Wetlands > Bog ... | reverse complement strand
CGAAGTGCGGCGCGGTGTGATCGCCGCCCAGGGCCTCGATGCCGCCGTACTGCTCGATGAGCTGCAGCTGCTGCCCGGCGTCGAGCACGACGCCGTTGAGGAAGGTCGTCTCGTTGAACGAGCCGGTAATGGTGCCTTCCATGCTGGCGCCGTTGTCGCCCCAGATATAGAAGATGAGCGTGTTGTCCAGGTCGCCCATCTCGGCGATGGCGTCCAGCAGCCGGCCGACGTTCCAGTCGGCGTTCTCCGAATACCCGGCGAAGACCTCCATCTGCCGGGCCTGCGCCGCGAATTCGCGCGACCGGGCGGCCTTGCGCGCGCGGACATCCTCGACGGCCTGGTCCGTGGTTCCTTCCGGGACGTGCATGGTCATGGTGACCAGGTATTCCATGGTTGGCACCTCTTGACGTCAAAGGTAAAACCACAGATCGTTCGGCAAAAATTTTGAATTATCCGAACGGACCGTGCTGCTACGGTCAGGGGTTGGGGGGGCCGAGGTAGGGGAAGTGGGCGAGCAGGTCGTCGTGCGGCTTGAGGCCGGCCGGGGGGACCTTGCCGTTGGTCAGCCAGGCGAATCGCAGGCTGTATACGTCGTCGGTGGGCACGCGGCCGTTGGGGTAGGTGGCGGGCCTGGTCCGGTCGTAGTGCAGGATGTCGGGCAGCACCTGCAGGGCGGCGGCCTTGGCCGCCTCGGGGGTGTAGCCGCCGGCGTTCTGCAGGATCTGCGTCCAGGGCCCCAGGTAGTTGGCCACGTCGTCGGCAGGCTGCCGGGAGTTGAACAGGTTCTTCTCGCCGTCGGGGTTGATGAACGGGTTAATGGTAGGGTTCCCGCCGCGGTCCAGCTGCTCCAGGGTGCCGTCATCCCGGTACCGGCTGATCGAGGCCCAGACGCCGATGGTGCCGCCACCGAGCATCTGGCTGGGCACCTCCAGCACGACGGAGTCGACGTTGTTGCCGGCGAAGTCGTCGTGCCCGGTCCAGGCGAAGCCGTGCAGGGCGCCCTCGACGTCGGCGAGGAACGGGTCTGAGCGCAGCCCGGCTGACAGCCGGATGCGGCCGGCCTGGACGGGGCGGGCGGTGCCGTCGAAGCTGACCGGGATGGCGTGAGCGAGCACCTCGCCGGCCGGCTCGGGCTGGCGGGCCGCCCAGCCGGTGGCGTACCAGGCGGTCCCGGTCTGCACCCCGTCCCGGTACTCGGAGAAGGTCAAGGTAAACGCGATGTCGGCGTGGGCGTCGCCGTCGGTGTCGACGTTGATCCGGTAGACCGCGCCGGGGTAGAACTCCGGCCCGGTCGTGGGCGCGGGGATCGGCGGCGGGGCGCTGGTCGGGTTCGAGTCGATGATGATCACCGTCGTATCCGGATCCTGCGGGGAGCTGAACACGAACAAATCGGTGAAGTCCAGGCGGCGGTCATCGCCGGGGAACTTGAGGTTGTCGGCGCTGAAGTGGTTGGACATGGTGACTCCTTCAGGGTGTCAGCTGCGCAGGAAATCCAGCAGGGCGGTGTTGACCCGATCGGCGTGGGTCCAGGGGATCCCGTGCGGGCCGCCCTCGATCACGACCAGCCGCACGTCACCAATCAGGCCGGGCAGCCGCTGGCCGGTCTTGGCGATCGGCAGTACCTGGTCGGCGTCCCCTTGCACGACCAGGATGGGCACGTCGATCTTGGGCAGGTCGGTGCGGAAGTCGGTAGTCCAGGTGGGGATACAGGCCACCGCGGCGGTGGCCGAGGCGGCGGCGGCGATGTTCCAGCTGGCCTGGTAGGCCTGGTTGCTGACCAGGGTGCCGAGCAAGGTGTCGGCGTTGTAGAAGTTGTCCAGGAAGCCCTTCATCCAGGCCGGGGTGTCGGCCGCGGCGGCCTGGACGAATCCGTCGAACAGGCTCTGCGGCACGCCGTCGGGGTTGTCTGGCGTCTGCAGCAGGAACGGCGGGATCGGGGCGACCAGCACGCCCTTGGCCACTCGCGCCGATCCGTAGCTGCTCAGGTACCGGGTGACCTCGCCGGTGCCCATCGAGTGCCCGACCAGGATGACCTCGCGCAGGTCGAGGCGCTCCAGCAGGGCGGACAGGTCGGCGGCCAAGGTGTCGTAGTCATAGCCGACGGCGGGCTGACTCGAGGCACCGAACCCGCGCCGGTCGTAGGTGATGACCCGGTACCCGGCGTCCAGCAGGGCCGGGACCTGCTTGTCCCAGCCGCGGCCGCTGAGCGGGTACCCGTGGATCAGCACCACCGGCTGGCCGGCGCCATGGTCCTCGTAGTGAATCGTGATGTCGGCCGAATTCTCCCGGCCGACGGTGACCGTGGGCATGTGATGTCCCCTCTCGTCTGCTGATTGGCACTACAGCCACCGTCCCGCTGCACCGGGATGTGTCGCGCCCGTGGCGATCCCGGGCCGGAATCCCGGGCCGTGGCCCGGACCGGGCCAGTACTCGTGCGGAACGCCGGCGAGGCCAGTACAACGCCTCGTGTCCGAGTTGCATGCGCGCTAATCAAGGAAGTCGCGTAGCGCGTCAACGACCAGGCCTGGGGCGTCTTCGGGCACGAAGTGGCCGGTGGGCAGCGCCACGCCGCGGACGTCGGGCGCGTACGGCTGCCAGATAGCGGGCGGATCGTAACCGGGGCCGACCATAAGCTGCGTGCCCCATAGCACAAGGACCGGGCACTCGACCTTCTGACCGGCGGCGATGTTCTCCTCGTCATGAGCCAGGTCCGGGCCTGGGGACGCGCGGAAGTCGGCGCAGACAGCGGCGATGGCTCGCTGGTCGCGGAAGCACCGGATGTAGTCCTCCATCACCTCAGGCTCGATAGTCGTGCCCGCGCCGATCAGCTGGGCGGTCTGCTCGCGGACCCAGAAGCCGGGATCGGCGGCGATCATGTGCTCGGGGATGCCGCGCCCGGTGGACAGGAAGAACCACTGGTAGTTCAGCGTGACTGAAGTGAGCGTCAGGTGGCGCAGGGCATACTGGGTCGGCACGATGTCCAGGACCGCGAACCTGGTGACGGCGTCGGGGTGGTCCAGCACCAGCCGGTGCCCGGTACGAGCCCCGCGGTCATGGCCGACCAGCTGGAAGGACTCGAAACCGAGCCGGCGCATGAGGCCGACCTGGTCACGGGCCATGGCCCGCTTGGAGTAGACGAGGCCGGCGGTATCCGGATCGGGCTTGACGGAGTCGCCGTAGCCGCGCAGGTCGGCCAGCACGATCGTGTGATCGTCGGCCAGAGCCGGGGCGACGTGGCGCCAGGCGAGGTGATTCTGCGGGTAGCCGTGCAGCATCAGCACGGGCGGACCGACCCCCCGGACGGCACAGCTGATCGTGACGCCCTCGACATCAATGCGCCGGTACTCGAAGCCGGGCAGCAGCACACGCGGGGAGGTCACCTCTAGCTCCTTGAACTAGGAGGGAAAGCGTTGCCATCAGCGTCGCGCTCAGGCGGCCCCGACGCACCCGTAGACGTCCCTGGCCGGTGCCCCTGGTCTGTGGTACAAGCCAGGCCAGTATTCGGCTAGTAGCCAGCCCTCCCGCGGTCCCCCGTTGTTGCTAAGGGCATGCTTGGTGGCCAAAGATAAGAATTGCCTAGATGCGGAGGGCGGGCTCTCGCGCATGCCGGATACGCGGCTGCCGCACTTGCACCCCCTGCGGTGGCTCGGCCAGCGCGATCGCGGCTTGGCCGCACTGCGCCGTGCCACCCGGACAGCGATCATCATGCCGGCCATGTTCGCCTTGGGCGACAAGGTCATCGGCAACCCGCAGTTGGCTCTGTTCGCGGCGTTCGGGTCTTTCGCGATGCTGCTCCTGGTCGACTTCGGCGGCCCCATGGCCGAACGGCTCCAGGCGCAGGCAGCGCTCGCCGTGACCGGCGGGGTGTTCGTCTGCCTCGCCACGCTGGCCTCGCAGACCGCGTGGCTCGCGGCCGGTGCGATGGCGGTGGCGGGGTTCGGCGTGATCTTTGCCGGCGTGGTCAGCTCGGTGCTGGCCGGGGCGACCACGGCGCTGCTGCTGGCGTTCATCTTGCCGGTGTCGCTGGCCGCTCCGGCGTCGGCCGTGCCCAGCCGGCTGGCCGGCTGGGGGATGGCCGGAGGCGCCGCGCTGGCGGCGACGGCGCTGCTGTGGCCCGCGCCAGCGCGCGACGGCCCGGACCGTTCCCGGAACGTTACGGCCCGGATGGCTGCGACGGCTATATAGCTGTGATCTGGTCAGACCCCGCATAACGCGTTCACGACCACCAACCTCCAGCAGCTGCTCACCCAGCAGGGCAGGGCCACCGCGCCAGCCGGTCCCTGCGCTACTGCGCGCTGTGGCTGACAACGTGGACGCCAGCCTGCTTGCTGACCAGCTTGAGCAGTTCGCTCTTCACGCCCAGGATCTCCCGCAGCCGCCCGTCCGGTGGCGTATACCGCCAGCCTCGCCTCGTGATACTGCCGATGCGCTGCTCGAAGCCGCCGGCATCACCTCGCCGCCAGTACCCGTAGAGGACCTGGTGAGGGATTGCGGCGTCCGGGTGCTCGCATGGGATTTCCAGGACATAGACGGGCTTGTTCTCGAAATCGACGCGGGTGCCGTGATCTGGGTCAACGGGGAGCATGCGCAAACACGGCAGAGATTCACGCTGGCGCACGAACTCGGGCATCATCTCCTGCGCCACGCCGATACCTTCCGCCTGGACCTGGGCGGCGACCTGGCCCCCAACGCGACGGGCGGCCACCCAAACTACGACTGGCGCGCTGAGAGGTCCGCCAATGAGTTCGCCGCGAGCCTGCTCATGCCAGCCTCGATGGTCAGGCGGGCTGCCGCCACGGTCACCGACGTAGTTGCCCTCGCCTCACAGTTCAAGGTTAGCCCGGCCGCCATGGGCTTCCGCCTCACAACACTCAATATCAACTGACCGGGCCTGTGCTCACACGACACCATTTGCCGCGACCACGACCCACGCTGATAACGGCAGGGCGGTTGACCACCTGGCCGCGTTGCCGGTGCCGGTCATCGCGTCAGGCTCCCATGACGTCGTCGTAATGACGGCGTGCTCGCGCGCTGCGGGCGCTGCGGCCGTACCGGGCGAGCATTTGCGGGCTGGACCACCCGTTCAGCTCCATGAGGTCACCTTCGGCGCCGCCCCGGTCGAGGAAGACATGGCTGAAGGTGTGGCTTCTGTCCGCACTCGCCGTGTGCAGAGGATCCGTGTAGCGATTCTGCCTGGCCGATCCTGGTGCGGGACTTTCGCGCTGATGGTGACGCGTCGTGTGGCGATTTCCGCTCTTGAATGTGACGCACGTCATGTTGTCAGGAGCTGGCGTGATCGGCGGGACGCTGCCCGTTGGCATGGCGGACGGCGCGGACGACGAGGCTGATGCCGGCGCGGTCGAGTCCGCTGAGGGTGTCGTTGAGGTTGACGGGGATCCCGGCGGCGATGCTGGCTGCCAGCCGCAGGATCCGGTTCTCCCCGCTGCTGCAGGGGAGGAGCCCGGCATCGCGGCTGGCGATGGCGGACTGCCAGTCGATGTGGGCGAGCTCGGTGGCGCCGCCGGTGACCGGGGCGGCGGTGGTGACGAAGCGGGCGAAGTCGTCGCGGTGCAGCCAGCCGGCGCCGATGATCAGGTCGCAGGCTGCTTCGAGGGAGTAGAGCCCGGCGGCGCCGGCGCGGACAGCGTCAGCGAGTCCGGGTTCCTCGGGCCGGGCGCTGGTCATGGCAGGTTCTGCTCCTTTGCGGCGGGGACCGGCAGCCGGCGGATGCCGGCGGCCGGCCGGGTTTCCTGGCGGAGCCGGGTGATCTCGTCGTGCTGGGCGGCGATCCGGGCCAGGGCCTGGCCGCGGAAGCCGGCGAGCTCGCTGATCGTGGCGTCTGACTGGGCGAGGCGTTTTTTCAGCCGGGTGATCTCGTCTTTGAGGCGGGTGACCTGGGCGTCACGGGGGTCGGGCTGTTCGCCGGCATCGTGGAGCTCTTTGAGGCGCTGCTCGAACTCGGCGCGGAGGTGGGCGTAGGGGCGGCTGCCGTAGAAGGCGGTGCGGTCGACGCCGGCCGCGCCGGCGAGGGTCTTGATGTCGCATTTCCCGCCGGGCGGGATGCCGCCGTTCAGGAGCCGGGTCATGGCCGCCCTGATCTTCGCCTCGTTGTCCGCGATCTGCTGCCTGCTGAGCCTCATGCGGGCTCTCCTGCTGCTGCGGCCTCGTCGATTCGGGCCAGGACGCGGGCGGCGCGGTCGTACTCGGCTTGCAGGCGTGCTCTTTCGGCCTTCTGCGCCCGGCCGAGCTGGCCGAGGAACGTCCGGGTGCTCTCGGCGTGCTCGGCCCAGACGGGCCGGTGGCGGGGGTGGTGGGTGGCCTGCGGGCAGCGGGCCGAGTCGCACATTCCGATAAGGGGCTTGTCGGCGCCCGGTGTTCCTGCGAGCCGGAGGCAAAGTGCCCGGGACGGGTCGGTGAACCAGCAGTAGTTCGCGGTGCCGAGGTGCAGCACGCTGGCGCGCTTGGTGAGGAGGCTGCGGATCTCCCGGTCGCTGCGCTGTATTTTCGCTGCGGGGGCCTGTGCCGGATCGAGCCCGGCGTCGATGCTGGCGAAGAAGTCCGTCAGCTCGCGGGCGCCGGGACCGGCGGGCATGATGCCCTGCTGGTAGTTGCGGAACTCCTCCCAGAGCAGGGCGAGGTTGCGCTCGCTCTCATGCTTGTTGACCTCGGCGAGCAGTTCGGCTTGCGCTCCGCCCGGGCGGGATGCGTACCCTTCTGTGGTTGCGGTCACGATGTGCTTGAGCTGGAACTTCGCGGCCAGGACGCCGCCGGGCCGGTAGGCGAGCTCGATCGCTAGCGTTCTCCGCAGGGACCGGAGGCTCACGGGGTAGTCGGGGATGGGGGCCAGCCCGAGCCGCTGGCCGGAGGGGCCGTTCACCCAGTTCTGGAACCACTTGTAGCGGATGCTGAAGGCGATGCGGCCGAAGAGGAGGTCGCCGTCGGCGGGGTCGTCGTGGAGCTGTTCAGCGAGTCCTGCTGCCTGGTAGGCGGGCTCGATGACGACCCACTCGTCGCGGGTCCCGCCGAGCGGCTGCCCCTTGATGAGCTTGCCGGCCAGCCGGTAGCGGGCCAGGCCAGGCAGGGGCTCCTCGGGCAGGAGCCGGCAGCCGACCTGGAGCTCCATCAGCTCGCTGGCGCGCATTCCGGAGACCGCGGCGATCACGGCCGCTGCCGCGGTGCGGACGACCCCGACTAGCGCGACGGCCTGGGGGCGGTGCAGGGGCGGGGTCCAGGGAACCTGGCCCTGTCCGTCAGCACGGTCAACGAGCGCCCCGTCGCGGGCGAACATCTCCTGAACGCCGACCGCCGACACGGCCGCCTCGATGGGTTCCCGGAGTTCGGTGAGCCACTGGAGGATGAACTGGCTGACGCCGGCCTGGCGGGCCAGCGTGTTCAGCCCGACTGTGAGCAGGGGGTCGCCTTGCTCCCACCCTGCGGCGAGCCGCTCGCTGACCAGGTAGCCGGGGAGCATGGGCAGCGGGATGCCGTCGTGCTGGTAGCGCTCCAGCAGCCGGGTGATCTCGGCGACGGGCGCGCGGGACAGCCTGGCGAACTCGCCGGGGGCGCTGTGGCCCCACTGCTGGTCTGCCTCCCTGACCTGCTGGTTCAGGATGGCGGCGTGCGGGCCGGCGGCGGAGGTGAGGTAGAGGGCTGCCGCCAGCATGGGCCGCAGGATGTCATCGCTGAGGGGTGGGGTCTTGTTCATGGCCCGTCCGCTGGGCATCTCCGCGATCGCGGTGGCGGTGGCCCCGCCCCAGGGCCGCAGGCCGGGGTCCGGCCGGTCAGCGGTGAACAGCTCGCCGTAGTTGAGCAGGTCGACGATGACCTGGGCGGCGCGGCGGCGGGTGCCCGGACTGCGCTCGCCGACCACTGTCCCGTGCTCATCGAGCACGTGGCGACGGTGGAAGAGGTATGCCTCGCAGTGATGATTGCCGACCTCGCCGAGGCTGGCAACGCCCTGGCTGGCGAGCCAGTTCAGGAACCGCGAGGTCTCGTCCAGGCGGCTGGAGGCGGTATAGAGGTGCACCGGGGTGCGGTTTGCCCGCGGCAGCAGCGCCACCGCCTCATGCCTGGGGGCCAGCATCGCGAAGATCAGTTCCTTGGCGACCATCCGCCATTGCGGGCTGGTGATCGGCGTGAAGCTGAACCGGCGATCCGAGAGGGGCATCGACACGGGCAGCCCGGACACGTCGGTGAAGTCCCAGAGGTCCTCGTCGAACATCGGCCTGCGGGCCCCGGCCGGGAGCGTGAGGCCTGCCTGCTGGCAAATGTCGGCTCCGGCGAACGGCGATCTGCCCGGGAGCGGGGCGGGATCGGGAAGGGCGGTGGTCATCGGGTGCGCTCCTCGGGTCGTAGCGGGAGTCCGCTGTCGTCGTCGGTGACGTGGCAGGCGGCCTGTTCCAGGACGGCGGGGTCGTAGCGGTCCAGGACCTGGCTGATGCGCTGGGAGTAGGGGCCGAAGACGGCCATGAAGTGGGCGGCGGGCATCTGCTGCCACTGCCGGGAGAAGAATGCCTTCAGCCGCAGCAGGCCGGCGGCGTGGCGGGGGGCGAAGATCGCCAGCGGGCAGAGCAGGCAGACCCAGGGCCGTGCCGGGCAGGGCTGGCCCTTCGGCCCGTGCAGGCCCGACAGCTGGTCAGCGCAGGCCGCGGTGAACACGTCGCGCTCCCCGCCGGCAAGCTCGGCGAGCACCGTGTCGTCCAGCCCGAGCGTGGCGACCAGGTGCGGGTAGTCCCGCGCGAGCTCGGCGGTGTCGCCGTCGGTGAGGACGGCCGGCGGGTGGGCCCGCCGGATCAGGTCGTGCTGGGCGTCGGCGACGATTGCCTCGACGGACCGCTGCTGGGCGGGGGTGGCCGCGGTCAGGTAGTGGTCTCCCTCGACCTGCGGGCTGTGGTTGGGGTCGATCGTCGCCCGTCCCCGGCCTGCCCAGACGCTCTTGTCGCGCAGGGACAGGTGCGTGGTCCGGATCCGGGCCCGGTGGATCTTCAGCAGGCCGCCGGCGTCGCTGGTCACGTTGTGGCGCTGTGCCCAGCGCTGGATCGCGCTGGGGTCGATCCGCGTGATCAGCGAGCTGCCGCCGGGCCGGAAAGTGCCCAGCCATAGCCGCTCGCGGTCGCCCGGGCCGGCCAGGCTGCGCAGCAGTGCCGAGTGCGCCAGCCACTGCTCCAGCAGCCGGACCGCCCGGCGGGGCAAGTTCAGGCTCTCCGCGGCGGTGCGGCGCTTGACGTAGGACAGCAGGACCGAGGCATCCCCGGCCCAGTCGATGTCGCCGGTGGCCAGGTCCTCGATGCCGTCGGGGACGATGCCGGAGTAGACGCCGAACAGCAGCCGGTAGGAGATCACCACGTCCTGCGGCGGGAACAGGTCCGCGCTCACCTCGTGGAAGCCGCCCTGCTTGAGGACCGCATGATGGGAGCAGCCGGCCAGCTCCCCGAAGCGGGCAGCCCTGACGGGGCCGGTCCGGGCTAGCAGCCAGGCGAGGTTCTCCCGCGACCAGCCGCCCTCACCCGGGTGGGCTCCCCGGGCGGCAGCGGCCAGCGCTTCCTTGTGGGCGGCGAACGCGGTGCCGGCAGCCTCGGCGCAGGCAGCGGCCAGGCGCTCCCACTCGGCCTCACGATAAGGCGGCAGCGGCCTGCGGAAGGACAGCGGGTTGAAGTTCCGGCCCGCCGCCAGCTCGGCCACCCCGGGGTCAACAGCGCCGCCATTACGGGCGAAGGCAGCCAGGGCCCGCCGGGTGCATGCCTCCTGCGGCCCCGATGTGCCCAGCCAGTACTCAATCAGGTGCGGCCTGCGCAGGTCGGCGGCCCGCCCGGTGAACCCGGACGCCGAAAGCCTCCGCGCCATCTGGCGGAACGCCTGAACGTACTGGGTGACCGTTCCCGCGGCGTCGATGCTGCCATGCGGGTGGACGAGTTCGGCCAGGCCCGCCAGCAGGTCCAAGACGAGCATGGGGCAGGGCAGCCCGCCCAGGTCGAACTGGGCGGTGCTGCCGTCGCTGAACATGCACCAGACGCCCGGCGGGTCGTCCCGGACGGACGCGGGCATCAGCTTTCGCTCCCGTCCGGGTCGCCGGCGAACTCGGCGTCGGCCTCACGCTGCGCCTCGGTGTCGGCGGCCTGCCCGTCTCCGAGGCCGGAGTGCTCGTAGGCATCCCGGTAGATGCGCGTTGTGTCCAGTTTTCTCAGGTACTTTTCCGTGGTCAGCACCGTGGAGTGGCCTAGGAGGTCGCGCAGGACGAGCAGCGGGTCGGCCTTGGTCAGGTAGAGCATCAGCGCCGGGTCCGGGCCAGTGCCGTCATCAGTGGCCTTCGCGAGCTCGGCGGCCTGCCGGTAGTGACCGCTGACCAGGTACTCCAGTGTGCGCATTGAGAAGCTGTGCCTCAGCCGGTGCGGGAAAACGTGCGGGAACCTGGGCTCGTAGCGGGCCCGGATCCGGTCTGCGGTGCGCTCGAACAGCGATGCCCAGGCGGTGAACGGGCCTCCCCCGGCCTTCGCTGCCAGGATGCACGTCCCGCCGCCGGGGGCGACCAGCCGGCGGCGCTCGGCGGGGGTGAGGGTCTCCCACCGGCGGCGGACCCCGTTGACCCGCCCGCCCCGCGCGTCCGGGTCCGTCACCAGCAGCGGCTCGCCCCAGTTGCGCGGCGGCCGCCAGGCCGTGCCGCTGGTGGTTGCGGGCCGGTCGACCTCCAGGTAGTGGTGCACGGCCGCCAGGGCCTCGTAGGAGATCCAGGTGATGCGGAACTTGCGGCCCTTGGCGACGGCGGCCGGGACCGGGAACGGGATCGGCACCTTGGTCGGTGCCGGCGGCAGCGGGGGGATCTCCCAGGACAGCAGGGAGCTGAACTCCTGCGCCCGCATCCCGGTCGCCAGCGCCAGCTCCCCGATCGCGGCGTTGCGGGCCAGCTCGCGCCCCCGGTAGTGCGGGTCCGGGCCGCCGTCCGGTGCCAGGCCCCGCAGCCCGTTCAGGAAAAGGCTGGTGAAGTCGGGCTCAAGGTACTTGATCGTCACATGGGGCTTCGGAGTCCGCCGGACCGCCAGGTTCACCCGGGCCGTCCGGCCCGTCCCGGCGAACAGCGCCCGCGCCATCCGGTAAGTGAACGGCTCAGCCTGCGCATAGCCCTCATCCATCGCCCACCGGTAGAACAGCGACAGGACGCTCATGTGACGGCCCCACGTCGTCGCCGCGAACCGCCTCTCCGGCGGCCCGGCCGCCCGGTACTCGGCGTACTTGCCGAGCGCGGCCTTCAGCCGCTCGCGAGAGCCGAACAGGCTCACCCCGTGCAGGGCCAGGAACTCCGACCAGGCCTTGACCACCCGAGCGTAGCTCTCCCACGAGCCAGGCGCCGGGCAGCCGCTGGCGGGCAGCTCCCGCAGCCACCGGTTCACGGCGACGGCCGGACGGGGAGCCCCCGGCCCGTCCTCGAACAGCAGGTCGTCATCGACGAGCACCGGCATCCGCTCAGGGATCAGCGGCCGGTTCGCGAGGTCCCAGGACTCCCAGCCCCGGGACGAGAAGAAGCTCAGGATCACGAACCGGAACGATAGAAACACGACACGGCCCGCCGCAGCCGGAAATCACAGCTCGCAAAGGGCTCCGGAGCTAATCGCGACACGGTCATTAAGCAGAGAGAATGTGCCGGAACTTGTGCGGGTTGACCTCAACGCCAGCGTCCCGGCCGCGCCGCTCGATCATCTGGTAGACGCCGCTGGCCGTCATCGGGCCGCCGCGCACTCCCAGCCACAGCGCGCTCACCCGGGCCATTTTGTGCTTGGCGCGCTCGCGCTGGTAGCGGTCGAGCGCGCGGGCCGTATCGTAAGTGAACCTGATCGTGCGCTGCTTGTCGCCCTTGCCTGTGACGACGGCCTCGCGGTCGCGCGGGGAGATGTCGTCCGTCGTGAGCCCGGCCAGCTCGGACAGCCGGGCGCCGGTGTCCTTGAACACCGAGATGATGGCGTAGTCGCGGCGGTTCTGGAAGCCACCGCCCTTGCAGGTGCCCAGCAACGCGGCCAGTTCGTCGTCAGTGAAGACCGGAACAAGCTTGTCGCCGATCTTCGGCGGCTTTAGGCCGGCCATCGGGTTTGGGCGCTGCTCGTCGGGATCCTCGGTAGCGTGCCACTTGAAGAACTGCTGGAGCGCGCGGAACTGGTTGTTGGCGTAGGAGTCCGAATATCGGCCTAGGAGGGTGACCGTCCACTCCTGGACCTGCTTCGCCCGGACCCCGTCCCAGCCCGTGAACCCGG
>Ga0209656_10002356_pt1 | contig 12240 bp, 9 predicted proteins | sample BogFormECP12_OM2_FD_188239 | JGI IMG/M metagenome (GOLD analysis project Ga0209656, IMG submission 188239) | Bog forest soil microbial communities from Calvert Island, British Columbia, Canada - ECP12_OM2 (SPAdes) (version 2) | ecosystem: Environmental > Aquatic > Freshwater > Wetlands > Bog ... | reverse complement strand
GGGATCTTGGCCACCACGCAATTGCCCGCGGCCAGCGCGGTCACCTGGTTGAACGGCTTGGGCTCCAGGTTCAGCTTGATCCCCACCGCCGCCGCGTTGGACTGCAGCTGGGTCATCTCCGCGGCGGTCCAGGCTTGCCCGACATCGTACGGGAAGTTGAAGCTCAGCGCGGTGCCCGCGGTGATCCCCGGGCCGCACAGGCTCGGGTTCGTGCAGGTGGTCGTCCCGCCCGGGACGACCGTCCAGCCGTGGCTGGTCAGCAGGGACTTGGCCTTGGCCGGGTTGTACGGGAACGGGTCACCCGCCTTGCCCGTAGAAGACAAGAACGGGGTCACCGGGTTGTTCCCGACCGGGCCGACGGTGATCGTGCCGTAGCCCTTCAGCGGGCCCGCGATTATCGCGGCCTGGTTCATCAGGTAGGCCAGCGCCTGCCGGAAGTAGAGCTGCTTGATGATGGCCGCATGGTCGGACACGGTGGACTGGAAGTTCACCGTGTAGTAGCTGATCGCCCAGGGGTACAGCGGAGACAGCGTGTAGCCGTGCGACGACAGCGGGTTCGGGCCCACCGTGGCGTTGGCCGGCTTGGCCGGGACATCCTGCGACGGGATGTAGCCGACGTCGATCTTGCTGCCGGAACTCGACGACTGCAGCACGTCGTACTCGGCCGCGTCGGTGGTGAACGGCACCTCCTGGAACGCCGACAGCTTCGGCTTGACCGGCCCGGAATAGGACTTATTCGGGACCATCGTGACGTGCCCGTCGGCGTTGAACGCGCTCAGCTTCCACGGCCCGTCCACGATGCTCCACAGCGGCGAGGACACATAGCCGCTCAGGTTCTTGGACTGGGAGTCCAGGTACTTGTACACCGCCGCGCAGTCGCTGACGGTGGTGGCGCAGCTGCTGGGCTTCCCGGCCGCGGTGAGGTCCCAGGCCGCCGGCATCGGGGTGACTTGGCTCAGGTCGTTATACACGAACCAGGTCGGGTTGTACGCCTTGTTCATCGTCAAGGTCAGCTCGGTCGGGCTGACCACCTTCATGCTGGCGACTTCGGAGTTCGGGAACCCGGTGTAGTTGGCGTAGGTGGTGGCGCCGATCGCCTGCTCCATGTTCAGCCAGAACATCACGTCAGTCGCGGTCACCGGCTGGCCGTTGGACCACTTGTACGGCTTCAGCGTGATCGTGACAGTGTTGCCGCTGAACGTCGGGTAGTTCGCCAGGCTCAGCGCGCTATTCAGCGTCGACAGGTTGCCGTTGCCGAACCAGTACAGCGGCCGGTACATCAGGAACTGGAACTGGCTCTCGTTGGTCACGCTGTTGTAGGCGCTGCTGACGAACGGGAAGATGTAGTTGGGTGTGGCCGATGGCGGCTCCGCCCAGGTCGCGGTGCCGCCCGCGACCGGTGCGGCGGTGCTGGAAGCGTTAGCGCTGCCCGTGCTACTGCTGCTGCTGCTACAGGCGGCAAGCACGGTGATGCTCGCCGCCGCGAGGGCTAGCCCCCGAATGTCTTACTGCGGAATTTCATCATCGGCCCTCCCTCCTTGCGCTGTTCGCGCCTCTGGTCCGTCCTAGGGTCATCAGCTTGTCGCCCTTCTCTCGCTGTCTGCCGGTGAGCCGCTCCGCACCGTCGCGGGGCACTGGGTCGCAGTACCCCCCAACTCGATTACGGCCCGTCTCCACGGCACATCCGTGTCGGCCCATGACGAGCCGACCGGTGAGCTACCGGTGTTATGAGTTAGCGGAAGCGTAAGTTCCATATTGCATCGATCTCTCGCCGAACATGTCACAACTTGCCATCAATCCCCTGGCGGCGGCGTCCCATCATGTCGCGGCTAGCATCCGGATATTTCCGGATCTGACCTTATTGTTACCTTTCTCCTCTATAGTCCCACAGTCCCCGACGACGTGAAGCCTTGCCGCCAGACGGCCATCTCGCCGCAGAATCTACGCCGAAGGCCGTGGCAGACACCAAGACATTAGCGATCCAACTCCTCGTGCTACCCCTCGCACCTCCGGTGCTACGCTCGCCGCCGACGACTACTATGCGTAACCGTTTAGCGATGTGTAGACAAATCACTACCCTGCGCCGCCATAAGGGTCCGGAATTGGCCGCCGGCCCGGCCTGGCCGCGTGTGTTACCTGGTGAAATACCAGTCCTCCCGGACGCGCCAATCAATACCTTTTAATAACAAATCGGCCAGCAATGCATAACGCATTGAAAACAACGGCTGAGTTGAGCGTGGCGGCAAGGACCCAATGAGCACCGTGCCGCCGGGCTGGCGCGCGCCCTGGTACAGGGTGCGAGCGGCGTTACCTGAAGATGACGGTGCGGCGGCCGTGGAGCAGGACGCGGTGCTCGGCGTGCCAGCGGACGGCGCGGGCGAGCGCGACCCGCTCGGCGTCCCGGCCGATGGCGGCGAGGTCCTCTGGGCTGCTCGAATGGTCGACCCGGGCAACCTCCTGCTCGATGATCGGGCCCTCGTCCAGGTCGGCCGTCACGTAGTGGGCGGTCGCGCCGATCAGCTTCACACCGTGCGCGTGGGCCTGATGATAGGGACGCGCCCCCTTGAAGCTCGGCAGGAACGAATGGTGGATGTTGATGATGCGGCCCGCCATCTTGGCGCATAGCTCGGGCGACAGGATGCGCATGTAGCGGGCCAGCACGACGAAGTCGATGCCCAGTTCGCTGACCAGGTCGAGCAGGCGTCCCTCGGCACGCTGCGCGGCCAGCGGGTCGGCTGGGTCGGCGCCAGTCGGCACGTGCTCAAACGCGACGCCGTGCGCCGCCGCGAGCGACGCCAGGTCGGGATGATTGCCGACCACCAGCGGGACATCGATGCGCAGCGACTCGGCTGCGCGCCGGTACAGCAGGTCGTTCAGGCAGTGCCCGGTCTTGGACACCATGATCAGGACCCGCGGCTGGACGGCCGTGTCGTGCAGTTCCCACTCCATGCCGAACTCGGTCGCCACCGGGGTGAAGCCGCCGTACAACGAGTCATAGGTGGCGGACGCGCCTGGCACCGTCTCGACGTGCATGCGCATGAAGAACCGCCCGGACCCGCCAACGATCCGGTCCCCGAACTGCTGGCTGTCGAGCACGTTGCAGCCGGCCCGGTGCAGGTAGGCCGCGACCGCGTGCACGATCCCGACCCGGTCCGGGCAGGAGAGGGTAAGGACGAATTCGGCCATCAGGCCCCCACCGCGTGCACGCCGCCGTCAACGTGGACGATCTCGCCGGTGGTCGCGGGAAACCAGTCGGAAAGCAGCGCCACGCAGGCCCGCGCGGTCGGCTCCGGGTCGGTGATGTTCCAGCCGAGCGGCGCCCGGGCCCCCCACACGTCCTCAAACCGCTCGAACCCGGGAATGGACTTCGCGGCCATGGTGCGCAGCGGCCCGGCCGCCACGAGGTTGACCCGCACGCCCTTCTCCCCCAGGTCCCGGGCCAGGTACCTGGCGCAGGACTCCAGGCCAGCCTTGGCCACCCCCATCCAGTCGTAGCCGGGCCAGGCCACGCTCGCGTCGAAGTCGAGCCCCACCACCGACCCGCCGCCGCCCATCAGCGGCAGCGCCGCCATCGTGAGCGCCTTAAGCGAGTACGCGGAGACCTGAACCGCGGTCGCCACGTCGGGCCACTTGGTGTGCAGGAAGTTCCCGCCGAGTGCCTCCTCCGGGTTCGCGTACGCGATCGCGTGCAGTACGCCGTCCAGGCCGTCGACGTGTTCGGACACCCGGCTGGCCAGCGAGGCGAGGTGATCGTCGCTGGTCACGTCGAGCTCGAGCACCGGCGGCGGCGAAGGCAGCCGCCGGGCGATCCGCTCCACCAGGCTCAGCCGCCCGAAGCCGGTCAGCACCACGGTCGCGCCTTCGGCCTGCGCCACCCGCGCGACGTGAAACGCGATCGAGGCGTCCGTGATGACCCCGGTGACCAGGATTCGCTTGCCCGCCAGGATTCCCATCACAGCCTCACTCCCGTGGTATCCAGCACAACTCACACCATGCCCGGTAAGACCCCGTTAACCAAATGGCCGGCCGCGTGAAGCTTGCGGGTTACGGCTTGTGGGTTCCCCACAACTACCGCTCAGTGGCCCATCCCGAGCCCGCCGTCGACCGGGATGACGGCGCCGGTGATGTAGTCGGCGTCCGGGCCGGCCAGGAACGCGACCGCCGCGGCCACCTCGGCCGCGACGGCGTACCGGCCGAGCGGGACGGCGGCCTTGATCGCGGCCTTCCTCTCCTCGGACAGGTTCGCCGTCATGTCGCTGTCCACGAACCCGGGCGCGACGACGTTGGAGGTGATGCCGCGCGACCCCAGCTCGCGGGCCAGCGATCGGGCCAGGCCGACCAGCCCCGCCTTGGAGGAAGCGTAGTTGGCCTGGCCGGCCGAGCCGTACATGCCGACGACGGAGGAAATGAAGATGAGGCGCCCGCGGCGCATCTTCATCATGCCGCGCACCGCCCGCTTAGCCACCCGGTACGCGCCGACCAGGTTCACCTCGAGTACCTCAGCGAAGTCGTCCTCGCTCATCAGCGCGAGCAGCGTGTCACGGGTCACGCCCGCGTTGGCGACCAGCACCTCCACGGGCCCCTGGTCAGCTTCCACCGCCGTGAAGGCGGCGTCCACCGACGCCGCATCGCGCACGTCGCAGCGGACCACCGCTACGCCGTCCACCGGGTCGCCCGAACGGGAGGTGACGGTGACGCTGTCGCCGTCGGCCGCGAACCGCCGCGCGATGGCCAGCCCGATACCACGGTTCCCGCCGGTCACAAGCACGGAACGTCCCATGCTCGCCTCTCTTTCCAAGGGGATCCCGGGTATGGGTCCCCCCAAGTGGTGCCTGCAGGAAGGGGTCCCCAGCGGGACTTGGAGGGATGGGGCCCCCGGCGGGTCCGGGGGGACTTATCCCCCCAAGGGGGGTCTGGGGGGATGGGTCCCCCAGCGGGTCCGGGGGGACTTGTCCCCCCAAGGGGGGTCTGGGGGGATGGTTCCCCCCAGGAGCGGGGGGGTCTTGGGGGGTCGTCCCCCCGGCCAGCAGAGTAGCAGCTCGGAGCCGGTGGGATAGACTCACGGCGCGTGAACGATCGTCAGGCCAGGATCGACCAGGAATTCACTGCCCTGCCGTTGCGGGAGCTGGCGGATGCGGCGCTCGCGCAGGCCAGAAGCCTCGGCGTCAAGCACGCCGACTTCCGCGCCGAACGCATCAGGGGCCAGCAGATCGGCCTGTCCGACGGGAACCCGCAGACGCTGTTCGACGCCGACAACACCGGGCTCGCCGTCCGGGTGATCGTGGACGGGACGTGGGGCTTCGCATCGGCCGTGGACCTCACCGCGGACGCCGCGGCGCAGGCGGCGCGGCAGGCTGTCGAGGTCGCCCAGGTGGCCGCCGCGATGAACACCGAGCCGATCGAGCTGGCCCCCGAACCCGCCTACGGCGAGGTGACCTGGGTGTCGGCGTACGACGTCGACCCGTTCATGATCAGCGTCGCGGACAAGGTGGCGTTGCTGGCGCAGTGGAGCCACGAGCTGCTCGCGCACCCCGCCATCAGTCACGTGGACGCCTCGCTGCAGCAGGTCAGGGAGTGCAAGTTCTACTCCGATGGCGCGACCACGGCCACCCAGCAGCGGGTTCGGTTGCAGCCGCAGGTCACCGCCGTCGCGATTTCTGGCGATGGCCGGTTCGACACCATGCGGACGCTGGCCCCGCCGGTCGGCCGGGGTTATGAGTTCCTCACCGGTCGCGGCTGGGACTTCGCCGCCGAGCTGGCCGAACTGCCCGACCTGCTCGCGGCCAAGATGCACGCCCCCTCGGTCGAGCCGGGCCACTATGACCTCGTCATCGACCCGTCCAACCTCTGGCTCACCATCCACGAGTCGATTGGGCACGCCACCGAGCTCGACCGGGCGCTGGGCTATGAGGCCGCCTACGCCGGCACGTCGTTCGCCACCCCGGACAAGCTCGGCAGCCTGCAGTACGGGTCCGGTGTCATGCACGTCACCGGCGACCGCACCGCCGAGCACGGCCTGGCTACCATCGGCTACGACGACGAGGGCGTGGCCGCGCAGTCCTGGGACCTGATCAGCGGCGGCGTCCTGGCCGGCTACCAGCTCGATCGGCGGATGGCGCAGCTCAAGGGCTTCGGGCGGTCCAACGGGTGCGCGTTCTCCGACGGGCCTGGCCATATGCCGCTGCAGCGGATGGCGAACGTGTCACTGCAGCCGGCGCCCGGCGGCCCCTCCACCACCGACCTCATCGCCGGGGTGGAGCGCGGGATCTACATCCTGGGCGACAAGAGCTGGTCGATCGACATGCAGCGGTACAACTTCCAGTTCACCGGCCAGCGGTTCTTCAAGATCGAGAACGGGCGGCTGGCCGGGCAGCTCCGTGACGTGGCCTACCAGGCCACCACGACCGACTTCTGGAGGTCAATGGAGGCGGTCGGCGGCCCGCAGACTTATGTGCTCGGCGGCGCGTTCAACTGCGGCAAGGGCCAGCCCGGCCAGGTCGCGCCGGTCAGCCACGGCTGCCCGGCGGTCCTGATGCGCGGCATCCGGATACTCAACACCGCGGAAGAGGGGGCATCATGAGCACCACCACCACCGGGATCTCCCCCGCGGAAACCGTCGAGCGCGCCCTGGCCGCCGCGCGGTCCGACGACTGCGTCGTGATCGCCGAGGACACCTCGGCCGCCAACCTGCGCTGGGCGGGCAACACGCTCACCACCAACGGCGTATCGCGCTCCCGCCAGCTCACCGTCATCGCCATCGACCGGCGCGGCGACGGCGCCGCGGCCGGCGTCGTGTCCCGGTCCGGCGTCCGGCCCGACCAGATCGAGGACGTGGTACGTGAGGCGGAGCACGCGGCCGCCGAGGCCGCTCCCGCCGAGGACGCGGGCGAGCTCATCGGGGCGGGACAGCCCGGCTCGTTCGGGGGAAATGAGGAAACGGGCGAGGTAGCCGGATCGGGGCAGGCCGGATCGTTCGGTATGAAAAATGGAGAACCCGGCTGGGACTCGCCGTCTGGCCGCACCGAAATCGGCGTCCTGCGCGACTTCGCGGCCGCGCTCGGGCAGACGCTACGCATCGCCGGGGCGGCCGGGCGCAAGCTGTACGGATTCGCCGAGCACGAGCTGACCAGCACGTTCCTCGGCACCTCGGCCGGGCTGCGGCAGCGGCACGATCAGCCGACCGGGCGGGTGGAGCTGAACGCCAAGTCCGCCGACATGGCCCGCTCGGCTTGGACGGGCGTGGCGACCCGCGACTTCACCGACGTGGACATCGCCGGGCTCGACGCCGGGCTGACCGAGCGGCTCGGCTGGGCCGAGCGCGCCGTCTCGCTGCCCGCTGGACGGTACGAGACGCTGCTGCCGCCCACCGCCGTGTCGGACCTGCTCACCTACCTGTACTGGTCGGCCGGGGCGAAGGAGGCGGCGGAAGGACGGACGGTGTTCAGCAAGCCCGGCGGCGGGACGCGGATCGGTGAGCGGCTGTCGCCGGTGCCGGTGACGCTGTCCAGCGACCCGCGGGCGCCCGGGCTGGCCTGCGCGCCGTTCGTGATCGCGCACGCGTCCGGGCCTGACTCCTCGGTCTTCGACAACGGCCTCTCGCTGCACGCCACCTCGTGGATCCGCGACGGATCGCTGGCGGCACTGGTCTCCTCACGGCACTCGGCGGCGGTGGCCGGCGTGCCGGTCACCCCCGCCATCGACAACCTGACCTTCGCCACCTCCGCCGCCGGGGCGCCGACGCTGGAGCAGATGATCGCCTCGACCGGGCGCGGGCTGCTGCTCACCTGCCTGTGGTACATCCGCGAGGTCGACCCGCAGACCCTGCTGCTCACCGGGCTCACCAGGGACGGGGTCTACCTGGTGGAGAACGGCGAGGTAGTGGGCGCGGTGAACAACTTCAGGTTCAACGAGTCGCCGGTCGGGATGCTCGGACGGCTGCTCGAGGTGGGCGCCACGGCGCCGACCCTGCCACGCGAGTGGGGCGACTACTTCAACCGGGCCGCGATGCCGCCGGTGCGGGTAGAGGGCTTCAACATGTCCTCGGTGAGCCAGGCCAGCTAAATCCCCGGACGGGGGACGCCCCGTTTTGGTGCCTGGGCGTACCGTGGGAACGTGAGGATGAGCCATTCGAGCCGACCTTCGTCGGTCCACGTGGTGACGCAGGCTCGCCGGTCGCTGTCGGACGACATCGCCTACCGGCAGCGCAGGTACCTGCTGATGATGGGCATCCGCGCGCTCTGCTTCGTAATAGCCGTGGTGCTGTTCCTCAATCACTTCGGCTGGCTGACCGCGATACCGGCGGTCGGCGCCATCTTCATTCCTTATTTCGCCGTCGTGTTCGCCAACGGCGGCCGGGAGCCGGACAACACCCGCGGCTTCATGGAGTACCACCCGAACGTGCCCGCCACCCGCGACTCCAGCAGGCCCCCAGAAGCGAACGGGGGAAACGGTCACCGCCCCGTCGGGCCGGGTCCGGACGATAACTAAGCCGGCAAGAGATTGGGCCTGCTCAGGCTCGTCCCGAGATCCGGTTGTAATTGGGTCTTGACACACTGGGGGGTGTTTCCGTGTACGATTCATATCGATGCTCTGGTCCCCCGTCGGAGCATCACTGCCGGCGTTCCGGGCCCCCGTCGGAACGCCGATGATCGCGACGCCGGGTGGTTTGCCCCCGTAGCCACCCGGCGTCGCCCATACTCGTCGCCTTCTAGGCGGCTTCGCCCGGGGCTCGCAGTGCTTTCCGAGGGGACGACCCCCCGGAAAGCACTGCGTGGCCCTAGCGCCGTGGGTGGAGTTCGCTGTGGGCCCGGTTCCCTTGTGGGGGCTGGTTCTTCCGGGGGCGGGGTTCCGCTGTGGGGCTGGGTCTCTTTCGGGGGTGGGGGCTAGTCTGCGTGTGGGATGTCGGCGGGAGCCTCTGGCGATCTTGAACTGACGCTTGGCGCTGCTGTGACCTTGCGGTCATCTCCAGTGCCATGCTGCCGTATCCGGCGTTGGGCTGTGGGCAGCCTCAAGCTGGGGGGCATGCCGGGGAGGCAGGGGATGGAGGTCTTCGGATGAGGGGGGTTCTCGTCGGTGGGGTCTGTGCCAGAACTGCCGTGGGAGGGGCAAACTTCTCTGGGGTGCGCCATAGCTGCGATATAGTCCTGGGCTTACCCGCGTGGGGTATGAGCGGGAAGGCCCAGGGCTTTGACGCGGGAGACCAGAGCAATCCGTAAAGTTTCTTCACTGAGCGAGGCGGGGCAGCGGTTGCGTGGCGCTACTGGGATTGTCGTCGCTTTTCGTTATAGCGGCGAGCAAAACTTAGAACGATCAGCAGCTGCATACTAGGCAATGGCCCGAATGCCGCATTGTATGCAATGTGATGGCGGTTATTCGGTCTTGCGGAACTCGACTATGGCTATGCCGAGCATGGCCAGGCCCATGGCGGCGACTATGGCCAGGCACAGCCCTATCGGGACCACCCAGCCGAACCAGGTGATGCCAGGGCTCAACGCCTGCAACGCCTGCGGACTGATCGACAGGTGCTCGAACACCGCGTGCCGCATCGGGGCCACGATGTAGGTGAGCGGGTCGATGCGGGTCAGCACGGTTAGCCAGGCGGGCAGCCCGTTCAGCGGGTACAGGGCGCCGGACAGGAAGAACAGTGGCAGCACGAACAGTTGGGTGAGCGCCATGAACGCCTGGATCTGCTTGATCCGGGCCGCCATCATCACGCCGAACGCGGTCAGCGTGAACGAGAGCAGCAGCAACTCCCCCACCAGGGTGAGCAGCAACAACGGGTCGTACGGGACGTGGGCCACCCCGGCCAGGGCCAGGAAGATGAGGCCCTGGAAGGTGGCCACGGTCGCGCCGCCCAGGCACTTGCCGATCACGATGGCCCAGCGCCGCACCGGCGCGACCAGCATCTCGCGCAGGAACCCGAACTCGCGGTCCCACACGATCGAGGCGGCCGAGAAGATCGCCGTGAACAGCACCGACATGGCCAGCACACCGGGGTAGATGAACGTCCTGAAGTCCACCCCGACGGGCAGGCCACGGCCGGCGAGCCGGGACAGCCCGGTGCCGAGCACGAACAGGAACAGCACCGGCTGCACCAGCGACGTGACTGCCCGCAGCCGGTCGGTGCGGAACCTGATCAGTTCGCGGCGCCAGACGATGCTGACCGCCCGCAGGTCGGCGCGGATACTGCGCTCGGGCACCGCGACCCTGATGATCTCGGTGAGTTTCCGCTCTTCCGCCTCGAGAGTGTCCTGAGCCGCAATATCTTTCGTCGCCATTACTACCTCCTGCCGAACCGTGTCGCGATCCTGCGGTTGCGGTCGCCGACCGAAGCCTCGGCGTCGCGGATCGTCTTGCCGGTGTAGGACATGAACACGTCGTCGAGGGAGGGCCGGGACACGCTCACCGACTGGATCGCCACCGCCAGGCGCGCAAACAGCTGGGGCACGAAATGCTCGCCCGACTCCACCGAGAACGTCACCAGGCCCTCGTGCATGGCCGCCTCGATCCCGAACGCCTCGGCCAGCGCCCGGATCGCGGCCTGGTCGTCCGCGGTACTGATCTGCACCCGGTCCTTGCCGATCGAGGCTTTGAGCGCCTCCGGGGTGTCGATCGCCACGATTTTTCCGTGGTCGATGATCGCGATCCGGTCGCAGTTCTCCGCTTCGTCCATATAGTGCGTGGTCAGGAAGATCGTGATGTCCTCGCGCTTTTTCAGATCGTTGATGTACTCCCAGATGGATACCCGGGTCTGCGGGTCGAGCCCCACCGTCGGCTCGTCGAGGAACAGCACCCGCGGCGCGTGCAGCAGGCCGCGCGCGATCTCCAGCCGGCGCTGCATGCCGCCGGAGTAGGTGGCGACCACGCTGTCCCGCCGATCCCAAAGCCCGACCATCTCGAGTACCTGGCGGAGCCGCGGCGCGAACGCCGCCTTGGGCACCCCGTACAGGTCGGCGTGGAAGCGCAGATTCTGCTCCCCGGTCAGGTAGCTGTCCAGGGTGGTGTCCTGGAACACCAGGCCGATGTTGCGGCGCACGGTGTCCCGTTCCTTCACCACGTCATGACCGGCGACCCTGGCGGTACCCGAGGTCGGGTCCGCCAGGGTGCACAGGATCTTGATCGTGGTGGACTTGCCCGCCCCGTTCGGGCCGAGAAAGCCGAAGGTCTCTCCGGTGGCTACCTCGAAGTCGATGCCGCGCACGGCCTCGATCTCGCCGTACCTCTTGGTCAGCTCGCTGACCGAGATAACCGGATTCACCCCTGCGTGTCCTCCCCCGCTTCCTCGCCGTCTGACGCGAGGATACGGTACAGCGCCCGGCGGGTGTCAGCGAGGATCTTGCCGGCCTGGGCGACCTGGGCCGCCGAACCGGCCTGCGCGACCTGCGTCACGGCCACGATAACCTGCTTGATCGTGTTCCGCAGCTGGACCTCGGCGTCGTCGACGGAGCCGGTCACGGCTTCCCACGAGGCCCGGAGCTCATCGGCGTGCTCTTGGACGTATGCCCGGCCCTCCTCGGTCAGCGTGTACATCCGGCCACGGTCTTCGCCGGCAGCTTCCGCCCGGATCAGGGCCTCGTCCTCGAGCTGCTGCAGCGCCGGGTATACCGACCCCGCGCTGGGCCGCCAGACACCCTGGGTGCGCGCGCCGATCTCCTGGATGATCTGGTAGCCGTTCCACGGCTGCCCCTCGGCCAGCAGGTCGAGGATCGCGGCCCGCACGTCACCGCGCCGGACTCGCGGCCCGCGGCCGCCGAACCTCGGCGGCCCGAACGGCCCGCCGCGCATCCCGAACTCGAACCCGGGTCCGCCCCAGGGCCCGGGACCGCCGCGCATGCGGCCGCGGCCTCGGTGGCCACCACGGTGTTCTCGCGGGTCTCGGGGTTCTCCCCATGCTTCGTTATGCATTGTCATACTCCTTAAAACTCTCTAGATCGCTTCTCGATCCTTGTCGTTAGTTCAACGATATATCGATGAAGAACTTCTAGCAAGCCCGAGTTCAAGATCTTTTTCGCCGAACGGCCCGCGGTGCGCGCCCCGAGCCCACGACGCCACGCCGCGAAATCATCGTGGACAGTTACCCGCGTGAATGTGCCGGTAAGTGTCCACGATCCCTCGGAGACGGAGCTTGGGGCGGACTGCGTGCGTTACGGGTGGACTGGGAGGGTGTACTCGCGGCGGATGCTGCTGCCGAGGCGGGAGATGTCCGCGCCGTAGACGTGCATGGAGATGGCCACGGTGTCA
>Ga0209656_10002355_pt1 | contig 12244 bp, 12 predicted proteins | sample BogFormECP12_OM2_FD_188239 | JGI IMG/M metagenome (GOLD analysis project Ga0209656, IMG submission 188239) | Bog forest soil microbial communities from Calvert Island, British Columbia, Canada - ECP12_OM2 (SPAdes) (version 2) | ecosystem: Environmental > Aquatic > Freshwater > Wetlands > Bog ... | reverse complement strand
AAAGCGTTGAAGACCTTTTCGACCTCCACGAGATCGCCTACAGCATCTCGGAGGTTCTCGTTGTTGAAATGAAAGAAGTCGCAACGGACCTCAAGCGGGTACTGCAAAGCCTTCTGATGGCGGAAGTTAACATCCACGTCTGTTATCCGATCCTCATCCGCCCGTACGGCCGAGCCGCCATGGCGCTTCACGTCGACGACCAGGACTGTAGTTGCTCGGTTCTGGCTGGCGAAGGGTTTAAAATCCTTAACCAAGCCGATCTTTCTCGTTAAAATAAGAAGTCAGAGAAGTTGCAGAATGAGACGGCGGCATTCCGTTCTTTGGATGGTGATTCCTCCGATTCCATCCGATGAAAATTTCGACTCCAGAAACTCCTGCAACTCCTGTCTCCCCGTTTATCACTTGCGTTGAATATCTCCTCCCTTCCTGCGTCGATTACTATTGGTCCTGTCCGCAAATAACATGAAGAGACGTTTCGCTGTTTCGCTCGCTGTGGCTAGTCTCCTGTCGGCGGGCTGTGAGAAGCACCCGGCGCCAACTCCGGCTCCAACGCCAGAAACACCCGCATCGACACCCGCATCGACGCCCGAAGCAAGCGCCACCGCCGTGAACTCGCCGACTCCGACCAGCAGTGCCGCCGAATCTCCGTCAGCAACACGAACGGCAACTCCCAAGGCGACACCGGCCGCCCAGGCGCCTTCGCCCGCTTCCGCATCCACGCCAGAACCGAGCACGCCCTCCCCAACCTCTTCTCCGACGGTTTCGGTTTCTCCAGGTTCGGCCTCCACGGAACCGGACGGGCGCCCAACATTGAGCAGCCAGTCCGCGAACGATTATCTGGAGAGCTATGACGCTTATATTCGCGACTTCAAGTCGGCTTATAAGGCAATGAAACAGGGCGATGTCAGCAAATATAAATCCGTCATTCGAAGCGCGATCGAGCTCCAGACAAAGAGCGAAAAACTTGGCGGCGAGCTCAATCCCGAAGAACAAAAACGCTTCGCCAATTACCTTCAAAAGAAAGAGAACGAGCTCACCGAATTCGCCAGCGAAAACCGATAAGCGACGACGCAGAGGGGGGGATTCACCACAGAGGCACAGAGACACGGAGGATTGTTTTTAGTGTTTTCGATCGTAACCGTGCTCGATCAAAGGCGAACTCGTGAACTGGCGCCCGAACGTTTGCGAGCCCAAAGTATAATAGGCGTCTCGCCTGTTCACTCCGCGCGTGGGGCGACCGCTTTCATTCTGCCGATAGTCCCCCCCGGTGCAAGAACATGCTCAAGTCCGCGTAACCCTGGACAGGCGGGACGCCTATCCTATTACTTTAGGCTCGTTGACGTTCGGGCATCGATTGTGAAGCCATTCCAAACGCTCGAGTACGATTGCGGAACCCGTTAAAAAATCCTCTGTGTCTCTGTGCCTCCGTGGTGAATCCCCAAGCCCGAGAATGCTTTCTCAAATGAGCTATGGTTATTCAAGTCGTACTGGATCGCATTCAGGCCTGCTGCCGACGCTGATGCCACGTTCACGGCGAGATCGTCAACAAAGGCGGTCGTCGCCGGATTGACACCGAATTGTCTTACGGCAATTTCAAAAATCTTAGGATCAGGTTTCGCGCACTTGGCCCGGAATGAGTAGACACCATCCGCAAAATGCCGAAACACACCGTAATTCTGTGTTAAATAATCAAGGTGAAGGTCCGAGGTGTTCGAAATCAGAAAGAGCGGATACCGTCCCTTCAAAGTCGCAATCGTTCGTTCCATCGGCGGGTTTGCACTGAAGATGCTGTTCCAGATCGCCGCAAACTCGGTGTGATCGCCCTGAAACCCGATCAGCGGTTTTGTCAGGGATGAAAACTCTTCCCCGGTCAATTCGCCCAGATCAAGCCGCATAATTAGCTTTTTAAATTCGGCCAATGCCTCACCGGAAAAATTCGTACTCCGGCTCTCGAGCCGCCTTTCGGCGGGCCGCCAATCGAAAGGAACAAGCACGTTCCCGATATCGAAAATCAACGCGTCGATACTCATCAGGCGCGCTTCACTCCGAAGGTTGGAATTTGAATGATCTCCTTTAATGGCGGTTCAGCAGCGAACTCAAATCGAGCGGATCGCTCAATGTCACCGTAACCGAATCCGATACGGTGATCTCGATAAAGCGTGATGGAGACATCGCGATTCACCCGGATACACTGTTTGATCGCTTCCGGATCTTTCTCGCAGAAAAGGACTGTCTTCCAGGAAAAGATGTGCTTTGGCTTGTGGAAGTCGCTATTGGCCACAAACGGCAATCTTTTTAGACCGATTGGGTTAAAGAGATCATCGCGATTCGCGACCTCCCATGCATCCAGGAGCGGCGCGTAGCGGTCGATGTTCTCCCAAAAATAAAGCGTGTTCTTACCCCAGTGTGTTGTCACCTCGTGTGGATGTGAAGCGATCGCCAGAGCGCCCTGGCTATGAATTTCCGCAATCGTCTGCGTGATGCTCAATCCTGGATCGATCGGCCGCTTCAGGTCGACAGCAAGCAGATGGGCGGAACTTCGTTTCGTCAGCCCGTCCTTGTTGAACTCAAGGCCGGTCATCAAAATCATATCGTACTTTTCGCGCGCCCGTTTCTTTTCGAGTTCAATCGTTTCGAAATATTCATCGACTTCGTCGAGCGTGAGCACCATCCCGGTCAAATTTGTCATCTTACCGACCAGGCTCGTGTGGTCGCAGATATGGTCCGTGATACACAGGGTATCGAAACTCCGTTGCCCATAAAAATCGACAAGCTCCCGAACGGTCAGCTTCCCGTCCGAGAAATTAGTGTGCGTATGGAGATCGCACAGGACAATGGAGCGGCCATCTTTCCCCTTAGAATCCGCCCGGAGAAAACTTTGAAGCTTCTTCGGAGGCGCATTTTCAGGCGAAGCAAGTTCAAGAATAAAGCTGGCGATCTGCAGGGACGCGTCCGGTTTGCTGAGTCTCGAAATACTCGCCACCCATTCCTTCAATACTTTTTCACCGCGGCTGAAAGCCGTGTCAAGCGCATCAAGAATTGCGTCGGGATCAGGCGCCAGGCAGCCGCAGTCGTTCTCGACGATCAGCCGGGCATTTCCTTCCTCCTGTCCAGGAACGACCTGACTGATGATCACCGGCGTTCTACCGGCAATCGCTTCCTGCACCGTTGCGCCACCCGCCTTCGTGATGACCAGATGGTGGCTCGTTAAAAGCTCAGGCATCCGGTTGCTCCAACCGAGAATTTCGACCGGGTGCGCCGGCACTTTGACTTCGTCTTCGATCTCCTTGCGGAGCGCTCGGTCCCGGCCAACGGTAACCGTCAATCGGATATCCGTTCGCTCGCAGAGGCGCCGCACCAAAGCGGGTGCTTCCTTCTTGCCGGAATTAATCAGATATAGTATTCGCCGCGGTTCTTTTTCGCCGCTGACATAACGAGTGTCCTTTAAATTGGCAAAACGGTGAGTGACGGGAAACCCAAAAATACGGATCTGTTGCTCTGGAACACCCGCATTTCGGAGGACGTTCGCGGTATCGTCGTTCGCAACCAGGAAATAATCACTCGCGCAGCGGTACCAGATTGAGTTGATCGTGATCGAATCGGTGACGACGGTAATTTGAGAAAATGTCTTGGGCCGCGCATCCGCGTAGATCGCGTCGATCACGTAGTTGTAGATCGGGTAGGTCGAAACAACAGCGTCCGGCTCCAATTGCGTGAGCAGATCGCTCATCGCACGCTTCATCTTGGCAAGCATCGCCATGTTCGATTCCACGAACTGCGTGCCGTCGATGACGTTGTAGATCTTCCCCCAAACCCTTGGCGTACGGTTGATCGCGGCAATGTACGCTTTTCGAACCCAATCGTTCAGTTTACCGTAGCACCTATCGAAAAGATCGAGCACTTCCACGTTCGCCTCATCGGGCGCAATGTGCTCGACCGCGTCTCGAATATTCCGTGCCGCCGTGTTGTGCCCCTCGCCAAAACCGGCGGTAAAGATCAGGATTTTCTTCATCGATCTGGAAAAAATTGGCGGAGCCGTTTACTTTCCCGCGCCTGCATTTGCATAGATACATTAATACGCGTCGAGGTTAAACGATACAGAACAACCCCGCCAGAAATTTTGGAGAGAGTGGGTGCATGGAAACTCCGCCGACGCAACGAGAAGAGCCCTATTTTTGATGATTGGGCAAACTGAAGGAGCGTCGATTGGAATTTTATAATCTCCGGGCAACACGTTCTCGTGTGCGAAGGCTGAAGATTCCCCTCTTCTTCGCGCTTTTCTTCCTCACTCTCACTTCCAAGCTCGGGGTTTCCCAACAAACCGACGACGACCAGGAGCATCTGCGCGAACTTTTCCTGAAGAGCCGGCAGAAAATGGAGCTCGTTGCAAGCCCGACTCCATCGCCAAAACCGACGCCTACCCCCGCGTCCTCTCCGCTACGGCATCCGTTCCATACTGCGACACTGGAACCTGCCGTTACAAGACTGACGCAGTCCGCCTCCATCGCGCCCTCCTCGGTATCGGGAAATGAAGAAGGCGAATCAACCCCGACACCTGCTCCTCCACCCCGACAAGCACCGACCAGACCCCCGGTCGTATCAACACCCGTGGTCGAACGCGAATCGGCGACTCCGATCCCGACCCCAACTCCAAAGCACAAACACCGCTGGTTCTTTTTCGGCGGCCATGACGACAATAATTCGATCGTTGTCCAAAAATCCGGGGCTGAAGATTCACGAAACCTGGTTCCTGCTCCTGGAGGCGAAGGCGTCGAGTGGCATTATCTGACACCCGCCGTCCGCAAGGCGATCGACGACGCGCGCGTCGCGCGGAACCGTTGGAAATACATCATCGTTCACAATAGTGGCACCCGTCAGGGCAACGCCCGCATTTTTGATTACTACCATCGGTACGTCCGCAAAATGCCAAACGGCCTGGCATACCACTTTGTCATCGGTAACGGCACCTCCTCCGGAAACGGCCAGATCGAGATCGGAAATCGATGGGTTCGCCAGCTCAATGGCGGGCACGTTCACAGTGACTACCTCAATTATATCTCGATCGGTATCTGCCTTGTCGGCGACTTTAACAGGGATTTGCCCACAAAAGCGGAGTATGAAGCACTCGACGAACTGATCCGTTATCTCCGGCACCGCGTCGGGAAGGTTGACGGCCGTTATTCAATTGTTCGGGGACACAAAGAGATCAACCCCCGTCCAACTGACTGCCCCGGAAATCGCTTCCCACTGACCTGGCTCCACCGCTCGTTCCCGGACTAAAGGCAAAAGTAAAAAGGCAGAAGGAAAAAGGCAAAAGTAAGAACGCAGAACGCAGAATTACCGTGCTCGTATTCGTCATCGGTAGCCCTAACTCACAATCGTACTCCCAATTCGGAAGTGTTTCGTCCCAAATACGCGAAAGTCGCGTAGCTTGGAAGCATATGGATCCAGCGTCTAAATCCGTCGGAAAAGCGAGCACCAATACGACTTTCGATTGATGACCGGGCCTTACTTCTGCATTCTTACTTTTGCCTTCCGCCTTCTTCTCGCAATGCACATCGGTATAACTGGTGCTTCTGGTTTCATCGGGCGGCAACTTGTTCAGGACGCTCTTGCGCGAGGATATCGCGTCACGCCGTTCTCAAGACAGGCGACGACACAACTTCCGGGCTGTGAACCGACGCGGCTCTTTGGCCGGAACATGGACGTCAACGAACTCGATGCGGTTATCCATCTTGCAGGCGAACCAATCATCGGACTCTGGACCAAACAAAAACGGCACCTGATCCTGCAGAGTCGCGTGGACGGCATTCATCGACTCGTCGCCGCCGTCGGACAGTCGGCCCGCAAGCCGTCCGTTCTCGTCACCGCCTCGGGAGTCGATATTTATGGGGATCGCTCAGAAGAATCCCTGACGGAGATGAGCCCGATCGATGCCACCTCTTTCCTCGCCCAGGTCGCCGGTGCTCTCGAGAAAGAAGGCGCCGCTGTGGAACACGCCGGCCTCCGCTTTGTTCCAGTCCGACTCGCCATGGTGCTCGGCCGGAACGCCGGAGCACTTCAGGTGATGAAAACAGCTTTTCAATTCGGTCTCGGAGGCAGAATCGGCTCCGGAAGGCAATGGATGCCCTGGATCCACCTCGCGGATGCCTCAGCCCTGTTTCTTCACGCTGCCGAAACCGGGTCGATCCGGGGACCGATAAACGGTGTCGCACCCAATCCGGTTCGCAACGATGAGTTCACCAGGGCGATGGGCGAGCTCCTCCGGCGCCCGACGATCTTCACTGTGCCCGAAATGGCGCTACGAATGCTGCCCGGTCACCAGGGCTCGCTGGTTCTGAATAGTCAGCGCATCGTTCCAGCCGTCGCTCTTCGAACCGGCTTCCAATTCCGTTTTCCCGACCTGCGAGGCGCGCTTGCAGAGGCTTTGACCTGATTCAGCAAATAATTCGTGCCGTCGTTTGCCTCGTGGTGAATCCTTTTTCCTGTGCCTCCTTTCTCACCTCCGGCTTCCATGTCGCTACAGAACACGATCGCACTGGTCTACGACTACGACCAAACGCTAAGTCCGGCGTACATGCAGGATGACGTGATTTTTCCCGCGTTCGGGATCAACGCCGAGAAATTCTGGAAGCGGTGCGCAGACATGGTTCAGACGGAAGGATACGACAACGAGCTCGCCTATATGAAATGTTTGCTTGACTACCTCTCGATGGATCGACCGACAAATGACCAGCTCAAGCAGCTCGGCGCAAAAATGCAGCTCTATAAGGGACTACCGGAAATGTTCGAAGAGTTCGACCGGGATCTCCTCGACGACCGGCATCTGGCCGTCGGCATCCAAGTTGAACATTACGTCGTCTCGTCTGGACTGAAAATTCTCATCGAAGGCAGCAAGCTGCGCCCCTATTTGCGGGAAGTTTTCGGATGCGAATACGCCGAAGATCCCGACGGGAGAATCACGTTCCCAAAACGAGTGATCAGTCACACCCAAAAAACTCAATACCTCTTCCGAATCAATAAAGGACTCCTGGACATGTCGCAAGATGTGAATGACCACATGCCGGATGAAATTCGGCCGGTCCCTTTCACAAATATGATCTACATCGGGGACGGCCCGACCGATGTCCCCTGCTTCACGATCATGCGGAAACACGGCGGTTATGCGATTGCCGTGTACAACCCCGATGATCCAACTCGAGCGAGCTTTAAGAAATGCTACAATCTTTTCGCCCACGCAGATCGAGTCCGTCAGATTGCGCCGTCCGACTATCGCCGGGGAAGTCACCTGCGCCTCCTCATCGAGGAGATGGTCCACGAAATCGCCGATCGCATTCTGGCAAATAGAAAAAGTGCCGGTGAGACCGGACTTGTGCGCGCGCCCAGGCATCTCTCTTGACGAGGGTTATGCCGGAATTGGAAGGCGAAAATCGACCTTAAGTTTAAATCGACGGAGCCGATAGACCCTCTTTAGTAGGAAAGGGTCGATGAAATTTTCTCCGCAACAATTGAACGAAGTAATCCTGGCCGCGACACCCGACCAACTTGCAGAGCTGCGAGCGATCAGTGAAGTTTTCGAAATCTCAATGGATGAAGTTTGCAGCGAAGTGCTGAAGCTGATCAATGCGAAGTTCCCGCTGCCGGACTTTGCTTTCTCGAATAATTAGAGGCCTGGGGCTCCGTCCGCCGACCGCGGGACACTTCAATCCCCTCACGCCTTTGGCGCTTAAGATCTGCGCCATATTAAGTTAACGCGCATGGGCGGCTGCCGGACCGATATCTCGGCGATCCTTCGGGCCTCTGTGCGACTCAAATGACTTGATTGTAAGTTTTCGAACGGCATTTTGAGCTTCTGGGCATTTCAATAAATGTCCTCCTCAACTGTAACGCTTCCTCACACACCCCAAACTATGAAACGCACCGCAAGCGCCATTTGGCATGGCGACCTCAAACAGGGCAAAGGTACAATCTCCACACAGAGTGGCGTATTGAATCAAACGCAGTACTCGTTTACTACCCGCTTCGAGAACGGCATCGGCACGAATCCGGAGGAACTCATTGCCGCAGCGCATGCAGGCTGTTTTACGATGGCGACATCGGCAATGATGGGCGCCGAAGGCATTACACCGGACGAGCTTTCGACCGAAGCGACGCTCACACTTGAACAAGTCGACGGAAACTGGACGATCACCAAGATTCACCTCGATTTGACCGGCAAAGTCCCCGGGATTGACGAGGCGAAGTTCAGCGAAATCGCGGACAAAGCAAAAGCCGGTTGTCCGGTTTCGCGAGTCCTCAAGGCTGATATCACGCTTTCGAAGAAGTTTATAGGGTAAGCATTGTTGGCGCAGACGGATCGAAGAGCCTGCGTCCGGCGGGTCACTGGACGCAGCCGAGGTCCAGTAAAGCGATCACACACCGAGTTGAACTCTCGTTAGGAACATCGCATCGCATAGTGCCCTGATCGTGATAAATACGGGTTAGAGATTGATCCCAGGGCGCTAACCCCTTATAATAACCGACTGTTTTTTTATGAAGACTTCTACAGCCAACGAACCCGCCGTGACACGTCAGGCCTCGAAACGAGGCGAAACGATGAATGGTGCCGAGATTCTCGTCGCCGCATTGGAGCGAGAGGGCGTAGAGGTAATTTTCGCTTACCCGGGCGGCGCCAGCATGCCGATTCACCAGGCGCTAACGCGGTCGACCAAGATTCGAACGATTCTTCCCCGGCATGAGCAGGGAGGCAGCTTCGCCGCCGAAGGGTATGCCCGAGCCACCGGTAAAGCCGGTGTTTGTATGGCGACCTCCGGCCCTGGCGCAACCAATCTCGTGACCGGGATCGCGGATGCCTACATGGATTCGGCTCCACTTGTCGCGATTACCGGCCAGGTGCCGCAGGAGATGATCGGGCGTGGGGCCTTTCAGGAGACTGATGTGTTCGGGATGACGCTCCCGGTGGTCAAGCACAGTTATCTCGTCATGGATATCCACGAGATCCCGCGCGTGGTCAAAGAAGCATTTCACATCGCGCAGACCGGGCGGCCGGGTCCTGTGCTCATCGATATTCCTAAGAATATCCAGAACCAAATGGCGCAGCCGATATTCCCGACCGAGCTGACGTTACGCGGATATCGCGTGGCGCCCAAAGCCGACTCGGTGTCCCTCAACGAGATCATCGGGCTGATCAAATCGGCAAAACGGCCGATGGTCTATGCTGGCGGTGGCATCATTTCGTCTGAGGCAGCCGGCGAATTGCTCGAGTTTGCCGAGCGAAGCCAGATCCCGGTGGCCACAACCCTCATGGGAATCGGTGGTTTTCCGGAACGGCATCCGCTCTCGCTGAAATGGCTGGGAATGCACGGCACGGTGTACGCCAACTGTGCGGTGAACGAGTCGGATCTGTTGCTGGCGTTCGGAGTGCGATTTGACGACCGGGTCACCGGCAAAGTCGAGAGGTTCGCTGAGCACGGCACGATCGTTCACATCGACATCGATTTTTCGGAGCTGAACAAGAACAAGGTCGTCAAGCTGCCGATCCTCAGCGACATCAAATATGCGCTGGGCGAATTGAACCGTTTACTTGCGACCGGAGGCTACCAACGGACCTCCATCGACTTCACACTTTTCCCGGAGTGGATGAAGAAAATCCAGCTGTGGAAACAGCGTTACCCGCTCGATTTCAAGGATTCGGATAGCGAAATTTTGCCGCAGTCCGTCGTTCGGATGCTTGATGAGATGACGAATGGGGAAGCGATACTGACGACGGGCGTCGGCCAGCATCAGATGTGGGCCGGACAATACTACGATTTCTCGGAACCGCGCCATTTTTTGACGTCTGCTGGCCTGGGTGCGATGGGTTTTGGGTTTCCAGCCGCACTCGGTGCGAAGGTTGCATTTCCGAACAAGCAAGTCGTTGATATCGACGGCGACGGTTCCTTCCTGATGAATGTCCAGGAACTGGCGTGTGCCCACGTGGAGGCCATCGCAGCGAAGGTCATCATTATCAACAACCAGCATCTCGGAATGGTCGTGCAGTGGGAGGACCGGTTCTACAACAGCAACCGTGGCCATACGTTCCTGGGCGACCCGCGGGACAGAGAGCGGATTTACCCCGATTACGTCGAGCTCTGCAAAGGGTTTGGCGTCAAATGCGAGCGCGTGATTGACAAGAAGGATTTGCGGGCTGCTCTCCAACGGATGCTGGACTCAGACGAGTGTTACGTCCTCGATGTGATGACGCCGTTTACCGAACACGTGATGCCGATGATCCCGGCTGGAAAAACCTATCGGGACATCATCATCGACGAGCGACACGGCAAGTTCGAAGGATAGAACGCGAAATGGATAGACGCTGATGGCGTTCTGGGGGCATGGCGTTCGCCCGCACAGCAATCTTAACCTCCCGCTTTGCGAGGTGTTAGCGCTGGCAAAGCGGGTTGCGCATTTTCAGATTTAATTCAAGTGTCGATGGAAGAAAACGAACTTCTTGCGGTCCGCCGCCAGAAGCTCGAGCAACTGCTTGAGCAGAGGGTGGATCCTTTCGGAGGCCGGTTTGATGTCTCCGGCGATGTAGGCGAAGTCCGAAAAAATTTTGCGGCGGGCAAACGGGTCCGCGTTGCGGGACGAATCACTGCGCATCGCAACATGGGCAAGAGCCAGTTTTTAGACTTGAGCGATATCACCGGGCGTCTTCAGATTTACGTCAATCTGAAAGAACTGCCGCCCGAAGATGCCGTTGCGTTTCAGCTCCTGGATATCGGTGATTTTCTTGGGGTCGAAGGGGAATGCTTTATCACAAAAAGTGGCGAACCGACGATGCGGGTGGAGAGATTCCAGATTCTGTCGAAGGCATTACGACCGCTGCCCGACAAATGGCACGGCGTCAGCGACATTGAAATCCGAAACCGGCAACGGTACCTCGACCTGATTGCCAATCCGGCAGCGCGCGATGTTTTCCTGGCCCGGAGCCGCATCGTCCGCGAGATCCGCGAATACCTGCAAGCGCGCGGGTTTGTAGAAGTTGAGACGCCGATGATGCAGCCGATAGCGGGTGGCGCGGCGGCGCAGCCGTTCAAGACCCATCACAACGTGCTGGACATCGATCTTTACCTGCGGATCGCACCGGAGCTTTACCTGAAGCGGCTCCTGGTCGGCGGATTCACGAAGATCTTTGAATTAAATCGGAACTTCCGGAACGAAGGGATTTCCAGGCGCCACAATCCGGAGTTTACGATGCTCGAGGTTTACTGGGCGTATGCCGACTTCGAGGTGATGGCCAATCTGGTCGAAGAAATGATCTGCGGATTGGCCGAACATGTTGCCGGTACCCTGCAGATCGAGCACAAAGATGGCGAAGGAAATGTCCGGCGAACTATCAACCTGTCACGGCCCTGGAAACGGGCCCGGTATACAGACCTGATCCGTGAGGTGGACGCCGGCTGGTACGAACTTAGCCATGAACAGAAACTGCAGCGATGCAAGGAACTCGGAGTGGAAGTGCATTCGGGAATGCAGGAGTTCGAGGTGACACAGCAGGTATTCGAAAAGCTCGTTGAAGAACGCACGATCGACCCTATTTTTGTGACGCATCTACCGGTCGAACTGGTTCCGTTAGCGAAACAGAATTCCGAGGACAAGGCACTCGTGGACGTTTATGAGCTTGTGATCAATGGCCAGGAAGTCTCGCCGGGATATTCCGAACTGAACGATCCGATTGTGCAACGACGCAGGTTGCTTGAGCAGGTAGGCGAAGAAACACAAAACCTGGACGAAGATTTTCTATTGGCGCTCGAGCATGGGATGCCGCCTGCGGGCGGAGTTGGGATCGGCATTGATCGACTCGTGATGATACTCACCGGTGCGGAGTCCATCCGCGAGGTCATACTGTTTCCCCATCTCAAGCCGAAGACCCAGGAATGACGACCGGTTCCGCTGAGTCAACGACCACGAAGTTTCCGCCGGACGCGAAAAATTCGTTTCGGTTCAGTCTGTTTAACGCGCTGAATTTTCAGATCACGCTTGGGGCGCCGATGATCCTCTACGCGAAAGCCTTGGGAGGAAGCGCCACAACGATTGGGATCGTGGCATCGCTTGCACCGCTCACCAGGCCGTTGGTCGAGAGGAAGGGTAAGCCATTCGAAACGGCGATTCGCGACGTTGTCATCATGGCGCGGTTGAAGCTTTATGGTCGATTCTTTAACCGATAAGCCCACCGTGGTCCCGCCGGCCTTTGCGATGCCGA
>Ga0209656_10002353_pt1 | contig 12253 bp, 10 predicted proteins | sample BogFormECP12_OM2_FD_188239 | JGI IMG/M metagenome (GOLD analysis project Ga0209656, IMG submission 188239) | Bog forest soil microbial communities from Calvert Island, British Columbia, Canada - ECP12_OM2 (SPAdes) (version 2) | ecosystem: Environmental > Aquatic > Freshwater > Wetlands > Bog ... | reverse complement strand
GGCCGGATTGCTTCACCGGGCCGAATCAACGTCTACAAGAGGCTCGACTGGCTCGCACGGCAGCCCCAATCGCCCTTCCATCCTCAGCCCTACCTGCAACTGGCGAAAGTCCTCCGCGAGTCCGGTGATGACAAAGGCGCCCAAAAGGTGCTGATCGAAATGGAAGCCCTGTCACGGAAAGGCAGTATTTGGAGCCCGCTCCTCAAATACACGATTGGCTACGGCTACGATCCGATCCGGGCATTCTGGTGGGCTGCTGGACTGACTGGACTGGGATGGATCATCTACCGCCGGAGTTACCTTGCCGGGGGAATGGTCCCGACCGACAAGGATGCCTGCGCCAAGTTCCGCGAACCTGGCGCTCCGATAGCAGCGCACTATCCCAGCTTCTCCCCTTTGGTTTACTCGGTGGAGAATTCCCTTCCGTTGGTCAAACTGGGACAAGGTGACAAGTGGCAGCCTGACCCCGAACCGGATCAACCACCAGAGAACCCAGCTCCGAAGCTGGGCTATCGCGGCGTGTGGCAGTGGCGTACTCCCAAACCGGCCGCCAACAGCGACGCACCCGCCGGCGACACTTCAGCAACCTTGCCGCAGCCCGACGCTGCCGCCGCGCCGGCCCCGATAACTCAACCGCCACCCAGTCCCAAGCAGAATTTCTTCGCACCGCTGGATCGCCTACTCATCGCCGTGGGCTTACGTCCGTCCACCGACGCCAACCAAACGCCGTCGTCCCTCAGCCGATTCGGAACCTCGCCTCGCTTCGTTACTTGGTTTCTCTGGTTCCAAATTTTGCTCGGCTGGTTACTCGCCACACTCTTCGTTGCAGGCGTCAGCGGCATCGTGCACAAATAGCAGCCTGCCCCCAAAGTTCCTAGCCCCGGCAGGGGCGACAGCTCAGGGATGTCAACAGAGCCAGACGACTTCTAGTGACTCAGTTATCGGTCAGCCCGGCTTTGGCGTCCCCAATCTGGTTATCACCACACCATTCCTGCATCTAGAGCAAACACAGAGTTGCTGTAGCACAGGATTGGAATGGTAGTGCGGCGCTTCAGCGCCGCGTTAGCGGTACGCTTTTTGGATTTGAGCCGGGTTTCAACCCGGCGGCACTTCCGGCTCCTGCGGATACTGCAACGTTGGTTTTGCTTTAGCCCTCGAGGGAAATCGGATTCCCTCAGGGACCTGATTTATGAAACAAGCTGGCTCTGTTGACATCCTGTCGTCAGGCTTTGCGGCTGCGGTATTAAGGAAGAAAATATGAGCTGCGATGAATGAGTCCCGCAATGCGGGACGGCTCAGTGTAGCCCAGGACGAAGTCCTGGGTAGCCTGCCCCCAAAGTTCCGAGCCCCGGCAGGGGCGACAGCTCAGGGATGTCAACAGAGCCAGCTTGTTTCATAAATCCGATTTGAAAGGGCACGGCTTCAGCCGTGCCGCTCCGGGCGTCGTGAACAAAGGGCTTTAGCCCCCGAGGGAAATCGAATTCCCTCAGGCACCTGATTTATGAAACGACTTCTAGTGAATCAGTTATCGGTCAGCCCGGCTTTGGCGGCAGAGTGGGAACCCGAATCTGCTTATCACCGCACCATTCCTGCATCTAAAATCTTACGTGAATCAGTTTCGATGAGGTCTCTGTGAAAACATCCCGACTCGCCATCGCCGCGGGTTGTGCGTTCCTCGCACTTGCCGCAGCACTAGCCCAGACACCACCGTCCGACGCAAACCTCACCGCGAATCCCGTTTACCAGAAGAACTGCAAGAAGTGTCATGGGGAGAATGCAGAGGGCCGCCATTTCGGCGGACCATCGCTCGTTTCCGAGAAAACAGCTGCCTTATCAAACGACGACCTGCGCAACCTCATCACTAACGGCAAAGGCCACATGCCCAAGTACGGCGGCAAGTTGACGCCAGAAGAAATCGACACGCTGGTGCAGCAGATAGAAGCGCTGAACAAGAAATGAAGCGAGGGCGCCCCATCCTTTCTCAACTTTGGGGAAAGGGGGAACAAGAATCTGCAAAGCTACCCGAGCGCCTCATCCAGTGGAGCGTTTGGCGTCACCAGATACTGCTTCGCTTTCTCCTGAAGCTCTGCCGTCAGCGGCACGCTCTTACCCGTCTCCAGGCTGGCACGCACAGCGACGCTGTCGCAGGTGGCGATCATGCGTCCGCTCTCGGAGTCGAACATCTGGTGCAGAAAGCGAAAGTATTTTTCACCCACCGCCAGGAAGCCGCTTTTGATCTCGACCAGCTCTCCGCCGCGCAGCTCTTCGAGAAACTGGTAGTTCTGCCGTACGATGGCGATGCGCAGGTTTTGCTGCTTGATCGACGCTGGCGTTACACCTACGGCGCGCAGTAGAAACCACGTTGCCTGGTCGAAGCGCGACACGTACATCTGCGAGTTCATGTGGCTGGTGAAGTCGTACTCCGAAGCCAGCACCGCGCCTTTAAAGGTGTGCACCCATTCCGCCATGTGTGCCTTTCGCTCTTCGCTCTTGGCTGTCAGCTGTCAGCTCTCAGCCGTCAGCTTTCAGTCCTCAAAATCAGATCCGTGTTATCCGTGGTGATCCGGCGGCCTGTCTTTGATTTTCGCCATCCGGATTGTTCGCGTGCGCAGAATCGGCTTCGACCATCTCCGCCCAATGCACGACCCATTGTGCGGCTACTTCCTCGGGCAGCGTACCCGAGCTGGCGTCGTGCTTGAGGAGTTCGGCAGTCCGTCGCGCGCCCAACTCGATCAACAGTTGGTCAAAGCGTATGCCGCCCTCGCAGAAAGTGTCTTTATAGGTCCGGTCGCCGAGCGCAATCAGGCCGTAGGTGACGCCGGTTAGATCGGGGCGCTCGCGCTCCAGGCTGGCAAAAAATTCCTGCGCGTTGTCAGGCACGTCGCCTTGCCCGTAAGTAGACGTGCAAATCAAAAACGTCCCGCCAGCCTGAAATACGCCGGCGTCCAGATCGTCCATCATGCGAATCGTTACTGCGTGCCCCGCCGCTTCGAGCACAGTCTGCACCTCCTGCGCGACCATCTCGGCCGTGCCGGTCATCGTTCCCACAAGAATAGTGAGACTCAACGCCACGATACCCTGCTCCGGCGTCCCGTCTCTGCGACTTTAAACCAGCGCATCACACTCGCTCCTGCTTTGGTCGAATCATGTAGCTGTGGAAGTATAATGCATGTACTATAGCGGCAAGCGGCGATGCTATGCCTCCGATGTCCAGCCCTCCTGACACTCCGATGGGCGATTCTGGCCGTTATAACGAAAGTTATAACAATGCCCATAATAATAGCGACGACGGCTTCCTCAGAATACTCGGTAACCGCGTCCGTGAGGCCCGCGCGAGCCGCGGCATGACGCGCAAAATCCTGGCGAACGACTCCGGCGTTTCCGAGCGCTACCTCGCGCAATTAGAGTCGGGGCAGGGCAATGTTTCGATTCTGCTGCTACGCGACGTCGCCCGTGCGCTCGACATGCCGATCGAGGCACTGATTCTCGAAGGTTCCGACCCGTCGATGGACCTCATGCATACTGTGGAGTTTCTGCGCCGCCTGCCCTCGTCGGAACTGCTGGAGGCGCGGCAGATGCTGCTGTTTCGCTTCGGCGGCACCGATACCGCGACGCGTTGCGGCCGCATCGCATTGATCGGCCTGCGCGGCGCGGGCAAGTCCACGCTGGGTGCGCATCTCGCCGAGGCCAGCGCCCTGCCTTTTTTTGAGCTCGACAAGCTGATCGAGCAGCAAGCCGGCATTCCGCTGAGCTCCATCTTTGATCTTTACGGGCAAAGCGGTTTTCGTCGCCTCGAGCGCCGCTGCCTGGATGAGTTGCTGGAGGGCTACCCCAATTTCGTGGTTGCCACCGGTGGCAGCCTGGTTTCCGAGACGGCGACATTTGAGCGGCTGCTGACCTCGTGCTTCACGGTGTGGCTGCACGCCGCCCCCGAGTTTCACATGCAGCGCGTGATCGAGCAGGGCGACATGCGGCCCATGGCGGAAAATCGCGAGGCGATGACCGACTTGCTGCGAATCCTCGAAGTGCGCGAGCCGCTCTATCGCCGGGCCGATATTAACCTCGATACAGGGCTAAATTCGGTGGAAGAGTGCGTCCGCGAGATACAAGTTGCGGTGGCTAAGAAGATGATTCCATGGGCTGCGAGGCCGGATTAGGCGTTTTGGCCAGAGTTGGTCACAAATTCCGGCGGCTGTTATCGCAATTTGCGGTGTGATCGAAGAATTGCACCTTAGTCCATCGCAAATCCAGACTTTGAACGCTGTGTATGAACTATAATGCATACATCGTATGTGGGGATGGGACCCCGGTTGACCTCGCACTTCGCGCGCCCTCCTGACTGACTTTCGCGCGGTTTCGAGCGGTGACAACCCATCGATGGAGGAGCAGACAACGCAATGCTGAAAACTGATGACGCAGCCAGCGTCCGTTTCGACGTGAGCGGTGAGTACCGTCACTGGCGGCTCACCTTCGACGGCCGCGTCGCGACGCTGGCCATGAGTGTGGACGAGGATGGCGGCCTGCGGCCGGGCTATAAGCTCAAGCTGAACTCCTACGACCTCGGCGTGGACATCGAGCTGCACGACATCCTGCAACGCATTCGCTTCGAGCATCCGGAGGTGGCGTGCGTGGTGCTGACCAGCGCGCGCGAGAGGATGTTCTGCGCTGGCGCCAACATTTACATGCTGGGCTCGTCGTCGCACGCGTGGAAGGTCAATTTCTGCAAGTTTACCAACGAGACACGCAATGGAATGGAAGACTCGAGCCGGCACGACGGCCTCAAGTTTCTTGCCGCCATCAACGGGACGTGCGCTGGTGGGGGCTATGAAGTCGCGCTGGCATGCGACGAAATTGTTTTGGTCGATGACCGCTCCAGTGCGGTGAGCCTGCCAGAGGTTCCTCTGCTCGGTGTGTTGCCCGGCACCGGCGGCCTCACGCGATTGGTGGACAAGCGCAAAGTCCGCCGCGACCTGGCCGACATGTTCTGCACCAATCCTGACGGCGTAAAGGGCGAGCGCGCCAAACAGTGGGGCCTGGTGGACGAGATCGCGCCTCCGGCGAAGTTTGCCGAACTGGTGCGTTCGCGGGCGGAGAAATTTGTGGCCGGTTCGTCGCGTGCGTCGGACGCAAAAGGGATCAAGCTGAATCCTCTGCAGCGGAGCATTGATGACAACGGCTACCACTACCGGTACGTCGATGTTGCGTTCGATCGCAGTGCGCGAATCGCGACACTGACGGTTCGCGCTCCCGAAGGAAACCAACCAGCGACGAAAGAAGAGATTCACACCGCAGGCGACCAATGGTGGCCGCTGGCCATGGCGCGGGAGTTGGATGACTCCATCCTGATGCTGCGAGTCAACGAGCTGGAGCTCGGTCTAGTGCTGATCAAAACTGCCGGCGACATCGACGCCGTGCTGTCCAGCGATCGCGTCATGCTGGAGCATCGCTCAGATTGGCTGGTGCGTGAGACTATTGGTCTGTTGCGTCGCACGTTCGCACGGCTCGACGTGTCGTCACGCACGATGTACGCCATCCTGGAGACGGGTTCCTGCTTCGCCGGGTTGCTGTTCGAACTCGCGCTCGCTGCCGACCGCAGCTACATGCTAGCGTCAGCCGACGAAAGTGAATCGCCTAGAATCGCACTCAATGAATTCAACCTTGGTCTGCTGCCGGAAGTGAACGGACGCAGCCGGATTGCTACCCGCTTCAGCAGCGACGAAACAAAGTTGACGGAGGTCGCAGACCACCAGGACAAGCCGCTGGGTCCGGAACAGGCGCTCGATCTCGGGTTGATCACCGTCGCTCCCGACGATCTCGACTGGGAGGACGAGGTTCGCATCGCGATCGAAGAGCGGGCCTCGCTGTCGCCGGACGCGCTGACCGGATTGGAAGCCAGCCTGCGCTTCCCCGGGTCCGAGACGCTTGAAACCAAAATCTTCGGGCGCCTCTCGGCATGGCAAAACTGGGTGTTTATCCGGCCCAATTCCACCGGCGAACACGGCGCGCTCAAGTTGTTCGGATCAGGCTCGAAGGCCCGATTTGACTGGGAGAGGGTGTAATGAGCATCAATTACCAGGACCGCATTCCAAACAATGTCGATCTGGGCTCGAACCGCACGCTGCAGCGCGCGCTGGAGCACTGGCAGCCGGAATTCTTGAAGTGGTGGGAAGATCTCGGCCCCAAAGATTTCCAGGTGGCCGACGTGTACCTGCGCACCGCGACCTCGGTGGACGCCAAGGGCTGGGCAACGTACGGCTACGTGCGCATGCCGGAGTATCGCTGGGGCATCTTTCTGAATGAGCGCGACCCCAACCGGCGCATCGGTTTCGGCGACAACTATGGGCAGGAAGTGTGGCAACAGATTCCCGGCGAGTACCGGGCAACGCTGCGGCGGCTGATCGTGACCCAGGGCGACACCGAACCTGCGTCGGTCGAGCAGCAGCGCATGCTGGGGCATACCGCGCCGTCACTATATGACTTGCGTAACTTATTTCAAGTGAATGTAGAGGAAGGACGCCACCTGTGGGCGATGGTGTATCTCCTGCACGCCTATTTTGGGCGCGACGGCCGCGAAGAAGCCGAAGAGTTGTTGGAGCGGCACTCGGGCGACGCCAACAAACCGCGCATCCTGGGCACCTTCAATGAGCCCATCCGCGACTGGCTCAGCTTTTTCATGTTCACGTACTTCACCGACCGCGACGGCAAATTCCAGCTTAAGTCGCTGGCCGAGTCGAGCTTCGATCCGCTGGCCCGCACCTGCCAATTCATGCTCACCGAAGAAGCGCACCACATGTTCGTGGGTGACACCGGCATCAACCGCGTTGTGAAGCGGTCGCTGGAGGTGATGAAGGAGTTGAACTCCGACGACTCACAGGTCATCCGCAATGCCGGTGCTATTGATTTGCTGACAGTGCAGCGCTATCTCAACTTCTGGTTCACCTCGTCGCTCGACCTGTTCGGGTCGGAGACGTCGTCGAACGCAGCCTCGTACTTTGCCAACGGATTGAAGGGGCGGCCGGACGAAGCGCAGTATGAGGACCACGTCGCGATTGAGCAGTCGTACCAGCTCGACTTGCCCGACGGAAGCGGTGGCACGAAGAGTGAACAGATCCCCATGCGCAATGCGATGAATGAGGTGACGCGCACTTCGTACGTGCGCGATTGCGAGATCGGAGTGAAGCGCTGGAACCGTCTGATCGAGAAGGCGGGGCATCCGTTCCGCCTGAACCTGCCCAGCACGCGCTTTCGGCGAAGCATCGGTAACTGGGCCGGAGTGCCGACGACACCCGAGGGCGCCCCAATCAGCGCCGAGCAATTTGCCGCGCACAAACCGCAGTGGCTGCCAACCGAGAGCGACCAGGCCTTCATCCTCAGCCTGATGCACGGGGTGCACCAGCCGGGCAAGATGGCGGCGTGGATCGCACCTCCGGACCGCGGCATCAACAACAATCCAGTGGATTACGAGTACGTAAAGCTGCCGTAGCACACGTCCATACAGCCGCCTTGCAGTCGCCTGCGTCCAAATCCGCGTAGGCAGGTGCCGCTTTTCGGGTTAGACTGACGTGCATCGGGCGCGTACCTCTGAGGGGCGAGCTACGGCTACTTCGAAAATGAGCAACTCCCGCAATGTCGGAGCGCGAGCCGGACTCCGGAATCACCGCCGCGGACTGCGGACCGTAGCCGCTATCGAAGCTACCAAGGGAGTGCTGGTTCTGCTGGCGGCCTTTGGCTTCGTGGAGATTATCCACCACAACGTTGACCTCGAAGACGCCGCGCAAAACCTGCTGTACTATCTTCACATCGATCCCGACCGTCGCGTCTCGCATGCCCTGTTGCATGCGGCGGGGCGGATGATGGACGCCAACTTGCTGACGGTACTGGCGATCGCGACTGTCTATTCCAGCTTGCGATTTATCGAATCGTATGGTCTGTGGCGGCAGCGGGTCTGGGCCGAGTGGCTGGCTATTGTTTCGGGCGCGGTGTATCTGCCTTTCGAGATCTACAACCTCATCCGGCGGCCCACGATGGTCCACTGGGTGATTCTGCTGATCAACATCGCCGTGGTGCTGTACATCGCCTGGGTACGATGGGACGACGTCATGGGACGAAGACGCCGACAACACGCTGCGCCGCCGCGGTTCGTCGAACACGGCGATTGATCCTCGGAAATCCCCACGACTGGGCCAATTATTCAAGCAGCACTTGCGACAAAACGCGCGCGACGTTCTCGCCCATGATGAGGCGGATATCGTGTTCGGAAACGCCTTGCTGCATCAGTGCTTCTGTGATCAGCGCAAGGCCGCTGGAGTCGAAGGGTTCGGTCACAGCGCCGTCGAAATCGGAGCCGAGTGCAACGTGCTCTGCGCCGACCACTCCGACGGTGCAACGGATGGCCGTTGCGATCGCTTTAGCGTCGGTGCCACAGGTGGCGACATCCCAGAATCCGACGCCGATAACCCCGCCGGTTGCGGCCACGGCGCGAAGCTGGTCGTCGTCGAGATTGCGATTGTTGTTGCAGACGCCTTTGACTCCGGTGTGGGAGACGACGACCGGCTTGGTGGCGAGCGAGGTCACGTCGTGCAGGGTGGCAGCCGAGGCGTGCGAAACATCGATCAGCATGCCGTGCGCTTCCATCTGCTTCACCCATTCACGGCCCAAAGGAGTGAGCCCGCCTTTGCCGACGCCGGCGGCCGAGCCACCGACAGCGGTGTCGGTAAAGTGCGCGGGCGACATCATGCGGAAACCCGCGGCGTAAAGCGCGTCGAGGTTGGCGAGATTGCCTTCGAGCGGCTGCGCGCCCTCGGTGCCGAGAAGCGCAGCGACCACGTGCGATCCCGATTTCCGCTGCGCGAGGAAGTTCGCCAGATCGCCGCGCGTCCGCAGCAAGACAAGCCCGCCGTTGGACTGGTCGACGAATTTCTGCAGTCGACTCGCCTGGTAGAGTGCAACCTGTTTCGGACTGCCCAGCGTCTTAAGTGGCCAGCCTTGCAGGATTCCGATGTAGGGCACGAGGTCCGTCGTGTCGTCGTTGCGGTCGATGTTGAGGTTGCGCGGGATGGTGGAGAACACGGTGAACGCCTGGATGCCGACGTTGCCCTCGACTAGACGAGGCAGATCGATGTGACCGGCCTTGCTGGGCGCGAGAATGTTGCGTCCCCAGAGCAGAGTGTCGGCGTGGAGATCGGCAACCAGCAGGGTGCGGTGCAGCGCCTCGGCCTCGGCGGAGACGCGGTAAGGACCGGGCTGCAGCGTGTGGTTTTGCGATCGCTCCAAAATGGAAGGTCCCACCAGGCGCGCCAGAATCAGCAAGCAACCGAGTACAACGGCGACGACCAGCAGCTTTTTCATCGCCGCCAGCCTAACACCTGGGCGGGGGAGTGCAGCAATTTCAACGACGTTGACGAGACTTATACGATGTGTCCTGGCCGAACGGACTGAAGTCCGCTGGACCTATCCAAGAAGAGGACGTTGACGGCACAGCTAAAGCTGTGCCCTTTCAAGGCGTGACGGAGACGAGTCTTTCAGCGTCTGCCGAGATGCTGGAAGCCGACGCTCTCGACGAGCGCAATTGCGAGGTTTATGGTTAAGGCGAACACGAGAGGACAACCATGCCGGGAATCCTGCTGGAAATTGTTGCGTCCACGGTGGAGGATTGCATCACCGCCGAGAGCGCCGGCGCAGACCGCATTGAGTTGTGTTCGGCAATTGCGACAGCCGGGCTGACGCCATCGCTGGGCACGCTGATCGAGGCGAAGAAGCGGGTGCAGATTCCCGTGGTGGCGATGGTGCGTCCGCGAGCCGGCGGCTTCTGTTATTCCGATGAGGACTTCGCCGTGATGCAGGGTGACGCCTCGCTGCTGCTGGAGCACGGCGCCGACGGCATCGTGTTCGGCATTCTTCACCCTGACGGAAGTATCGACAGGAAACGTTGCAGCCAGATGCTCGATATTGCAGGGGATAAGCAGGCGGTATTCCACCGCGCGTTCGATGTCGTGCCTGATCCGCAACGTACCCTGGACGAGTTGATCGACCTGGGTTTCACCCGCGTGCTCACCAGTGGACAGCAGAAAACGGCCTGCGAAGGTCGCGAGTTGATTCAAACGCTGATCGCGCGAGCCGGTCAACGGATTCAGGTGCTGGCGGGAGGAGGCGTCCGGGCGCACAACGTTCGCCCCTTAGTGGAAGCGTCGGGGTGCACGCAAGTCCTCATGGCGGCCTTCGCGACCGGGGTTGATCCTTCGACTGCCGCTTCATGCCTGAGATTCGGCAGTGTGCCGGGTTCGCCGTCGGGCTCGTATGAGCATGTCGATCGAAGTATCGTGCAACAGATGAAGGAAGTTCTCAAAGATATCGCAGGCGGTCGGATCGAATCGGGGAAGGGGCTCGAAGATTGAAGGCGGGATTGACCGCGGCTGACCTGCCCAACTTGGCAAACTAGCGAGCGAACCTGCAAGAGAATCGATTTTGCCGTTGCGCCTGGTCTCGCCGTCAACTAGCATTCGAGATGGGTATCGCGGTGCAACCATCGTGGCCGGACGCCCTGATTGTGCGCGTCTCTCGGCATACGGATTTCCTGATACCATTTCGAAGCTTGGGGCGGGACTCCGGTCGCAACACGGCAGCAAGAACTCTTAATCAGCGGCAGTCAGGCGGCGCTACGCCCGCGGACGTGGTGCGGCACTTCAACGCAGACAGGTGAACATGGCAATCGGGACACAGCAGACTTCACGAACCTACAGCGCCAACGACATCGGTGTGAACTATCGCGGCCCCCTAGCGATGGTGACCACTCTCTTCTTCATGTGGGGCTTCCTCACCTGCCTGAATGACATCCTGATCCCTCACCTGAAAGCCATCTTCGACCTGAGCTACGCGCAGGCCAGCCTGGTTCAGTTTTTCTTTTTTGGGGCGTATTTCATCTTCTCGATTCCGTCGGGCAAGATCGTGGAGAAGATCGGCTACAAAGCGACGATGGTCGGAGGCCTTGTCCTGATGGCGGTGGGAGCGTTGCTGTTCATTCCCGCAGCGATGGTTCCTTCGTACGCACTGTTCCTCGTCGCCTTCACCGTTCTGGCAGCGGGCATCACGGCGTTGCAGGTGTCGGCCAATCCATACGTCGCCGTGCTGGGCCCGACGAAGACCGCGTCGAGCCGCCTCAACCTAACGCAGGCATTCAATTCACTGGGCACGACTGTTGCACCGTACTTCGGCGGCCTGCTGATTCTGGCCAGCGCTCCTAAGGCCATGGAAGAAGTCCGGAAGATGGCTCCCGACGTGCTGCAGGCGTACCGCGTCGAGCAGGCTTCCTCGGTCAAGCTCCCTTACATGTTGATTGCCGGCGCGCTCATCGTACTGGCAATTGTCATCGCCAGATTCAACTTGCCGCACATTCCCGAGGCCGAAGGTGGCCATGCCGCCGAGCACGGAGTCCACGACAGCGTCTGGCGTCATCCCAACCTGGTGATGGGCGCACTGGGCATCTTCACGTATGTCGGAGCCGAGGTTGCCATCGGTAGCTTCCTCGTCAGTTACATGCATGAACCGAACATAGGCAATCTAACGCTGGAAGCCGCGGCTGGCTACCTGTCGTTTTACTGGGGCGGCGCCATGATCGGGCGCTTCATTGGTTCAGCCGTGCTGCAAAAGGTTCCAACCCGTGTGGTTCTGGGATTTAACGCGGTCGTTGCCTGTCTGCTGGTTTCCATTTCGATGCTAACCACTGGCCACATTGCCATGTGGAGTATGTTGCTGATCGGCTTCTTCAACTCGATCATGTTCCCCAGCATCTTTACCCTGGGCATCGAAGGGCTCGGCCCCCTGACCGGAGAAGGATCGGGCGTGCTGATCGCTGCCATCGTCGGCGGCGCGCTGATTCCCTTGATTACCGGCAAGATTGCCGACATCAGCGGAATCCATCACGCATTCATCGTTCCGGCGATCTGCTACTTGTATATTCTGTTGTTCGCCATCAAGGGACAGCCGCTGAAGCGCACCGTAACGGCGTAGTCGACGATTCAAGCGATTCGGTGGTGGCACCGCAGACAGTCGCCGCCGAGCTGACTGCGTCATTTGGCGCAGCTGCCCCGCACCGGGTAATTTTGGCCGGAGTGACTCCCATAATTGCACTAGGAAACCGGGCCGTCAGGCCGGTAGGAATCGAACTGTCCATCACTTACGCAACTCCTGAATGATTGGCATCAGTCGTGCTCCATAGGGAAGAAGTACGAGAATCCGTTGGAGGTTACGTATAATA
>Ga0209656_10002352_pt1 | contig 12257 bp, 13 predicted proteins | sample BogFormECP12_OM2_FD_188239 | JGI IMG/M metagenome (GOLD analysis project Ga0209656, IMG submission 188239) | Bog forest soil microbial communities from Calvert Island, British Columbia, Canada - ECP12_OM2 (SPAdes) (version 2) | ecosystem: Environmental > Aquatic > Freshwater > Wetlands > Bog ... | reverse complement strand
AAAAGCGATGAGACGTGAATATGATTTCAGCAACGCAAAACGCGGTCCTGTCGTGCCGTTGTCCAAGGGCAAGACGAGGATTACCATTCGTCTCGACGACGACATCCTTGACTGGTTTCGCCGGCAAGTAGAGCAGGCCGGAGGCGGCAACTACCAAAGTCTGATCAACGATGCTCTCCGCCAGCATCTTCGGCGCGCCCAGGAGCCTCTCGAGGCCACACTGCGCCGCGTCATCAGGGAAGAACTCAGCCACGCAAGCTGACAGCCTGGAGCTAAGTGGCTGGTCTACCTCCTTCCCGCCGCCTCCACCGAAGTGGTCGGGTCGGCGCCTTCCCATGTCTGGTCTGAGGTCGGCCCGTACACCGAGGGCACAGGCTTGTTTAGCAGGCGCAGATACACCGTGAGTTGCGTGCGGTGGTGGCAAGTGTGCAGCACGCGCCGCCAGAAGACCCAGATGCGCTGCCGCGTGAGACCAAAGAAGGGCACATCCTGCATCCACCATTCTGCTGTCTGCGGAGCGAAAAAAGCGAGTCGCGGCCGCGCGAGCTCTTCCATGCGCTGGATGTATGCGCTCAGCTCCGGTGTCTTGGGCAGCACGTCGCCGGCCGGCGGCTCGGGCGTGCCGACAAATTCGCCGAAGAACCTGCGCTCCGAGAGCAACTGGTGCTTCAGGATCTCGGCCACGGTTGACGACTTGGGATGCGGCCTGAAGTTCACGTCCTCTGGCGCGAAGCAGCGCCAGACTGAAATGACTTTGTCGGTCTCGCTGGCATAGGTGTCAAGCAAGTGCTGAAATAGCGGGTTGCTGGCGCGCGGAACATCCTGCGGTGGGATGGCGATGAAGTCGTATTTCATGGCCCTTATTTTAGCCCGTGAACAAGGCGCCCAAATAGCAAAGGGCGCGACCAGCGCGCCCTTCGCAAGATCCAAATGTGGCTACTCTAACTCTTCTTGGACTTGTTCTGTTTTTCCACGTACTTCTCCAGCTTGCCCTTTTTTTCCAGCGACATCAGGTTGTCGAGCATTGGATACTTCGCCGCCGGGTCGAATTGCTGGATGGCGCGATAGGCACGCAGAGTGCCGGCCAGTCCCGCGGCTTGAAGTCTGGCTGTGTTCTTTTCTTCGGGATGCTGCAACTGGAACGCCGCCTGCGAAAACACCATCTGCATCCGCAACTGGTTGGAGTAGGTATCGTTCACCTTATCGAGCGACCCCAGCGCTTTAAATTCCTGGCGGGATACGTTGACGGTAAAATCAGGCACCAGCACGATCCATTCGGCCAGCCACATGCGCTTCTGCAGGCTGTCTTTGGCGAGCGGATGCTCTTCCAGACTCTGCGCGTACGCCACCGCCCGTGCCCGATCTTCTGGGGTTGATGCGCTCCGCGTGCAGGCGGCAGACGGAATTGATACTGCGACGATGAGCAGGATCAAAACTGCGAGTAGTTTGCGTACCATATAGCTCCTCCCAAGAAACGCCCGGATCGGCCAGCGGTTTCAGAAATGATACTCCCATTGGAGGCGGAAGAAACTAGCAGGAACTCGTTCGTCAACTCCCGGATGTGCGGTTCATCCCGGAAAGCCGCGCTTTCGTCCCGTCACAACTTGGTGACATGAGAAATCAGTGCCCGTAGAGGAAAAGCAGCGCCTCCGGCAGCCGGCGCGACCACGCGCTTTCGTTGTGGGCCGCACCTTCGTCGATGACGACTTTCAGCCGGTTCGGGCCCATTCCTTTCTTACGCAGAATGCTCTGCAACTCCTCCACACTTCTTAGGAGCTGAGCATTGTATTCGGGATCTTTGGTTTCCTTCGTTCCCATGGCGACAAACATTTTCTCCGGAAGTTGCTTCGCCTGCTCTGCGTCCCTCAGCAGTTGGCCGTCGCCGACGCCCAGCACCGGGCTCTCGAGCAGCACGTGTCCAAAAAAGCCCGGGTGCAGCAACGCGGTGTAGAGGCTGATCACCGCTCCGTAGGATGCGCCGCCAATGCCGGTGTTCGCGGCGCCGCGCGACACCCGATACTTCTTCTCAACGAAAGGTATCACCTCGGTGAGCATGAACGTCGCATACTCCTTGCCGCGCAACTCCTTGGGAACAGGCACGTCATATTGCTTGTGATGAGGATCGGAGTAGGGCAGGTACTCCGAGCTGCGCTGTTGCCCGGGATAGTCGATGCCCACCACGATCATGGGCGGAATCTTGAAGCTGCCGACGAGGTGGTCCACCGTCTCATCCACGTGCCACTCACCAGCGTCGCTGGTGGCTTCATCGAACAGATTTTGGGCATCCTGCAGGTACAGCACGGGATAGCTGCGTTGCCTATTGAACGGCGAACCGTAATTGGCGGGCAGCCACACCCGCAACATCCGCGTGTTGTGAAAGATCTTGCTGGTGAAAGGCGTGATCTCCAGCACGCCCAAAACAGTGTGCTCTTTTGCTGCAGCAGCCTGTGCGGCCGATGACGTTGCTGCCGAGGCCGCAGGTTTCTCCTGGCCGGAAAGGGAAAACGAAACAACGTACAACACGACGAAGATGGCAGCTCTGAATTTCAGCATGAAAATAGATTAGCAGCGGTTCCCTGGAAGACACCTCACTACGGCTTCAGTTTCAGGTCCGTTAACTGCATCGCGGGATAATTCTGGTTCCAATCGGCAGAAATGTGTTCCAGCGTCATACGAACCATTCTGCTCTGCCCAGGACCGATGGGCAAGCGGCCCAGGTCCACCAGGTCGGGATAGCCGCCCATCCGGTTCTCCACCAGCACGTGCAGCGGAAGCGTCTCGGTCTGCACCACTTCATTCAGGGAATTCTGGAACACCAGCTTCATTGCGGCGCCCCCCAGGGCCTGGTCGCCGGTGTTGGTGATATTCACGTCGAGATAGGTCACGGTTCCGCCAACGTAGTTTTCCGCTGCGCTCATCTTCGGGCTGGAGAGCTGCAGCTTCGCCAAGTAGGGATTAGGCTGCGTCGTGGTTCGACCCTGGTTGCGGGTGACTACCACGATCAGCGCGACCACAATCACCACCGCGACCAGTCCGACGATAAACGGTGTCCAGTTGTGCTCTTCGGTCTTGGTTGTAGCGGGTGCGAAGAGGTCGGCCATGCATCGATTTTACTCCGCAGAGTCGTCGATGTTTTCTGCGGATTCCGCCGGGGATCGTGCTATATTCTTTGCCTTTGAATCTCAAGGAGTGAAGAATGAGCAAGCATCTCGTCAGGCTGTTACTCTGTGCAGTGCTGCTGTGCGGCGCTTTCGCCCTCGCCCAGAAGCCGGTCCAGAACGTCAACCCGCAGCACCACCCCAATCTCGCCGCCGCGCAGCGGCTTTCCGCGCAGGCGTACCAGAAGATCGTCGCCGCGCAGGAGGCCAACGAGTGGGACATGGAAGGCCATGCCCAGAAGGCCAAAGAACTGCTCGATCAGGTGAACCAGCAGCTCAAACTGGCTGCCGAGTGGGCCAACAAGAACCACAAGTAAGCACACGGTGGGAATTTGACGAGCCCGTGCGCAGGAAGGCGCAGCTTAGGGGCCGTTATGCGAGGAGCGACACCTCTCAGGAGGCGGCGTGAGATTTTGTGCCGGAAATAAAGAATCCCGAGACTTTGTTGGACTGTTCTTCTCGACCAGCGGCTCGCTTTAGACCCTTGCCGACCTGTTGCGCTGATACTTGCGTACCCAGCGTACGATCTCAGCTTGGACTCCGGGCTTGCCACCAACCGGAATAACCGTTCAACGTCTCGGGATTCCGACTTGCCTTTGACTGGCTTCTTGTTCTCCTCAACCAGCAGCTCGCTATTGACCGTCGCCGTCCTTCTGCTGCGTTGCGCCGCGGGCGCAGAGCAGTGAACTCGCTTCAGCCCCGGACTTACCGCCAACCGGGAAAACTTCAAGAACTGTCAAAGAACGAGTGTGTTTGTACTTGCCGCCGTTTTCTAAGTCAACTCTTTTTTCGCGACTTTATCTCTCGTGTTTTCAAGCAAGTGCAGCTCGTCCACAGGCGGGTGCCGAAAAGTTGTGCAACCGCAATTTCAGTTCTTGCAGCGCAAATTTCCGCCGCGATTTCACTGCGCTCGCGACGCCGCGCTTGATGGGTAGGCGCGCGAGACGTGCATTGTCAACTGTGGACATCTGGCAAAAACCGCGTCCAGAGCGGGATTCAACCGATTGCGATTTCCTGGCTGTGATCATTTGTTACCATCGGCAGCATGCCCCTTATCGAAGCGCGGCACCTGACCAAGACCTTCGCCTCGGGCCAATCCACCTTCGGAATGCGCGCGGCGGGCCAGGTGCGTGCGGTGCATGACGTCTCGCTGACCATCGAAGCCGGAGCGACGCTGGGCCTGGTCGGCGAATCAGGCTCGGGCAAGAGCACTCTGGGACGCATGCTGTTGCGGCTGGTCGAGCCGGACTCCGGCGAGGTATTTTTCGACGGCCACGACGTTCTGCGCGCCGGCGGAGCGGAATTGCGCCGCCTGCGCCGCGACATGCAGATTATCTTCCAGGACCCGTTCGGCTCACTCGATCCCCGAATGACGGTTGAGCAGACCGTCTGCGAACCGCTGGCCATCCACGGCAGCGACAGCCGCACGACACGCCGTCAGCACGCCGCCGAAGCGTTGCGCGCTGTAGGACTCGACGCCTCCGCCTTGCGGCGCTACCCGCACGAGTTCAGCGGCGGCCAACGTCAGCGCATTGGGATTGCGCGCGCGCTGGTCCTGCGGCCGCGATTCATCGTGGCCGACGAGCCGGTTTCGGCGCTGGATGTCAGCGTCGGCTCGCAGATTGTGAACCTGCTGAAGCAACTCCAGCGCGAGTTCTCGCTGACCTACCTGTTCATTTCGCACTCCATGCCTATCGTGCGCTATCTGGCGGACCGTATCGCGGTCATGCAGCGGGGTGAGATCGTCGAGATTGGCGACACCGGGCAGATCACGACCGCGCCGCAGCACCCCTACACACGTACCCTGCTCGAAGCGACTCCGGAGATTGAATTCAGCTCGCACTGAAAGCCAGTTGCTCGGCTCCCTCAGGAGCTTTCGCGCGCTCGCGAAACGCCGCCCCTTCCAGCCGCAACAACCAGGCTTTGACCGGAAGTCCTCCGCCGTATCCCCCGAGGTAGCAGCCCGACGCAAGCACGCGGTGGCAGGGGACGATGATGGCAATGGGATTGTAGTGGTTGGCTTGTCCGACGGCGCGAAAGCTCTTCGGACTGCCGACTGCGCGCGCGATCTCCGCGTACGAGCGCGTTTCGCCATAGGGAATCCGCAGCAGCTCACGCCAGCAGCGCTTCTGGAAGTCCGTTCCCCGCGGGTCGAGCGCTAAATCGAAATTGCGGCGCTTGCCGGAGAAATATTCTTGCAGTTGCGCCCGCACGGCGTGCGTGCGCGATTCCGATTCCTCCCACGAGACCGCCTGGCCGGCAATCTTCTTCGGCAGTCCACGATCGAATTCAAGCGTCACCAGCGCCGTTTCCGACACTCCGATCAGCAACGGCCCCGCCGGGGAGTTCATGCGCGAGTAGGAGAGGATTTCCACCAGGTTCGGAAACTAGGCTATCACGCTCTGCGCTACGGCGCCCGCACGGGTTGCTCCCCCAGGACCTTGCCCGTGTGGTCGAACCACACCACTTCATACTGCGGTTGGAACAGGGAGTACCAGTAGCGGTACACGTACTCGTCGGAGCAGCCGGTGGGAACCGGCGTCAGCAAGCCGCAGGGTCCTTCGCTGGTGGGATTGCCGAGCAGTTCGCGCACGACCTCGTCGGAATCACCAAGGTTCACCTGCCCGGAGTTCTTGTGGAGCATCTCATCGTGGTGATAGGCCCACAGGCCCGCTCCCACCAGGCCAAACGCGATCGCCAGAAAGAAAAGGCGGGTCCCCATCCGTCACAAGCTTAGCGCAATTTTGAACCTGAGTCCTGGGACTGCACCGCTTCTCAGGTAAATCCCGAAGCCCTTTGCCTTTCTGCGCTCGGCGAGAGGGGAAAAATGGGTGGCAGGCTCCCCCAAGACCGCCACCCAGAGCCAGTCGCCAGATTCGACAACTGGGCAGTCGTGGATCAACGTGACTCCACGATAAATTGCTTCACCGTATTCAGGTTGGTTTGTGTCACCTTGTCGAGAAAGTCGCCGTAGTTAAGGTCTTCACCGCCGGTTGCGAATCCCCACTTGTCGGTTCCCGGAGCCACGATAGCCGCTTTGCCGTCGTAGGCATTGTCGCGGTCTGACATCAAGCCCCAGTTCGTGGCTTCTCCCTTGCCGCTATCGGTGAGCGACCAGAAGTCGATGCCGAGAATCGGATGGTCGCCGTTCGTGGCCTTCGCGCTGTAGAGCACGCTGAGGTCACTGTTGTAGTGCAGGCCGCGAATTTCCTGCGTCGGATAGTCGGCGCCCCCGCTGGGATAACCGTGCCAGTAGGAATCCTGGTTCGCAGTTATGCCATACCAAACAATCGTGGGCTTGCCGGTGAGATCGTAAGCTTGGGTCATGGTGCTGACGTTCTGAGGGTTCAACGGGTCGTAGAGGATGGCGAGCGCGTCCACACCGGCATCCGCGAGAGCTTGCAGTACTTGCGGTCGTATGCCCCTGCCCGCGTAACCTCCCAAGGCCGAGGGAGCAAAGACCATGTGGTTCTTGTCATAGCTTCGGATGGCTTTTACCGCCACGCTTTCCATCTGGTAGACATACAGGTAGAGAAAGGCGTTTATATCAGCCTGCAGAGCTGCGGTTTCACCATTCAGTCCATAGGGATCTGTGCCAATCCATTTGTGGCGACCGTCTTCATCTAGGACACCTGTACCAACGCCAAACCCCCCATTGTCGCCGAATGTGGTGTAGTTGCTGCCCCAGGCTGCATTCAGCTTGGCGATGGTGACGTACTTCTGTTGGAGATAAGCTACCCATGCGTATTTGGAGTAGAGCTTCGGGTCCTTGAAACCGGCCTGCTGAAAGTTGGTGACTGCGACAAGCCAGCCTATGTTCGGATAGCCCGTACTGCCTATACCCTTGAGCGGCCAGAAGAAGTCGGCGTCTTCGGTGGTGATGCCGATGATCCACGGCACGGTGGCGAAACCGCCGGTGATGATCTTCTGGTTCATCGTTACTTCGCCAGCGTAAGCCTGCGTCCACTTGGGATCGAAAACGTCCAGCACTCCCACACCGCAATAGTTGCTGTTGCAGTTGTAAGTGGATGACGGTATGCCATTGATGATCTGCTTGATCGGTTCGGCAATGCCCACATCAGACGGGTGATACAAAGAGTCGGCGGCCGCGCTCATGAAGAAGATGAAGGGTAGCTTAACGGGGTTGCCATCCTTGGCACCCCAGGTTCCGACGGGCAGCCCGCGAAAGCAGGTGTACTCGCCGAGGGTGTTGAATCCCCAGCTCAACATGCGCTCGCCGCGATGGGCTGCCCACAGCTCGGCGTCGCCGTGATAACGCTGCGGGATAACCCACGACTCCAGGAAGCTTTCGTTGGCGTTGAAGACGGAGAGCAGATAGAAGTCATTTCCTGCAGGGGAAACGAGCTTCCAGCGGCCATTTTGTTTCTCCAGATGGAAGTAGCCGGTTGCCGGCTTTGCGGAGTGCGCGGCGGTCAGACCCCCGTAAGCGTCGAATCCGATGGAGATGTTCATCGAGTACGATGAGGTCTGGCTCACGGGTGGCTTGCTGGAATCGCTGGCCCTCACCTGGAAGTTGAAGATGCCGGTGTCGCCTGGAGTACCGGTGATCTTGCCCGCACTGTTCATCGTGATGCCCGGTGGAAGAGCTCCGCCCACAAGCGTGTAAGTGTAAGAAGGAGTTCCGAAGGAAGACTGCAGCGCGGCCGAATAAAGCTGCTGGTAATAGCCGCCGGAAATGAATCCGGGCAATCCCGCGACGGTGCTGGCGCCGGAGATTGCAAATGCCAAGGAAGACGACAGCAAACAGACAATCAGTAGAAATTGGGTTTTCGGGACGCTCCGATGAGCCATTGCCAAACTACCTCCATGTGCCCTACATCGGCGACGCTGGCGGCGTTGTTACTGGCTTGGAGGAGCGGTTTGGACCAGTGACTTGTGACTGTACTCATCTGTACTCAGGTACAGGTTGTCGCAGAGTTACGAACGAGAGTTGCAGCGAAATTGCAAGGGTTGCGCTGGCGCCTGGCGAGCGTTGTTGTATGATTCGCAGGACTCCGGTGGTCAAAACGTTGCGAGAAGGTGACTGATGCTGGCAGCCAGTGAACTTGAGTTCAACTATCGCCTTTTCTGGATTTTTTGGCTCAAGAATGCTACATCACGAAAGTGCCGCTTGAACAAAGTTCGCTAGTATGGTGCATACTACGTAGAGCAATGGGCTGACCCTCAGCGTTTCTCTAGTTCTGTGGAAAGGTGTTGTGTCTCCGGAATTGGAACAGGTCCGCCGCGAGGCGGAGCGTCTGACGAGCGAAATGTCCAAGGCGGACTGGCATCATGCTCCGCCGGGCAAGTGGAGCTGTGCGCAGATCTTCGAACATTTGCTCCTCAGCTACGCTGCGACTACCCAGGGAACGCTGCAAGCCATGGAGATCGGCAAACCTCTCGGAGGCAGGCCCACATTGCGTGATCGCATCAGTACTTTTTATGTAGCGGGGCTCGGGTTGCTACCCTCAGGACGTAAGGCCCCCAAGCATGTAGAGCCGACAGATGGCGGAGGCCTGGAGTCACTGCGCCAGTTCAAAGATGCGCTGGTCGCCATGGATGCGACGCTAGCCGATGCGGAGAGGCGGTTCGGAGGCAAAGTCAAACTGCTGGACCATCCGATTCTCGGTCCGCTTACCGCAAACCAGTGGCGGCGTTTTCATCGCACCCACGCCAGACACCACCTCAGGCAAGTCGCTGCCAGAGCCAGAAAGAACGGGTCCGCCAACGTCTGAGCCCAGGCTTTTTCTAAAAGAAGCCCGTATACCACCGCCATGCCGCTTCACCGAAGAACGCAGCAACCAGTGACGACGCACTGATGAAGACGCCAAAAGGAATCTCCCAGGATTGCAACATCTGCCCCAGCGAAGTTGTGGTGTGAGGGGGTTGGTTGGCGGTGCGAATTATTCGGATAAGCGCGTAGGCCGTCGCTATGAGCGGGGCAAGAAAAATTACCAGCAACGCTAGTTTCAGCCCAAGAAAGGCTCCCGACATTGCCATGAGCGCAAAATCGCCGGTGCCCATTCCCTGCCGCTTTCGGATGAGGAAGTAGAGTCCGGAGGCGACGAAAAAGAAACCGGCCCCTGCTAGAGCACCTAGCACGGAATCAAGCAATGAGATCTGGACGGTTGAGAGATGCACGCCGTAGACATGAACCAACAACTGTGTTGCAGAACTGTCGGTGGCAGCGACTAGCGTAAAAGCAAGTCCCATCAAGATTCCGGGATAAGTGAATTCTCGCGGCAACAGGCCCGTCTCGGCGTCCATGAACAACAATCCGACCAAAAGGAAGCTGAGGATGCAGAACTTCAGCGCCAGCCAGGTTGGACCAAAACAGGCATAACATGCTGCGAACAGGATTGCCGTTAGCAATTCGACGGCGGGATAGCGCAGTGAGATTCGGGCGCGGCAGTCGCGACACCGGCCGCGAAGGAGAATCCAGCCAAGCACCGGAATGTTGTCGCGCCATCGTATGGAAGCGCCACAGGCAAGGCAGTGCGAACCGGGCGTCACAACCGACTGGTCACGTGGGATGCGACTGATGCAGACATTCAGGAAGCTTCCCAACACGAGTCCGAGAACGAACAGCGCGCATTCGCAGATCAGATCCAAAGCGTTGTGATTGGGCACGAAACAGCTTACGACACAGGCATCCGTCCTGCATTGCGCTCATTCGTGCTCTGCGGCGTCACCGTCAGGGTGTTGATGATCTGGAAGTTCAGTACAGCTTCTGGCGCCAACTTGATCTGCTCGCCCTTCTTGGAGGCGGCCACGCCGGTTCCTGCACCGGCTCCGGCAGCGGCGCCGATGGCTGCGCCTTTGCCACCACCAATAATGCCGCCCAGCACGGCCCCGGCTGCCGCGCCGCCGCCAACCTTGGTCGCGGTGTTCTTACCTTCACCTTTGCCCGCGCGCGACCACTGATTGGTCTGGATGTTGTAGGTCTTGCCATTCATCGAAACCGAAGTCAGTTCCAGCGTCAAGACCGAATTGCCGGCGAAGCGGCCTGCGCTTTTTACATCAGCCACTCGCCCGACCACATCGGCACCTGACGGAATCACAGTTTCCCCGTTGATCACGATAGGAGCGCTCAGCGAACCGTGGAAGGTGTCACCAATCTGATTACGCTCAGAGTCCAGAGGGTCGTTCAGGCGCACCGTAAACTGCGTTCCAGCCGGAATGAGCACCTTTTGCGGTGGAGGCGGCGGCAACGGAGGAGGTGGAGGCGCTTGCACGGCAGGAGCTGGCTCCGGGGGCGGAGTGTTGCTGGCTTCCATGGCATTACCAACAGGTGCTGCCGGCTGGTTGTCCTCTTGATGACGGGGACGCTTGCTGGCGGCTTCATCCCGATTCGCGCGTTGCGTTGGCTTTTGAGCAGGCGGCGACTGGATCACTGCGGCTGGCCGCATCGGCGCTTGCACCTGCTGGACCTGCAGGTTATTGACTACAGTTCGCACGCCTTGAACCATTGCAGCGTCGCTGGCCGCAGCCGCACGTTCGATATCACTGGATACATCGCCACTCAGCGTGACCACGCCGCCGGTAGCCTGGACCTGGATTTGGCGGCTCTCAATTACGGGATCAGCATAGAACTTGCTCTGCACATCGCTGGCAATCTGTGCATCGGTGCGGGCCGGCGTCTTCGAGCAGCCGACGAAAACGCCCATCATCAAAGCGAGCGCCACGAAGGCATGGAAAGATGCCCTGGACTTCATAACTGCTCCTCTAGTCGTTTGGCTCTCAGAAGCTAAGAACACGAATCGCGGAGGCTTGTCGCTGCCGTTGGTAACGAAAATAGCAAATTCCCAAAGCATCCGGAAACCGCATCTAACAGAGGAGCACGTAACCGCACTGATACTGCGCCAGGTGTGAAGTACATTGGGCCCGGCAACATCCCGGGCCCAATGCAGCCTTTATGAGGCCGGTGGCGTATCAGTCAGGTGATTATTGATGGCGAACAGCGCAAGCTCCAGACGGCTCACCACGCCGACTTTGTCGAAAATGTTGGTAAGGTGATGTTTCACGGTGTCTTCGCTGAGCGAGAATTTGCGCGCGATCTCCTTGTTACTGAGGCCGGCGACAATGGTGGCCAGGATTTCCATTTCGCGCTTGGTCAGGCCAAAGTTGCGAGGCGGTTTTTCGCCTGACGCACTGGTCCGCATGAAGTCGACGATATCGCCAACGGCTTCGCGCCCGATCCAATACTGTCCCGCCATTACCGTGCGGATGGCTTTCATCAGCAACTGGGTTGCTGCGTCCTTCATCACGACGCCACGGGCGCCCATCTGCAAGGCTTGCACAATCTGAATTCTCTCTACCGCGGCGGTGAGCACGATGATCTTGGTCGGCAGCCCTTCGTCCTTGGAAGAGAGTTCGCGCAGCACTTCCATGCCCGGCACCCGCGGCATCGCCAGGTCGAGGAGCAGAATATCGGGAGTCAACTCTCGCGTCTGGGCCACGGCTTCGGCGCCGTCGGCAGCTTCACCTGCGACTTCCAATCCTGGCTCCACCTCCAGCAGCCGGCGCAATCCATCGCGAAAAATGGTGTGGTCATCTGCAATGACAATTCGCACGGACGGCTCCTTGTTATCCATAAGACTCGTATCCTTTCTGCGGAACTATAATCTCCAGTCTGGAACCGCGGCCTGGAGTTGATTCAATCAGCAAGTCACCGCCAACCGCGCGGACCCGTTCTTTGATGACAGTCGGCCCCCGGCGCAGGTCATCCAGTTCGGCCAAACAGAAGCGGCCGTCAAATGGAAATCCCCGTCCGTCATCATTGATTACCAGCTTCCAATTGCCATTCTGCGCGCCAAAGCTTACCACTGCCGAGTGTGCGCCGCTGTGCTTCCTGATGTTCACCAGCCCTTCCTGCACCACCCTGGCCAATTCGCGGCAGGTGGCTGCTGGCATCGTGACTTCGTGCAACTCCGATACGAAGCGGGCCTCGACGCCAGTGTCTCTTGAGAAACGTTCTACGAGTTGGGCAATAAAGTCAAGAAATTGCTGAGGCCCGATCTCGATCGGGCGCATGGTCTGCATCAACTCGCGGAGGTTCAAAACCTCCTGGCGCAGCAGGTTCTGGATGTGTTCCAGTTC
>Ga0209656_10002351_pt1 | contig 12257 bp, 10 predicted proteins | sample BogFormECP12_OM2_FD_188239 | JGI IMG/M metagenome (GOLD analysis project Ga0209656, IMG submission 188239) | Bog forest soil microbial communities from Calvert Island, British Columbia, Canada - ECP12_OM2 (SPAdes) (version 2) | ecosystem: Environmental > Aquatic > Freshwater > Wetlands > Bog ... | reverse complement strand
TGGTAGCCCCAGCCCGCACACATCTCTGCCTGCACCATATATTGCACCGCTGCGGACATCTCGTCGCTTAACGCGGCATTCAGCTGGTCGATGACTTTTTGATTGCCCTTCATGCGATTCTCCTCGTTAACGACAAGGGTCGCGCTCGGGCATGGGGAATGCAGCGAGATGCGTCACAACGCCGAGTGATGAGGAACTCCGACCCGGTTAACTAAGCAGTCGATTCGAGTTCCTGCGCCATGGCGAGCAGTTTGTTGACGGTGTTCCAGTTGCGGGCTGTGGCGGGTGCTTTCAATGTGCGGTCGAGAACGGCAGGTAATTTCGAGCGGCCCATGCCATCGGGGAAGTAAATGTAAAGTTCGCGGCCGTGGTGGCGGAGTTCTTCAGGCCCGACGTTGATCGCCGCGAGACGGTTGCGAGTCTCCACGTTTGGGGCTTCCAGCAGAAAGCTGACAATGAGTTTGCTGGGATTGAGCCCCTTGCGCTCGGCGAACGGATTACGTGCCACCACGTCGCGCATCTCAGCAACGGTGCGAAGAATTACTCTGGAACGAAAGCCGTGACCCTTCTCAATACGGTCTTCAATGCGCGCAGCGAGCTTGTCGAGATCGCGCTCCGCGGTGCCAAACACAAGGTTGCCGCTCTGGATGTAGGTTTGCGGGCCTCGCAACCTAAGCGAAAGGCAGATTTCGCGCAGTGCCTGCATGCTGATTTTGTTGCTCCCGCCTACGTTGACGCCGCGCAGCAGGCAAATAATTGCGGTCATGGCAAGGTCGAGTATAAAGGACCGGCGTGTTGAAGCGAGGCTGCGCACTCGAGTTCGGCGATTCCCACCCTATCGCCAAAGGCGGGCGATAAGGGTGGGGCACCCAGGCAAATGATCAAAGCCATGGCAGCCTCACTTTCCCAGTGGTATCGTCACGGTCCTGCCAGTTGCGGCTGAGGTCCGGGCAGCGTCGAGAATCTCCATCACGGTCAGGTTGGTATCGAGCGAGGTCAGGCCGTCGGGCTTGGCTCCGTCGAGTATCACCGCACGAAGCTCCGTAAGCGGGTCGTCGTAAGGCGCGACCAGAACCTTCGCCTTGAGTTCCTGTTCCTCTTCGTCCGGACGCCGCACACGCAGGTCGTCTCGCGCCACCGTGATGACGTATCCCTTCTGTCCGTACACCTCCATATCCTTGCGATCGAAAGGCCAATTCCACGACGCCTGGATGATCGTCACTGCCTTCGGATACTTCAGGACAATCACTGCCTCGTCATCCACCTTCGGATAAGTCTCGGGCTTGATGGTCTGCGTGACTGCTGTGACGGACTGAGGCGGTTGGCCGTTCATCAGCCAAGTCGCCAGGTCTGCCCCGTAGCATCCGAAGTCGAACAAAGCACCCGCGCCGTCGAGTTTCGGATCGGTGAGCCAGGCGAGAAATTCCGGCTGTACGCCAATCTCTTTCGGGCCGCGGTGGCCGTCGTGCACCACTATCTTGCGGATATCGCCGAGCGCTCCGTCACGCACCAGATCGTAGGCCGCATGGTTGCTGCGGTACCAGGTGGTTTCGTAGTTCACCAGCACGTGGATCTTTCCGCGCTGCGCAGCATTGGCGATGGCCAGAGCGTCGGTATAACTCACGGCCAGCGGCTTCTCCATCATGACGTTCACGCCGTGCCGGGCGCAGGTTTCGACGACAGCGCGATGGTCATAGGTTGCGGTGTAAACCAGCACAGCTTGAGGATGCGTCTTCTGCAGCATGTCGTCGAGGCTGGCGTAGTAGAGCTTGGGATCGAGGCTGAACTGCTTGGCGTAGCGCACGAAAAGATCCTGACTCGGATCAGTAATCCCGACGATCTGGATATCCGTGCGATGCAGGTTGTGCTGGAAGAAACCTTCGACGTGGCCGTGGACGAGTCCGACGACAGCGACGCGCAGCGGAGGTGCGGGGGTTTGGGCCGTGCACGCGCTTGCGGCGAGAACGACGGCTCCAAGAAATGCCGTAATGCGGAAAATTGGCGACCTCCGGAGAAGGGTGCGAGAAAAGCAGATCCCTCGCGGACTAAGTCCGCTCGGGACAAAAATAAAGGCCCTCTACGGCGCACCCGTTCGACGGGCTCAGGGCATGGCTAAAGCTGCGCCCCTTCAAAACAACTGTAACCGGCATTCTTCCGCGAGTGGGCTGAAGCCCCTTCGGGATAATAAGTATAAAGAGATCTCTCGCGGCACAGCTAAAGCTGTGCCCTCTCAAATCAGGCCCTACCCCTTGGGTTGAGGCACGATGCGCAGATACGGGCGCGGGGCCTTCCAGCCGTCGGGGTACTTCTGCCTGGCTTCTTCGTCGGACACCGATCCGGAGATGATAACGTCATCGCCCTGTTTCCAGTTCACCGGCGTCGCCACCTTGTGTTTGGCGGTCAGCTGAAGCGAATCGAGCACGCGCAAAACCTCGTCGAAGTTGCGGCCAGTGGTCATGGGATAGACGAGAATCAACTTGATCTTCTTATCGGGCCCCACGACAAACACGTTGCGCACGGTCATGTTGTCCGTGGGAGTTCGACCCTTCGAGGTGCCTTCAATCTCGGCGGGCAACATGCCGTACAGCTTGGCCACGTTCAGGTCGGCGTCGCCGATCATGGGATAGTTGGGCGCGTGACCCTGCGTCTCCTTGATGTCGTTGGCCCAGCGGGCGTGGTCGTCCACGGGATCGACGCTCAGTCCGATGATCTTCGTGTTGCGCTTGTCGAATTCGGGCTTGAGCTTCGCCATGTAGCCCAGCTCGGTAGTGCACACCGGGGTGAAGTCCTTGGGATGCGAGAACAACACCGCCCATGAATTCCCAATCCAGTCGTGGAACTTGATGCGGCCCTCGGTGGTTTCCGCCATGAAATCCGGTGCGGTATCGCCAATTTTCAGACCCATTACCCGTCTCCTGATTTGTATTAGAGTTTGGTTCCGGACAAGAATTCTACCTTGAAGCAGGCCGTCGGGTGTACTCCGGCCAACGCCTGACGGCGCTCGCTGAGCGCTTATGTTGAATTGCAGGAGCGGCGACGATTCTACACCGATTCCGGCAGACAGTATCGGTGAATGTCGCAACGACACCCAAAGAAAGACGCGTTATGGTTTGCCGGCCGCCTGTCCTGCCGCCTTCTGCGCGGCGGTCCAGGCGGTGACGCGCGCGTGCAGGATCTCCAACGGCAAGGGCCCCGCGCTGAGCACCTCGTCGTGAAACTTGCGGATGTCGTATTTGGCGCCCAGCTCTTTCTTCGCCTGCTCACGTAATGCCAGAATCTCCATCTGGCCCAGCTTGTAGCTGAGGGCCTGCGCGGGCCATGCGATGTAGCGATCGACCTCGGTCTGGATATTGGGTTCGTCCATGGCCGTGTACCTGCGGAAGTAGTCCACCATTTGCTCGCGCGTCCAATGCTTGTAGTGCACGCCGGTATCGACCACCAACCGGATGGAGCGCCACATCTCATTTTCCAGCCGGCCGTACTCGCTGTAGGGGTCCTGATAGAAGCCGACATCTTTGCCCAGGCGCTCGGAGTACAGCGCCCAGCCCTCCGAGTAGGCGGGGAGATACTGATACTTGCGGAATGGCGGAATGTTGGTCAACTCCGACGAGATGGAAAACTCCAGGTGGTGCCCGGGAACGCCTTCGTGATAGGCAATGGCTTCCGCGTTCAGCAGAAGCCGATGCTCCGGGTCGTACTGATTGACGTTGATCTTGCCCGGCCGGGAGCCGTCGCCGGTTCCCGGGGAGTAATCGGCGGGAGGAGCGCTGGGCGCGCGAAACGCCTCCATCGGGACGACCACGAGTTTGTTCTTGGGCAGCCGGCCGAAGAGTCGCGGCAGCTTGGTGTACATCTGGTCGGTGTAATGCTGATAGAGGTCGAGTATCTGCTGGCCCGAGGTGCCGTGCAGTTTGGGGTCCTGGCGGATGTGTTCGTTGAAGCTCTTCAGGTCGGCGAAGCCCTGCTGCTTGGCGATGGCCAGCAACTGGGCATCAATCTCGTCCACCTGCTTGAGGCCCATCTGGTGGATCTGCTCGGGCGTCAGGCTGGTGGTGGTCAGTTGCCTGACGTCGAACTCGTAGCGCTTGTCGCCATTAGGCAAGGACCACACGCCCATCTCCGTCCGGCCTTTGGGAGCGTAGTCGTTCTTCACGAACGCCGCGAATTTCGCATATGCGCGGTTGACTTCGGTCTGGACGGCCTTCACCACGGCCTCGCGAAGGCGCTGCTGGTCAGCGGCGGAAATGCTCGCGGGAAACTTCGTCAGCGGATCAGTGAACGGACTCTTTTCCTCGCTGCTGTCCGCGATGTTTTGGGCCTGTGCCGCCACTTTTTCCAGCAGGTATTTGGGAGGCATGAGTTGGTTGGCCATGCCCAGCTTCATGTTTGCCGTGATCTGCTCGAGCGCGCGCGGAATCTGATGCAGGCGGGCGATGTAGTTCTCGTAGTCTTTCACCGAGTTGAACGGCATCTGCGACGGCATGGAGGCGAAGCCCAGGTGCGCGCCGCCAAACTGGTTGACCGGCATCTGCCAGTCGTTGAACTGCGCGCCTTCGATGCTCTCGCGCAGGCCGCGCACCATGAGCTGCTGGTTCAGCGCCTCGTCGTCGGGAAAGCCGGTGGTATCGATGGCCTCAAACAGTTTCAACTGCTGCTTGTTATGCTCCAAATCTTTGGCGATGGCTTCGGCGGAGTAGTCGCCCAGCCGGTCGTTGTAGCGCGTGTCGCCCACGTAGGTGGCGAACTCGGGCTGGGTGCGGAGGGTGTATTCCCACTCGGCCTGCAAGGCGTCGCGCAAACGCGTCCGGCGCGCGTCAAGGCTGGTGTTGCTCTGGGCGGAAAGGTTAGCGGCACCGGCGAGAATGACAATTGCGGCGACGAGGAACCTCATGGGTATAGATACCTCCACGGTGTGAATGAGCAATTAGAACACTTTCATGGAACGCTGCCGCTCCGCGGCTAACGGCGCGAACTCAGTAACCACGAACGCGTTACGGTTTCAACCGAAGTTTCCGCTCTTTTTCGCAAAAATTACGCATCGATGTCTCCGAGAATTTGATAACATGCATGGACTCAGCCAGGGAGTTGTCAATGGGATTTACGCAATCTCTCCGCGCGTTCTCCTCAGCCGCTCAGAGAGGTCTATCACTCTCGAGTCGTACGGCACTACTCGCCATGTTGGCTACTGCCGGGTTGGTGGCGCATGTTGCCTTCGCTCAGCAAAAGCCTGACTTCGTCGGAGACTATGCCGGGTTTTCGGGGCCGCTTCATGTCAAGCTCCACCTGGTCGCCGCTCACGACGGAACCCTCTCCGGTACCGTGGACAGTCCCGATCAAAACATGTATGGGGTGCCATGTGCCGATGTTCATGCCAACGGACAAGCCCTGAGCTTCACCGTGCCGATGGTCCGCGGCACATGGACGGGACTGCTGAGCGCCGACGGCTCGTCGCTGTCAGGCGTGTGGAGTCAGGGCAGTCCCGTGCCGCTGAACCTTACGCGCGTGACCACAGCCACAGCGACGAGCGCCACCGTGCAGAGCCCTCCTCTGCAACCGAACCCGAATGCCGAGGTGAAATGGGACGACTACACCTTCAAATACAACAGCGCCGGCACCGTGGCGCAGGTCTTTGAAGGTGGCAAAGTAGTCGGTACGATTCTGACCATGAACGGCGACCAGCGGATGATGCCCCTGCCCGGTCCGGGCTCGGACAAGCTGATGAAGTCTTTCGACGACTATAAGGCTTTCGTCGCTCGCAGCCATTCGGGTAGCACCACAGTTGCGGCTACAGCCGCGCCTCCAGAGCCCGAAGCAGGCGCGGCGACTGCTCCGGCGACCACCGCGCCGGCACCACCGGGCAACGTGACAAGCACGCCTGTCTCGGCCATTCGCTTTGATCAGGAAAACAATTCCATCATTGTGCCGCGACCTGATGGCGTCACCGTCACTTTCGTAGGGAATGATGTAAAGATCGCCGGCTTTCACAGGTTGAATTACATTGTGCGACACCAAAAAGGCAGCGCAGGCAGGTTCCTGGAGCGCAGTTTCGGGCATTCCGACACGGCCGGAGGCAGCTTGTCTGGCGGAGGCGAGGAGTTTCTGCTGGACGGAGGAGGGATCATCTATGATTCGGGGATGGGCACGAACGCCGATATGCAGGTGAATAGCCCAGTCCTTAAGGCCAAACAACTATCGAAAATCGCGGTTGACGCGGTGGCCGATGTCCGCCAGGTTCCAGGTCATGAGAACTTCGCGCCGGCGGGCTATAACACATTGAAGGAAATTTCTCAGTATCGCCTCCGTTCCGACGGCTCACGCTAGAGCATTTTAGGAAATACTGTAGTCGTTTCTGCTAAGGGTAGTGCCGCGCTTCAGCGCGGCGTTAACGCGGTCTTTCAATTGATAGAGCCGGCTTCAGCCGGCGGCACTGCCGAATTGGCGCCGATACACTATTTCCTAATTTGCTTTAGTCCCGACAAGGATAAGTGATGTCGTTGGTGGCCCACACCTGGCTTGCGTTGATGTGGTGTCAATCCAGGGTCCGCTGCAATACGTACGCACTTTCGGATTTACACTAGTCCCTGAATTCGCGGGCTGGTCTCATGAAACACGCAATCCTGGGAGCAGGCGCCATCGGCGGCCTGATGGCCACGGCGTTGAGTTCGCCCGGCGAGGACATCACGTTGATCGTCCGCGCCGATAAGCTGGCGGATCATCCGCAGGCTCTGTCGCTCGAGCGCCCAGCCGGCACCATCACGGCTCCCGCCAAAATTGCGGCGCGCCTGAGCGAGCCGGTTGACGTGCTCTGGATCGCCACCAAGACTTACCAGCTCGAAGACGCATTGGCTGCGGTTGAGACCGTACCCGGCATCATCGTCCCGCTACTCAATGGAGTGGACCATGTCGCCGTTCTGCGTGCACGCTTCGGGCATGACCGCGTTGTGCCTGCCACCATCGCGGTCGAGGCCGAACGCAGCGCCCCCGGCCGTTTTGTCCAACGCTCACCTGTTCGTCTCAATATCGGCGCCAGCGGAGAGCCCATGCTCAAAGACGTTGTCGAACGATTGCGTGGCCTGGGCTGGACGTGCCAGTTCATCGCCAGCGAGCCGACATTGCTGTGGACCAAGCTCTGTTTCCTCGAGCCGTTTGCGCTGGTGACCTCTGCCTCGGGGAAAAACCTCGGCGGGATCATGGCCGATTCAGAATGGAAAACCAAGTTTGAATCCGCCATTCGTGAGGCCTGCGCGGTGGCAGAGAAAGAGGGAGCGCAGGTGGATGGCTCGAAGGGGGCAGCCGCCTTTGCGAACTTTCCGCCCACCATGCGCGCCTCGATGGCTAAAGACCTCGCCGCCGGTCGAAAGCTCGAACTCGACGGCATCGCCGGACCGATTCTTCGCGGCGGCGCCCGCGACGGAATTCCTACACCCACGACCAAGAATCTCGTTGCGATGATCGAGGCGGCCGAGCGAGCTCGTGTCACGTAATATGTGAGCGCCCCACCCGGATTCCGACGCATACCAGCCGGGTGCCCCACTCAAGCCGCTTTTGCTTGAGTGGGTCTTTTGACTTTCCCCTAACGTGATTCTGGATGCTCCCTCCTTTCCCCGGTTTTGGGAACGGGTGGGAATACCAATCCTCACATCCGGCGCGGTTTCCCTTGGCCCGGGGTTGAAACTCGAAACTGATGTTGCGAGTGGCCGTAAGGTGGTTAATCGACACGCTTCCACGGATAAAGCACATCGACATGGTTGTCGAAGTCCTGGAGCTGAATCAGATCTGTACTCGAGTGACTGCTATCAAGATCGGACCCGAAGCGGACCACTTCGCTGGCAAACCAGGGGTGGCTACCGCTCTCGTTCGCACAGGGCTTACTGGTTAGCAGCTGATTGCCCCGGAAGACAATGAGTCCTGCACGGTGGGCGCAGTCACCGCCAACACATGAGGTGGCGATGTATCGGGTGCCCTTCAGGTCGAACCAAATCTGGCGAACGTTTGCCTTCGGACTAACCGGACTGACGGTGCCGAGAAATCGGTTGTGGTTCTCAGCGTTCGCAGCATAAGTCAGTTCATTCTTGGTCTCGGTTCCATACCGGTAAGTTATCGTTGCGAATGGGGGAGCTTTTGGAGCGGTACATATGGAAACGATTCGATCGTTTCCCTGGAGTCGGCAGGAAAAAAAGACTCCCTCTTCCGGAAGGCAACTGGAGGCACCTGCGGTCTGCGCGGATGACCAGGCTGTAGAAAGCAGAACACCCGAAAGAACCGAAAGGCAGATTCGAAGCTTACTGAAAGACTTGGAACGCCTGGTGGAAGTTGTTACGACGCTCGCCATAAGAATCTGTGCCCTTGTTGACTACGGCTGTGATGGCATCAACGTTCAAGTCCGAACTGCCATGGTCCGCGAGTGCGGGTAACCCATGCTGGATCCAGAAGCACACTGCCGACCGAACGCTATAGGGGAAGCTCGCCACTTGGTCCGGATTCGCTACAAAGTCAGCGCCGTTGGCGCCATAAATGGTTCCATACTGTGTGGTGAGCGCCGCGTAATTCGCTCGGCCCGTAACTTGAATAAAGCCGCGCCCGCGGAACTGCCAACCATCCCCGCTGGCAACGTCTCCATTCCCAATCCTGTTTGCGTAGGCTTTGTTGGCAATTTGTTGCTGGTTGGCCGGCCGGACGATCTTCCCGGTTGTAGGGTCCCGGGAATACGCATCCTGCTCAGCTTCAGCCGGATGGAGCCTGTAATAGCTGAACATTTGCAGAGCTTTGGCGTTATAGTTCAGGTTCTCAACTTGCGCTTGCATTTCTGGTCCAGCTTCTTGCATGACCTGTGCGAAAAAGTGCGCGCACCTGAGAGATGTATCGAGCCCATACTTGCTTAAATTCGTGTTTAACTCACTCGCTACCTGTTCAAGGTAGGCATCGTCTGCTTCCGGGAAAAGCTGGCTCAACTGCGTGGCGGTAATAGGATTCATAGTTTCCTTTGACTGAGCTTAACGAACCTGGGGCTCGCGATGGCGGCCAGCTGCTTCTGTCGCATCACAAGACCTTCTACTCGACGAACCTGCCGTTTCTGCTACTGGAAAGTTTGGGCAACAGTACGGCACGTGGCCTGCCTCTGTCAATGCGGATGTGAGCGCGAAGGGGAATGACGAAAATAGGTAGTGATCGGGGACGCCGCGCCGGTGCACCACTGAGGGAGCCTGGCTGGTGGCCCACAATTGGCAATTGTGGGGCATCTAGAAATGTTTCACCTTTCCTTCCCAAATCGAAAATTGTTGCTTACCTTCGTCACATCGCGCTGCGGATTTTTCATTGCGCCACCGATCTCGCTCCGCTATTCATTAAGAGTGGCGCAATGCGCCTTGGATTGTGCGCCGTGTACGGATCCAGAGGGTGTCTATCCTGATCGTTCGCTCTGGCGATCGGGTGGGAGAGACGTTCGGGACACCGGGTTCTTTGAAAACTCGTCCTAACCCCTGCAATCTGAATATTTTGCAGATATTCGCGCGTTAAACCATTGATTCTAAAAGAACGGGGATGTGCTTCGATATTGCTAAGCCACGTGTTTTCAATATTGTGCCTTAAAGTCATTTAGAATCAATTTTTTACGCGGACTTTCGCCTTTCGCCCCATGTGTTTTCAATATTTTAACGGAGGTGGGGGAGGGGGAGGGGGTACCAAAACACGCTTCCGTCCCAAAATGGGAACGCTTATTTCCGCCGTATAATGATGAGATGCCTACTCGCCAAAATCGCATTCTGTGAAGGCTTGCGAACAACTTCGTTCGCAAAACTGAGTAGTCCGAGTCATTCATGGATTTCAAGCTAGCCAGTCCCTATCAGCCGGCCGGAGACCAGGCCAAGGCCATTGAGTCGCTCAGCCGCGGCCTCTACGACGGCGAAAAGCACCAGGTGCTGCTCGGCGTCACCGGCTCAGGCAAGACGTACACCATGGCGAAGGTCATCGAGCAGATGAACCGTCCTGCGCTGGTGCTCGCCCACAACAAGACGCTGGCAGCGCAGCTCTATCACGAGTTCAAACAATTCTTCCCGCATAACGCGGTGGAATATTTTGTTTCTTACTACGATTACTACCAGCCTGAGGCGTACATTCCTGCCGGCGACGTTTACATCGAGAAGGAAGCCACGGTCAACGACGAGCTCGACAAGCTGCGGCTGGCGGCAACGCGCTCGCTGTTCGAGCGGCGCGACTGCATCATCGTGGCGTCGGTGAGTTGCATCTACGGCCTCGGCTCGCCGGAAGCGTATTACGGCATGCTGCTGTTTCTGGAGAAGGGACAGAAGATCAAGCGCCAGGACATCGTGCGCAAGCTGGTGGAAATCCTCTACGAGCGCACCGAGGGCGACTTCCGGCGCGGCACGTTTCGCGTGCGGGGCGACGTGATCGAGATCTTTCCCACTTACGAAGACAACGCCTACCGTATCGAGATGTTTGGCGATGAGGTGGAGTCTCTGGCGCAGATCGATCCGCTGTTCGGTACGGTGAAGCAGAAGTACGCGCGGCTGCCTATCTATCCCAAGTCGCATTACGTGATGCAGCCGGAGCGCAAGACCTCGGCGGTGGACAGCATCCTGGAAGAGCTGAAGTGGTGGGAGGCGGAGCTGGAGAAGCAGGGCCGCATGGTGGAGTCGCAGCGCATCCATCAGCGCACGCGCTTCGACCTGGAGATGATCAAGGAGATGGGCTACTGCCACGGCATCGAGAACTACTCGCGGCACTTCACCGGGCGGCTGCCGGGCGAGCCTCCGCCCACATTGCTGGATTACGTCCCGCGCGATTACGTGCTGTTCATCGACGAGGCGCACCAGACGGTTCCGCAGGTGCGGGGCATGTGGCACGGCGACCGCTCGCGCAAACAGAACCTGATCGAGTACGGATTCCGCTTGCCGAGCGCGCTGGACAATCGTCCACTGACGTTCGAGGAATTCGAGCACCGCGTGAACCAGGCGATCTATGTGTCAGCGACGCCGGGGCCGTATGAGCTGACCAAGTCGGCGGGAGTTGTGATCGAGCAGATTATTCGTCCCACCGGACTGGTCGATCCCGAAGTGGAAGTGCGTCCGGTGAAAGGGCAGATCGACGATCTGCTGAAGGAAATCCGCGAGCGCGCCAAAAAAAACGAGCGCGTGCTGGTGACGACGCTCACCAAGCGCATGGCGGAAGACCTGGCCGAGTACTACAGCGAGGTCGGCGTGCGTTGCCGCTACATGCACTCGGAGATCGAGACCCTGGAGCGCATCAAGATCCTGCGCGACTTGCGCAAGGGCGAGTTCGACGTGCTGATTGGCATCAACCTGCTGCGAGAAGGATTGGACTTGCCGGAAGTTTCGCTGGTTGCGGTGCTCGATGCCGACAAAGAAGGTTTTCTCCGCTCGTCAGGCTCGCTGATCCAGACGGTCGGTCGCTGCGCGCGCAACCTCAGCGGACGCGCGATTCTGTACGCCGATAAGGTGACCGACTCGATGCGCCAGGCGATGGACGAGACCGATAGACGCCGTGCGATCCAACGCGCCTACAACGAAGAGAACGGCATCACGCCGGAGTCGATCGTTCGTCCACTGGATATGTCGCTGGTGGCGGTGGCGTCGGCTGATTATATCGACCTGACGAGCGAGTCGGAAGGACTGCCGGAGTTCCACTCGCAGGCCGAACTGGACTCGTACATTGCGAAACTGGAGAGCGATATGCGCGAGGCCGCCAAGCGCTTCGAATTCGAGCATGCGGCCAAGTTGCGCGACCAGGTGCGCGAGCTGCGCAGCAAGGAGTTCATGGTGTCGTAGGGCGCGGACAGCGCCCGGGGAATTACCTCAGCGGCTAAAGAGGCTGCTGAAAAAGTCAAAAACCCGGTAACTCGGACCACCCTAAATGCCTCGAAATTTCGAAAGAACGCCCATATCGAACTTAAAGACGACTTTTTTCGGGCGTGAGTGAAATTTTGCATTTTTCAGCAGCCTCTGAAGCCGCAGTTTCACGCCGATCGTAAATGCACCGCTGAAGCGGTGCTCCACCCACCTACTAAGCCGTGAAAATCCGTCGGCAGTTTTACTGCGTCATGATCATTTGCGGCTGCTGCCGCGCACAGGTGCTGACCTGGGGATCGCAGTTCGGGTCCTGCTGCGGCGCGGGCATATTGGTGACCACGGTATTGTCGAAAGTTTGGATGATGCTGATAGTGCCTCCGGCTTCGTTGGCGGTGAACACCTTGGTCGATGAGGGCTCGGTGGCAATGAAGA
>Ga0209656_10002350_pt1 | contig 12257 bp, 7 predicted proteins | sample BogFormECP12_OM2_FD_188239 | JGI IMG/M metagenome (GOLD analysis project Ga0209656, IMG submission 188239) | Bog forest soil microbial communities from Calvert Island, British Columbia, Canada - ECP12_OM2 (SPAdes) (version 2) | ecosystem: Environmental > Aquatic > Freshwater > Wetlands > Bog ... | reverse complement strand
ACGACGCATTCGGCCAGCGGCTGGTCTCAACCATTTTCACGCAATTGAATCAGTACCACGTGGTGCTGGAGGTTCTGCCTAGCTTTGCCCAGAATCCCACGGAGTTGAAAGACATTTACATTCGCCCCAGCACGGTTACGCCGAACAGCGGTGCGCCCACGGCCAACGGGGCTGCGGTGACCACCGCCGGAAATCCCGTGCCGATTTCGACCTTCACGCACATGCAGACATCCAGCGCATCGCTCTCGGTAAATCATCAGGGTCAGTTCCCGGTGGTGACGCTCTCTTTCAACCTGGCGCCCGGAGCTTCGTTGGGAGACGCCACCAAGGCGATTCAACAGGTCGAGAAAGACATCCAGCTCCCGGCCAGTATTCACGCGTCCTTCCAAGGGACGGCGGCGGCGTTCCAGAATTCGCTTGCATCCGAACCTTATCTGATTCTGGCCGCAGTGATTACCGTCTACATCGTGCTCGGCGTTTTGTATGAGAGCTACATTCATCCGGTCACGATTCTTTCCACGCTGCCGTCGGCCGGAGTGGGCGCGATCCTGGCCTTGATGATCACAGGCAACGATCTGACTGTGGTGGCGCTGATAGGAATCATCCTGCTGATCGGAATCGTAAAGAAGAACGCCATCATGATGATCGACTTCGCGCTCGAAGCCGAGCGCGAGGAACACAAGCCGCCCGAAGAAGCGATCTATCAGGCGTGCCTGCTGCGGTTCCGTCCCATCATGATGACGACCATGGCTGCTCTGCTGGGCGGTTTGCCCCTCGCATTAGGTTCGGGGACTGGGGCTGAGTTGCGGCGGCCGCTGGGCATCACGATCGTTGGTGGTCTCTTGCTCAGCCAGTTGTTGACGCTTTACACCACGCCCGTTGTCTACTTGTGGTTCGACCGGCTGGCGCAGCGGTTCTCGCGATATGCCATCGGCAATCCGATTCCACGCAACGAACCGGTGTCGGCAGATTGATTCTGGGTTGATTGATTTTGCATTTGAACGATGAGTATCTCGTCTCCATTTATTCGCCGTCCGATAGGCACGTCGCTGCTGGCGGTGGCGCTGCTGATGTCGGGCATTCTCGCCTTTAATTTCCTGCCCGTGGCCTCGCTGCCCAGCGTTGACTTCCCAGTGATCAGCGTTGGTGCGGGCTTGCCCGGGGCTGATCCGCAGACCATGGCATCAGCGGTCGCTACGCCCCTCGAGCGCCAGTTCGGACGGATTGCGGCCGTGAACCAGATGACTTCCTCCAGTCAACTGGGCTCGACCAGCATCACCATGCAATTCGATCTGAACCGGAACATTGATGCGGCAGCGCGCGACACGCAGGCCGCGATCAATGCGGCCCGAGGCCAACTGCCCGCGAATCTTCCGAGCAACCCGAGTTACCGCAAAGTCAATCCCGCCGATTCCCCCATCCTGATTCTGGCTTTGTACTCGGACACGATCCCGGTGGCGCAGATGTATGACGTCGCCGACTCGATTCTGTCACAGAAGTTGGCGCAGGTGAGCGGCGTGGGACAGGTGTTTGTCTGGGGATCGTCGCAGCCCGCAGTGCGGGTCGAGGTCAATCCCACGCTGCTGAACAAACTGGGCGTCGGGCTGGATACGGTTCGCAACGCCCTGAACGCGGCCAATGCGAATACTGCTAAAGGAAAGGTCGCGGATAGCGCCCAAGCCTATTCTTTCGCGGACAACGATCAGCTCTTCACCGCCGATCAGTACCGGCCGCTGATTGTGGCTTACAACAATGGCGCCGCAGTGCGGTTGAGCGACGTGGCCGACTTGAGTGACTCGGTGGCGGACGTGCGCAACCTGGGTTTGGCCAATGGCAAGCCGGGCATCCTGATGCCGATTTTCCGCCAACCGGGCGCCAACATTATTGACACGGTGGATCGCGTCCGCGCGCTCATGCCCTACCTGCAGTCGTCCATCTCGCCGGCCATTAAGTTGACGGTCGTGATGGATCGCACGGTCACGGTGCGCGCTTCGGTGAAGGACATCGAAATGACGCTGCTCATTTCGATCTTCCTCGTCATCATGGTCGTATTCGTGTTTTTGCGAACCGTGCGCGCCACGATCATTCCCAGCGTCGCCGTGCCCATGTCGCTGATTGGAACGTTTGGCGCCATGTATCTGCTCGGCTACAGCCTGGACAATCTCTCGCTGATGGCGTTGGCCATCTCGACTGGTTTCGTGGTCGATGATGCGATCGTCGTGTTGGAGAACATCACTCGCTATGTCGAGCACGGCATGGATGCAGTGCGGGCGTCGTTCAAGGGCGCTGCGGAGATTGGATTCACCGTCGTTTCGATGAGTACGTCGCTAGTGGCAGTCTTTATTCCGCTGCTGCTTATGGGCGGCATCGTCGGCCGGCTCTTCCGCGAGTTTGCGGTGACGTTAAGCATCGCTATTGGCGTGTCATTGCTGGTTTCGCTCACCGTAACCCCGACCATGTGCGCCAAGTTCTTGCGCACCGAAAAAGTCGAAAAGCACAACCGGTTCTACCGTGCCAGCGAATGGTTCTTCGACCGGATGCTCAAGGCCTACGACCACTCGCTGCGCTGGGTGCTCAGGCATCAGCCATTGACGCTGACTGTAACCATCCTGGTCGCTTGCCTAAGCGTTTACCTTTACATCCAGGTTCCCAAAGGATTTTTCCCGCAGCAGGATACGGGCCGCATCATGGGCGCCGTGATGGCGTCGCAGGATACGTCGTTTCAATCCATGTCGGACAAGATGAAACGTTACGTCGCCATCGTGATGCAGGATCCGGCAGTCGACACCGTCGTGGGCTTCGCAGGAGGCGGCTCCCCGCTCAATCAGGGGAGATTCTTCATGATGCTGAAGCCGCTGGAGCAGCGCGGCACATGCAAGAACCAGCATTTCTGGCAGAGTTGCCCAAATGTTACCGCAGACGACGTGATCAACCGCCTTCGGGGAAAACTCGCGGTGGTTCCGGGTGCGACCCTGATCTTGCAGTCTGCGCAGGATCTGACGATCGGCGGGCGGTTCGGCAACGCCCAGTATCAATACACGCTGCAAAGCGCCAATCTCGACGATCTGAACAATTGGGCCCCGCGCTTGTTGCAGAAGATGAGGTCCCTGCCGCAATTGCGCGATCAGAACTCAGACCAGCAGGATAAGGGATTACAGGCGAAACTGGTGATCGACCGCGATACCGCGAGCCGTATGGGAATCACGGCTCGGACTCTCGACAACGCGCTCTACGACGCGTTTGGCCAGCGCCAGGTTTCGACCATGTACCGGCCGCTGAACCAGTATCACGTGGTGATGGAAGTGGCGTCGCAGTTCCAGCAAACTCCAGAGGCACTCCAGAACATTTATCTGCGATCGACTTCTGGTACGCCGATTCCGCTGTCTACGTTTACCCACTACGAGCCGTCGAATACTCCGCTGGCCGTGAATCATCAGGGGCAGGTGCCGTCGGTCACGATTTCGTTCAACCTTGCTCCCGGCGTTTCGCTGGGCGAAGCGACACAGGCGATAGAGAATATGCAGCGATCGATTGGCTTACCGAGCACAATTCAGGCGAGCTTTCAAGGAACGGCCGCAGCCTTCCAGGATTCGCTATCGAGCGAGCCCATGCTGATTTTGACCGCAGTGATCGCGGTCTACATCGTGCTCGGCATGTTGTACGAGAGCTACATTCACCCCATCACGATTCTGTCGACGCTGCCGTCGGCCGGTGTAGGAGCGCTGCTGGCGCTGATCATTACGCACAACGAGTTGAACGTGATTGGAACGATCGGGATCATCCTGCTGATCGGGCTGGTGAAGAAGAACGCCATTATGATGATCGACGTCGCACTCGATGTGGAACGCACGCAGGGCAAGAAGCCGGTGGAAGCGATCTACGATGCCTGCCTGCTGCGCTTTCGGCCAATCATGATGACGACGATGGCGGCTCTGCTCGGCGGACTTCCCCTGGCCCTGGGCACAGGCACCGGATCGGAGTTGCACCGTCCGCTGGGCATCACCATTGTGGGCGGCCTGATCGTGAGCCAGATGCTGACGCTGTTTACGACTCCCGTGGTCTACGTCTACCTTGACCGCCTGCGGCTGGCGCTGCGCCGGCGCGAAGATACGGCCCTGCCCGAAACTGGCCCGGCGCATGCTTGATCTGCGATGATGATCTGCGCTGAATCGGCGAGCCAGTACAACTCGGCCAAATCCCTTGCGCATCGCAGTACCAGACTTCCGGGACGAGATAATCCGATGCGCAGAAAAGCTTCCGGCTGCTGCGGCACTGAAAATCGCTGATGCCTTTGTGATAGGCTTTGCGTTTGGCAAAATTTTGCCCTGATGAATGTTCCTGGGCGAGCGTGTGATCTCTCAGCCATTGTTATCGCAAATCTACTTCAGGAGTAACGGATGCTAAAGAAATTGGCGGCGCTGTTGCTGGTTTGTGCAAGCGCTGCGACGTGGACGAGTTGTGGCAAAACGTCCAGCAATTACGTATATGCGGCGATCCCGGCAGCCAGCGAGATCGTGGTTTTTCGCGAAGATCCCAACTCCGGCGTGCTGATCGCGTTATCGACGAGTCCGATTTCTGCCGGCCCGGGCGTGCAGGCGCTCGCGATTCATCCCTCCAAAAAATATGTGTATGCGGTGAACTCCGGCGAGAACGACATTTCCCAGTTCACGGTCAGCTCCGGCACGCTGGTCGAGACCGGATCACGGACTTCCGTTCTGCCAGCCACGAGTCCAAAGCTGGTTGCCATCGATTCGGCGGGAACATATTTGTACGTCGCCGATGTCGGCTCCAATACGGTGTCCTCCTTCTCCATCGCAAGTGATGGAACTCTGTCGCAGGTTCCGGGATCTCCGTTTCCCGTCGGCCTGAACCCGCTCAATATGGCAGTATCGCCGTCGGGTAGTGTCCTCTATGTCACTGGGATCGCGGGCTCGCTTGGCTACGTCGCGGCTTATTCGCTCAATGCGGGAGTTCTGACTGCATCATTGCAAAACTCGCCCTACTCCACGGGAAATAATCCAGACGGCTTGGCAATCAACTCCGCGGGCACTTTCCTGTATACGGCCAATGCTTTAGATCAATCCATCTCTGAGTTTCCTATCAACTCCGATGGCTCGCTGGGCCAGGCGACCACGTTCGGCAGCGGAGCCGGTCTGACATCCCCTCAGGCGCTGCTCATTGACAAATCCGGAAAGTATCTCTACGTCGCAAATAACAGCTCCGCCGGCACGCTGGTGGAGTTCACCATTGGATCCGACGGGGGGTTGTCTCAAGTGTCGGACGGCACGTTTGCAACCGGCTCAGAACCCGGTGTCATCGCCGCCGACCCCAGCGGGAGCTATCTGTTCGTGGGGAATCAGGCCACTCCGACCGTTCAATCGTTCCTTCTCAGCTCCGGCAGCGGCGCGCTCACGTCGGTCGGAACGTATCCGGTTTCGGGCACGCCGAGCTCGATTGTGGTGTTGCACTAGGATTCACAGACGAGGCGACTTTTTTCAAGCGGCGATAGTGCGCGTCGTTTTGGTTCGACGATTTTGTTTAATGATTTTGTTTAACATCGGCATGACAAATCGGAGCTCTGTCGCTTGCACAATAGGCTGAAAAGCAGTCAAGACAACGGCGATCAGCGTCCGGTCATCTAATTCGCCAAGCCGCGACTTCGGCAGGCGGGGCGCTGACGCCGGCCGGAAGTGGGAGACAGCCGAATGAAAATTGCCAGCGCAGCCAGCGCCTTTCCGAAGAATTACTATTCGCAGAAGTTCCTCCTCGAACAATTGCAGGAATACTGGGGCGACCGCCTCAAGAATCCGAATATGCTGGCGCGCCTCCATCGCAACGTGACCGTGGAGGGCCGTTATCTTGCCTTGCCTACGGAGAAATACTACGACATCAAAACGTGGGGACAGGCTAACGACATCTGGATTGAAGTCGCGCAGGAACTGGGTGAGCAGGCGCTCTGCCGGGCTTTGCATCACGCCGGCGTCGACGCAAGTCAACTCGGAGCGCTGTTTTTCGTTTCGGTGACGGGCATTTCGAGTCCGTCGATCGACGCGCTGCTGGTGAATCGCATGGGGCTGCCTCGTAGCATTCGCCGCGTGCCAATTTTTGGTTTGGGATGCGTTGCCGGCGCGGCGGGAATCTCGCGAGCTGCGGATTATGTGCGCGCGTATCCTTCACAGGCAGCCGCGTTGGTTTCTGTGGAGCTGTGTTCTCTGACGATTCAGCGCGACGATCTCTCGGTCGCAAATCTGATTTCTTCCGGATTGTTCGCCGATGGATCGGCCGCCGTGATCGTGACCGGTTCCGATCTCGATTCCAGCGGGCCGGAGATTCTGGCGACTCGTTCGGTGTTTTATCCGGACACGGAAGAGATGATGGGATGGAAGGTGACTGAGAAGGGATTCCGGATTACGCTCTCCCCGGAAGTGCCCACGCTGATTCGCGAGAATCTCGGCCGGGACATGGATGAGTTTCTCGGCGAGCGCGGGCACCGGCGCAGCGATATCGGAAGTTGGGTGCTGCACACGGGCGGGCCGAAGGTATTGGGGGCGACTGCGGCTGCGCTCGATCTGCATAACGGGCAACTCGATGCCTCGTGGGATTGTTTGAAGAGAGTCGGGAATCTATCTTCAGCATCGGTGTTGGTAGTGCTGGAGGATGTGATGAAGAATCGGCGTCCGGAGCCGGGGACGTTGGGCGTGCTTGCCGCCATGGGGCCGGGCTTCTGTTCGGAGTTGCTGCTGCTGCGTTGGTGACGGGAAGATGAGCCAGAAGCTGCCAAACGAGACCGACGTTTTTGTGGTCGGCGGTGGTCCGGCCGGATTGGCGGCGGCGATTTGCGCACGGCGAAAGGGATTGCGCGTTATCGTGGCCGACGGCGCGCAACCTCCAATCGACAAAGCCTGCGGCGAGGGGTTGCTGCCCGACGGTTTGGCGACGCTGCACGCGTTGGGAATTCAGGTTCCGGCTGCGGACGCCAGCGAATTCCGCGGCATCCGATTTGTCAGCGCCAGCCTATCCGCGGATGCGGTATTCCCCGGGGGCAGCTGTGGTCTGGCGATTCGGCGCACTTCGCTTCACAATCTCATCATGCAACGGGCAGCGCAGTCCGGAGCGGAACTGTTGTGGCGGACGTGCGTCACCGGCATTGCTCACGACGGGGTTTATCTCGGCCATCGCTTCGTTCGAGCGCGGTGGATTGTCGGCGCGGATGGCTCGAATTCGCGGGTTCGGCAGTGGGCAGAACTCGACAGCGGTCCGCAACCACGCCTGCGCTACGCTTTTCGGCGTCACTATCGCGTGAAGCCCTGGTCTGACCACATGGAAGTTTATTGGGGCGCGCGCTGCCAGGGTTATGCCACAGCGGTCAGCAGTGAGGAAGTCTGCGTGGCTGTGGCATCGCATGATTCAAACTTGCGTTCGGAGGAAGCTCTGCTCGAATTGCCGGCACTTGGCGCCCGGCTGCAAGGAGCGGAGGTAGTCTCGGCGGAACGTGGAGCGCTCACCGGGAATCGGAGATTTCGCAATGTGTGGCGCGGGAATGTAGCGCTCGTGGGCGATGCTTCCGGAACCGTGGATGCAATCACGGGCGAGGGGCTGGGGCTAGGCTTCAGTCAGGCAGTCGCCCTCGCCGAAAGTCTTGCATCTGGCGATTTGGCTACGTATCAGGGACAGCACCGTAGGCTGTCGCTTCGCCCATGGTGGATGGCGCGGCTGATGCTTATGCTCGATGAGCGTCCACGATTGCAGCATCGGGTGTTGCGGACATTCCAGACGCGTCCCGAAATTTTCCAGCACTTTCTCGCGCTGCACGTCGGCACTCTTCCGCCTAGAGAAATTGTCTGGGATGGATTGACGCTGGGTTGGGGCCTGCTTACCGCATAGATATACATGAAGAACGCACTCAGGTGGAGATCAAGCATCATTGGCTTTCTGCTCGCGACGGTGCTCACGGCGTCGGCACAGCATTACACGCTTCAGACCGATCCTGCTAAATCGACAGTGAAATTCACGCTGGATGCAGCGCTTCACACCGTGAATGGAACATTTCAGGTGAGGCCCGGCGCCCTGCAATTTGATCCGGCCTCGAGCCAGATTCAAGGCGAAATTCTAGTCGATGCCAAGAGCGGGCAGACCGGCAATGGCATGCGCGACCGCAAGATGCACAAAGATGTGCTGGAGAGCGAGCGATATCCGGAGATTTCATTTCGGCCGCAGCGGGTTGAAGGAGCGGTGCGCAACTCAGGCCAATCTTCCGTGAGCGTGCATGGTATGTTCCGGCTGCACGGAGTAGACCGGGAGATCACAGTCCCCGCGCAGGTCGAAATGTCTGGCGATCATTGGACGGCAACGATTCATTTCACAGTTCCTTATCAGAAGTGGGGACTGAAAAATCCCAGCACACTTTTCTTGCGGGTCAGCGATTCGGTGCAGATCGAAGTGCTGGCAAGCGGCAGTGTGGTGCAGCAAAACGCGTCGAATACTCCGGCTCAGTAGCCGTTCTGCTGCGCGATTCCTTTCCCTTCAGTGCACACATAGCAACGCCCGGCGGGGAGGTTCTTGTATTCCTCAGTTCTTCCGTTGGGCCAATCAATCACGACCCGTTCAATCTTGTCGCGTTTCTCCAGCCCGAAGGTTACCGGCAGCTCGGATTGCGAAAGATAGCTGGAGCCACACTTCACCATTCGCGACTGCGTGATGCCGCCGGCAAATACACGCACGACCGCTCCGATCGCATCGCGATTAGAGGTTGTTCCCACGAGCCGAAAACGGATGCTGCGATTTCCTGAGAGTTGATCGTTGCGGTAAAGATATGCGGGTCCATTGTTGGTGGTGAGCAAAAGATCGAGATCGCCGTCGCGGTCAAAGTCGCCATAGGCCAGACCGCGTCCGACCTTCGGTTGATCGAAGCCGCTGCCGGCTTGCGCAGCCACATCGCGAAAACCACCTTTCGGGTCGTTCAGAAAAAGCTGCGGCGGTTGCGCATATCCGACATTGCCGCGGATATTGCGCACGGTTTCGTCGATGTGTCCGTTGGCGACAGCGAAGTCGAGCCAGCCGTCAAGGTTCACGTCAAGAAAAGCACATCCGAATCCCAGACTGTTCTTGGACGCCATCCCGATCCCCGATTGCGGGGCGATGTCCTCAAAGGTCTTGCCGTTGAGACGGTAGAGTCCGATCATCTCGTTGTCGAAATTCGTAATCGCCACTCCCGGCGATCCCGAGTTCTCGAAGTCGGCGACATCGACGCCCATGCCGGCGCGGGCTTTGCCTTCGTTGCTGAAAGCCAGGCCGGCCTCGACCGCGGTTTCTTTGAACGTACCGTTGCGCTGGTTGCGATAAAGTTTATTGGGCTGCGTATCGTTGGCGACAAGCAGGTCGGGCCAGCCGTCCCGATCGTCGTCGATCATGGCGACGCCCAGTGACTTCGAACTGCTGTCGAAAATTCCGCTGGCTGCGGTTACGTCCTCGAACGTTCCATTGCCGCGATTGTGAAAGAGCCAGCAGGTCTGCCCGCGATACGCTTCCGGAGTGCAATACGATTTATGTTTTCCGTCAAGACTGCAAAACACATCGTGCTCCGGCGACCACTTCACGTAGTTGCAGACGAAGAGGTCGAGTAACCCATCGCGGTCGTAGTCGAACCACAGCGCGGAGGTGCTGAATCCCTCGCGCTTGCCTAATCCGCTGGACGCAGTGACATCCACGAAGGTGCCTTTGCCTGTATTGCGGAACAGCCTGTTCTGTCCGACGCAGGTGATCAAAATGTCGGGGAAGCCGTCATTGTTGTAGTCGCCGACCGCGACGCCCATGCCGTAGAGTTCGATGTCGAGGCCGGCGCGCACCGTTACATCGGAGAAGGTGCCGTCGTGGTTGTTGCGGTAGAGACGCAGCGTGCTGCGCTGCTTTTTGTGGCCGGGCCAGTCCGCGCCGTTGATGAGCAGAATGTCCTGCCAACCATCGCCGTCGTAATCAAGGAAAGCGCAGCCGGAGCCCAGCGTTTCAGGCAGAAACTTTCCGCCGAATGCTCCGCTGTTGTGCTGGAACTGAAGTCCAGCTGGCTGCGTCACATCGGTGAAGCGAAATCCGGGAGAGTTTGCACTCTGTGCTTTGAGCGACTGTACGCGAGGCAATTGCGATAACGAAGCGAGGCCAGCCATTCCCCACAAGAACGAACGCCGATTCACGGAACGTTCACCAACCCGGCGCGGATCGCGTACACGACAAGCTCCGCCGTCTTGTGAATTCCCAAACTATTCATGATGTTGGCTCGGTGTACGGCTACGGTGTTCGCGCTGAGGCCCAGCACGACAGCGATCTCTTTGTTCGACTTGCCGTCCACGATCATCTGCAGCACTTCGAGTTCGCGCTGCGTCAAAGCTCCACTGCGCTCGCCTTTAAGTGCCGAGCGCTGCTCGACCTCCGGATCGAAAAGTGTTTCGCCGCCAGCGACCTTGCGGATGGCAGCTCCCAGTTCCAGATCCATGGCGTTCTTCAGAACGTAACCGCGCGCTCCAGCCTCAATTGCCTGCCGCACCCATGTGCTCTCGTTATGCATGCTGAGCATAAGCACGGCCGTGTCCGGCGAGTCGTCGATGATCTTGCGTGTGGCCTGCAAACCGTTGATGCCGGGCAGAGCGCAATCCATCACGACCACCCGCGGCCGCAACTGACTCGCCAGCTTGATCGACTCCTCGCCGTCGGCGGCTTCTCCGACGACCTCCATGTCCGGCTCATCCTCGAGCATGCGGCGAAAGCCGCGCCGGACCAGGCTGTGATCATCCACGAGCAACACTGTGATCTTCTTTTCCATAACTCTCGGCTTTCTCCCTGGGAACCGCGAGGTGGACCAAGGTTCCACCCTCCTGGGGACGGGAAAAAACAATTTGTCCACCCATCAATTCCGCCCGCTCCCGCATCGCGACCATCCCGATGCCGCGCTTGCTCGGCCGTTCGGGAATACCGGCTCCGTGATCTTCCACCTCGAGTTCGAGTTCATCGGGCAAGAAGCTCAGACGCACCCACGCCCGCTTGGCGCCGGAATGCCGAGCTACATTGTTCAATGCTTCCTGCAACACTCGGTAGATGTGAACGCCGGCGCCGCCATCCACCGGGAACGGCCCGCCCTGCTTCTCATAGGATATGGCAATGCCGGTTTGCCGTTCCACGTTCGGAATGTACCAGTCGAGCGTGGTTTCGAGGCCAGCCTCGTCCAGCATGACGGGATGTAGGGCCTGCGAGAGGCTGCGCACGCTCTCCAGCGTCGTTTGCACGGTTTGCAATACTTCCTGCAAGTCGGCCCGCAGAGGCGAGCCTTCCGGCGCATGATTCCCAGCGCGGCGCAGCATCGATCCCAGTGCGGTGAGAATCTGACCAAACTCGTCGTGCAGCTCGCGCGAGATGTAGCGCAGCGTCGACTCCTGCGTGGCGATGAGCTTCTGCGCCAGTTCGCTGCGCCGTTCGGAAAGCTGGGCGAGGCGCGCGAACAGCCGCCGGTTCCAGCGAATGAGCGAAAGGCTGGTCAGAAGAATGGCAAACAAAGTTGCCGCCAGAAAAACGTAGACCTCGCGCTGCACCCGGTCGTAGATTTGCACGATGCGCTGGCCGGCCTGCTCCTCGTTTTCGCTGTTCTGCACTAAGAGCCGCGACACCGCCGTGCTGAGCGCGGCCTGCCGTTCCTGCAGCGAAAGCTGAATCTGCGCGCGCGCTTCCTTATCCTTTCCCTCCCGAGCCAGAGAGAAGACGCGGTCTACCGCATCCCAGAATTGATTGAACGAACTGGTCAGGAAGGCGGTCTGTTCGGGAGTGCGGCTGGCGGCAGCGAAGTTCGCCTCGAGTCGCACCGCATCATCGAGGTCAGTGCGAATTCTCTCGAACTGCGACGACCACGCGGTAAGAGGATAGGGCTCATCTCCGCTGACCATGTCGCGCATAGCAACAGCCAGCAGGCTCAGGTCATTCTGAATCCGGAGCAACTGCAGGGAGTCTTTGCGGTTGCGATCGACCATCTCAGTCTGCAAACGGCGCAGACCATTCACCTGCCAGGTGATGTAGGCTGAATAGGCCACCACCGCTGACAGCGTGATTAGCAGGCCGACCAACAGGCCCAAGGTTGGTGAACGTTCCGCGGTGGACGGGCGAGGCACGCCCTGAGCATACATCGACTGGCGGGCGATTGTCAGTTGGCGCGGGCAGTCGCTGGCGACGAGCGATGTGTGATTACGATGTGTGACAATATTGAAGCGAATTGAGGCCTG
>Ga0209656_10002349_pt1 | contig 12257 bp, 10 predicted proteins | sample BogFormECP12_OM2_FD_188239 | JGI IMG/M metagenome (GOLD analysis project Ga0209656, IMG submission 188239) | Bog forest soil microbial communities from Calvert Island, British Columbia, Canada - ECP12_OM2 (SPAdes) (version 2) | ecosystem: Environmental > Aquatic > Freshwater > Wetlands > Bog ... | reverse complement strand
GGACGGCACCCCGCCCCGGGCCGCGGCCGCCCGCCGCCAGGCCGTGCTCGCCGTTCCGCTCTTCGGTGCGGTCATGGACCAGGCCCGGGTCGACGACGGGGTCCTTCCCGACGGCGAGACGCTGGCCGGCGTCCTCGAGCAGCGGTTCGGAGAGCCGCCGGCGAAGGCGGCAACGGTCGCCGCCAAGCTGATCGCCTCATTCGCCCAGGCCGGCCTGATCACCTCGAGACCTGATGGGAACTACCAGCTCACAGGATCAGCTACTGGATTTACTCCTGTGGATACTCGTACCTTGCATTCCGTCGCACCTTGGGTAGCATTGCAGCGGCGCCACCGCGGCGCCGATGCGCGCCGAACCGACAGGGGGCCCGAGGTGAGCGACGGGCTGTTCCTCGACGAACAGGCGGACCAGGAGCCCGAGCGGCGCTCCGCCCGACGCCGGATCGGTGCGGGAGCAGCGGTGATCGTCGCCGCCGCGGTGGTGGCGGTGCCGGTGGGGCTCGTGGCCGCCAGCGGGGGCGCCACCCACTCGACCCTCTCGCACCACCCGCCGCCGAGCCACCTCGGGCGCGGACCGGCCGAACGCCAGGTGCTCACCGCGCTGAGCGCGACGACCGACTCAGGCAACTTCAACGTCGACTACCACCTCTCGGCCAACCCGGGCACCATCCCGGCGGCGACCACCACCACGACCGCCGCGTGCTCGTACCAGACCTTTGTCGTGCCAACCAACGTGCCGTACCCAGCCGCGCTCAGCGGCCAGCCCGTTCCCGGCGTCACGATCGTCGCCGGCGGTTCGGCGTCGTCGGGCGGCGGGTTCGTGAGCGGCACCGGCCTTGGCCGCGGTCACGTCCCGAACGGGTCGTCGAAGAAGCTGCCGCCGGGGTCGCACCGGGTGAGGGTCCGCACCTGCGAGGGCAGCGCCGTCGCCCCGAGCGACACCGTCGTCTCGGGCACCGGGACGATCGACACCAGCCCGATGGCCATGGTCGTCTCCGCCCAGATCGGCACCCCCTCGGCCCCGGCCAACGGCCTGCAGGTCGTCGTGCGCGTCGACGGCTCGTCGGTCTATGAGGACCAAGGCCCGGCCACGCCCTCGCCCGTGCCGCCGGCCGGCGACGCCAACGCCACCGGCCAGGCGATCTCGGGCTTCGCCGGCATCACCGAGAGCACGCTCGGCCAGCGCGAGGGGGCGGTCGCCATGATGGGCATGGCCAGCCCGACCGGCTACCTCGAGCTCGACCAGCAGGCGATCACCGGGGCCGACCAGGTCGGGACGGGCGCTGTCGATGGCGTTCCGGTCACCGTCTACCGGGTCTCCGAGGACCCGAGCCAGCTCGAGACCGCGCCCGGAGTGAGCGCCGAGGAGTCCAAAGCCATCACCGATGCCGTCCGCCTCTTGCACGAGAACGGGTACACCCAGACGACCGTCGACGTCTCGGTCGACGGCTCGGGCTTCATCCGCGAGTCCAAGTCGACGACCGGCTTCTCCGACGGCGGCTCGGTCGTCATCGACGGCACGTTCTCCAATTTCGGGTGCGCCGGCACGGTCCTCATGCCGGGCCAGCAGGGCACCACGGGGCCGGCGTCGGGGTGCGTCTCGCCGGACAACGGGTCGGCAGCCTCGACCACTACGACCACCACGACCGGCCCGGCGTCGGCCACCACCGTGCCGACGCCCGCTCCTTCGGTCCGGTCCCCCCACGCCAAGAAGCACCCCCACGCCTCCCGCACCGGCACCGTGGTCCCGACCACGGCCCCGCCGGTCCCGGTGACCACGGTCCCGCCGGCCGGGTCCGGCGCCGGTGTGCCCACCCCGGTGCCGCCCCCATTGGGCACCGGCACGTCGGGGACCGGGGGCCCGCCGACGGGGTAGCTCGGCGGGCGACGGGCGCCGCCGGGGATCAGTCGGCCTCGAGCTCGGCCTTGGCCGCCCGCAGCCGCTCGGCCTTGGCCGACCGCTCGTCGCGGAACTCGTGGACCCGGGCCAGCGTGTCGTCGAGGCGGCCGAGCAACCGGTCGTTGGCCTCGATCGCCTCGTCGAGGAGCCGGCGGCGCCGGTCGACCCGGTTGTCCGCCCGGTACTGGCGGCGCACCCGGTCGAGCACGTCGTCGGCCTCGAGGACGGCCCGCACCTCGGACAGTGAGAACCCGAGGAGGACCTGGAGCTCGCGGATCCGCATGACCCGCTCCACCTCGGCCTCCGAGTAGAGGCGCTCGCCGCTCTCCCGGTGGCTCGCCGGGCAGAGCAGCTCGATCTCCTCCCAGTAGCGCAGCGTCCGGGTGGTCACCCCGGTCCGCTTGGCCACCTCGCCGATGCGCAGGCTCGGCGCCTCGACGGCGGCGGCCGGGCTCTCGGCCGTGGGAGCGGTCACGATCCCCCGCCCCCCTGGGCCCGCAGCGAGACCGGGCCGAGGCGCTCGCCGTTGCCGGTGGCCAGCTCCAGCTCGGGCTCCTCGTCGTCCTCCTCGGACACGAGGTGCGGCACCAGGCTGGTCGTGTCGACGTGGACGTACTTGGACCCCCGGTTCCACGAGGCCGCCGCCGCCACCAGGCAGGTGGCGATCGAGAAGATGAACGCCGCCTCGAGCCCCGTGCGGAACGGGCCCGAGATGAGGCCCGGGAAGAACCCGTGGCCCAAGAGCGCGTGCTGATGGGCGGCCGAGATGTGGCTGATCACGGTCGGCCCGAGGATGTGCTGGATCGGGTTGTACCCCAAGAAGGCGGCGAACAACGTGGAGACCGGCGGCAGGTGCGAGACCCCGGTCGCCACCGGGACGGGGACGCCCTGGCGGGTCAGCCCGTGCAGCAGCGTGATGTGGAGGGCCGAGGACAGGCCCACGATGATCAGCGAGAAGTAGATCCCGATCGAGAGCACCTGGGCCGAGTTCTGGAAGGTGGTGTTCATGCCGGCCCCGGCCCCCCGGTCGGCCGCCGGCAGGCTGTTCATCACCGCGGCACGGTTGGGCGCCACGAAGCACCCGCTCGAGATCCCGGCGAAGAACAAGATGAGGGCGAACTCGGGGTAGGAGAAGTTCACCGGCAGCAGCAGGAAGAGCACGAACGCCAGGGCCGTGCCGAGCATGCCGGCGGTGGCGAACTCCCGGGAGCCGAAGCGGTCCGAGAGGATGCCGGCCACCGGACCGGCGATCAGGAACCCGCAGGTCAGCGGGAGCATGTAGATGCCGGCCCAGAGCGGCGTCGAGGCGAACGAGTACCCGTGGAGCGGCAGCCAGATCCCCTGCAGCCAGATGATCAGCAGGAACATGAGGCCGCCGCGTCCGAGGGCGGCCAGGAAGCTGGCCACCACCCCAGCGGTGAAGGCCCGGATCCTGAAGAGGGCCGGCTTGAACATCGGCTCGGGGACCCGCGTCTCGATGACCACGAAACCCACTAGGAGGGCGATCCCGGCCGCCAGCTCGCTGATCACGGCTGGGCTGGTCCAGCCCATGGTGTGGCCGCCGTGGGGCTCGATCCCGTAGGTGATCCCGATCATGACGAGGACCAGCCCGAGTGCGAAGGTCACGTTGCCGGCCCAGTCGATCTTGGCCGGGTGCCGCTCGCCCAGCTCGACCAGCTTGAGGTAGCCCCAGACGGTGGCGAAGAGCCCGATCGGCACCGAGACCAAGAAGACCAGGCGCCAGTTGATCGGGGCCAAGATGCCGCCCAGGACCAGGCCGACGAACGAGCCGCTGATGGCCGCCGCCTGGTTGATCCCGAGGGCCAGGCCCCGCTGGGTGACCGGGAAGGCATCGGTCAGGATGGCCGAGGAGTTGGCGAAGAGCATGGCCGCCCCGACCCCCTGGAACAGGCGCATGATGATCAGCCACATCCCGCCGGCCGGGCCGGTCAACCAGGTGATCGAGAGGAGGAGCGAGAAGAAGGTGAAGACGGCGAAACCCAGGTTGTAGGTCCGGACCCGACCGTAGATGTCACCGAGGCGCCCCAGGCTGACCACGAGGACGCTCGTCACGACCAAGAACCCCAGGATCATCCAGAGCAGGTAGAAGCTGTTGCCGGGCGTAAGCGGGTCGAGCTGGATGCCCCGGAAGATGTCGGGGAGGGCGATCAGCACGATCGAGCCGTCGATCGTGGCCATGAGGACCCCGAGGGTGGTGCAGGTCAGGGCGGTCCACTTGTAGGAGTCGCTGACCACGGGGGTGGGTCGCAGCATCCCGTTCGTCGTCGTCGCCATCACCGGTCCCGTGCCACCCGCTCGTGCTGTGCCATCCTCTGCGCCCCGGGCAGTGTAGCCGGAGTCTTCAACCTTGACGTAAACGTAAGATACCTGCCGGCCCGCCCGCCCGGACCGGCCGATCGGGGGCGCACCGTGCCGTTCGTCGTCATCGACAAGCCGAGGCCCGGGGTCACCCTGGTCACGCTGAACCGGCCCGAGCGGATGAACGCCATGGCCTTCGACGTGATGATCCCGCTCAAGGAGGCCCTCGAGGCCGTGGGGCGGGACAACGAGACCCGGGTGGTCGTGCTGACCGGCGCCGGCCATGGATTCTGCTCGGGGGCCGACCTCGAGGATCCCGGGACCCTCCCCCACGTCGACGGACTGACCCTGACCACGATCGCCCTGCGGGCCATGGAGCTGCTCGACGAGGTCATCCGCACCGTCCGGCGGCTCCACCAGCCGGTCATCGGGGCGATCAACGGGCCGGCGATCGGGGGCGGGTTCTGCCTCGCCCTGGCGACCGACATCCGCCTGGCCGCTGGGACCGCCACCTTCCGGGCGGCCGGGATCAACAACGGCCTCACCGCCAGCGAGCTCGGGATCAGCTACCTGCTCCCCCGGGCCGTCGGGTCCTCGAGGGCGGCCGAGATCATGCTCACCGGGCGCGACGTGCCGGCCGTCGAGGCGGCGGCCATCGGCTTGGTCTCCTCGGTCGTCCCCGGCCACGACCTCCTCGACGCCTGCTACGACCTGGCCGCCCGCATCGCTGCCTTCAGCCGGCCGGGCGTCGAGCTGACCAAGCGCATGCTGTGGTCGAGCCTCGACGCCTCGAGCCTGGAGACCCACATGGACGCCGAGGGCACGGCGCAGCTCCTCGTCCGCACGACGACCCGGAATTTCGAGGAGGCGGTGGCGGCCCGCAAGGCCGGTCGTCCGCCGGTGTTCAAGGACTGATCGCTCCGGCGGGCGCCGTCAGGCGCCGGCGGCGTCCAGGGCGGCCACATGGCCGAAGACCGAGCTGTTGCCGATACTGGCCCCGGCCCCGAGGTACTTGCGGCCCATCACGCTGGCCGTGGCGTTCCCGGTCGCGTAGAGGTGGCCGATCGTGCTCCCCGAGGTGGTGAGGACTCGGGCGTGCTCGTCGGCCAGGATGCCTCCGCACGTCCCGACGTCACCGGGGTAGATCGCCGCCGCGTAGAACGGAGGCGTCTCGATCGGGGCCAGGCAGTTGTTGGGACGCCACCGGGGGTCGCCCAGATACTGGTTGTACGCCCCCTCGCCCTTGTGGAACTCGGGGTCCACCCCCCGCTTGGCGTTGGGGTTGAAGCGGTCGATCGTCTGGCGCAGTCCGGTCGGGTCGATGCCGCACGTCGCGGCCAGCGCTTCGACGGTGTCGGCCTTGGTGATCCCGCCGGCCCGGAACCACTCCTCGGGGATGACCCCGGGGCGCCCCTTCCCGAAGGGGTACCGGCGGCGGAAGGCGTCGTCGAAGACGATCCACGCCGGCACCGCCTTGGTCGTCAGGTTCCGCTCGAGCTGGGCCTTGCACACCTCGAGGTAGGAGTTGGCCTCGTTGACGAACCGCTGCCCGTCGGCGTCCACGTAGATCGACCCCGGGCGCTGGCGGTCCGAGTCGAACATCGGCACGCCGCCGATGACCTTGACCGGGTTCCAGACCACCTCGTCCATCAGGTCGGTGGCCGCACCCAGGTTCATCGCCAGCTCGATCAGCTCCCCGGTGTCCCCGGGGTTCGAGAACGACCAGGCATCGGTGGCCGCCGCCTCGTCGAGGTACCGCTTGCGCATGTCGGCGTTGTGCGAGAAGCCGCCCGAGGCGATGAGGACCCCCTGGCGGGCCCGCACCGCCAGCTCCCGGTCCCCCCGCCGGACGATCAGGCCGACAACCTGGCCGTCCTCGACCACCAGGTCGCGCACGGCGGCCCCGGTCCAGACCGGGATCTCGGCGGCCAGGGCGACGGCCAGCATCTGGCCGATGAACGACCACCCCGAGGTGAGCGGGGCCTGGCCGCGGCTGGTCGCCACTTTGGTCCGGACCCATGTCCGCCCGGCGGTGGCCAGGTTCACCGGGCTCCGGTTGAAGTTCATCATCTTCGCCGCGTCGCCCGTGTACCCGGCCAGATGGGTCATCTCCCAGAGGAACCCCGGCTGCAGCTTGTCGAACCACGGTCCGAGCCGGTGCCCGTCGTACATCTGGCCCTCGATCGAGCGGCCCCGGGGGCTGCCCCCCTTGGCGTCGGGGTAGTAGTCCGAGTAGCCCTCGCACCGGCGGAAGCGGACGCCGAGCCCCCGTAGGACGTCCACCACCTCGGGGCCCTTGGTCAGGTAGACGTGGCGCCGCTCGAGCGACGACGCGGGGCCGACGTCACCGACCACGTCCTCAAAGTAGGCCATCGCCTCGTCGTAGGAGTCGGGGACGCCCTCTTCGACCATCAACGGGTTGTTGGGGATCCACAACACCCCGCCCGACATGGCGGTGGACCCGCCGACCAGCTCGCGCTTCTCGACGACCAGGGCGTCGAGACCCCGGGTCCGGGCGGTGAGGGCGCCGGTCAGACCACCGCCCCCGCTCCCGATGGAGACGAAGTCACACGTGAAGTCCCAGTCCGTCATGGTTGCCCACCTCTCCTCTGGTCACGACTCCTCTGGTCACGACGCCTCAGGGCGCGATGGCGCCCTGGTCACCGGGGCCGGACCCCCGGCTTGCGCACGGTCACCGTGCCCTCGCCGACGACACGAGCCTGGCAGGCCAGGCGCCGGCCCGCCTGGCGACGGGGCAGGTCGGCCAGCCGCGCCGCCTCGAGCTCGCCCACCGCGCTCAGCAGCTCGCGGCCGTCGACGATCTCCATGGCGCACGCCCCGCAGTCCGCCTGGCCCCAGCACGTCGTCGGCCACGAGAGCCCGGCCCGCCAGGCGGCCTCGATGACCGAGTCGTCGGCGTTCGAAGAGAACCGTTCGCCCCCCGGCTCCACGACCACCCAACGCACGGCCTACCGGAAGCGTTCGATGTAGCGGTCCACCTCGTAGTGGAGGTTGGCGATGGCGCCCTCCCACTCGGTGGCCAGGCGCATCCCGGCGAAACGGTCCGAATGCAGGCCCCGCTGCTGGCGCTCCATGTTGGAGAAGTCCTGGCGCGGGATGAGCCCCCAGTGCTCGGCGTCGTCCTGGGCGAAGCGCCCGGAGAGGACCGCCCGACCGGGCTCTTCGCCCAGCGGATAGAGGGTCAGCGACCAGACCTCGAACCGGCACATCTCGGGGTCGTCGCCGTACGGGCGGCACCGGTAGCTGAGGGCGTTCCCGAACTGGGGAAGGACGAAGAAGTTGGGGAAGAGGAACACCTCGCCGCCCCACTGCCCCATCTGTTGGGGCGTGAGGACCGGGAGGGGGATCCCCGCGCCCTGGGCGTACTCGTAGAGGGCGGCGATGGCCACCGGGGCGGCGTCGGTCTGCGCCTCGGGCCGGTGGCGGATTCCCTCGAACACCCGCACGTCGCGCTCGAGGGTCATGGCGTCTTGGCCCTCCCAGAGCAGCCGGGCCGACTCGATGAAGACGTCGGCCGGCATGGTCTGGTCGCTCGGGGTCCCCCAGAACCGAGAGTGCCCGTGGTCGAACGTCTCGTAGGAAATGGACCCGGCGTCCCACGCCTCGCCCAGCCCCATCGTCAGCTGCGAGTGGGTCCGCATGGTGTGGTAGCCCTCGAGGAACGCCTCCATGGCCAGCTTCCAGTTGACGTGGAGGACGATCTCCTTCCACCACCACACCCGCATGTTGGCGACACCGAGGGGATCGAGGATGCTGGCGGCCGGCGACAGCGCCTCGAGCAGCGGCTCGGCGTCGGGGTCGAGGTTGATCCAGACACACCCGCCCCAGACGTCCGAGCGGCACTCCTTGAGCTTGATGTCCTCGGGGTCGAGACACTCGGCGGCGAACGCCTCGCGACCGTAGACGAAGGAGCTCGTGCCGTCGCTGTTCCAGCGCCAGCCGTGGAACGGGCACACGATCTGGGCGCCAAACAGCGTGCCGGAGCCCTTCAACAGCTCGGTCGCCCGGTGCGGGCAGGCGTTGTAGAACGCCCGGATCTGGTCGTCGGACTCCCGGACCAAGAGGATCGACTGGTCGCAGATGACGTACTCGGTGAAGTCCCCGACCTCGGGGATCTCCTCGAGGCGGCAGGCCATCTGCCACGTGTGGCGCCAGAGCCGCTCCTTCTCGAGCTCGAAGAACTCACGGTCGTAGTAGCGCTCGCGGGGCACGTGCAGCCGGTCGCGCATCGGATGGGCGTTGACCCTCGAGCCGTTCAGGCGCTCGTCGGCAACCGTCACGTGACCCCCCTTTGCCATGGCCGTTGACGCGTCTTGACGCTCAAAAACCATCGGACTCTAATGATTGAAAGCTTAACGAGCAGGGTGGGACCGGTAAAGGCTGGCCTGGCTCATCGAGCCGGTGCGCCGCACCGTCCGACCAAGGGGGGATCGCACGATGGACACCGAGGACCAGGCGGCCGACCTGGTGCCCGCGCTCCGGCGGCGGATGTTCGAGATCATGGTGCTCGCCAAGGCGTGCGACGAACGCCTGCGCAAGGGGATCGGCACCGGCGAGTTCATGACCGTCTACTGGCCGTCGCGCGGTCAGGAGGCCGTCGCCGCCGGGTTTGCCACCTGCCTGCGGCCCGACGACCGCCTGGTCACCACCTACCGCGGCCTGCACGACCAGATCGCCAAGGGCGTACCGCTGGTCGAGATCCTCGGCGAGATGCTGGGGCGCCAGGTCGGGGCGAGCCGCGGCAAGGGCGGGACGATGCACATCGCCGACCCGAGCGTCGGGCTCATGCTCTCGACCGGCATCGTGGGGGCCGGGGTCCCGGTCGCCGTCGGGCTGGCCCTGGCCGCCCGGCGCCAGGGCAGCGACCGGGTGGTCCTGGCCAGCTTCGGCGACGGCGCCACCAACACGGGGTCGTTCCACGAGGCCACCAACCTGGCGGCGACCTGGCGCCTGCCGGTCGTGCTCGTCTGCCAGAACAACCGGTATGCCGAGATGACCCCGACCGAGGCCACGATGCCGGTGTCTCGGATCTCGGACCGGGCCAAGGGCTATGACATGCCGGGGGCGCACGTCGACGGGAACGATCCCGAAGCCGTCCACCGGGCCACGGCGGTCGCCGTCGACCGGGCCCGCTCGGGGGGCGGCCCCACCCTGATCGAGTGCCTCACCTACCGCTTCTTCGGGCACTTCTTCGGCGACCCCATGGCCTACATCCCCAAGGACGAGCTGGCGGCGGCGATCGCCGCCGATCCGGTCGGACGGTTCGCCGACCGCCTGCTCAGCGCCGGCGTCCTCGACCAGGCGGGCGTGGACGAGATCGACGCCGGCGCCCGCCACCGGGTCGATGAGGCGCTGGCCACCGTGCTGGCCAGTCCCCCGCCGACGCTCGACGAGCTCGGCCGCGACGTCTACGCCGACCTCGGAGCCGACCGATGAGCGCCGGGGCGGCCGACGAGCAGACGATGACCGTGCGCGAGGCGCTCGCCCTCGCCCTCGATCAGGCGTTGGCGGCCGACGAGCGGGTCCTGCTCCTCGGGGAGGACATCGCCGACCCCGGCGGGGGGGTCAGCGGGGTCACCGCCGGGCTCTCGACCACGTACGGCGAAGATCGGGTGCTCGACACGCCGATCTCCGAGGCGGCGATCGCCGGGGCGGCGATCGGAGCCGCCCTCGAGGGCATGCTGCCGGTGGCCGAGATCATGATCATGGACTTCGTCGGGATCGCCATCGACCAGATCGTGAACCACGCCGCCAAGCTTCGGTTCATGTCGGGGGGCCGCACCACGTGCCCGATCACGCTGCGGACGGCGGTGTTCGGGGGCCTCGGGTCTGGGGCGACCCACTCGCAGTCGCTCGAGGCCTGGTTCATGCACATTCCCGGGCTCAAGGTGGTGGTGCCCAGCACGCCGAGGGACGCCAAGGGACTGTTGACGGCGGCCATCTTCGACCCCGACCCCTGCGTGGTCGTCGAGACCGTGATCACCTACGGCGCCACGGGCCCGGTCCCACTCGATCCGGGGTTCACCATTCCCATCGGAGAGGCGGAGGTGAAACGGCCGGGCAACGACGTCACCATCGTCACCTACGGGCGGGGCGTGTTCGATGCCATGACGGCGGCCGACCAGCTCTCGTCCGAGGGGATCGACGTGGAGGTGCTCGACCTGCGTTCGCTGGTGCCTCTCGACACCGCCCGGGTGCTCGAGTCGGTGGCCAAGACCCGCCGGGCGGTCGTCCACCACTACGCCACCACCTTCGCCGGCCCCGGGGCCGAGGTGGCGGCGACCATCTCGGCCGAGCTGTTCGGGCAACTGGCGGCGCCGGTCGCCCGCGTCGGCGGCCGGTTCACCCCGATCCCGGCGGCCGCCGGGCTCGAGGCGGCGGCGCTGCCCTCGGCGGCGATGCTGGTCGACGCCGTCCGCCGGACGGTCGGGCGGCACGGTGGCTGACCCTGTCCCGGTCCGGGTCCCCAAGCTCTCGATGGCCATCGTCGAGGCCAACCTGGTCGAATGGCTCGTCGAGGACGGGGCCGTGGTCACCGAGGGCCAGCCGCTGTACGTGATCGAGACCGAGAAGGTCGAGACCGAGGTCGAGGCGGCGGTCAGCGGGGTCATCCGCCGGGCGGCCGAAGCCGGCCAGACCTATGCGGTGGGCACCGAGATCGCCGTCATCGAGCAAAACCCGAGCTGACGCCCCGAGAGACCCCTCACGGGGCGTTGATCAGGGTCCTGGCGGCCATCGTGAAGTAGTCGAGCAGCTCCCGCTCGTCGTCGGCCGCCAGACCGGCCGCCGTCACCGCCTCGGTCATGTGGCGCAGCCAGGCGTCTCGTTCGAGCGGCCCGATGACGAACGGGGCGTGGCGCATCCGCAGGCGGGGGTGGCCCCGGGTCTCCCCGTAGGTTGTTGGCCCGCCCCAGTACTGGACGAGGAAGGCGGCCAGGTGGGCCCGGGGCTCGGTCAGGTCGTCGGGGTAGAGGGGTCGCAGCACCGGATCGCCGGCCACCCCCACGTAGAACCGGTCGACGAGCTGGACGAAGAAGGCGTCCCCGCCGACCCGCTCGTACATGGTGGTCACCCGACCGACGGTAGACGCTCGGCGCACGCCGGCCGGCACCCTTCGGACGGGCGTGCGGTCCCGGGACCACCGCCGGCCCGCGTACACTGTCGGCCGGCACTTGGACCGGCACCGCCAGCTCGAGGGCCCCTGCGGGTGTAGCTCAATGGCAGAGTCCCAGCCTTCCAAGCTGGTCACGCGGGTTCGATCCCCGTCACCCGCTCCCAGTTCAGAGGCACTTTCGGCCTCTGAACTCCGAGGCTGCGACTGCTGAGGTCGGTGATCGGGTTCGCAGACCCTGCTTCGCCACGGCGGTGGCAGAAGAGGTGATCCTCCAGAACTGGTTGGAGGTCGCGGGAAGTCTTGAGCCGTTGACAGCCACGCTGGAGAGGGACTCATCAGGGACGTCTCCACCGATGGCGGGGTGTTCGGCGGTGGTACCGGGCCCGTTTGGAGTGTGACCAACTACGGCCAGAGATCCTTCCGTTCGTTCTCAGCGAATCGTCAGATTCGTAGCGCCGCCGGAATGGGGCCTCCAATCGGGTCATCCGGTGAAGCGCTGAGGTTCCCGCTGCCGGCTGGACACGCGATGATGCAACTTGTCACCGCGTCAGACCGTGGTGAGGTCGCCGTACGTGGGCACACCGGCGGTTTCGTAGACGAGGTGGAGCGTGCCGCTCGGGTAGACCACCGACTCTGCGAGGAGCAGCGCCGTGGGTACGGTTCCGTTGGCGAAAACCAGCTTGCCACTGCCGAGGAGCAGCGGGTACAGCCACAGGTTCATCCGGTCGACCAGTCCGAACCGCAGCAGTGACTGCAAGAAGTCCAGACTGCCGATCACATGGACCTCGGCGTGGCGTTCCTTGAGGGCGGTAATGCTCTCGGCGAGGTCGTCGGCGACGAGGGTCGACCCGTGCCAAGCGAGAGGGCTAGAGAGCGTGCGGCTGGCAACGTGCTTGGGGACGC
>Ga0209656_10002348_pt1 | contig 12264 bp, 10 predicted proteins | sample BogFormECP12_OM2_FD_188239 | JGI IMG/M metagenome (GOLD analysis project Ga0209656, IMG submission 188239) | Bog forest soil microbial communities from Calvert Island, British Columbia, Canada - ECP12_OM2 (SPAdes) (version 2) | ecosystem: Environmental > Aquatic > Freshwater > Wetlands > Bog ... | reverse complement strand
TGATCCGAAGCAGTGCGACACCTACAACGCCACCAACCTTGGGTAGAGCCAGGACCCCGGTCGACGCCGTAGCCGAGCGCTACCTCGAAACGTTTGCCGCGCTCAACCCCTGCGCCGCAACGGAACTCGGCATCGCCGGCCACGACGAGGGCATCACCGACTACTCCCCCGACGCGGCGGCCGCCCGCGCCGCGGCGGCGCACGCGGCGGCCGCCCGCGCCGCGGCGGCGCGCGCGGCGCTGCGCGAACTGGCCGGCGTGGCACCCGTCGACGACGTCGACCGCGTGACGATCGCGGCGATGCGCGAGCGACTCGGCGTGGCGATCGAAATGCACGACGCCGGGCTGGATCTCGGCGAGCTCAACGTGATCGCCTCGCCGTTGCAGTCGATGCGCGACGTGTTCGACCTGATGCCGACGGACACCCACGACGACTGGGCGGTGATCCGGCGTCGGCTGGCGGCGGTTCCCCGTGGCGCGGAAAGTTACACCGACGGTCTGCGTGCGGCCGTCGCGGGTGGACACCCCCCGGCCGCGCGGCAGGTGGCCCGCGGCATCGAGCAGGCACGCCGCATTCAGCAGCTGTTCGCCGGCCTCGTCAAACCTGCCCCGCCGCATCTGCGCGGCGAATTGACCAACGCCGCGACCGCCGCGGCCGACGCCTACCGCCGGCTCGCGACGGTCCTGCGCGACGAGATCGGACCCCGTGCCCGTGACGACGACGCATTCGGCCGCGACGCGTACCGGGTGCTGTCGCGCGCGTTTCTGGGCGCGGCGGTCGACCTCGACGAAACCTATGAGTGGGGCCTCGGCCGGCTGAAAGAAATCGTGGCCGAGCAGGAGTCGATCGCGGAGCGGCTCTATCCGGGCTCCACGGTGGCCGAGGCGATGCGCAGGCTCGACGCCGAGCCCCGGTACACCGTCGAGGGAACCGCGGCGCTGCGGGCCTGGATGCAGCAGCTGTCCGACCGCGCGGTGGACACGCTGGCGGGCACGCATTTCGACATCGCCGAACCGCTGCGGCGGCTCGAGTGCCGGATCGCGCCGACGCAGACCGGCGGGATCTACTACACCGGCCCGTCGGAGGACTTGAGCCGCCCGGGCCGGATGTGGTGGTCGGTGCCTCCGGGGGTCACGACGTTTCACACCTGGCAGGAGACCACCACGGTGTATCACGAGGGTGTGCCGGGCCATCACCTGCAGATCGGCCGCGCAGTCGTGCTGGCCGACGTGCTGAACCGCTGGCGCCGGCTCGGCTGCTGGGTGTCCGGGCACGGCGAGGGCTGGGCGTTGTACGCCGAGCGGCTGATGGCCGAGTTCGGTTATCTCGGCGACCCGGGTGAGCGAATGGGCATGCTGGACGCACAACGGTTTCGCGCCGCCCGCGTGGTGATCGACATCGGTGTGCACTGCGGGCTGACCGCTCCCGACGGCGGGATATGGGACGCCGGCCGGGCATGGGCGTTTCTGCGCACCCATTGCGCGCAGGCGGAGGAAACGCTGCGCTTCGAGCTCGACCGGTATCTGGGTTGGCCCGGCCAGGCCCCCTCCTACGCTGTGGGCCAGCGCATCTGGCAGCGACTCCGCGATGAGATGCTCGCCGACGGTGTGTCTTTGAAGGAGTTTCACCGGCGCGCACTCGATCTCGGCGGGTTGGGTCTTGAGGTGCTGTCCTCGGCACTGTCCGGCGATGTCACGGCCGACCGACCGCGCGACCATCGACCATAAGGAGCTGCCCGGCATGACCAATACCGATCGCCCCCTTGCGGGCAAGGTGGCGTATGTGACGGGCGCCGCCCGCGGGCAGGGTCGGTCGCACTGTGTGCGGCTCGCCCGCGCGGGCGCCGACATCGTCGCGATCGACGCCTGCGGGCCCGTCGCCGAACACAACGGGTACCCGCCCTCGCAGCCGGAAGACCTTGCCGAGACGGTGAGCCTGGTCGAAGGCGAGGCACGCAAGATCCTGGCCGACCGCGTCGACGTCCGCGACGCCGTCGGCCAGCAGCGCGTGGTGTCCGATGCGCTCGAAGAGTTCGGTCGCCTCGATATCGTCGTGGCGAATGCCGGTGTGCTGAATTGGGGCCGGCTCTGGGAGATTTCGGCACGACAGTGGCACGACACCCTGGACATCAACCTCACCGGGTTGTGGAACACGATCAAGGCCGTGGTGCCGCCCATGATCGAAGCCGGCAACGGCGGGTCGATCATCACCGTCAGCTCGGCCGCCGGGATCAAGGCGGTTCCCGGCTGCGGCCACTACTGTGCGAGCAAGTTCGGTGTCGTGGGGCTGACCAACTCGCTGGCGGTCGAGCTGGGCGAGTTCGGGATCCGGGTGAACTCCGTGCACCCGTACGGCACCGACACCCCGATGGGCAACGACGTGTCGATGTACAAGGTTTTCCAGGAACACCCGAACTACATCCACAGTTTCTCGCCCGGGGCGCTGCCCACCGACTCGCTGGCCGACCCCGACCTGATCTCCGACATCGTCGTGTGGCTCGCCGGTGATGCGTCCTCGTTGGTGACAGCGGCCCAGATCCCTGCCGACAAGGGCTATCTGAAGATCTGACCTAGAGCCGGGACTTCGCCGCGATGGCCGTGTCGCTGGTTCGCAGCGGACGGATGAGCGCATCCTGGGAGAAGGACGCGATGAGGTCCCCCTCCTCCGTGTGCACCGTGCCCCGCACGAAGGACATGCCGGCACCGACCTGGGTGCTCTCGTGCGAGTACAGCAGCCAGCCGTGCCACCGCACCGGTTCGTGGAAGCTGACCGTGACGGTCATCGGCGCGGTCGACACCGTCAGGTGGGACTGCGCGGTGCCGATGCCTTCGTGCGCGCGCATCGTCGTCGAGATCCCGAGGTGGCCGGTGAAATAGGCGATCAGCGCCTTGGCCAAATCGTCGCGCTGCGGGATCGGGTCGTAGTGCAGCCACGCGTAGAGTTCTGGCGGCCCGACCTCGTCGGGACTGTTGACGTCAACCACGTCGACGAGCCGCAGTTCGCGCCCGATCATCGGCATCGGCGAGGAGTTCGAGTCGGCGGGGGCGGCGACGTCCGGGCGCGGGAGGTTGTGACGGATCACGTCGTCTGAGGGCACGTCGGCCAGCACCGTCACCGTGATGCAGCGCCGACCGTTCTGCTGCGCGGCGACGATGGCGGTGGCCATCGAGCGGCCCTCGTGTAGGACGTCGATGTCGAATTCGACCGGCGGCCCCACGGTGACCGCGCGGGCGAACACCGCATGCGCCGAGCGCACCGACTTGTCGGGAAACCGTTTCGCCGCGGCGACGATCGCCTGTGCCAGCACCTGGGTGCCCTCCACCACCTGCCGCTCGTCCTCACCGGCGATGCCGGTCTGACCGGTGAAGCGGTCCCCTCCGTCGGGTTGCACGTCGAACAGCGCGAGCAGCCCGGTCACTGACCACTGTGTCATGTTCGTTCAGCCTCTCCGTTGTCCGGCGACCGCGGGATGCCCCTCGCCCACCCGCACGGTCGACCGCGCCGCCTGTCGGTCCAACACAGTAGCCGCACGACGGCTTCTGGCTCTGCTATACCGGTAACGTCGTTCTCCAAGCTCAACGAGCAGCTGGGCGCGACCGGGAGGATGTTCCCCATGGCCCCGACATCGAACGAGCCGGCGGATACCGGCGGAAGCCTGCGGCAGCGGGCGGTGGAGCAATCGCTGGACGCTGCCCGGCGCAAGGCGGAGTCCCGCACGGACCGCTTCATGAAGTCGGCGCTGGAAATCCTCGGCGAGACGGGGCGAACCGACTTCACCGTGCTCGAGGTCGTCGAGCGATCGAAGACGTCGCTGAGGGGGTTCTACCAGCTATTCGCGACCAAGGACGAACTGCTGCTCGCCCTGATCGACAAGATCATGGCCGAGTCGACGAAGCGATGGAGCGACGAAACGGCGGAGCTACCCGGCGCGGCGGCGCTCCGTGTACTGATCGACCGGATCTGCGCGCCGGCACACTCGAGCACGCAAGAGGGCATCAACAGGGGTTTGACGTTCTACAACGACCATCTCGCCGAGAGCCTGCCCCGTGAGTACGCCAGGGTTCTGTCGCCGCTGCACCAACTGATCCGCGAGATTCTCGATCGGGGCATCTCCGAGGGAGCGTTCCGCCCCGACCTCGACGTGGAGACCGCGGCCGCGCTGATCATGCAGACGGTGCTGGGCGCCATGCGCCTGCGCATGCTGGGCGCCGAGCTCAACGGTGTCCCGATCGACAGCGGGCACATCTACGAGTTCTGCGTACGCGGACTGGAAAGCGACAAATCACGTGGCTGACGAGCGGGTTCTCCGTTTCGGAGAACCTCTTCGGCAACGGTGTGACAACCGCAACTTGCGCAGGCCTCGTTTTCGCTGCTACAAGAGTGGTAACGTCATTACCGCTTCGGGCTCAACTGAGACCCTCAAGGAGGTCACCATGCCGTCACGCGAGCTGCCCTTCCCGGTGTTCGACGCCGACAACCACATGTATGAGCCGCAGGAGGCGCTGACCAAGTTCCTGCCGGACAAACGCAAGCACGTCATCGACTACGTCCAGGTTCGCGGCCGCACCAAGATCGTGGTCCGCGGCCACATCAGTGATTACATCCCCAACCCCACCTTCGAGGTGGTGGCGCGGCCGGGGGCCCAGGAGGACTATTTCCGCCACGGCAGCGGCGGCAAGTCCTACCGCGAGGTGATGGGCGAGCCGATGAAGGCCATCCCCGCCTTCCGCGAGCCCGGGCCGCGGCTGGAGGTCATGAACGAGCTCGGCATCGACTACGCGCTGATGTTCCCCACGCTGGCCAGCCTGGTCGAGGAGCGGATGAAGGACGATCCGGAGCTCATCCACGACGTGATCCATGCGCTCAACGAGTGGATGTATGAGACCTGGACCTTCGACTACGAGGGCCGCATCTTCGCCACGCCGGTGGTCACGCTGCCGATCGTCGACCGGGCCCTCGAAGAGCTGCAGTGGTGCCTGGACCGCGGCGCCCGCACGGTGCTGGTGCGTCCGGCGCCGGTTCCCGGGTACCGCGGCACCCGGTCGTTCGGCTTCGAGGAGTTCGATCCGTTCTGGCAGGCCTGCATCAAGGCCGGCATCCCCGTGTCGATGCACGCGTCCGACAGTGGATACGCCGAGTTCCTCAACGTGTGGGAGCCGGGCGACGAATTCCTGCCGTTCAAGCCCACCGCCTTCCGGATGGTCGCGATGGGCAAGCGCCCGATCGAGGACGCGATGAGCGCGCTCGTCTGCCACGGCGCCCTGTCGCGCAACCCGGACCTGCGGATCTTGTCGATCGAGAACGGCGCCGACTGGGTGCCGTACCTGTTCAAGCAGTTCAAGAGCGTGTACGCGAAGATGCCGCACTCTTTCGTCGAGGATCCGGTCGAGGCGTTCAAGCGCTGCGTCTACATCAGCCCGTTCTGGGAGGACAGGGTCGTCGACATCGCCAGGATGGTCGGCACCGACCGGGTGGTGTTCGGTTCCGACTGGCCGCATCCCGAGGGCCTGAAGGATCCCATCACCTTCGTCGACGAGCTCGCCGACCTGCCCGACGACGACCAGGCGAAGATCATGGGCGGCAACATGATGAATCTGTTCAAGATTCCCAGCCCGGTTCCCGCGTGACCGAAGCCGCCTCGCCGGAGGCGTTGCTCTTCGGTTCCACGGCCCAGGCATTCCTGGAAAAGGAAGCATCGCTGAGCCGGGTGCGCGAGCTGCACCACGCCGGTGTTTCCTTCGAGCCGGACTGGTGGCGGCGCGCCGCCGAGCTCGGCTGGGCAGGCCTGTTGGTGCCCGAGGAACTTGGCGGTGGCAGCGTCTCCGGTAACGGCGTCGACGACCTGGCGGCCCTCGCCGAGCAGATCGGCCGCACCGTCGCGCCTGGGCCACTGCACCCGGTGAGCATCGTGTTGGCCGGCCTCGTCGATGCAGCCGAAAGCCGGCGGCACGCAACGACGATCGAGTCGCTGATAGCAGGCGATGTCGTCGCGTCCTGGGCGGTCTACGAGCCCGGCAAGCCATGGGCGCCGCTCCGGGCCGAGCTCACGGCAACGCCGACGGCAACCGGTTACCGCCTCGCCGGCGTCAAGGATCGCGTCGAGGCGGGCGCGCAAAGCGGGCTTTTCTTGGTGGTTGCCCGTTGCGAGGGCGCGATCCGGCAGTTCCTGGTGCCCGCCGACAGTCCCGGGATCCGGATCGAACCGCAACGATCGCTCGACCTGGTGAAGCGCTATGCCCGGGTGCGCTTCGACGGCGTCCAGATCGATGCGGCCGCCGTGGTGGGAACCGCGGGGCAGACCGCGGCACTTGTCGAGCGGCAGAGCCAGATCGCCCAGGTGCTGCAGTGCGCCGAGGTCGTCGGCATTCTCGACACCGTGCTCGGGTTCACCCTCCAGTGGGCATTCGACCGTTACACCTTCGGCCGTCCGCTGGTGTCGTATCAGGCGCTCAAGCACCGTTTCGCCGACATGAAGATGTGGCTGGAGGCATGCCGGGCCACCGCCCGTGCGGCCGTGGCGGACGTCGCCTCACGCATGCCGCGCGCGGCGATCTCGGTCAGTGTGGCGAAGTCCTACGTCGGTGAGAAGGCCGCACCGATGGTGCAGGACTGCATCCAGCTGCACGGCGGAATCGGTGTGACATGGGAACACGACCTGCACTTGTATCTGCGCCGGGTCGCGTTGTATCGCGCCATGTTCGGCACGCCTGAAGAGCACAACGTACGCGTGTACGAGCTGACGAACCAGATCGACTCCGCCTCATGAGCGAGACCCCGTCGGAATTCGCCGCCCGGGCCAGGGCGTGGCTGGCCGAGAACATGCCCGGCATCGACCCGGCCGATCCGCCCGTGGCCGACCGCGGCAGCGGGTCCGCCTGGCAACGAGCCCGAGAACTCCAGAAGCGTCTCTACGAGGGCGGATTCGCCGGCATCTGCTTCCCGCGCGAGTCCGGCGGCCTGGGATTGAGCCTCGAATACCAGAAGGCGTTCGACGCCGAGACGGTCGGCTACGAGATGCCGATCATCCTCAACACACCCACCTTCACGATCTGTTGCGCGACGATCCTCGACACCGGCAGCGACGCGCAAAACCGCCAACACGTTTCTGCGGCGCTGCGGGGCGAAGAGGTGCTCGTGCAGCTGCTGTCGGAACCCAGCGGCGGATCGGATCTGGCCGGCGTCATCACCCGGGCCGACCACCGAGGTGACAAATGGGTGATCAACGGCGCAAAAACGTGGAGCACCAGCGCATTCGCCGCCGACTACGGGCTACTTCTGGCCCGAACGAACTGGGATGTACCCAAGCACGAGGGCCTGACGATGTTCCTGGTGCCCATCGACAGCCCGGGAATAACATTGCGCCGCATCAGGCAGGTCAACGGGTCGAACGAGTTCTGCGAGGAGTTCTTCGACGGCCTCGAGGTGGGCGACGATGCGGTCGTCGGCGAGGTGAACAACGGCTGGCAGGTAGCGTCTCGCCAGCTTTACCACGAGCGGCGCGCGGTTGGCGGCGGGTCGGAGTTCGCCAGCGGAATCGGCAGTGAAGGCGTCACCGACAGGCCCGTCGACTACGTCGCACTCGCCCGGGCGGTCGGGCAGGCCGACAGCGAACGCATCCGCGGGATGGCGGGACGGGCGCTGGTCCACCGGATTGTGCAGGATCAGCTCAACGACCACGTCTACCACGCGGTCCGTGACGGATCGCTGCCTTCGGCTGCGGGTTCGATCGTTCGCAACTTCCACGCCGAGACCGTCCAACTCGAGATCGACACCACCCTCGCGATCGCCGGCAGCGCCGGCGTGGTCGAGGACTCGGCGGGCCTGATGCGGTTCGGCGAGCGCTATCTCGCGCGGCAAACCACCTCCCTCGGAGGAGGCACCACCGAGATGGCACGCAACGTCATCAGTGAGCGCGTGCTGGGCCTCCCACGCGAATATGCCGCCGACCGCGGGGTGCCGTTCAAAGAGGTTCGTCGCAGCGGGCGGGCCGATCAGAACAACGTCGGGTGAACCGGTGCCGCGACCGTCGTCGCGGGTGCCGGCGTGCGGGTGCGCGTGTCCCCGCCGAGCCGGTACTTGGCCACCAGCGGAGCGGTCCGGGACCGCAGCATCTCGCGATAGTCGGGCGGCAGATACGCCCGGCGGCTGTATAACTCGCGGTAGCGGTCGACCAACTCGGGATGCGATCGCGCCAGCCATTCCATGAACCAGCCGCGGTTGGACCCACGCAGATGCAGGCCGAACACGGTGACCCCGCCGGCACCGGCGCCCGCGATCAGGCCCAGCAGCGTGTCGAGATGTTCAACCGAGTCCGTCAGATGCGGCAGCACGGGCGCGACCATCACATGACAGTCCAGTCCCGCATCGCGGATCGCGGCGATAAGCGCCAGCCGGGCCTGCGGCGACGGCGTGCCGGGCTCGACGTCGCGGTGCACGTCGGGGTCGGCGACCGCCAGCGAAACCGCAACGCCGACCGCGACGCGCCGGGCCGCTTCGGTCAGCAACGGCAGGTCGCGGCGCAGCAGCGTGCCCTTGGTCAGGATCGAAAACGGTGTGCCGGAATCGGCGAGCGCGCCGATGATGCCGGGCATCAGCGCGTAGCGACCCTCCGCCCGCTGATACGGGTCGGTGTTGGTGCCCAGCGCAACGGCTTCATGCCGCCACGCCGGCCGCCGCAGCTCGCGGCGCAGCACCTCGGCCACGTTGGTCTTGACGACGATCTCGCTGTCGAAATCCTTCCCCGAATCAAACTCGAGGTACTCATGCGTGGGGCGGGCGAAGCAGTATCGGCACGCGTGCGAGCAGCCGCGGTAGCCGTTGACGGTGTACCGGAACGGCAGCATGGCTGCGTTGGGCACCTTGTTGAGCGCCGACTTGCACAGCACCTCGTGGAACGTGATGCCTTCGAACTGCGGGGTGCGCACGCTGCGCACAAAGCCCAGTCGCTGCAGGCCCGGTAGCGCTCCGTCGTCGACGTCGATGGCCTGACCGTCCCACCGCATGCCTCCATTCGAACTCAAGTTCGAGGAGCTGTCAAGGACCGCCGCGTAGGGTGTTCCTATGACCGGAGCGAAACCCTATGGGCGTCTGCAACATCGGGAGGTCAACGGCAAACGCATGGCCTACATCGACGAAGGTGACGGCGAAGCGATCGTCTTCCAGCACGGCAACCCGACCTCGTCGTATCTGTGGCGCAACGTGATGCCGCACCTCGAGGGCCTGGGCCGCCTCGTCGCATGCGATCTCATCGGGATGGGCGGTTCCGACAAGCTCAGCCCCTCAGGCCCGGACCGCTACCATTACTTCGAACAGCGCGACTACCTGTTCGCCTTGTGGGACGCGTTGGATCTCGGCGAGGACGTGGTGTTCGTGCTGCACGACTGGGGCTCGGCACTTGGGTTCGACTGGGCGAACCAGCACCGCGACCGCGTGCAGGGGATCGCATTCATGGAGGCCGTCGTCACGCCGATGACGTGGGACGACTGGGACAAGAGCGTTCGCAGCGTGTTTCAGGGTTTCCGCTCGCCGGCCGGCGAAGAAATGGTGCTCGAGCAGAATCTGTTCGTTGAGGCGGTGCTGCCCGGCGCGATCCGGCGCAAGCTCAGCGACGAGGAAATGGACCACTACCGGCGGCCCTTCGCCAACCCTGGGGAGGACCGCCGGCCGACGCTGTCCTGGCCGCGCAACATCCCGATCGACGGGGAGCCCGCCGACGTCGCCGCGGTGGTCGAGGATTATGGCCGCTGGCTGGCCGCAAGCGACGTACCGAAGCTGTTCGTCAACGCCGAACCCGGTGCCATCGTGCGCGACCGCATCCGCGGGATCGTGCGGGCGTGGCCCAACCTGCAGGAGGTCACGGTGAACGGTGTGCACTTCATCCAGGAGGACAGCCCCGACGAAATCGGCGCGGCGGTCGCGGAGTTCGTCCGCAAGCTGCGGCCGGGTCGGCCCGGCTGACCTACCAGGGCCGCAGCGCACACTGCACGCCGCTGGCACCGTCCTGCTGGACCACCGTCACACCATCGACCGCGATCTCGCAGTGCAGCTGTGGCGCCACCCGGAGCGCGCCGCTGGCGCTGACCAGGGCCCACTGATTCGGGTCGGTCAGCGTCGTCTGATACACCCAGGGCTGCCCCGGCTCCAACGGCGTCCGCACCTGCGTGAGGAACTGCGACGAGTTGGCGTCGTAGGCCGATTGGCTCGGCGGCTCGGCGTTGATGTAGTAGATGTTGCCGGTCATCTCGCTTTGTGTGGTGACCGTGTACGTGACCTGGTGGGCGCCCGGATCGGCGCTCGACGTCGCATGTGTGGCCGCCACGCCCGCGACCGCTGCCAGCCCGACAGCCACCCCGACCCTGTTTGCCGCTCGTCCCATGTAGGTCATGTCGCGCACGCTATCGGATTGGTTACACGCGCTTCCGGTCCAGCCGGGCAAGCACATCCGTCACAAGCGTCCCGGCCGCCACATCCTCCTGTTCACCCGTCGACAGGTCCTTCACGCCGATCGTCGACGCATCGATGTCGCGATCACCGGCCACCAACGCCAGCGCCGCACCGGAGCGGTCGGCCGCGCGCATCGCGCCCTTGAGGCCGCGATCGCCGTAGGCCATGTCCACCCGCACGCCGGCCGCCCGCAGCTCGGCGGCGAGCACCGCGAGCTCGAGCTTGGCCTGTTCGCCGAGAGGCACGCAGAACACGTCGCAGCGAGTCGTGGCTCCGACTGTCTTGCCTTCGGCGCGCAATGCGAGCATCGTCCGGTCGACCCCGAGCCCGAAACCGATGCCGGACAGGTCTTTTCCACCGAGCTGGCGCATCAGCCCGTCGTAGCGGCCGCCCCCGCCGATGCCGGATTGCGCGCCGAGCCCGTCGTGCGCGAATTCGAACGTCGTCTTCGTGTAGTAGTCGAGCCCGCGCACCAGCCTCGGGTTGATCGTGTACGGCACACCGAGGGAGTCAAGATGCGCGAGCACGCTCTCGAAATGCTGCTTCGCGCCGTCGGACAAGTGGTCCAGCATCACCGGCGCGTCGGCCGTCATCGCCCGGACCTCCTTGCGCTTGTCGTCGAGCACGCGCATCGGGTTGATCACCGCCCGCTGGCGCGTCGGCTCGTCGAGGTCGAGCGCCAGCAGGTAGTCCTGCAGCAAGTCGCGGTACTGCGCCCTGGTGGTGTCGTCGCCCAGTGACGTGATCTCCAACCGGAAGTCCTCGAGGCCGAGAGACCGGAACCCGGCGGCGGCGACCGCAATCACCTCGGCGTCGAGCGCGGGGTCGTCGACGCCGATCGCCTCGACGCCCACCTGCTGCAGCTGGCGGTAGCGCCCGGCCTGGGGTCGCTCGTAGCGGAAGAACGGCCCGGCGTAGCAGAGCTTGACCGGCAGCTGTCCGCGGTCGAGCCCGTGCTCGATCACAGCGCGCATCACACCCGCGGTGCCCTCCGGACGCAGTGTCACCGAGCGGCCGCCGCGGTCGTCGAACGTGTACATCTCCTTGGAGACCACGTCGGTGGACTCGCCGACGCCCCGCGCGAACAGCGTGGTGTCTTCGAAGATCGGCAGTTCGATGTCGCTGTAGCCGGCCCGGCGCGCAGCGTCGATCAGGCCGTCGCGCACGGCCACGAACTGGGCCGACTCCGGCGGCAGGTAATCGGGGACGCCCTTGGGCGCGTGGAATTCGGTCACGAACCCAGGCCTTCGAGGAACGGGTTGGTGCGGCGCTCGGCACCGATGGTCGTGGAGTCGCCGTGCCCCGGCAGGACCAGGGTGTCGTCGTCGAGCACCAGCAGCTTGGTCACGATCGAGCCGAGCAGATCGCGCCCGCTGCCGCCGGGAAGATCGGTCCGTCCCACCGAACCCTGGAAGAGCGTATCGCCGCTGAACACGACGTCGACGGGGCCCGGCTGGCGACCCAGACCGGTCTCGGCGGTGATCCGGAACGTCACCGATCCGCGGGTGTGGCCGGGGGTGTGGTCGACGGTGACGCCGATGCCCCCGATGTCTAGCTTGTCACCGTCGCCGAGTTCGACGAGCCGCTTGGGTTCGCGGAACAACGCGCCGACGAGGAGCTGCCCGAGCCGCGGCCCGAAGCCCACGATCGGGTCCGTCAGCATCGACCGGTCCTCCGGGTGAATGTGCGCGGGAACGCCGAAGCTGTCCGAGACTTGGCGTGCCGACCAGATGTGGTCGATGTGCCCGTGGGTCAGCAGCACCGCCTTCGGGCTGAGCTCATGCTCGTCCAGCACCCGCCGCAGCCTGGGCATAGCGCCCT
>Ga0209656_10002347_pt1 | contig 12265 bp, 10 predicted proteins | sample BogFormECP12_OM2_FD_188239 | JGI IMG/M metagenome (GOLD analysis project Ga0209656, IMG submission 188239) | Bog forest soil microbial communities from Calvert Island, British Columbia, Canada - ECP12_OM2 (SPAdes) (version 2) | ecosystem: Environmental > Aquatic > Freshwater > Wetlands > Bog ... | reverse complement strand
ATCGACAATGCCGACGCTGGTCGCGGCCACATAATCACGAATTGGAGTAACAGCCAGGGCGCCGCTCTCGACCATGGCAGTCATAGCAAGCCCCATAGCGATGAAGGCCCCGGTTATCGAGGCAGTGCGCGTGCCTCCGTCCGCCTGGATCACGTCGCAGTCGATGAAGATGGTGCGCTCGCCGAGCTTCACAATGTCCGTCACGGCGCGCAACGACCTGCCGATGAGGCGCTGAATCTCGTGTGTGCGCCCGCTGGGACGGCCCTTGGTGACCTCGCGAGGGGTGCGAGTGAGAGTCGAACGAGGCAACATTCCGTATTCGGCCGTGACCCAGCCTTTGCCGCTGTTGCGCAGGAACTGAGGCACACTGTCTTCGATTGTGGCCGTACAGACGACTCGCGTGTTTCCCAGTTCGATGAAGCAGGAGCCCTCCGCGGTCGAGATGTAGTTGGGGACGATGTTCACCGGACGCATCTGATCGAGGGCGCGATTGTCGGAGCGAAAGATCATACGGGGCGATTGTAGTCTCTTAAAACCCCGCCGTCTGTCTCCGAGGTCGGAACTTGTTTCGCGAAATGCTGATCGTCTTAGCGAGCGCTGTCGCCGCGGTTTATCCACCCAGGTCCACGTGGCCCACGTGGTCGACTTGCCGCCCGAGAAAGCGCGTTGCCAGGCGCTTGAATTTGTCGGTGGAGTCGGTAACGCAGAAACGGAACGTACGGTGGTCTGTGACACTGGCACCTTCGTTGGAAGCTGCCAACATCGTTTTCACGACTCGCGCTGTAGATTCAGCCGAGTCGACTATCTGTATCCTCTCCGGAGTTATGCGTCGGAGTAGCGGGGTCAGCAGCGGGTAGTGGGTACAAGCCAGCACCAGAACGTCGGCCGTGTCGGAAGACTCCGCCATCGCTTCGTCGAGATATATTCGGGCGACTTGTTCAGTCACGGGATGGTCGATCCATCCTTCTTCGACCAGCGGCACGAACAACGGACACGCCTTCTCGTACGCTTCCATCCCGTGCTGTCGAAGGGCGTCGCGATACGCGTGACTGCTGATGGTCGCTTCCGTGGCAATTACGATCGCGGCACGACTGCGGCTGACCTCGGCTGCCATAATCGCTCCCGGTTCGACGACTCCGATCACCGGGACGCTGGCTGCCTGCTTGATTTGCGGCAACGCAAGGGCGGTCGCGGTATTGCAGGCGACCACCAATAGATCGATGCCCTGCGCCTCCAGAAAGCGGGTTGCACCGATAGCGTAGCGGGCCACCGTTTCGGCCGACTTGGTGCCATAAGGGAGACGGGCCGTGTCTCCGAAATACAAATAGTGAGCCGGCAACTGACCGGCCATACTGCGAAGCACGGTCAGACCGCCGACGCCTGAATCGAACACTCCGATGCGCGGAAGAGTCATGGTGTTTCCTTCATGACCTGTCCAATACCGCTGGAACGATAGAAGCGGCGCAGATCAGCGTGCCCCGCCAGGGTGTCGCGCTCTTTTCCATCGACCAGGATCTTGACCCGCGTGATTTGCGGGTCGTTCGCGTTCAGGGTGTTCACGATGGAGGCGATTGTAAGCTCCTCGACCAGCACGCCGGATGGATGCGAATCAGCAAACCCAGCGTTGGTATCGACAACCGCGGTGTCGCTTCCCAGGAGGAAGACATCGCGCACGTCGGCGCCTGCCCCAACAGGATGGCCGGATGATCTTTGTGAATATTTGCTGAGCAGCGCTCGTAAAATCGCCCGCGCCCGCTCGCTCCTTTCTTGCGGTAATGCCACGTTTTCCTGCGTGCGGCGAAGACTGCCTTCGGAATCTGAGGCCACGTAAAGGGTCACTAGGGTCGTCGGCCCACTGGCGGGAGGAACAACCTGCGCCTGCTGCGCCAAACGCTGTTCCTCGAGGGCGACGCGATTTCTAAGGTGGAAGGCGTAGAGCCCCAATCCGGCGGCTATGAGCAGCAATGCTGCGAACATTGCAATGATGCGCCGAGTCATGGCCGCACCTCGGGGATTTTGCCGCGCACTGCCGCAATTCCTGCAGCGATCGACTGAGCGACCTGGTCCTGATACGCGCTGCCGGAAATGTCGGCGATGTCATCGCCCGGCGGGGCGATCTCGACGGCGATGGCAGGAGCGGCGATGTTGTTCATTGGGCGGAGCGGCGCAGCGACGATGCTGTTGGGCAACTTACGTGTTTCCAGTTCCGCAGCTACCGATCCCGCAACGGCTGAGCTGGACTCGAGAAAGGCGGCCTGCGCCTGATTCCAGGGAAGGAAATCCCGGGAGGTATAGCTCTCCTGATCGACAAGGGAGGTGAAGACATGCACGCCGCGTCCGCTGCTAGTGGCATGAAGCGCGACGTAGAGTGCCGGTCGAGCAGCATTGGCCGAAATCGCACGTTGATCGAGCGAGATGGACGTATCTGAATTGCGAAGCAGACCCGCCGAGATACCCCGGTTTGCCAGTTCGTGCTGAACCCGATGGGCGAGGGCCAATACGACATCCTTCTCAGGCAGTGTAGGGCTGATGGCCGCTCCGATCTCGCTGCCTCCATGCGCCGGATCGATCAGCACCAGGAATCGCGGCCCGGCGGGCGCCTGCGGCTGCGAAGGGGCTTTCTCTTGCGGCGTCGGAGGTGATGGTGGTGGGGCCTGCTGGGCCACGGGAGGGGGCGGAGGAGCCGGAGCAGCGGTCACGACGATGGTCTTTCCGCCGTCAGCATAGTTGGCCATGAGCGCCACGTTACCCGTGACGTCGAGCTCCGCAACCCCATCGTGCTCGGAGAAGTTTGCCCCAGTGATTTGGGAATCTGTGTACGCGGTGTGATCGATGGCTGGGAGCACTGGCTCGCGGCGGAAGGTGAAGCGAATGTGCCCTGGCTCAGTCGCGATTGTCGGGTTCACCGGTGAATCAAAACTTATGAAGAGCTTGGAAGGCGCACCGGGGCGAAGCTCCAGTGTGAATCGCTGGCCGATATCGCCGATAAACAGCCGGCGAGCGGCCGGATTAAAGCGAATTTGGGTGGACAATGCCCGGGCCAGCACCTCGCTAATGGACGCGAGTGGGACGTAGCCCCGGCCGTCCTGGATCACGAAATTGGCGGGAAGCTTCAGGTTGTCGCCCTTGACCTTCCCTTTGTCCTTTCCGTTGTGGAACTGAAGCTCCAACTCGCGAGCTCCCGGCGCTACAAAGCGAAGCTTGTATTTCTTTCCGTCTGATTCTGCGTTGACGGAGCCGAGTGGTTCGAGCAATTCGACCAGCCCGATATAGCTCTGCCCGTTGGCGTTTATCAAGGGAACCGAGTAGAAGGCATGTGGCGAGTACACCGAAAGCTGGGATCGCTCCGGAGACTGCGCCAAAACGGGAGGATAGCGGAGCCACATGAGCAGCGCTCCGCACCATGCAAGTGCAATCAGACCGGTAGCAATGGCGAGTGTCCGGCGATGCGACGACGACAACCTAGCGGCCTCCGGAAACCGCGGGCTGGGCTGCGTCCTCCAGGGAATAAATGGTGAGCCCGCTGAGCAGCTTGGGGAAGAAGTCGGTGGATTTTTGCGGCAGCACTTCGCCGCTGAAGGCGATATCGCAGACTTGTTCCATGCGTGCCGCGTTCAGCAGGAAAGCTGCGTTGGCGCCATCGCGAACCGCATCGACGGCTTCCTGGGCCTCTCGCACATACTTCAAATGCTTCTGATTGCGGATGTCTTCCTCCGACATGCCGAGGATTTCTGCCAGGATAAGTTTATGAAGCTGAACGACGTCGAGGGCGCGCTGTTGTTCAGATTGCCCGGCGAGCGCCTCCGATTGCTGATCGGGTCGAGCACGCAACAGGAAAGCAGAATCCGCGGTGACCGCCAGGATGGCTGTGCGACTCCGGCCCGCTTCTCGCAGCCGATCGACGGCGGCCCTCGCGACCGTTACCGGGCCAAGATTTTCAATGTCGAAGTACTTCCTGAGCTTGGCCAGTGTGGCTCCGGTATCGAATCCCTCCAGACCAAAAACAACGCGATGAGTCGGAAGTATCACCAGGCCGGGGGAATCCATATTTACGAACGTCATCATGACACGTTCGTAGGGCGCGTCCGCGCAGTTGCCGAACCGTTGACGCATTTCATTGCGATAGTTAAGTGCGGTTTCGTAGCGGTGATGGCCATCGGCGATGATCAGTTCTTTATTGTCCATTGCAGACTGGACTTTCGAGATGATCGTCCCGTCCGAAATCTTCCACAGGCGATGAATCACGTCGTATTCGTCGCGCACCTCGACGTCGGGCGCGTGGGACTGTGCCAGAGCGGCGTCAACCTCGCCGGTGGTGTCGCTGTACAACATGAAGATCTGGCCGAAATGTGACAGGGTGGCTCGGAGCAGGTTCAGGCGATCGGCTTTGGGCTTGCTTAACGTCTGTTCGTGCCGGAAAACGACTTTCCGGTCGTAGTCTTCCAGTTGGCCTGCCGCGATAAAGCCTCTCCGCTCGTAGCGGGCACCCGACGTATCGCCGGGAATCGTAAACGTTTGTGTGTATTGATAAATGCTCGGCTCGGAATCTTGCACCAGGACTCGCTGGGCGCGCCATTCCCGGAGGTTGGCGGCAGCGCGGGAGTAAACGATGTTGTGATCGCCATCCGCCGACTCTGCTTTTCCCAGGATGATTCTGACCAAGTTGTATGGGCTAAGTTTGTAGTAGCTATCCTGCATGGACGCGGTGATCTTGTCATACGGCTGGGTCACAACATCGGCTATCGATACTTTGCCAGGGTCATACCGGAGGGCTTGAAAAGAGAAGATTTTTGCCATCTGAATTGGTTTCCAGATCGTAAGTTGAATGACGGTACAAAATCGGGAGTAAGCTTGATTGTAGCAGTTGGACGAGTGGCGACTGGCGTCGTCAGGTCACCGGCGCCGGCAGGCGCGAGAGCGTGGCCGGCGTTGTCCGGTCGTGACCAAACGTTGACATGCCGCATGGGAACGTGTGATAAGATTTTCCCCACTTGAGTAGAGGAACCTATGGCCCGCGGTCGCACTTGGGGAGTCGGGTCGGCCAGCTCGACGATCCGGTTCTGGTCTCATGATGTGAGGACGGAACAAGTTTCCAGCCAATCCGTCCGTACCCCGTCGCGCTCGCTTGGGGTTTGTGCTTCGCTCCTCTTGGTTCTTGTGGTTGCTTGCAGTTTGTCCGGCCCCTCGTTTGCGCAAAGCGACGAGAGCGACGTCCACGTCGTTCCTCGGGAACAAAAGAAAGACGCAAAGCCCGATCCAACAGTCATGCCTCCGGCTGTCGCCGCGGAGGCCAAGGCTGCGGGAGTTTCCGTCGATCCGTCACTGAAGACCCACACCAAGCCAATCCGTAAAGACGTGGACCTGGTACTGGTTCCGGTAACCATCACCGACCCCATGAATCGATTGGTCACCGGCCTGGAAAAAGAGAACTTTTTCCTGACCGATAACGGCCAGCCGCAGGAGATCCGTCACTTTTCAAGCGAAGACGCCCCGGTGTCGCTGGGCGTGATCTTTGATATCAGCGGCTCGATGTCCAACAAGATCGACAAGTCGCGCGATGCAGTAGTGGAGTTCTTCAAGACCGCAAATCCGGAAGATGAGTTTTTCGTCGTCACCTTTTCGGAGAAGCCCGAGGTTCTGGCCGACTTTACGACCTCCGTCGAGGACATCCAGAGCAAATTGGTGTATGCCGTCCCGAAAGGGCGCACGGCATTGCTGGACGCGATTTATCTCGGGATGAACCGAATGCGGAAGGCGAAGCATGAGAAAAAAGCACTGCTAATCGTCTCCGACGGCGGTGACAACCATAGCCGCTACACTGAAGGCGAAATCAAGTCGATGGTAAGGGAGGCAGACGTCCAGATCTATGCCATTGGACTGTACGATCGCGACTTCAAGACGCCGGAGGAAAGAGAGGGCCCGCAATTGCTGAGTGAGATTTCCGATGTTACGGGAGGACGCACGTTCGCCATTGGCTCTCCGAACGAGTTGGCGGATGTCGCAACGAAGATCGGGATTGAATTGCGAAATCAGTATGTGCTGGGATACCGTCCGAGCAATGCGTCACGGGACGGCAAATGGCGCAAAATCAAAGTGAAATTGAACCCGCCCAAGGGCCTGCCTCCTCTGCATGTGTACGCCAAGACGGGATACTATGCACCCACGGAATAGATATCAAACTCTAGTCATCGCTGTCTTACTAATCTCGGGAACGCTGACCATCGGACAGGCTCCGGCTGAGAAGAACCCACCGCCGCCAGCTCCCTCGGCCCAACAAGACCAGGCTCCCGCTGAGAAAAGCGGGGACGTCTTCGTCTTCCGGAAAGAGGTTGATGAAGTCACATTGCACGCGACCGTCGTGGATGACAAGAACCGCCTGGTGACCGATCTCGCCCGCCCCGATTTCACAGTCTATGAGGACGGCCAGCAGCAAAAAATCACCTCATTTCGGCGCGAGGACATTCCGGTTGCGATGGGAATCGTAATCGATAATTCCGGATCGATGCGGGACAAGCGGCCTGCCGTCAACGCCGCGGCAATCAATTTCGTCAAGTCCAGCAATCCGCAGGACAAGGTGTTTGTCGTCAACTTCAACGAAGACTTCTTCCTTGATCAGGACTACACGGCATCGGTTCCCAAGTTGAAGGACGCGCTCGAGCGGATTGAAGCGCGCGGCGGGACTGCTCTTTACGACGCGGTTGTTGCGTCGTCAGATCACCTGAAGAAGTCCGGATTGCTCGAAAAGAAAGTCCTCCTGGTGGTGACCGACGGCGAAGACAATGCCAGCCGTGAGTCGCTCGAACAGGCCATCCGGCGCCTGCAAGAAGAGAATGGCCCGACTGTGTACACGATTGGATTGCTTGGAGAGGAGCACTCCAAGCGTGCGCGTCGCGCCCTTCGTCAGATGGCGGAAGAAACCGGAGGCATGGCATTCTTCCCGCAAGGATTGGCGGAGGTCGAGTCGATTACGCAGCAGATCGCGCATGACATCCGAAACCAATACACCATCGGATATAAACCTTCCAAACCGCAGAGTGAAGGCGGATTTCGGTCAGTAAAGGTGGAAGCCAACGCCAAGGGCTACAAGAAACTCCAGGTGCGGACGCGCAGCGGATACTACGCCGGCCAACAGCGAGCTGCGACCCCGGCTGAAGCTCCCAGCGCAAAGTGACTGTTCGGCTTGTCCGAATCCCAACATGCGACAGCCCGCAATTCGCGGGGCTTTGCGTTGGGAGATCGATTACAGCACCGTTTCGCCAGTTCGTGCCGGGAGCGCTATTGCGGTGTCTGCGTGGGCTTGCCGGCTTTGAATTTGGCGACGGTCTTATCTCCCGCGAGTAACTCCAGTGTCTTTCCGTTGATGCGATAGCTGGTTACGGACAGTAGCGCTTTCGTAAATGACTGCTCCTGTGTCATGAGGGGTTCGGGACACGCCATCATGGTGGTTGCGCCCGCCTTGAAGTGCAGAGAATCAGCAACCACTTCGAATGCGCCGGTCATTCGGTTGCATCCTGTCGAGCCCGCGTCTCGGCTTTCGCTTTCATCCAATGTCAGATGAGCGACGTTTTTGCCCATGGGACTAGCAGGCGGCTGGCCGTTCAACTCGGTCAGCTTCCAATAGGTTCCTCGCAATGCTGGAGGACCAGCTTTGCCAGCGTCGGCTTGTGCGCCAGAAGCTGACTTCGATGCGGCAGGCCCACTGCTCGCCGGTTGCAAGACCAGATTGACGCTTGTGGGAGCACCTCCGGTGATTACCGGGTAGGCCTGGGTGGTGGTGAAGAGCAGCTTGTCTTCAACGGTAATTTGAGCTCTCACGCTATATCGATGGCTGGCCTGGATGTCATTCGCTGAGTAGGGAAGTTGGAAAGGAATCGGAACCTGCTTGCCCGCCGAGGCAAATATGTTCTCCGCGACGATCGTCGCGGGAGCGTCCGCACGTGACACGTCTTCCAGCCGGACGTCAATTGCTGCACCCGGTGGCAGTGCCATGCGAACGAGGTAGGTCACTGTGCCCGTAATCATAGGAGATGACGGCGCCGAACTCGAAGCCGCCTGTGCAAGGCAAATCAGTGGCAAACAGACCGAGATCATTACGAACGCAATAACGGCGGACGCCCGAGCCATGGGCAAACCTCCTGAAATCGCATAACAGCAAGCGCGCGCGGCTCAAGGGTAGCATGTGAGTGCCTGGGCCAAGAAAGCGATGCGCCAACTTCAGACCTGCACAAGTTTAGGGCAAAGAAAGCCGTTCATCGACCTGCGAGTCGTTGACCGAAACAATCGCAGTCACGTACCCTAGTCAGTCAACGTGGACGCCCTCATACATTCATGAAAATAGCCGAAATCGCTCCACTCAAAGTGGCGGAACAGATTACCGAACTGGTCGGTGAGACTCCAGTTCTCCACCTGCGAAAGATCGTTCCTCCGAATTCTGCCGACGTCTATGCCAAGCTGGAATACTTGAACCCTGGTGGAAGCATTAAAGACCGGGCTGCCCTGGGAATGATCCAGCGCGCCGAAGAGGACGGGCTGCTCAGGCCGGGCGCGACCATATTTGAAGCCACTGCAGGCAACACGGGAGTGGGCCTGGCGCTAATCGGCTGCGGTCGCGGTTACAGAGTTGTGCTGGCCGTCCCGGAGGGTTTTTCCATAGAGAAAGTTCTTCTTATGGAGGCTCTAGGTGCCGAGGTAATCCGCACACCTGACTCGGAAGGAATGATGGGCGCAATTGAATTGGTGAAGGCGCGCGCCGCCCAGACTCCAAACTCGTGGGTCGCCGGACAGTTCGAGAACCAGGCGAATCCGGACTTCCACTATAAGACCACCGGCCATGAATTCTACGGTCAAATGCAAGGCCAGGTGGACGCTGTCGTAATCGGCGCTGGAACCGGTGGGACGTTTACCGGAGTGGCTCGATACTTCAAAGAGCGCAATCCGCAGGTCCTTGCGGTCGCGGTGGAAACTCAGGGGTCAGTCTTAGGTGGGGGACCGAAGGGAGACCACGCCATCGAGGGCATCGGTGCGAGCTTTGTTCCTGCTACATTCGACGGTTCCCTGGCGGATGAGATTATCGCCGTCAGCGATCGTGACGCCTTCGACATGGTCAAGAAGCTAGCCGCCGTGGAAGGCGTCTTAGGAGGCTCAAGCGCCGGAGCCAATGTGTTCGTTTCGATCGAAATTGCCAAGAGGCTCGGGCCGGGTAAACGCGTAGCGACGATCATTCCCGATTCGGCCGAGCGGTATCTCTCGAAAGACATTTTTCATTTCAAAGGATAGACCCCACGCATCCGAGACAGCGTCTCAAGGCATGCGCGGCAGGTCTGATATAGGCTCACACAACTCATGACGATAAAGCAGGCAGGATTTGCTACGCGCTCGATCCACGTTGGGAACGAGCCTGACCCGTCCACCGGAGCTGTCGCGCCGCCGATCTTCGCAACATCGACGTACGCCCAGGAAGAACTCGGCAAGACCAAGGGATATGACTACTCGCGCGCAGGAAACCCAACGCGAACGCGTCTTGAGCAGAACCTGTCCTCGCTGGAAGGAGGCGTGGCGGCGCGTGTCTTTTCCAGTGGAATGGCTGCTGTGTCGGCCCTCGCGAGTCTAATGAAGGCTGGCGAGCACATCGTAGCCTCGAACAATCTGTACGGCGGAGTGCCGCGCCTTTTCAATCAAATTCTGGCGAATCTTGGTCTGCGATTTACCTACGTCGATACCACCGATCCGCGCAACATTGCGAAGGCAATCCGCAAGAACACTCGCTTCGTCTACATTGAGACGCCAACCAATCCGCTGATGGGATTGACCGATATTGCCGCGGTCAGCGACATCGCCCACAAGCGGGGCTGCCAATTGGTGGTGGACAACACCTTCATGTCGCCGTACTTCCAGCAGCCCATCAAGCTTGGCGCCGATATTGTGTTGCACTCGACGACGAAATTTCTGAATGGACACAGCGACGGAATCGGCGGAGTGCTCATCTGTTCGACGACGGAACAGGCAGAGAAGCTGGCGTTCGTGCAGAAGGCGGTGGGCGCTATCCTTTCCCCGTTCGAGTGCTGGCTGGTGTTGCGTGGCGTAAAGACGCTGGCGGTCCGAATGCAGCAGCACGATCAGAGCGGACGCGCGATTGCCGATTATTTGAGCCGACACCGCAAAGTGAAAAGGGTTTACTATCCGGGCCTGAAGAGCCATCCACAACACGAGCTTGCCTGTCGCCAGATGTCAGGCTTTGGAGCGCTCATCACCTTCGAAACCGGTTCACTCGCTAACGCGAAGAAGTTCCTGAAGCGCGTGCGCGTGTGTACTTTGGGTGAATCGCTCGGCGGTGTTGAGACCCTAATTTCGCACCCTGCCAGCATGACCCATGCAGCGATTGGCGAAAAGGGCCGCAAGGCGATTGGTTTGACCGATGGCATGGTCCGGATTTCAGTGGGGATCGAAGACTTCGAAGATCTGATCGCCGATCTGGAACGAGCGCTGGCTGGGCTCTAGCGCACCGTCTCCACGTTCACGGAGTCGGAGCGCCCTGTCGAATCGGTGGTGCGCTCATCGAATAGCTTGGTCACGCCTTCTTCCAGCACACAAATCTTACTTTCGATCCCCCTTTGCCTAGCGGCAGCCAGAAGACGGGGCACAGGCTCGTCGATCGGTTCGTAGGACAAGCGAAACGAACCATAGTGCATCGGCACCATCCATTGAGCACCTAAATCGAGGAAGGCCTGCACAGCGTCCTCCGGGCTGGTGTGAACGCTGCGGAATGAGGCAGGGTGATAAGCGCCGATCGGCAACAACGCGAGCTCAGGACGCAGACGCTGTCCGATCTCAGTGAATCCGTCAAAGTACGCAGTGTCTCCGGCGTGATATACCGAGTGTTTGCCCGAGCGCAAAACGTAGCCTCCATATCCGCGGTGGACATCGCGCACCACGCGAGCTCCCCAATGGCGCGACGGTGTGTGGACAATTTCGACACTGCCGAGTTGAAAGCTCTGCCACCAGTCAAGTTCGACCACGCGAGAGAAGCCCAAGTCGCTTACTAAATCGCGGATATGTCGAGGCACAACAATCACGGGACGCTTACCTGACTTGCGACGTGTCAGATTTGCGATGGTCCGCAACGACGGGCGATGCAGGTGATCAAAATGGGCGTGGGAAACCAGTACCGCGTCGATTGGCGGCAGATCGCGCATGCGGAGTCCGGGGCGCCGAAGCCGCTTCAAGACGAAAATCCACTGCGCGAAGTTCGGGTCGATCACAATGTTCTTTCCGCCAATTTGCAGAAAGAAACTGGAGTGCCCAATGAAGGTGACGCCGAGCTGGCCACGGCTGGCCAATATCGGCTTGCGCGTCTTGCCGCTGCGAGGTGTAAGGACGGAACGGCCCACCAGCGTTCCGATCTGTTTGGCCTTGCGCCTGATTGTGATTCCCGTCATTTCTCGCTATTAGACGCTGGGAACTGGTTTTGCGATGCGACCCACCGGGACCGGCCTCAAGAAGAGGTTTCTTGACCTTGTTGAGACAGTCAGCTTAAATCAAAGTGCAGTCCTAAGGAGAAGCGAATGCGAATCGCGTTTCTTGGGTTGGGCATCATGGGGCGGCCGATGGCCGCGAACCTGGTGAAGGCCGGACACGAAGTTGCGGTGTGGAACCGCACGGCGCGCCAGCATGTTGACGGAGCAAGAACGGCAGTTTCTCCCGCCGATGCAGCCAAAGACGCTGACATCGTGTGGATGTGCGTAGCTGACACCGCTGCGGTCGAGCGGGTGGTCTTCTCGGACGACGGTGTCGAACAATCGTTGCGCGAAGGAATGGTGATCACCGACTCGAGCACGATCTCACCATCAGCAACGGTGCGCTTCGCCCGGCGCGTGGCCGAGAAAGGGGTGCAATGGATCGATGCCCCTGTGACAGGATCCAAGATCGGGGCTGAAAATGGCCAGCTCATTTTCATTGTCGGCGGGCCTGCGGAGACCGTTCAGTCGATGGAGCCGCTGTTTAAGGTCATGGGCAAGACCGTGATCCACGTTGGCGATACTGGCAAAGGGCAGTCAGCTAAGATCTGCATGAACTTGCAGATAGCGATGATCTATGAAGGATTCGCTGAAGGTTTGACACTGGCCCGGAAACTTGGGGTTGAACCGCAAAAGATGATTGAGTTGATCCAGGCGTCGATGATCCGCTCGGGCGTGGTCGACTACAAGGCTCCGTTTGTGCTGCGGCGCGATTACTCCCCGAACTTTCCCCTGCGACTGATGCACAAGGA
>Ga0209656_10002346_pt1 | contig 12265 bp, 11 predicted proteins | sample BogFormECP12_OM2_FD_188239 | JGI IMG/M metagenome (GOLD analysis project Ga0209656, IMG submission 188239) | Bog forest soil microbial communities from Calvert Island, British Columbia, Canada - ECP12_OM2 (SPAdes) (version 2) | ecosystem: Environmental > Aquatic > Freshwater > Wetlands > Bog ... | reverse complement strand
GATCACGGGCCACCGCCGATTCGCCATGCGGACAACGTCTTTGGAGAATGTCAAGGCGCTCAAGAACGCCACCGGAGGCACGGTGAATGACATCGTGATGGCGATCTGCGCCGGCGGGCTTCGCCAATACCTGCTGTCTCATGACGCGCTGCCCGATCGTCCGCTGCGGGCCATGGTGCCGGTGTCCATCCGTACCGGCGAGGAGGAAGACCCGTGGACCAACCGTGTCTCGGGCTTGGTCGCAGAGTTGCCCACCGACTGCGCCGACCCGCTGGACCGTGTCGCCCGATGCAGCGCAGCGATGCGCAACGCGAAGCGCACCCTCGACATGGTGCCGGCCGACGAGCTCGTCGACCTCACCCAGTTCTCCGCGCCGGTGCTGGCAACCTCGGCCGTGCGACTCGCGTCGCGGCTGAGGTTAGCCGACCGGATGGCTATGCCGTTCAACCTGGTGATCTCCAACGTGCCCGGGCCGCGCGAGCCGGTGTACTTCGCGGGCGCGCAGCTGTGCCATCAGTTCCCGGTGTCGATCGTCACCGACGGACAGGGACTCAACATCACGGTGGTGAGTTACCTCGACCGACTCGACTTCGGCTTCATCGTCGACCGCGACCTGGTGCCCGACGTGTGGGACCTCGCCGACATGCACATCGACGAGATCGGCCGGCTGTTCGAAGCCAGCGGAGCGGAATGGGTGCAACCCCCGCAACCGCCTCACCCACGACGCGGGCGTGTCGTGCGCGCCGAGACCGACGACATCTGCTGAACAGCAGTTGTCCGGCAAAGAGGTGTCGCGAGGGTCTGGAGGCCTGGCCAGGCGCGACTGAGACCATCGTGCTCGCGCACCGATGAGGATGGCAATTCCTCCAGTGCCCGCGCGGACTGACTGTCCGGCTCGGCGTGATAGATCAGCAGGTGCTGCCCAGATCTTTGTTGCGTGGCCTAACGCCACAGTCACGGCCGCCTGTTTGCGAGCAGCGGCGGAATGGCAGGCACGTCGGGTGCATTGACGATGTCGTCGAGGGTCAGCTTGAAGCTGTCGGGGTAGGCGGCGGGGTCGGCCCGCCGCGCGGGTTCGCTTGTGCGCCAACAGTATAGGCATTGCTGGCATTGCAATACATCCCACACGCCGGGGACCGGAGAGGTGTAGAGCTGCTCAATCGTGTCGAATGCGCAGCGCGGGCAGACCACGTTGGTAGGCATAGCGTTCCTTTCGAATTGGGTTAGCGGTCGGCGGCGAGCTGTTGGAGTTTGGTAAGCCACTGCCCCATCTCGGGAAGGTCGTGGACTTGATTGCCGTAATTGCCCCGATGGTCGGGCTCGACGGGAGTGGTGGCGTCGATGATGAGCTTGTCGACGATGCCGGGGGTATCGGCTTGCGGTGCCAGCGCAAGAATCGGCATGTTGGGTACCTGGATCAGGTCGCCGGCCGGGTTCATCTTCGTCGACAGCGCCCACATCACCTGCGGCAAGTTGAACGGGTCGACCTCCTCGTCGACGACGATCACCGTGGCCGCGTATCCGAGCCCGTGCGGTGTGGTGAGCACCCGCATTCCAACCGCCTTGGCGAAGCCGCCGTAGCGTTTCTTGGTGGACACGATCACGACCAGGCCGTGGGTGTACATGGCGTTGACCGCCTGTACCTCCGGGAAGTCCTTCTTGAGCTGTTCATACAGCGCCACGCAGGTGTTGGCGGCCATCAGATAGTCGATCTCGGTCCACGGCATCCCCAGGTAGAGGTGCTCAAATATGGGGTTGTCGCGGTAGGAGATGCGGTCGATGCGGATCACGGTCATGTTGCGTCCGCCGGAGGAGTAGCCGGTGAATTCGCCGAAGGGACCTTCGATCTCACGCTTGCGTCCCTCGATGACCCCTTCGATGACGACCTCCGAACCCCAGGGCACCGGCAGGCCGTGCAGTGGTGATTTCGCAATCGGGGCTGGTTCGCCGCGCAGCGCGCCGGCCAGTTCGTATTCGTTTTGGTCGTACTCCATCGGTGTGGAGGCGACGATGGAGATCACCGGGTCGTTGCCGAGCGTGATGGCGATCGGCAAGTCGTCGCCGACCTGTTCGGCCTTGCGTAGGTGCTGGGCGATGTCGTGCATCGGTACCGGCTGCAGCGCAAGTTTCCGCTTGCCTTTGACTTCGATGCGGTAGATGCCGACGTTCTGCTTGCCGGAGTTCTCCGGATCCTCGGGGTCCTTGGACACCACCGCCGCTTTGTCGATGTAGAACCCGCCGTCGCCATCGTTGAGCCGGATCAGCGGAAGCACCTCGAAGATGTTGACGTCGTCGCCGGTCTGGGTGTTGTGCGCCCACGGCGGGTCGTCCCGCCACACGGGCTGCACCGGGAACTTCGCCCAGCGGGCAACGAACTCGTCGACCTGGGCCTTGACGCCGGTGTCTTTGGGCAATCCGAGCGCAAGGGCGTGGTTGGCCCAGGATCCGTGCACGTTCATCGCAATCCGCGCATCGGTGAATCCCTTGACGTTGTCGAAGTACAGCGCCGGGGCGTTATCGCCCAGCCGTGGCGCGGCGTTGGCGGCGGCGGCGATATCCGGTTCGGGCATCACCTCTTCGGTGATTCGCACAAGCTGTCCCTGCTCGTCGAGTGCTTTCAGGAACTGGCGCAGGTCGTCGTAGGCCATCGGATATGTCCTTACGTGTGAAATCAAGCAACAGTGTGGATTTCGCGCGCGCCGCGCATGCCGCCCCAGCGTTTGGCATCGGGCGCAGGCAGGTCGAATTGGTCGAGGATCCGTACCACCAGGTGGTCGACGAGTTCGTCCACCGATTTCGGGTGGTTGTAGAACGCGGGCATCGGCGGCACGATCTGCACGCCTTTGCGCGCCAATTCGAGCATGTTCTCCAGGTGGATCTCGCTCAGCGGAGTCTCACGCGGGACCAGGACGAGCTTGCGGCCCTCTTTGAGCACGACGTCAGCCGCCCGACCCACCAGCCCTTCGGCATACCCGACGCGGATGCCGGCCAGCGTCTTCATCGAGCACGGGACGATCACCATTCCGTCGGTGCGAAATGAGCCCGATGAGATCGTCGCACCTTGGTCCTCGGGGCCGTGAACGACGTCCGCGAGCTTGCCCACCTCAGCCACCGACATCCCGGTCTCCAGTTCGATGGTGGTGCGCGCCCACCGGCTTAACACCAGGTGCGTGTCGACGTCGGGCATCTTCGCAAGGTGCTCCAACAACCTGATCCCCAGCTGCGCGCCAGTCGCTCCGGTCATCCCCACAATCAGTCTCATGATGGTCACTTCCAGTCGTAGTGTTGTCCTTCGAGCCATCAGGTGAAAGCTGGTTTCCTCGCCGACGCAACCCTTCTGGGACGTCATTGACGGATTTGGGTTTAGCCGGGATCGTCAGTCGGGCTAGGGGTTTGCCGTTACAAAGCGGTGCAGCTCCGCCGGCTCGTCACCGACGATCGACATGCTCAGCCGTCTCCGTCGTTTCAGCTCCCAGGGCCAGGTCATGAGCGCCCAAACCGCGCCAACAATAGCGACCTCTGCCAAGACGTAGAACGGCCACGGTCCCAAGAAGTCCAGCATTGAGGCGTTGGCGGGTTTCCTGTTGAGAAAACCGTAGTCGGATCCCGCGAATGTGTTGAAGCTCAAGGTGAACGCCCCCCATGCCAGGGTTGTGATGACTGCGAACCGGTAGCTACGCCAGCCCGGCTGCATCCTGCTCCCCCGGGTCAAATAGATGGCCGCCCAGACAACGAGCAGGTGTAGCCCAAAGAACGTGAGGAAACTGTGGCTCGGGAAGTCTGGCGCGTTGAGATCCGGCGTGATCAACGCCTGTGAACTTAGGGGCAGACCCCAGTAATAGGTGAGGGTGAAAGCCCACTTCCGCCGCGTCCACAACGCGTAGGCCGCCGTGAGTTCGGCGAGATCGCACAGTTGCAGCGGCACCGAATGGTCGATGGCTGGCTGGACCAGTTTGTACACCAGAGCCACGCTGAATATCGCTATAGTCAGAGCCGCCAGCACGCGGCCGAAGAGCCGGGCCTGAGATTCGGTCTGCCGGCGTCCGATCCATACCAGCGCGGCGGACCCGATCGCGAAGACCACCAGCACCGTCAAATGTGATAGGCCGTAGGCGGCGAACTGCCGCGTCGCAGAGATCGGCGCCAAATCGGCCGACGACAGTGTGATGGTCATGGCATGCTCTCTGTTCGTTGATCAGTGAAGGCTGTTGCCTTCGCGAGGCTGGCTGGCGAACTAACTCGCCACTGGACCACGCCTTGCGTCGACCATCGCCGCATTGACGGTCAGATCGGGATACCGCGTTTATCCCCTGTACCGGCAGGGACACTATTAAGCTCGAACGATGGCCACGCAGGCCAACGCGCTGGGTGACTTTCTACGTGCGCGACGGCAGCAGGTGCATCCCGAGGATGTCGGGCTGGTTCCTGGCGCGCGCCGACGTGTCGCAGGTTTGCGCCGCGAAGAGCTGGCATTGCTGGCGGGCATCAGCGCCGAGTACTACCTGCGACTAGAGGTAGGCCGAGACAAGAACCCGTCGCCTCAGGTGGTCGACGCCCTCGCGCGGGCTCTGCGGCTAGACACCAGAGCCAGGGAGTATCTGCACGCCCTGGTTACCGCGCCCGGGGGGAGTACCCCGGAGCTGGAAGCAAGCGCTTACGCATTAGCCGAGGTGATCGATGAGTTCTTGGTGCCGGCCATTCTGTCCAACAGGTACCAAGACGTCTTGGCGGCAAATCCGCTTGCCCGCGCCCTGTCACCGGGGTTCGCACCAGGACAAAACTTCCTGCGCTGGCGCCTGCTCGATCCCGCCGCCCGCGAGCTCTACGTAAATTGGGACGAGGCGACCGAGACGGCGGTGAGTGGATTACGGGAACTCAGCGGTCCTTGTCCCAACGATGCTCGCATGCGGGAGTTCGTTGCTGAATTGTCCTCAGTGAGCGCACGTTTCCGCGAGCTGTGGTCCCGTGCGGAGGTTGGCTACCGCTTGGGAGTCCACCACATGCGTCATCCGCTAGTCGGCGAGCTTTACCTTTACCGGCACCGGCTCAACGCTCCGTATCCCGGTGGGGATCACGTGGTGATGTATCGCGCCGACCCCGGTAGTGACTCCGCCCGGGCGCTCGACAAGCTGCGATCCCTGGCGGCCGAAACCAGCGCTTCTTCCAGCGCAGATGCCGAAGCGATCCGCGGCACTGGCAGGGAATAAGCTCGTGGCGCTGAAAGCCACGGCGAGCCCGGCAGCGACTCCGCCAGAGCGCTAGAGGAACTCCGGTCCTAGCTGTTGCCGCTACATTGCGTCCGTGCTGGTCAATGCCGGCCTGGGGCGGCTTTGAACCCTCTGAGGCCACCAAAACCACGGGCCGAGCAGCCGGGCGAGCGGCATCACCAGGAATAGGCGGACGATCAGCATGTCGAAAATCAATCCGAGACAGATCGTTGAGCCTGCCTGGCCAATATTTATGACATCGCTGGAAAGGAGCGCAAGCATTGTGCCCGCAAGGACAAAGGCCGCCGTGATTACCACGTTTCCCGAGCCGGCCATCGCCCGGATCAGCCCAGTCTTGATGGCGGCGCCAAGTTCCTCTCAGTAACGTTGCTGAATAGTCGGCCGGTGTTTCGCCGCTTGAGCTTGGCGTTCACAAAAGCCCACCTTTGATCTGGTGGAAGCTAGCTCGCCCGGCCCGAGGCTAAGCTCCGCAACATTTCTTGGCGTTTGCTGGCAGCAGCGTACATCGCCTCCGTTGATGGCTTGGTGAAATCGGCAAATTGTTAAGCAAGTGAGCCCGATCCTGTCCCTGCCAGTACCGGGGATCAATGCGGCATATCCACCGGGTCCGCAGTGCGCCGATGGTGGACACATGGCCGGCTAAGCGGCCTTCGGCAAACCATCGAAGAGGGAGGACGCCATGACTGTCAGCGTGACGTCACCTGCGCCACCCGACGGGACCGGGCAGCAACATCGGTTCGTGGCCATCGGTTTCGGTTTCGGTGGGCTGGTCGCGGCGAAGGCACTCAAGCATGCGCAGTTGAACATCACTGACGCCCTGGTGTTTTTGGTACGCATTACTGCACAGGGCACATCGCGTCTTGCCCATCAAACGTCGCTCTGGGTTCAGCTGATCCCAGCGGCCGCAGCGGTTGGCATCACGGTGGGCGCGCTCATGACACTGTCTGTTGTCGCCGATAAGCGCAACAAAAATTTTGTGGCTCGATCTGGTTCCTGGCGGACACGGCGAATCGAGCACGCCCGCAACACCCTGATGACGATTTTTGTCGGCAGTGCTAAAGCCCTGGCTCCCTATGGTTTACGACGTTCGCGACCGATGGCGAAAGGCTGGTTGTGATCATGTTATTTACGGCGTTGCGGGACATGCAGTGGCGCAGGTGGCGCTTCGCGATCGCGATAGTGGTCACGGCCCTGGTGTTCGCGATGACACTCGTTCTCACCGGTCTCGCAAACGGATTCCGGGTGGAGGACGAGCGCACGGTCGACGCCCTCGGCGTCGACATGTTCCTGATCAAATCCGGTGCGAACGGCCCATTCCTGGGCTCCGCGCCCTTCCCGGAGGCAGAACTGAAAAAGGTCGCCGGCGCACCGGGCGTTGTGGCCGCGGCGCCACTCGCGTACAAGGGGGCGACATTCAAAAGCGGCGACTCGACGCACCCAGCGGCCATGTTCAGCGCCCCTGCGGGCGGTCCGGGTATGCCGACCATGTCCCTAGGCAGGGCGCCGTCGAGCCCCGACGAGCTGGCGGTGTCGAGCACGATCGGTCGCAGGATTGGCGAAAAGCTCGAGGTCGGTTCGCGCAAGATGCTGATCGTCGGCATCGTGAACAATTCCACCGCGTTGGCAAAGACACCCAACCTCTTCGTGACGACCGAGGGCGCACAACAACTGGAATACGGCGGGCAGCCGCTTATCTCATCGATCGGGATCCGCGGCACACTCTCGCAGGTCCCCGACGGCTACCGAATTGCCGACCGCACAGTTGCGGTCGACGACCTGATGCGACCCACCAAGATTGCGGTCCAGGCAATCAGGATCGTGGCGGTTCTGCTGTGGATCGTTGCGGCCTTGATCGTTGGCGGCGTCGTCTACTTGTCCGCGTTGGAGCGTATGCGTGACTTTGCGGTATACAAGGCGATCGGCGTCGCGACGCGATCGATCCTGGGCGGCCTGGTGCTGCAGGCGATCGTCGTCGCGGTCCTTGCGGCCGCCTTCGGGGCGGGACTTTCGCGCCTGCTCGCACCCCTATTCCCAATGGACGTCATCGAGCCCGCTGCCGCCTATCCACTACTAGCGGTAATCGCCGTCGGGGTGGGTCTGCTGGCCAGCGCCACGGCAGTCCGCCAGGCTGCCACCGTCGATCCCGCACACGCATTTGGAGGTCCCTAACCATGATCGGTCTAAGCGCGCAGAACCTCGTCGTCGAATACGCCAACGGCGGCAATGCAATCCGCCCCATCGACGGCTTGAACCTTGAACTCGAAGCCGGCTCGCTTAACATCCTGCTCGGCCCCAGCGGCTGCGGGAAGACGACATTGCTGTCCTGCCTGGGCGGCCTGCTGACACCCACCTCTGGCCGAATCACCATCGGCGACCTGGACGTGACCGCGCTTAACCGCCGCGCGAAGTCCGATTACCGACGCCGCAAGGTGGGCATCGTGTTTCAGGCATTCAACCTCGTGCCCAGCCTCACAGCGCTGGAGAACGTGATGGTGCCGCTCCGTGCGGCCGGGCACTCACGCCGGTCGGCGCGCAAGCGCGCCGAGGAACTGCTGACCCGGGTCGGTTTGCAGGACCGAGTGACTCATCGCCCAGGTGATCTCAGCGGCGGTCAACAACAACGGGTCGCGGTGGCCCGCGCAATCGCACTGGATCCGCCACTGATTTTGGCCGACGAGCCCACCGCCCATCTGGACTACCTCCAAGTCGAGGAGATCCTCAAGCTGATCCGCGACCTGGCCGACGGCGAGCGCATAGTCGTGGTGGCCACCCACGACTCGCGACTGCTACCGCTGGCCGATCGTGTCATCGAGATGGTGCCGGCCAACGCGTTGGTCAACCGCGCACCCGAAACCATTCGCCTGCAAGCCGGAACGGTCATGTTCGAACAAAACACCCTGGCTGATCTGATCTATATCGTCACCGAAGGTGAACTCGAGATCCTGCGCGCGCGAAAGGGCGGTGGCCATGACGTGCTGCGGGTCGCCAAAGCCGGTGACTACTTCGGCGAGATCGGCCCGCTGTTCGGCCTGCCCCGGTCGGCGACCGTGCGCGCCCGCACCGACGCGGCGGTAGTCGGCTACAACGTCCCCGCCTTCCGAAAGCGCCTGGGCTCCTCAGCTGGACCCGGCCTAATCCAGGGGCGCGAGCTGGCCATCGATTAAGTAGGCGCGGGCCGGTGACGTGGCCTGACAAATATCGCGGCGTGAGCGCCAATACCGCGACCGGCGTCATAGGGTGGGCGCGGACGAACAGGAGCCCGTATGTCTGAATCGCAAGCCCGTCACGCAGCACCTGACGCCACCCCTTCGCTCCCGGCTGAAGCCGGCCTTTCCGGACTGGCCAACCCGAAAGCAACGCGGACGGTGCGGTTCTGGACCGTCCCGATCGTGATCACGCTGGCCGTGCTGGCGGCGCTGGCCGCCTTCTATCTCGGCGGAATCTTGAACCCGATGACCAACCTGCGGCATTTCCCGATCGCGGTGGTGAACGAGGATGCCGGGCCCACCGGCGCGCAGGTCGTCAAGGGAATGCTGTCCAGTTTTGACACCGACGCATACGACGTCCGCGTGCTAGGCCACGACGACGCCAAGCACCAACTCGATACCGCGCAGATTTACGGCGTCGCGGTGATCCCCCCGAACTTTTCCTCCAAACTGCAGGCCTATGCGAAAAGCGCGGTCAGGCCGGGCCGCGTCGAGCGCCCGATCATCGTCGTCTCCACAAATCCGCGAGCAGGCACGCTAGGGGCCAGCATTGCCGGCCAGACGCTGGATCGGGCCGTCACGCTGATCGACCGACGGGTGGGCGAACGGCTTTCGCAGGAAGTTGCGCAACAGTCGGGTCCAGGGCCAATGCCCGCCGCGGTGACGTTGATGCTGGCCAATCCCATCCAGGTCGAGTCCGCCGTGCACAACGTGCTACCGGACGGGACCGGAAATGGCCTGTCCGCGTTCTACTATGCGCTACTGCTGCTGTTGGCCGGGTTCATTGGAAGCATGGTGGTCACCATGCTGGTGGACTCGATGCTCGGTTTCGTACCAGCCGAATTCGGTCCGGTCTATCGGTTCGCCGAACAAGTGAAGATATCGCGATTCTGCACGCTGCTGATCAAGTGGGCGTTGATCGTGGTGCTGGCGTTGCTGACGTCGGGCGTGTACATGCTGATCGCCGCCCAGCTCGGTATGCCGATTCAACACAGCTTGCCGCTATGGCTTTACGGGGCATTCGCGATCGCGGCGGTTGGCATCACGTCCACGTCGCTGATCGCGATACTGGGCGCAGTCGGTCTGCTGGTGAGCCTCTTCATGTTCGTGATCTTGGGGTTGCCGTCGGCGGGTGCCACCGTGCCATTGCAAGCCGCGCCGCAGTTCTTCGGGTGGCTGGCGAAGTTCGAGCCGATGCACCAAGTCTTTCTCGGCGCGCGGGCGCTGCTGTACCTCGACGGCCAGGCCGACGCCGGATTGTCGCAGGCGCTGATGATGACCGCCATCGGCCTGGTGATCGGTCTGCTGCTGGGCGGCGTCGTCACCTACATCTACGATCGCCGGGGCTATCACCAGATTCCGCCGGGGCTGGAGGCCTCCACTGAGGCGACGAGCGCGCCGGAGTAGCCTCGTCGCGCTCGGCGCAAATGGCCGGCGGCCGAACGTAATTGGACCGCGCCTAAACCGTCACACGACTGTTATTCAAGTTTACTGCGTTATCCCTGCGGTTGATGTTGTGCTGGTTGTACCAACTTTCGCGCCGAAAGGGCAACCGTGCCGTCTCTCGCCGCCGCCTTCCGGCGGACCGCAGCCTGCTGCGCCGTGATGACGCTGTCCCTGACGCTGGCCACCAGCACCGGGCAGCCGGTCGCACGCGCCGAGGCCCGCGATCTGTTGGCCAATGCCATTGCCAATACCCAAGGTTCCTACCTGGTGTACAACTTCGGCGGTGGGCATCCGGCGCCGATGCTCAACGCCGGCGGTAGCTGGTATGACGACAGTAGCGGTGGCCACCTGATGATCATCAAGGCTGCCTCGCAACGGCTTTCACCACATCTGCTGGTGGACAGCCATAGCGGTTACCAGGCACGTTGTGAACGCAATCCCGGGGCGCGCACCGGCGACGGGTTGATGCAAGCCTCGGAGACCTACGCCCCAGTGCAGGCCTGGCAGGTGATGGGCCAGCCGACGATCGCCATCAACGCCAACTTCTTCGACGTCCGCGGGCAGAAGTCCGGCTCGTGGCGGTCCACCGGGTGTAGTTCACCGCTGGGAGCCTATGTCGACAACACTCGCGGCGAGGGCCACGCCAATCAGGCGGTCACGGGCACGATTCCCTATGCGGGCAAACAAGGCTTGTCCGGCGGGGGCGAAAACTGGAGTTCATTGGCAACGATGATCCTCCCGACCCATGGTGCGCCGTCGGTGCTGTGGCCCAGGGGCGGCCGGGACGGACATGACTACGACGCCGCCACCTCGGTCGTCACCGGCTTGGTCGACCGCGGCGAGTCGTTCGTCGCGGTGAGCGGGCTCGGGCTGTTATCCCCAGGCAATACCGGCCAACTCCGCGACGGCGGTCCCAGCGCCGCACGCACGGCTCTTGCCTATTCGAAACCCCGAGACGAGATGTATGTGTTCCAAGGAGGCAGCTACACGCCGGACAACATCCAGGACCTGTTCCGCGCCTTGGGCAGCGACAACGCTGTCCTGCTCGATGGCGGCGGGTCGTCGGCGATCGTGCTGCGCCGCGACACCGGTGGCATGTGGGCCGGGGCCGGCGTCCCGAAGGGGAATTGCGATACCCGCCAAGTACTTTGCGACTCGCACGAGCGCTCACTTCCCAGCTGGCTCGCGTTCAACTAGGCTCGGCTCCGACGCGGGTCGCCGGCTTGTCGGGCCCGAACCGGAAGATCAGCAGGCTGACCGCAACCACCGCGGCGGCCAAGGCGATCACCGGAGCCACGGTGAACCGCGACATCGTGGCACCAACGATGGCACCTCCGCACATCGCGAAAATGACGCTGTAGCGCAGCTTTTCGCGTTTACCCGTGCCGCCGGCCAGCCTGCTGTCGACACCGATACCGACGACCGTCGACGTCAGCACGGTGGTGCTGAGCTCCTGAATGCCGAATTGGCGCGCCGTGGCGTTCTGCACGCCGAATGTTATTGCCAACCGGGCGATCAGAAGAAGTTTGGTGTTGGCGTCATAGCTCAGCACGCCCGTGCCGGCCAGGATCGACAAGGCCGCTAACACGACCACCTCGACGCCCAGCGACGTGGTGAGCCACCGGCGGGTCTGGGCGCCGAGATGTCGGGCCAACCGGCCACCGATTACGGTGCCGGTGAGGAAACTAACGAACGCAACGATCGCGGCGGTCAGATCAACGCCCGCCCGGGGGACGAACCAGAAGCCGAGGAAGATGATGTTCCCGGTCATGTTCGCGACGAAGACGTGACCGAGCACCAGCACGCTGATCGCATCCACCAGCCCGGTCGCGAAGGTCAACAGCAACAACGCGGCGACCGTCAGTCGGTCCGATACCGGCGAGGCCATCACGCCAGCGGCCATGTCGTTAGGTCTGCGGGGTGAGTTCCAGCGAGGTGATGGTCGTCATCCTGGTGACCAGCCATCGCGCATGGTCGCGTTTCAAGACCAGCCGATAGGACAGGTACTTCAGCGATGGCATCTCTTTGGTGGCCGGAGTGGTGGACGCGGTGTTGGTGTAGACGATGGCGGTGGCATCCGTGCCGTTCAGTGATTCCACTGCGGCCCCGGTGATTACCGTGCTGTTGGTGACTTTCGCCTGTTTGTTGGGCGCGACGATCGCATTAAGGAATTTGCGGTACTGGGCCTCAAAATCGCCGCTGAGATACTTCGCCGACCGGTCGGCAAGCGTATCCATATTTTCCGGTGTGTAGGTCCACAGCGTGGTGATGGCGTTGGCCGCGGTCCGCGCGATCTGCAGCTTGGTGTTCACGGTGGCGCGAGCAACCAGATACGGCTGGACCATCGCCGCTGCAAAAGCCGTGCAGCCGATGAACAATGCGGCC